>Ga0208959_1000012_pt1 | contig 42573 bp, 37 predicted proteins | sample AOAMet2_C27A4_80_2_FD_188077 | JGI IMG/M metagenome (GOLD analysis project Ga0208959, IMG submission 188077) | Ammonia-oxidizing marine microbial communities from Monterey Bay, California, USA - C0912_C27A4_80 (SPAdes) | ecosystem: Environmental > Aquatic > Marine > Intertidal zone | place... | reverse complement strand
ATCTGCGTCCATTCTACAGAAAATGAAACAGACTGCAGAGGAATATTTGGGAGAGACGGTTACAGAAACAGTAATTACTGTTCCTGCTTATTTCAGTGACGCACAACGTCAGTCTACTAAAGATTCCGGTAAAATTGCTGGGCTTGATGTCCTGCGAATCATTAACGAACCGACTGCCGCAGCAATGGCATATGGACTGGATAAAAAACATGATGAGAAAATTGCAGTTTTTGATTTAGGTGGCGGTACTTTTGATATTTCTATTTTGGAAATTGGTGAAGGTGTATTTGATGTAAAATCAACTAATGGCAATACTTTTCTAGGTGGAGATGACTTTGACAATCGGCTGATCACTTTTTTTGCAGATGAGTTTAAAAAAGAAAACGGGATTGATCTACGTGAAGACAAGATGGCACTGCAACGTCTACGTGAAGCAGCAGAAAAAGCCAAGCATGAATTGTCGGCGAGTTCCGAAACAGATGTGAATTTACCCTTTATTACAGCAGATGCGTCAGGTCCAAAACACTTAAACCTTAAAATTACTCGTGCCAAATTTGAATCATTGGTTGACGATCTTGTTCAGGGTTGTCTTCAGCCCTGCCGCAAGGCACTGAAAGACGCAGGCTGTACCTCAAAGGACATCAATGAGGTGATTCTGGTGGGCGGCATGACACGTATGCCAAAAGTTCAGGAAATGGTCAAAGAATTTTTTGGCAAAGAACCTCACAAAGGTGTTAACCCGGATGAAGTTGTAGCTATCGGCGCGGCAATCCAGGGTGGTGTTCTTACAGGAGATGTTAAAGACGTGCTGCTTCTTGATGTGACTCCACTCTCACTTGGTATTGAAACTCTGGGCAGTGTGATGACGAAATTAATTGAGCGTAACACGACCATACCTACTCGAAAAAGCCAGACTTTCTCAACAGCAGCTGACAATCAGCCAGCGGTCAGCATTCATGTTCTACAGGGTGAGCGTGAGATGTCAACAGATAACAAAACTCTTGGTCGTTTTGAGCTGGTCGGCATTCCACCTGCACCACGTGGAGTACCGCAAATTGAGGTGACATTTGATATTGACGCAAACGGGATTGTCCATGTCAGTGCCAAAGATTTAGGTACCGGAAAAGAGCAAGCCATAAAAATTGAGTCTTCAGGTGGACTTTCAGATGAAGAAGTCGAAAAAATGGTTAATGATGCAGAACAGTTTGCTGAAGAAGATAAAGAAAAACGTGAAGGTGTTGAAGTTAGAAACCAGGCTGAAACGCTTATTTACAGTACCGAAAAATCTGTAAGTGAACTTGGAGAAAAGCTGCCGGAAGAAGATAAAACAAAAATTGAAGCCTGCAGCGAACAACTCAAAAAGAGCTTGGAAACAGAAGACCTTGACGCAATCAAGAGTGATCTTGAAGCATTGACACAGGCTTCTCACAAAATGGCTGAATTGTTATACAGTCAACAGGCAGAGCAGCAGACCGCTACAGCTGAACAGGGAAATGAAGACTCTCAGGATGGTGATGAAAAATCAGACAAAGATGATGAAGATATTGTCGATGCAGATTTTGAAGAAGTAAAAAAGTAAAACAGGCTCAGGCTGAAAGGAAAAGACACTAATATATAAACCTTCAATTTTGAACCTGTAACCCCTTGACGGAATTTCATGGCAAAACGCGATTATTATGAAGTGTTGGGTGTGCCCCGCAATGCTTCAAAAGAGGATCTCAAAAAAGCGTACCGCAAGGTCGCGATGAAATATCATCCGGACCGTAATCAGGGAGATAAGCAGGCAGAAGATAAATTCAAAGAAGCATCTGAGGCTTTTGAGGTACTCGGTGACCAGGAAAAACGTTCACGCTATGACCAGTTCGGACATGCCGCTGAAGGCATGGGTAGTGGAATGGGTGGTTTCGGAGGAGCCAGTGGAAGTGGGTTCGGAGATGTTTTCGGAGATATTTTCAGTGAGTTCTTCAGCGGTTCCGGAGGTAGTTCAGCCGGACGTGGTGAACGCGGATCTGATTTACAGTATAATATGGAAATTTCTTTTGATGATGCAGTTTTTGGCTCATCGAAAGAAATTGATGTCCCACGCATGGAAACCTGTGATTCCTGCAGCGGTCTTGGGGCAGAGTCAGAAAACGACATAAAAATTTGCGGCTCCTGTGGAGGAACTGGACAGCAGCGGGTTCAACAGGGATTTTTTAGTGTTGCCACAACCTGCAGCAGTTGCGGTGGACGTGGAAAGACAATTTCAAATCCATGTAAAACCTGTCATGGACGCACCCGCGTTTCTAACACAAAACGTATTCGAGTTAACATTCCTGCCGGAGTTGCTACAGGTTCAAGGATCAAACTCACCGGAGAAGGTGAGCATGGAGCAAATGGAGGATCGAGTGGTGATCTTTACATTGTTTTACGTGTCAAGGATCACTCTCTTTTTGAACGTGACGGTGCAGACATCTTTTGCGAAGTCCCGATCAGTTTTTCTCAGGCGACTCTTGGAACCGATCTTGAAGTGCCAACTTTAGAAGGGCAAGCCAGATTAAAAATTCCTGCCGGCACTCAAACTCACAAAATATTTAGATTGAAAAACCAGGGTATAGCGCACCTTCGTGGTGGCGGACGAGGAGATTTACATGTGCGGGTTGTGGTGGAGACTCCAAGCAAACTGACAGCAAAGCAAAAAGAATTATTGAAAGAATTCGATGATTGCTGTGAGGAAGAAAGCAATCCGATACGTGAAAAATTTGTTGAAACAATCAAGAATCTCTTTTCCTGACCTCATACCTCTTGACAGTGTTCCGTATTATCTGTCACTCCTGTATTAGCAGGAATCCCAAAATATCTCGTCTTCCGGTTTTTACGAGAAGTCTTTACTCAAAGCGAAAAAAATGTCTATTTCACAATCAATACGTGAATCCATGGAAAAAGGCTCATGGATTCGTCAAATGTTTGAAGCAGGTGCTCGACTCAAGGCAGAGCATGGAGCAGAAAATGTGTTTGATTTTTCACTTGGCAATCCGATCCTGGAACCGCCTCAACAAGTGCATGAGCAACTGCGTCTGTTACTGGAAAATCCTGAACCGGGAATGCACCGTTATATGCCGAATGCAGGATTTGAAGAAACACGAGAGTTCATTGCCGGTGTGATGCGTGATGAAACAGGTCATCCTTTTGGCTGTGAGGATGTAGTGATGTGTGTTGGAGCCGGAGGTGGTTTGAATGTGGTGTTCAAAGCTTTGCTCGAAGCAGGAGATGAAGTATTGGCTTTGACTCCGTATTTTGTAGAATACGGAGCATATGTACAAAATCACGGTGGACGACTGACACTGGCTGAAACTACTGCTGAATTTCAACCTGACCTCGATTCAATCGAGGCAAGTTTGAGTGAACAGACAAAAATTCTGATCATTAATAGTCCAAATAACCCTACCGGTGCTGTTTATTCACAACAGACATTAGACGAATTAGCTCAGTTACTGTTGCGTAAAGAAAAAGAATACGGTCATCCTATCTACCTCGTTTCAGATGATATTTACCGTTATCTGGTTTTTGATGGATTAACCAACAGCAATGTTTTTCTCAGTTATCCAAATTCAATTTTAGTCAATTCCCACTCCAAGGATTTAGGCCTTGCCGGTGAAAGAATAGGTTACATCGCGGTTCATCCGGATGCAGTGGAAGGAGGGGAACTGCGTCAGGCTCTCGTGCTGTGTAACCGGATACTCGGATTTGTGAATGCTCCGGCAATGATGCAGAAAATTTTGCCTCTACTTGGAAATGCGAGAGTTGACATTTCTGTTTATGAAAAATCACGTGACAAAATTTTCTCCATGATCAGTGAGTTGGGATTTGAAGCAATCAAACCGCAGGGCGCTTTTTACATTTTTCCCAAATCACCTGATCCGGATGATGTAGCATTTGTTAAACGTGCACAGCACGAGAAAATACTACTCGTTCCGGGAGTTGGCTTTGGCGGTCCGGGGCATTTTAGGATTTCACTCTGCTGTTCTGCTGAAACCATCGAAAATTCACGTCCCGGATTTAAGCGTTTGGCTGAATATTATGGTTTGTAATTTCATTAGCAAATAATAAAAATGGCACAGAAAAAAGGAAATCCAGCTCTTGTCGGAGTCATCATGGGCAGCACGTCTGATTGGGAAACGATGAAAGAAAGCTGTGATGTGCTGGACGAGTTGAGCATTAGTTATGAAAAACGTGTTGTCTCTGCGCACCGTACCCCGGAATGGATGGCTGCTTATGCGACACAGGCTGAAGAGCGGGGACTGCAGATTATCATCGCCGGTGCAGGCGGTGCAGCGCATCTTCCGGGAATGGTGGCCGCACAGACACAGCTTCCGGTAATCGGTGTTCCAGTAAAAACATCTGCTCTGGGCGGTCAGGATTCTTTGTTGTCAATTGTGCAGATGCCCCGCGGAGTTCCGGTTGCTACCCTTGCCATTGGAGGAGCGGGCGCGCACAATGCAGGATTACTTGCCGCACAAATTCTGGCAAATCATGATCCGGAATTGCGCAGACGTTTGATTCGGCGGCGTGAAAAAATCCGTAAAAATGTACTGGAAGCAGAATTGCCATGACTTCAGTTCCGGAACCTTTACTCCCAGGATCGATGGTTGGTCTTCTCGGAGGAGGTCAGTTGGCACAAATGCTGGTGCTTGCAGGTCATGCGATGGGTTTCCGTTTTATTGTTCTTGATCCTGCTCCAAACTGTCCCGCAGCACTTGCAGGTGCTAAGCAGATAACATCCGCCTACGATGACTTTGAGGCACTGGCGGAATTAGCTGATGCCTGTGATGTTGTTAGCTACGAATTCGAAAATGTGAATGCGGACGCAGTTGCATGGCTTGAGGAAAGAGTGGACCTGCCTCAAGGCAGTCAACTGCTTCGGATTTCTCAAAATCGCATACGCGAAAAAACCTTCCTGGAAGAACTCGCTGTTCCGGTTGCTCCTTTCCAAAAAATAATTACTGAAAAAGATGTTTCTGCGGCCTTTGACATGCTTGGCGGGTTAATGCTCAAAACCGTTACCGGCGGATACGACGGCAGGGGTCAGGCCAGGATATCCAGCACGGCACAAATTCCGGAAGCATTTTCTGCACTGAGTCAGGCAAAAACAGAAATTGTCGCTGAGCAGTATGTCCCCTTCGAAATGGAAATATCAGTAATTGTCACACGTAACCGCTTGGGTGAAATCCGCTGTTTTACACCTGCAGAAAATTTGCACAAAAAAAATATACTGACCATCAGCAGAATACCTGCTAGGTTAGTTTCTGAAGTGAGTGAGCAGGCGCAAAATGTTGCAAAAAAAATAGCTGAAGGGTTGGAACTTGTAGGTGTACTCGGTGTAGAAATGTTTGTCTTGCCGGATGGCAAATTACAGGTCAATGAGATTGCACCGCGTCCGCACAATTCAGGACATTTCACTCAGAACGCTTGTGTAACCTCCCAGTTTGAACAGCATTTGAGAGCGATAACTAACTTAGCGCTTGGCTCAACTGAATTGCATAAACCTGCCCTGATGCTCAATATTCTGGGTGAGCATCTACCTCTTTTACTGGAAAAATTGAAAGACTTGCCCCCGGAAGCAAAACTGCATTTGTACGGAAAGCAGGATTGCCGTTCCGGACGTAAAATGGGGCATCTTAATTTGACGTCAGACTCACTGGAATCACTACTGGAGCCTTTACAGAATTTAGGTGTATGGGATGCAGATTTGCTTAACAAAATGCTTTAGTTATTTGCGTTCTGGAATAGCGGGAAATAGTATTAATTTAGGTTCTATTTTAACTTTGTAGTTAACAAAAACCAAAAAACATCATGTCCGAAACACTGCTCTACGAAGGCAAGGCTAAAAAAATTTTTTCCACGGATGATGCGGAAATTGTCAGGGTTGCTTACAAAAATGACACAACTGCTTTCAATGGTGAAAAATTTGAACAACTCGAAGGCAAGGGCCATCTCAATAACGAAATCACCTCTTTCTTCTTCAACTATCTGGCTGAGCAAGGTATCGAGAGTCACTTTGTCAGAAAAATTTCTGATATAGAACAATTAGTGAAACGTGTAGAAATTGTCCCTTTGGAAGTGGTGACACGTAACATTGCTGCAGGTTCTTTAAGTAAACGACTTGGTTGGGAAGAGGGGCGGAAGTTACCGGAATCGATTGTGGAATTCTATTATAAAGATGATGATCTGGGCGATCCGCTCCTGGCTGATGCTCACATCCAGACTCTCGGCTTAGCAAGTGATGAAGAATTAAATGAGCTGCGCCGGCGGGCATTGGCAGTCAATGACTCTCTCCTGAAATTGTTGACCCCCCGTGGTTTGCTGCTGGTTGATTTTAAACTTGAATTTGGACGTGACTCTTCTGGAAATTTGCTGTTGGCCGATGAAATCTCGCCGGATACCTGTAGATTTTGGGATGCAAAAACCCATGAAAAAATGGACAAAGACCGTTTCCGCCGTGATCTTGGCGGAGTGACAGAAGCTTATGCCGAAATTTTTAAACGTATAACATCAAACTCATAAACTCAAACTCATTCCACTTACATGCTCAAAGGAATAGTAACTGTTTCACTGAAACAAGACGTGCTCGACCCTCAAGGTCAGGCTGTTCAACACTCGCTGCAAACCCTCGGTTTTCCGGAGGCACAAAATGTGCGCATCGGAAAATCGATTGAAGTCTGGCTGGAAGAAAGCGATTCCGTAAAAGCCGAATCGAGGCTGAAGGAAATGTGTGATGCACTGCTCGTAAATGCAGTGATTGAGGATTACCGCTTTGAAATAGTGGAGGCATGATGCGTTGTGCGGTGCTTGTCTTTCCGGGATCAAATTGTGACTACGATCTTTACAAAGCCGCTAATTCTGTGGAAGGGATGGAAGCGGTGTATGTATGGTATGCAGGTGATTCATTAAATGGTTTTGACGCTATAATGGTCCCGGGAGGTTTTTCCTACGGTGACGCATTAAGAGCAGGAGCTTTGGCAGCCCGTGCACCAATTCTGAAGGCTTTGCGTCAAGCTGCGGATTCCGGTGTGCCTGTACTAGGCATTTGCAATGGTTTCCAGATACTCACTGAATGCGGACTACTTCCCGGAGCATTGCACAGAAATTCCGGACTTCGTTTCATCTGTGATACTGTCAGCCTGCAAGTCTCAAATACGGCAACACCATTCACCAGCGGATATGCAGAGAGAGCAGACATTCCGTTACGCTTTCCGATCGCACACGGTGAGGGAAATTACACTTGTAATGCTGAAACTCTGCGTAAACTGGAAGACAACGGACAAATCGTTTTCCGTTATGCCGGCACAAATCCAAACGGATCTGTGGACAATATTGCGGGAATCAGTAATTTAAAAGGAAATGTGTTGGGCATGATGCCTCATCCGGAACGTGCCATGACAGACTGGATGGGAACTTCAGACGGCCGCATTCTCTTTGAATCTTTGCGGGGCAGGTGAAGCGTCCTGTTGATAAAGCCGGATTAAAGTGTTTGCAGTATGTAATTGAAAGAGAATCGGTTAAAAATAGAAATGGCGAATTTCAGGCATTTTGCCGAACCTTCAGGAATCACTTGAAATAATACTAACAAAATAGTCTTAAAAGTTTCATGCAGTTGTGAAAAAAACGACGATGAATAATTGCCACATTGTGTTCAAAAAACAGCTAAAAGAATATTGAGATTTAATACTGCAGATGCATCCAATCGAACCTACCCCGGATCAAATTAAGAGTGAACAAGTTTATCGGCAAATGGGCCTTAACGATGCTGAATATGAGCTCATGGTCGAATTGCTTGGACGGCCTCCGAACCTTACCGAAACCGGAATTTTCGGAGTTATGTGGTCAGAACACTGTTCATACAAAAACTCAAAACCTCTGCTTTCCCGTTTTCCGGTGGATGGTCCGGAAGTCCTGCAGGGACCAGGAGAAGGCGCTGGTGTTGTTGATATAGGTGAGGGCTATGCGGTTGTTTTCAAAGTCGAAAGCCACAATCATCCTTCTGCAATTGAACCTTATCAAGGCGCTGCGACCGGAGTTGGCGGAATTTTACGCGATATTTTTTCAATGGGTGCGCGTCCGGTGGCGGTGCTTAATTCTTTACGTTTCGGACCGCTTTCCGTGAACGGGACTAAGGTCAGTGCTAAGAGTGCAAGTGCCAGCCGTACACGTTATCTTTTCGGGAATGTGGTGGCTGGAATTGCAGGATACGGCAACTGCATCGGTGTTCCAACTGTAGGTGGAGAGGTTTGCTTTGATGAATGCTACAGCGGAAATCCTCTGGTCAATGCGATGGGTGTCGGCGTTTTACGTCACGATCAACTTCAGCACGGCAGAGCGGAAGGTGTTGGTAAATCAGTGATTTACGTAGGAGCGGCGACAGGACGGGACGGAATTCACGGGGCGACTTTTGCCTCGGAAGAGCTGAATGAAGATTCGGACGCAAAACGACCGGCTGTGCAGGTTGGGGATCCGTTCATGGGTAAATTGCTGATTGAAGCCTGTCTGGAAGTTTACGAAAGCGGAGCAATTTACAGCGTTCAGGACATGGGCGCCGCGGGCTTGACCTGCTCCAGCACGGAAATGTCAGACAAGGGCGGTGTGGGTATGGAGCTTAATTTGAATTTAGTACCGCAGCGTGCAGAAAATATGTCCGCGTATGAAATCATGCTTTCCGAATCACAGGAAAGAATGTTGATTGTGGCCAACCCCGGACGTGAGGAAGAGGTATTTGAGATTTGCAAAAAATGGGATGTGCCCGCTGTGACTGTCGGATATGTTATTGAAGAACAGGTTTTACGGCTTAAACATCATGGAAAATCGGTTGCGGAATTACCGTTGAATACAGTTTGCGGTGCAACACCTATTTATCAGCGTGAAGCTAAAATGCCGCAGGAAGTTATTGATCGGCAAAAGAAATCTGCAATAACATGGGATGTTCCGGAAGATATAAACAATGTTTTCGAACAGCTGATTCAAACTCCGGAACTGGCTTCAAAATCATGGGTTTACCAACAATACGATTTTATGGTACGTACCAGCACTTCGGTACGCCCCGGATCAGATGCGGGTGTGGTACGAGTGGAAGGCACAGACAAAGCACTCGCTTTGAGCATTGACGGCAACTCGCGTTATGTTTTTCTTGATCCAAAAACCGGTGGTAAAATCGCTGTGGCGGAAGCGTCGCGAAATGTTATTTGTTCAGGCGGACGACCACTGGCGATTACGGACGGATTGAATTTCGGGAATCCGGAAAAACCGGGAATTTTCTGGCAGCTCGAACAAGCAGTTAGCGGAATGGCAGAAGCTTGTAATTTTCTTAAATTGCCTGTAACCGGAGGAAATGTCAGCCTCTACAATGAAACTGAAGGAGAGTCAATTTACCCAACACCAGTTGTTGGTGCGGTTGGTTTGATCGAAAAAAACGAGCACACGACCACTCAGTTTTTCCAGAATTCAGACGACGTTTTGCTGCTGTTGGGCGAAACAAAAAACGAACTGGGCGGAAGCGCTTATCAGCAAATGCAGTTGGGTGAAATATGCGGAATGCCTCCGGAACTTAATTTGGAAAAAGAGCAGACTTTGCAACAGGCGCTGCTGGAAAATATCCGCTGCGGGAATGTAATGTCGGCGCATGATCTTTCACATGGCGGGCTGGCTTTAGCATTGCTGACTGCCTGCACAGAAAAATTTGGAATATCAGTTGATTTGAAAAGTGATCTGCGTCCGGACATTGCTTTATTCAGCGAATCGCAATCCCGGATTTTGCTGAGTGTTTCTCCCGAAAAAGTAAAGCAGATCGAAGCATCAATGCGGGAAAAAGGAGTAAAGTGCTTCCGGATAGGTAAGGTGCTTTCCGCGGAAATTTCTGCCACCGTTTCTTCCGGTGTTACGAAAAACTTTGAAATTGCCTTTAACGGAGCTCCACTGATTCAGGCAGAATTACGGAACCTGCGTGATTTGTGGCAAAACGCGATTGAACGTGTAATGCAGCGTTAAGTAAATTATTTTTTGAACTGTATATTTAAAGCTTTTAATAAATGGATGAGGTTCTGATCATAACCGGTGCAAGTCGTGGAATTGGTGCTGCAACAGCACGGATTGCAGGCAGAAGCGGTTATGTTGTCTGTGTGAATTATTTAAAAAACAAAGCAGCGGCAAAGCAGATCGTCGAGGAAATTAACGCAGATGGCGGACGTGCACTTGCGGTTGGTGCAGACATTTCACGGGAGGAAGAAGTGGTGAAACTGTTTTGTACGGTTGATGACAAGCTCGGAAAAATCAGCGCTCTTGTCAACAATGCAGGAATTCTAGAAACGCAAATGCGAATTGAGGATATGAATGCGGCGCGTCTTAACCGTGTTTTCTTGACAAATGTTATCGGTAGTTTTTTGTGCGCCAGGGAAGCGGTCAAACGAATGTCCACAAAAAATGGCGGAAAAGGTGGAGCGATTGTCAATGTGTCATCCGCTGCGGCTAGACTTGGGAGCGCTGGAGAATATGTAGATTATGCCGCATCAAAAGGGGCGGTTGATACTTTTACCAGAGGCCTTGCGCAGGAAGTGGCTGAGGAAGGAATCCGTGTAAATGCGGTACGCCCCGGCGTGATCGACACAGATATTCACTCCAGCGGAGGCGAACCCGGACGTGTGGAACGTGTTAAAGCCAGTATTCCAATGAAAAGAGGAGGAAGCGCAGAGGAAGTTGCGAAGGCAATTATGTGGCTGCTTTCAAGTGAGTCTTCATATACAACAGGTTCACTGCTTGAAGTCTCAGGCGGAAGATGAAATATTTTACAACTCAACACACACCTATAACATCATAAGCAACACATTTATGTGCGGTATTTTTGGAGTATTTAATAATCCTCAAGCAGCGGAGCTGACTTATTTCGGTTTGCATTCGCTACAGCATCGAGGGCAGGAAAGCACGGGGATTTGTGTTTCAGACGGAAAACATTTTCACACTCATCGTGGAACAGGACTGGTGACAGAAGCCTTTGGGGAAGAACAGTATTCTCAGCTTGCAGGTCACATCGGAATTGGGCATGTACGTTATACCACTGCGGGAGACAGCGGACTGCTGAATGCGCAACCGCTTGTTTTTCGCTACTCGGGTGGACGAGTCGCAGTCGCACACAACGGTAATTTAGTAAATGCTAAACGTTTGCGCACACAATTGGAAAGGCAGGGATCTATTTTCCAGACAAACAGCGATACGGAAATTGTACCGCATTTTATTGCTCGTTCAGGTCCACCAATTGAACAGGCGATTCAGGATGCATTGCGGATGATTGAAGGTGCCTACGCCCTGCTTTTTATGACTGAAACCCAGCTTGTCGCTGCGCAGGATCCACGCGCATTTCATCCACTTTCTCTGGGTAAACTGGATGATGGTTGGGTCGTTGCTTCAGAAACCTGTGCGTTGGATGTTTGTGGAGCAGAGTTTGTGAGGGAAATTGAACCTGGTGAAATGCTGGTGATTGATGCAGAAGGGTTGCATTCACAAAATTTTATGGAGCCAAGCCCACGCTCGATTTGCTCTTTTGAATATATTTATTTTGCACGTCCGGACAGTGAAATTGACGGTATCAGCGTGCACAATGCACGCAAAGAAATGGGGCGGCAGATTTGCAGGGAAGTGCCCACTGAAGCAGATGTGGTGATTGGCGTTCCGGATTCAGGACTGGCCGCAGCGATTGGTTTTGCAGAGGAAAGCGGTTTGTCTTACGAAATGGGGATGATGAAAAACCGCTATGTGGGACGTACTTTCATTCAGCCGAATCAGGAATTACGCCGTAAAGGTGTCCGGATGAAACTAAGCGTCGTGCGAAAAGCGGTTGAAGGCAAACGCATAATTTTGGTTGATGATTCAATTGTACGGGGAACGACCAGTGGGAGAATTGTAGAAATTCTCAAAGATGCAGGTGCAACCGAAGTACATATGCGTGTTACTTCTCCACCGATCACGCATCCCTGCCTCTACGGGATTGACACCGCAAGGCGAATGGAGTTAATTTCCGCTACCCAGACACCGGCAGAAATATGCCAGAAAATAGGTGCGGATTCTTTACATTTCATTTCTGCTGAAGGTATGATTGCTGCTACAGGCCGTATAGATGTCTCCTCAAATCGGGGACATTGCCTGGCCTGTTTTAATGGAAGTTATCCCACACCGACTTGTTAATTCAACTTGAACTGAAAATCATTAAATTAAAGAAAAATCTTGAAAGCTTACCAGAAAGCGGGTGTTGATTTAGCAGCAGCAGATGAAGCTGTTGAACGGCTCAAACCATTAGCTCAGAGAACCCTGCGTCCGGAAGTATTAAGCGGACTAGGTGGATTTGGTGGATTGTTTGAGCTGAACCGGAGCAAATACAAAAATCCTGTGCTGGTTTCCGGTACAGACGGCGTGGGTACAAAGTTGAAATTAGCTTTTGAATTGGACAGTCACGAGACAATCGGTATTGACCTGGTGGCAATGTGCGTCAACGATATTTTGGTTCAGGGTGCGGAGCCACTGTTTTTTTTGGATTATTTGGCTTGCGGGAAGTTGTTTCCGCAAAAGGTAGAAGCGGTGGTGAAAGGTATCAGCGAGGGTTGTCTGCAGTCAGGATGTGCCTTACTGGGCGGAGAAACCGCGGAAATGCCGGGAATGTACAAAACAGCTGAATACGATTTGGCTGGTTTTGCGGTCGGTGCTGTTGAACGTGAAAAATTGATTGACGGCAGCAGAATAGCAGCAGGAAATGTCTTGCTCGGACTTGCCTCCAGTGGCGTTCACAGCAATGGTTTTTCTCTGGTACACAGGATCCTTTCAGAAAGTTCGCAGAGTATAAATTCAATTCTGCCGGGAACAGCAGAAACTATTGGTGAAGCACTCCTGACTCCAACCAGGATTTATGTAAAATCAATTTTGAAGTTACTTGAAGTTGTAGATGTACTAGGAATGTCGCACATTACGGGTGGAGGATTGCCTGGAAATGTTCCACGTATGCTTCCGAAAAATACGGTCGCGGAAATTGAAAAAAGTGCGTGGCCGGATTTGCAGGTTTATGCATTTTTGAGAAAAGTTTGCGGACTCCCGGATGAAGAGCTGTTTCCGGTATTTAATATGGGAATCGGTTTTGTGATTTGCGTTCCGGAGTCAGAAGAAAAAACTGCGAAAAAAATTCTGGAACAAGCCGGTGAAACGGTTTACCGCATCGGTCAAATTGTTTCCGGAAATAAGGCTGAAGTGAGGTGGGTGCAAAAATGAGAATTGCTGTTTTTGCTTCCGGACGGGGATCCAATCTGCAGGCAATTCACGATGCAGTTCTTGCCGATAAACTTCAGGGAGTTTCACTGGATTTACTTGTCTGTGACCATCCGGATGCACCAGTTGTGAAAGAAGTTAAAAAACGAGGGATTCCGGCTTTTGTTTTCCGCCCGCAGGATTATCCTGATAAAAATTCTTATGAAACGGTCATTTCTGAAAAGTTGAAAACAGCAAAAATTGAGCTTGTTGTTTTAGCGGGATATATGCGTTTGGTAGGCTGCGTTCTGCTCGAACAATGGGAAGGGAGAATGATCAATCTGCACCCTTCACTCCTGCCTTTATTTCCTGGGATAGACGCGGTAGGACAAGCCTGGCGGGCAGGTGTAAAAGAAACCGGCGTCACCGTACATTTTGTGGATGCGGGAATGGACACAGGTCGAATATACTTACAGCAGAAAATAAGCCTTGATCCGGAAGATACGGCAGAAAGTCTGAAAGCAAAAATTCATTTGCTGGAACACCAATTATTGCCCAAAGCAATTCAACAATTTCAGCAGGAAATGTAAATGAAAATATTGGTGATTGGCGGCGGCGGAAGGGAACACGCATTAGTATGGAAGCTCAAAAACGGAAATGGTGCGCGCAAAATATTTTGTGCTCCCGGTAATCCGGGTATTGCTGAGATTGCGGAATGTGTCCCTTTGCAGGTAATGCAGATTGAAGAATTGGCTGATTTTGCGGAAGCCAATAAAATTGACATAACAGTGGTTGGTCCGGAAGATCCATTAAATGACGGAATTGTGGATCTGTTTGAAAAACGGAACTTACCTGTTTTTGGCCCAAATCAGCATTCAGCACGCTTAGAAGGAAGCAAGGCCTATGCGAAAAAAGTGATGGATCGCTTCAACGTACCCACTGCGGCCTACAGGGAGATTAATGATTTTGAAGAAGCCCTGGATTATGTGAAGAAGCAGGGTGTGCCGATTGTGATCAAGGCCGATGGCCTCGCAGCTGGTAAAGGAGTTACAGTCGCTGAAACTCTTGAAGAAGCTGAAGCTGCTTTGAAGTCCATAATGGTTCAGAAAGTTTTTGGAGAGTCCGGAACAAAGGTCGTAATCGAGGAATGTTTACGCGGAGAAGAAATGACCGTGCTGGCTTTTGTGGATGGAAAGACTGTGCTGCCGATGGTACCGTCACAGGATCACAAACCTGTTTTTGACGGTGACCGTGGACCTAATACAGGTGGTATGGGAGCGTATTCTCCGGTTCCGCATCTTGAAAAATGGCTTCCGGAAATAAACGAACGTGTATTGCGTCCGGTTGCCGAAGGTTTGGCTGAAGAAGGAACACCTTTCAGTGGTATTCTTTACGCCGGATTGATGATCACTGAAAATGGACCAAAAGTAATTGAGTTTAATGTTCGTTTTGGTGATCCGGAAGCTCAGGTTATTTTGCCGCGCTTAGAAAATGATCTGGCGGAAATATTCTTAGCTGTAACTGAAAAACGTCTTCATGAAGTGAAACTGAGTTGGCAATCAGGTGCCTCTGTATGTGTGATTGCCGCGGCACCAGGATATCCTGGACCTCCAACCAAAGGCCTGCCAATCACACTTCCTGAAGTTCATCCTGCAGGAACGCAAATTTTTCACGCTGGAACTGCGATCCAAAATGAACAGTTGGTGATAAACGGCGGCCGTGTTTTTGGAATCGGCGCTCAAGGTGATGACATTGCGGAGGCCAGAAAACAGGCATATTCCCTGTTGGAAAAAGTGCAATTTCATGGCAAGCATTTCCGCCGGGATATTGCAGCCAAAGCTTTAAGCTGAAAACCTTCTTTAGCACACTACCCATTAGGGTAGTATCCCCCTACTTATAAGAAATTAAACCCCCACCTATAAGAGGGTTTTCATATTATTTTTTATCTAGTATTATTGTGCTCAATTAAACAAATTATTCAAAACCCCGTACCTGAAAAGTTGATATGGACAGCGTGGATACCCACGATTTGATTTTTCCTTACCTGCTTCGTAAAGTTACCGAAAAAGCAGCACTTGCATCTTATGACTGGATTGGCCGAGGAGACAAGGAGGGGGGAGATAAAGCAGCAGTTGATGCTATGAGAGTTTCACTAAATAAATTAAAACTAAACGGTACAGTTGTTATCGGTGAGGGTGAAAAGGACGAAGCGCCTCAATTATACAACGGTGAAGTTTTCGGTGATAAAAATGCTGAAGACCACCTTGACATTGCTGTTGATCCTGTGGAAGGAACGACCTTTTTAGCAGGTGGGCAAACAAATGCGATGGCAGTCATCGCGACTGCGCCAAAAGGAACCATGCTGGATCCGGGACCAGCATTCTATATGGAAAAATTTGCTGCTCCTGCTGAAACCAAAGGCAAAATAGATATGAACTGGTCCACTGAAAAGAAACTTAAAACAGTTGCCAGCTTAATTGAAAAAGATTTGAAAGATTTGACTGTCTTTGTTCTGGACAAGCCAAGGCACCGTGGACTTGTAGAGGAAATACATGAAGCTGGCGCCAGAGTTACTCTTTATCCTGCAGGAGATGTTGCCGGAGCAATCATGGCTGCAATCCCGGATACTGAAGTAGATGTTCTGATGGGAACCGGTGGAACTCCGGAAGGTATCATATCCGCTTGTGCGATTCGGGCTATGGGTGGAGAATTTCTGGGTAGAATCAATCCTCAACTTGCAACAGAGATTGTGAGTGTACGTGATGCAGGATTTGACACCGACCGCTGGTATGAACGTGATGAATTGATTGGCTCAGACGATGTTCATTTTTGCGCTACTGGAATTACATCCGGATTGTTATTCAGTGGGGTAAAACTCACTAAACACCATTTCATGACAGAAACTCTGATTGTGACCGGAGCTTCCAGAGAACAAGTATCGCTGACTAACTGGCACAAAAGATAATTAAGTTTTAGGGACAGGATTAAAACAGATGTCTTTGCAAATAAAATTGGTTGCCTCTACCCCCTGAATAATTTAACACAATATTGATACATTCAACTTGAAAAAGGAGACACAATGCCATTGAATCGTTTAGACCGCCCGGTTATTCTCGGGATTGTAGGAGATTCAGCTGCAGGAAAAACGACTCTGGCCGCAGGAGTTGCAGAGATCCTGGGAAAAGATCAAGTTGTGACTATTTGTACCGACGATTATCACAAGTACGACCGTGCACAACGAGCCGGAAACGGCACATCCGCTCTTGATCCAAAATGTAACTACCTCGATATTATTGAAAATGATCTAAATAGTTTACGTAACGGTAAAGCCATCATCAAACCGATTTACAGTCATCATGATGGAACCTTTAAACCGGCCAAGTATGTTGAGCCTAAACCCTACATTGTGGTAGAGGGGTTGCTTGGCTACAGTACCAGGGCCATGCGCAACAATTATGATGTGAAAATATATCTTGATCCGGAAGAAGAACTGCGTGTTCGCTGGAAGGTTGTTAGGGACACCACTAAGCGTGGTTATACAAAAGAGCAAGTGCTGGCTTCACTGGAAAAGCGTAAAGGCGACAGTCCTGCCTACATTCAACCGCAGCGAACTTTTGCGGATATGGCGATTCAATTTTATCGTCCGGAAGGTAAGGAAAATGAAGTTGGTCCCGGACTTAACGTTCGCCATACACTGCGCCCAACTTTGCCTCATCCTGATCTGACATCTTTGTTGGATGTAGGAGCAAATAAAGGAATTACTCTTGATTTGGCACGTGACAAAGACGGAAAACCTGTCGATATTCTTGACATTCATGGTAGTATAGAAACTCATCGTGCAAGCAAACTTGAGGAATTGCTGTGGACCCTAATTCCTGAGGCACAACATTTACGGGAAAATACACGTTCCATAGAAGAACTGGAAAAAATTAACATCATCAGTCACCCTTTAATGTTGACTCAATTGCTGATTGCTTATCACATGGTGAAGGCCGCTTTGGGCCATCACGCGATTTAGTGCATTCCGGTTTTCTCAATTTCAGAGGCAGAAAGAGTCTCCATACATTTTCTTAAAAAACTAATAATTAATAAAAACTATGAGCGCTCCTCCACTCCATCAAGACATGGCAAACGCACTCCGCTTTTTAGCAGTGGATGCAGTTCAAAAAGCAAAATCAGGTCACCCCGGAATGCCGATGGGAATGGCTGACGTGGCAACAGTGTTGTTTACCCGTTTCTTAAATTTTAACGCAAGTGATCCTGCCTGGGCAGATCGTGACCGTTTTATCTTGTCCGCGGGACACGGTTCGATGCTGCTTTATGCTCTGCTTCACTTGACCGGTTATGAGGATTTCAGCCTCGAAGAACTGAAAAACTTCCGCCAACTTGGATCTAAAACTGCCGGACATCCGGAATATGGTCATGGTGCAGGAATTGAAACCACCACCGGTCCGCTAGGACAGGGCATCGCAAATGCAGTCGGAATGGCGCTTGCTGAAAGAATGCTTGCAGATAGATTTAGCAGCGATCTAGTGGATCACAATACTTATGTGATTGCCGGTGACGGATGCCTGATGGAAGGAATAAGTCACGAAGCGGCCTCATTCGCCGGACGTTTACGACTCGGGAAATTGATAGTTTTATTTGATGATAATGGAATTTCAATTGACGGATCAACCGATCTTGCGGTCAACGATGATCAACTGATGCGTTTTGGAGCATGTGGATGGGATGTTTCTTTCTGCGATGGACATGATCCTGATGCAATTGCCCAGGCCATTAACGGCGCTCACGAAACCCAAGACAAGCCTTCCCTGATTGCATGTAAAACAATGATCGGCTTCGGTTCACCAAATAAAGCAGGAACCGCGGCTTCACACGGGGCTCCGCTGGGTGATGATGAAATTGCGGCGACACGTGAAGCCCTGAACTGGCCGCATTCGTCTTTCGAAATTCCGGAAGCAGTCAGCAGTGCATGGCGCAGAGTCGGTACTATGAAAAGCGCAAAAATGGAAGCATGGCGTAAACGTCTTCATGATTCCGGAAGGAAAGCTGAATTTGAGCGTCTTATTTCCGGAACCCTGCCAAAAGATTGGCAGGCCTCTCTGCAGGATTTCAAGCGAAAACATTCTGCAGAAAAAACAAAAGTTGCTACTCGTAAAGCGAGTCAGGAAACACTGGATGTGTTGGCAGAAGTGATTCCGGAATTAGCCGGCGGTTCTGCAGACTTAACCGGTTCTAATTTGACAAAGGCCAAATCACAAAAACCTGTAACGCCGGGAGACTTTTCCGGAAGCTATATCCATTACGGCGTTCGTGAGCACGGCATGGCTGCGGCCATGAATGGGATTGCGCTGCATGGCGGATTTGTTCCTTATGGAGGGACATTTTTGATTTTTACCGATTACTGTCGTCCCGCGATACGTCTATCCGCTTTGATGCAGCAGCGTGTAATTTATGTGATGACACACGACTCAATCGGACTTGGTGAAGACGGCCCTACACATCAGCCAGTAGAACACCTCGCCAGTTTGCGCGCGATTCCGAATTTAAATGTCTACAGACCATGTGATGTCGTTGAAACAGCCGAGTGCTGGGCTGCTTCACTGGAAACAAGTTCAACTCCTTCCGTACTTTCGCTTTCTCGACAGGGGTTGCCTTGTCTAAGAACGGAGCACACAGATGAAAATTTGAGTTCCAAAGGCGGATATGTTCTGGCAGAAGCCGAAGCAAAAAGGGATGTGACCTTAATTGCTTCCGGTTCGGAAGTCGAGATTGCCATGGAAGCCCGTGATCAATTGAAAGCAGAAGGTGTTTCCGCAGCAGTGGTATCAATGCCGTGTCTCGATAAATTTGAAGAACAGAGTCAGGACTACCGTGACCAGGTAACACAACTGGAAACACCGGTTGTAGTCGTTGAAGCTGCGATAGAGCAGAGCTGGGGTAAGTATCTTGGCAGAAATGGAAAATTTGTAGGCATGAGTACTTTTGGGGCTTCCGCTCCGGCTAATGAGCTTTACCAACATTTTGGCATAACAACTCAAAATGTCGTCAATGCAGCAAAAAAAATTATTTAAATTAACCGGCAAAATATCCGGAAGAATAAGTATCATTTTTACAGTTTTAAACTAACTCAGTTTTAAAACCAGAAACCAACAACCTTTAAACAGAGACCTGATTATGGCTTTAATATCTTTAAGACAACTACTTGATCATGCGGCTGAAAACAGCTACGGTGTTCCGGCTTTTAATGTAAACAACATGGAACAGATTCAGGCGATTATGCGTGCGGCAAAAGCTACTGATTCTCCGGTTATTTTACAGGCAAGCCGTGGTGCACGTTCTTATGCAGGAGATATTTTTCTACGTCATTTGTTTGATGCTGCTGTGGAAATGTATCCGGACATTCCAATTTGTATTCATCAGGATCATGGAAACAATTTTGATACATGTCTCTCAGCAATGGCTAACAAATTTACCAGTGTGATGATGGACGGTTCATTGGAGGAAGATGCTAAAACTCCTGCTTCTTATGAATACAATGTTGATATTAGCGCCAAAGTTGCGGAAGTTGCACATAAGATCGGTGTTTCAGTCGAAGGCGAGCTTGGCTGCCTCGGTTCACTGGAAACCGGTGAAGGTGAGAAAGAAGACGGACACGGTTTTGAAGGCAAATTATCACAGGATCAATTATTGACAGATCCTGATCAAGCTACTGATTTTGTAAAGAAAACACAAGTTGACGCACTCGCTGTAGCGATTGGTACTTCACACGGCGCATACAAGTTCACCAGGAAGCCTGATGGAGAAATACTCGCGCTGAATGTTGTAAAGGCTATTAATAAAAGGCTTCCCGGACTACACATGGTCATGCACGGGTCAAGCTCTGTACCGCAGGAACTGCAGGACATTATCAATGCCAACGGTGGTGAAATGCCGCAAACATGGGGCACGCCTGTGGATGAAATTGTAGAGGGTATCAAACACGGAGTACGCAAAGTTAATATTGATACTGATTGCCGCATGGCGATTTCAGGTCAGGTACGGAAAATTTTACTCGAAAAGAAAGCAGAATTTGATCCACGTAAGTTTACCATTCCGGCTACCGCCGCCATGCAGGTGGTATGTGAGGAACGTTATGAATCATTCGGAACTGCGGGCAATGCGTCAAAGCTCAAGCCTCTTCCTTTGACAACAATGGCACAACTCTATGATTCCGGAGAACTGGATCAAAAAATAAATTAATATTTATACTAAACTCTCTCATCTTTACTTATGAGGTAATATGTCTGAAAAAACTTATAGTGCTGGTGTCAAAGAATATCGTGATACCTATTGGATGCCGGAATACACACCAAAAGATACCGACATCCTGGCCTGTTTCAAAATCACTCCGCAACCAGGGGTTCCACGTGAAGAAGCCGCTGCTGCTGTGAGTGCCGAGTCATCAACAGGTACCTGGACCACGGTCTGGACGGATTTACTGACAGACCTTGATTATTACAAAGGTCGCGCCTATGCCATTGAGGATGTCCCTGGAGATGATGAAGCTTTCTATGCGTTTGTGGCTTATCCAATAGATTTATTTGAAGAAGGTTCTGTAGTTAACGTGTTCACATCCTTAGTCGGAAATGTTTTTGGCTTCAAAGCCATCCGTGCTTTACGTCTGGAGGATGTGCGTTTTCCAATTGCCTATGTGATGACATGTAACGGTCCGCCACAGGGAATTCAGGTAGAACGGGATATTATGAACAAATATGGTCGTCCTCTCCTGGGTTGTACGATTAAACCTAAGCTCGGACTATCTGCAAAGAACTATGGACGTGCAGTCTATGAATGTTTACGGGGTGGTCTTGATTTCACTAAAGATGACGAAAATGTCAACTCACAGCCTTTTATGCGCTGGAGAAATCGATTTGATTTTGTGGTGGAAGCAACCCTCAAAGCTGAAAAAGAAACTGGTGAGCGGAAGGGACATTATCTCAACGTTACTGCTCCAACCCCGGAAGAGATGTACAAACGTGCGGAACATGCCAAAGACCTCGGCGCGCCGATTATTATGCATGACTACATTACAGGCGGTTTTTGTGCCAATACAGGGCTGGCGCAATGGTGCGCAAATAATGGAATGTTACTGCATATTCACCGTGCCATGCATGCTGTGATAGATCGTAATCCAAGTCACGGTATTCACTTCCGTGTACTCGCCAAAGCCCTGCGTTTATCAGGTGGAGATCATCTGCATACCGGAACAGTAGTCGGTAAACTTGAAGGAGACCGGGAAGCCACTTTGGGTTGGATTGATTTGTTGCGCGACTCCTACATTAAGGAAGATCGTTCACGTGGAATCTTTTTTGATCAGGATTGGGGAGCTATGCCGGGAGTTTTTGCGGTAGCTTCAGGAGGCATACATGTCTGGCACATGCCGGCTTTGGTTTCCATTTTTGGAGATGATGCTGTTCTCCAGTTTGGCGGAGGAACATTAGGGCATCCGTGGGGTAATGCAGCAGGTGCCGCTGCAAACCGCGTGGCGCTGGAAGCCTGTGTTGAAGCACGTAACCAGGGACGTGATCTTGAGAAAGAGAGCAAGGATATTCTTACAAATGCCGCTAAGTCAAGTCCCGAACTTAAAACCGCAATGGAGACATGGAAGGAAATTAAATTTGAATTCGACACAGTGGACAAACTGGATGTGTCTCACAAATAACAATAAGATTATTCCTAACAAAGACGGAGTCTGGTTAGAAATAGCATAAAAATCTCAATCAAGGTAAAACTCATGAGTGAAGTACAAGATTACCCATCACGTCTGTCAGATCCTGCCAGTCGTAAATATGAAACTTTTTCCTATCTGCCGGAAATGGCGGATGAAGGGATCCGCAAACAGGTGGAATATATCGTTTCCAAAGGTTGGAATCCCGCTATAGAACACACGGAACCGGAAAATGCCTTTGATCATTATTGGTACATGTGGAAGTTGCCGATGTTCGGCGAGACTGATGTGGATCGTATTTTAGGCGAAGCAGAACAATGCCATAAGGCTAACCCCGGAAACCATGTGCGGCTCATAGGCTATGACAATTTTAAGCAGAGCCAGGGAGCCAACATGGTTATATACCGCGCTCACCAATAAAATTATAAGAATACAACGTAATTGAATGGACAATTCAAAGCAATATCTGGTTTCTGAAGAACCTTATTATCGCCAAATTGCAGATGAAGTGGAATTGTTTGAAGCTGCTTCAAAAGCACAGATGCCCATGATGCTCAAAGGCCCTACCGGCTGCGGAAAATCTCGATTCGTGGAGTACATGGCTTGGAAGCAAGGCCGCCCTCTGGTCACGGTTGCCTGTAATGAAGATATGACTGCATCAGATTTGGTGGGACGTTTTCTCCTTGATAAGGACGGAACACGCTGGCAGGACGGTCCACTGACAAAAGCGGCACGCATCGGTGCGCTCTGCTATCTTGATGAAGTGGTGGAGGCACGGCAGGACACCACTGTGATCATACATCCTCTAACCGACCACCGCCGTGAATTACCCCTTGATAAAAAAGGCGAACTGGTTAAAGCCCATCCTGACTTTCATCTGGTGATCTCCTATAATCCAGGATATCAAAGCCTGATGAAAGACCTCAAGCAATCCACAAAACAGCGTTTCGGTGCTCTTGATTTCGATTATCCGGAATCCGCAGTAGAAGCTGAAATCGTCACACGCGAATCAGGCGTTGCTGCGGAGATCTCAGAAAAACTGGTACAGGTCGCTTTGCGTTCACGCAACCTGAAAGGACACGGCCTGGATGAGGGTATGTCCACACGCTTACTGGTCTACGCAGGACAGTTGATTAGCAAGGGCATTGAGCCAATTGCCGCCTGTCGTTTGACTTTGGTACGTCCGCTGACGGATGATCCGGACATGCGTGACACCCTTGATGCTGCAGTTCATACTTTCTTTGACTAATATCAAAAAACTGAGGGCAATGCATGAGCATCATCCTTGATGACTATCGGGAAAGTTTGGAACAGGCTGCTCCTGAGTTAAAAGGTACTCTGGATGCTACGTTCCAGGAAGCAAGTCGTTGCATGTCTCCTATTGGGCTTCAGGACTACCTTGATGGTGCCCGCGGATTAAGTGAACTTGGTCGCGGCGCAGATTTAGTGGTCAGCTATATTGAAAATGTACCTGCAGTGGCCAAGGAGTGCGGTGAGGACATTATTCGGGAATGCGTCACTTCTGCGATGAAGTTGATTTCCATGACTTCCGGAGAGGTAATCGCCCTCTTATTTTCCAGCCTTCCTACTGCCGCAAGACGCCTGGGTGATCCGGAATTACTACGTGGTTACTTTAGTCTAATCCATCGTTTAGCGGCAAAAGCTCCACGCGGTTTACGACCGATGCTGGGCTGTACAGATGAACTGCTTTCCAAACTTACCTTATCCGGGCTTCGACGTTGGGCAGATTTTGGTGCAGATGCATACCGGCGTGACCTTCCCGGGCAGGTCGCATATTTTGGTTTGAAGACCGAAGACAGTCTTGCTGTGCTGAAAAAAGAACGTGGCGGAACCCTGTTTATTGACAGTCAGCGCAAACTTAATTTCTACCTGCGTGCATTGTGGGCACGGGACTTCTTTTTGCGTCCCGCTGATACGAGTCATATTGGTTTCCGTCCATATATTGAGGCTCGTGTGCTTCACCTGCCTGATGCCGTTGATGGAATTTTGGTGAAAGGCACCGAGCTTTATCGGGCAATTGCAGCACATATGGCCTCTCATCTTGTCTATACAAGCGAACCGATTTCTGCTGAAAATTTATCTCAGGCACAAAGATTTTTCATTGGTTTTGTCGAGGATGCAAGGGTTGAGTATTGTGCGAAAAAAGTATTCCCGGGACTTGGGAAACTTTGGCGTTCACTGCATTCTCAACACGAAGAACACCCGGAACATGCCTCTATTCCGCTGCTGGAACGTTTGGCAGTAGCACTTTTGGACAGTTCATTCAAAGTGAACGATGTCGGTCTGGATGAGATTGCTGATAAATTCCACAACCAGATTGAGTCCAGCAAAAACGATTCTCAATTCGCGTGGCATCTGGGTCTGGAAATTTTCAATGTGCTGGCGTCACGCAAAGAGGTTCCCAGTTTGAGACTGTTGGAAAGCATCCGGATTCCATACCGTGATGATAACCGTTTTATCTGGGACTTTGACGAATTTGCCTGGCATGACGATGTGGAATATGTTCCCGCAAATCAGCGTCAAGTACGTAAAAGTGTCAGTCTGATGGATTTTGTCAACGAATTGGATGTTGAGAATGCTGGAGATGATGCGCAAGAAATCTGGACTTTGAACACGGAACTTTTTCCGTATGAGGACAAGGGGATCAGTTTTAACCAACTGGAAGGCAAGGAAGCTGTCAGTGAACCTTTTCATTATCCGGAATGGGATTATCAGGTACAGTTACACCGTCCGGACTGGGCCACCGTTTATGAACGCGGCTATCCAATGGGTGATCCCGAGGAAATTGAAGATATTTTGACTGAGCATAAGCCGATCACTTCGCGAATCAAACAGATTGTTGATCGCCTGCGTCCGGAAGGTATGATTCGTCAGCGTAAGTTGGAAGATGGTGACGAGATTGACATCAATGCAGCAGTGGAAGCCATTATCGATATCCGTATGGGCTATCAACCTGATACAAGAATCACCTTGAAGAATGTGCTCAACCACCGTGATCTGGCGATTCTGATTCTGCTTGATCTCTCAGAATCGACCAACGAAACGCTTGCTGGATTAGAGAAAACGGTACTGGAACTCACTCGGGAAGCGAGCGCTCTGGTTTCAACGGCCATCTCAGGCATCGGAGACACATTTGCGATTCACGGTTTTGCTTCAGATGGACGACACGACGTACGGTACTATCGTCTTAAACGTTTTGAGCAAGCATTTGACGATGAAGCAAAGGGAAGGCTTGCCGGCATGCAAGGAGGTTTATCGACTCGTATGGGAGCGGCTATGCGTCATGCCGGGCATCATCTTTCACTTCGTGCTGAAAAAAGAAAAATGCTGCTGATAGTGACAGACGGATCACCTGCTGATATTGACGAACGTGATCCTCAACATTTACGTATGGATGCAAAAAAAGCGGCTGAGGAACTGCACACGCAGGGTATCATGTCTTATTGTCTTACACTTGATCCGAGCGCTGATCATTACGTGCAACGAATCTTCGGACAGAATCATTATACCGTCATTGACAATGTCCAGCGTCTGCCGGAAAAATTACCAGCGCTTTTTGCTTCGTTGACCAGCTAATAATAAAAATGTATCATTGTTATCACCAGAGACACAGAAACTATGTTAACTTTCCCTTTTGCTGGAGGATGCACATTTTCAGTGTTGCCCAACTAAAACATTTTATGAGATTTATATTTTGAACCAAATTAAAATTTCTCCTTCCATTCTATCTGCCGATTTTGCACGACTGGGTGAGCAGGTCAGTGAGGCCGAAGCGGCCGGAGTTGATTACATACATGTGGATGTAATGGACGGACATTTTGTCCCTAATATTACCATCGGTCCATTAATTGTGAAGGCTCTGCGCCCGGTAACTAAACTGCCACTGGACGTGCACTTGATGATTGAAAATCCGGAACGCTATCTTGAGGACTTTGCCAAAGCCGGAGCTGACATTATAACAGTCCACCAGGAGACATGTCCGCATCTTCACGGCACACTTCAGCAGATTCACAAATTAGGTGTCCGGTCTGGTGTGAGCATCAATCCCGCAACTCCGGTGAGTAGCCTAGAGGAAATTATCTCAGAGGTGGATCTTGTGCTTGTAATGTCAGTCAATCCAGGATTTGGCGGACAATCATATATTTCGTCCTGTACTGAAAAAATCCAAAAGTTGCGTTCAATGCTTGATATCTGCGGTTCTTCTGCTGATTTAGAAGTGGATGGCGGTGTTAATGTTAACACAGTTGATGAAGTAATTGCTGCAGGAGCAAATGCCTTTGTGGCAGGTTCAGCAGTTTTTAATGACAAGCAAAGTGTTGCGGAAAATGTACGGCTTCTGCGTGATAAGATAGCTTCTTGTTGAATCTCCATCGCTTTCATTTTTACCAGTTCTGAAAAAGCTGGAACCTTTCCGGAAAATCTGGGATATTCACCTGCAGTGAATGCCTCCTTGAGCAATGAATCGGTTACTCTTTTTCTTCCTGGATTTTCCATGTCAACTAACTCCTGTCTCAACATAGTCTTCGCAGACAAGAACTCACTGCTTCTCAGGGGTTTGACAGAGATGTTCAAGCAGGATGAACGTTTTGATGTGAGAGCGACTGCGACTGACGGCGATCTGTTTTTAAAGTTGCTCGACCGTGTTTCAATTGATGTGGGAATAATAGGCTGGAAAATGCCTTTTGCTGATGGTCGTCAAGTTCTCACCAAGCTCCGAGAACGCGAAAGCAAGTTACGTGTAGTTGTTTATAGCGGCGCTGATGTGGCAAGGCAGGTTCGCTCATTGGGTGGAGCTGGTTTTTATTCAAAAGCAAAACCACCTGAAGGTTTAATTGATGTAATCACCCAGGTTGGGCAGGGAAACAGTATTTTTCCTTATGAGCAGCATGAAGTGAAAACGAATCTGCTTTCATCAAGATTAACATCAAGGGAACTGGAGATTTTAGAAATTTTATCTCAGGGACATTCCAACCGCCAAATTGCCAGCAAATTTGAAATTTCCACCAACACAGTCAAATTTCATCTTAAAAATCTTTATGAAAAAGTACGCGTAGAAAACCGCACACAGGCAGTAGCGTTTTTTAACAAATTTTTCAAAGAGGAAGGATGAATCATAATAATTAGGGAACGCTTCTCCCCAGCGGAAACTTATAATCCGCAAAAACATCATGAGGGAGGCTGAAAGTCCCGCAAATAAAAAAAATGGACGGAAACCAAGTCCAAAAAGAGCCATTCTATTCTCTACGCTCTCCAATCTTTTCTTCAGGACGGGTTACTTCACTGATTCGGACACCGTAGCGCTCATTGACCACGACTATTTCTCCACGTGCCATTAAGCGGTCACCCACGACAATACACATTGGTTCACCGACGATTTTTTCGAAGACCACTAAGTTTCCTTTTTTTAAATTCAGGATCTCCTGTACCTCCATCTCAGTTCGTCCAATTTCGACGATCATAATCATCGGCACATCTTCAATAAATTTTACCGAATGTAAAGCGTCTTCATCTTCATTGGATTCAAAACCTAACATCAGCCGTTTCCAGGTAATTGGTGATTATTCAATGGTGCTTTGCAATCAAATTTCAGCACATCGATCTTCGGGCGCAAGAACTGCGGACTCAGTGACTTTTGTGAGTGCAGAATATGTGCCTCCTGCTTTAGCAGTAAAGGGATTTCAAACAAGATTTTCCATAATGTATCTGCGGCGATCAGCAGTATTATTTCCCATGTAGAAGTTCAGCAAATCTGGAATTTCGTGAGTGTGCTCAACACCTACCGGAACGGCACGCATATTTTCCCCAATAAACTGCCCGAACTCTTTTGGTGAAATTTCACCAAGCCCTTTAAAGCGAGTTACTTCCAAATGAGTGCCTTTACGCAGACTTTCAAATGCAGTATCTCTTTCAGACTCATTGTAACAATAACGTGTAATTTTTTGGTTGCGCACACGAAAGAGGGGTGTTTCGAGGATGTAAATGTGTCCATGCAAAACTAGCGGTTCATAAAACTGCAAAAAGAAGGTCAACAGTAAATTCCGTATATGCAGTCCGTCTACATCTGCATCGGTCGCAATTACGACCTTATTGTATCGTAAATCATCTATAGAGTCCTCAATCCCAAGGGCTTTCATGACGTTGTAGAGTTCAAGATTTTTGTAGATGGTTTCTTTGCCTTGCCCGTGACAATTGAGTGGTTTACCCTTGAGACAGAAAACAGCCTGGGTAAAAACATCGCGGGCGCTGATCATACTTCCACCGGCGGAGATACCCTCGGTAATAAAGATTGTGCTGTCATCTCCACGTTCGCTTTTGTCACCAAGGTGAAATTTACAGTCTTTGAGGTTGGGTATTGTTAGTGCTGATTTTTTGGCATTGTCCCTTGCCGCCTTTTTTACATTGCTCAATTCCTTGCGTATACGTTCGTTGGACTGAATTTTTGCTTTGAGAGGTTCAGCAACTTCAGGATGTTTATAAAGAAAATCAACAAAAGAATCACGCACCAGTGGCATCATCCAGGAACGCAGATCGGAATTCCCCAGTTTATTTTTAGTTTGTGACTCAAAAACCGGTTCCTTTACTTTTACCGCAACCGCACCGACTATGCCGTCTCTGATGTCAGAACCGTCAAAACTGGAATTAAAAAATTGGTTAACTCCTTTGAGGATGCCTTCACGAAATGCGGAAAGATGCGTTCCGCCATCGTTTGTGTGATGACCGTTGACATAGCTGAAATATTCCTCACCGTAATGTTCAGTATGTGTAAAAGCCATCTCCAGTTGACCGTTCTGACAGTGAACAATATCATAAAGATTCGAGTCATTCACCTCTTCATGCATCAGATCCAGCAGGCCGTTTTCCGATTTAAATTTCTCACCGTTCAGTGTGATAGTAAGTTTTCGGTTCAGGTAAGCGTAGTTCCATAGTTGTTTGCGGATAGTCCCGATGTCATAGGCGTAATTTGGAAAAAGATTTGAATCCGGTGTGAAACTGATTCGTGTACCGTTGCTTTCGTTCGTTTCATCTGTTTTAGGCGTGGTTTTTAATTCTCCCGATTGAAACTCGGCGGAGAGTTGTTTTTTTTCCCGAAAAGAAGTGACGGTAAAATTTTCGGACAGAGCATTCACGGCTTTTGTACCAACTCCATTTAGACCGACACTGAATTGAAATACTTCATCGTTGTACTTTGCACCGGTGTTAATAATCGAAACACATTCCACCACTTTCCCTAGAGGAATACCACGACCGAAGTCACGGATATTAACAACGCCATTGTCAATACGGATGTCAATGCGTTTGCCGAAACCCATGATAAATTCATCAATTGAGTTATCAACAATCTCTTTAAGCAAAACGTAGATGCCGTCGCTGGGATGGGAACCGTTGCCCAGACGGCCAATGTACATGCCGGGGCGTAAACGGATATGTTCGAGGGATGAAAGCGTTAGTATTTTGCTTTCATCATAAACGATCTCTTTTACAGGGGTCATTGTCTTTCCATGACTGATTAGCATTCCATGCTTTACCTCCGTCTTTTGCAAGAGAGGGTGCTTACCAAGTATGAATAAAATATTCTCGGCAAAGTTAGGCTTATCAATATATGCAATCTTCATGAAATTGTCAAAAACACATTAATTTCTTTATATCTTTTTGGGTGAAGATGTTGAATTCCATATAACATTTGTTATGGGAATGCAAAATTACAAATAAAAAATTTTTTTTCTAAAACTTGAAATTTAGTATTAATTGAATTTAAGGTATTAACACAAACATTAAATACTGTTGATAGCAAAGAAATTGATCTGTTTTATTTTGAATGTAGAATTTTAATAAATTAAAAAAATAATTATTGAGAAAATTCATTTGAATATCTACTAAACCCATTAATTTTGTCTGAACGGAAATTATGAATATAGCATTACGGGACCAAAGGAAATTTGCTGCCAGAGCATCATGGTATTATTACAAGACCGGAATGACACAGGGAGAAATTGCTAAGCGACTCGGTATTAATCGTGCCCGTGTAATTAATATTCTCAATGAAGCTCGAAAAGATGGTACAGTGACTTTTCATGTCAGCGGTGAAGACGCAAACATGATGGCCCTGGAAGTTCAACTCAAAGAAAAGTGGGGTCTGCGTGATGTCTTTTTGACGCCAGGTGTATCTGAGGAAGAACTTAAGAATGATCTCAGCATGGCAGGAGCGCAGTACTTAGAAATGAACTTGCCTTCAAAGGAATCTTTGATTGCGCTTGGATGGGGTGAGACTATTTCCGGAATTACCCGCAATTTGGGCAGAGTCATTCCGGAAAAAACATCCTTTGTCACACTTTGCGGTGGTGTGATGCACTATCTCAGTGAGCATACTCCGACCAATGTCGGCACACCTCTTTCCGGATTTCTTTATCCTTTCCATGTTATACCAACCCCCTTGATGGTTGGAACAACTGAACTAAGGGACCAGTTGCTCAAAGAGGCTGAAGTTCAGCATGTGATGAAAATGGCTCAAATTGCTGATATTGCAATGGTAGGTATTGGTTCCCTGATGCCCAGTAGCGAATTTGAAGACTTTGGTTATAATTCTCAAACAGAACTTGATCAGCTGAAAAAACACGGGGCTGTAGGCGAGATGCATGGAGAATATTTTAACGCAGCTGGTGAGCCGTTAGAATTGGAACACCACCACCGACTAATCTCAATTCGCCTGGAAACATTGGGCAATATGAAACATGTGGTTGGCGTCGCCGGAGGACCAGATAAAATTGAAGCTCTAAAAGCTGCTTTAAAAGGCGGATTTATTCACTCCCTTATTACAGATGAAAAGACCGCGCGGTCTTTGCTCTCTTCTTCATAAAAATTAAATTAAGCAATAACTTATTGAAAATACAGAATAAGTTATAAATACGTTTTTAAAAAACATAAAATATTTATTTTTACAAAAAAAAGATTGTAATTGTAATTTATTGCCATTAGATTGGGATTTATATTGTTCCAGAAACAATTTATTCAATCTTTTATGTATGCTGGAATTAAATAGGTATTTCAGTATTATTCGGTCAGAGGTGGTAAATATAATGTTTAATACTCAGTTTCTTTTTTTTACGTTTTTTTCAGGTTACGCAGACATTTTATAGTTATTATGAACCTCAGGGATAACAATATTAAAAGATTAGCTAACAATTCCTTTGATGTGCTGATTATTGGTGCAGGAATCAATGGTGCGGTTGCAGCAACTGCTCTTGCCGCAAGAGGTGCTAAAGTGGCATTAGTGGACAAAGGAGATTTTGCCGGTTTCACTAGCCAAAATTCCTCAAACCTCGTTTGGGGTGGTATCAAATACATGGAAACTTATGAGTTCCCACTGGTGCGTCAACTTTGTATGTCGCGTAATCACCTTCTGCGATCTTATCCTTCTTCTATCAAGGAAATCCGCTTTTTCACCAATCTGGAAAAAGGTTTTCGTTTTCCCCCTTTTATGCTTTATTGTGGAGCCTTGCTTTATTGGGCAATAGGCAATTTTTTCACACGACCCCCACGATTTTTGATACCTCGGCAAATCAATAACGTCGAATCCGTGATCAATACCGAACACAGTATCGGAGGCTTTGAATATTCAGACGCTTTTCTCTACGACAATGACGCACGTTTTGTTTTTAATTTTATTCGCTCCGCCATTAGCTATAACTGCACCGCTGTCAATTACATGGAATCTTTGGGCAGCGTCCGGAATGAGCAAGGTGAATGGAAGACTCAACTTAGTAATACTAAAAATGGCGAAACTTTTGAAGTCCGGAGCTCAGTCATAATAAATGCATGCGGGCCTTATGTTGATCAACAAAATCAGGTTTCTAATCAGACTACAGAACACCGTCATGTTTATTCTAAAGGCATTCACTTAGTCGTTCCCCAAATTACAAATAATGAAAGGGTACTGACTTTTTTTGCGGATGATGGTCGTTTATTTTTTGCCATTCCGATGGGAGGCCGTACGATGGTCGGTACAACCGATACCCGAGTATCTTCTCCGGAAACGGAGGTCACTGAGGAAGATCGACAGTTTGTGCTGGACAATATTAACAAACGGTTGAATTTGGACAAACCTCTATCTGAAACAGATATTATTTCGGAACGCTGCGGCGTGCGCCCTCTGGTGATCAAGTCCGGTGAAAAGAATAATACTAATGAAGAATGGATGAAATTGTCTCGAAAACACGCTGTTGATGTGGACCGGGGGAAAAAACACATCAGCATTTTTGGAGGAAAACTTACCGACTGTCTCAATGTTGGTGAAGAAATTTGCGAAACTGTCCGACAATTAGGAATACATCTTCCAGATGAAAAAAGAAAATGGTACGGAGAGCCACCTGAAGCCATCAGGAATGAGTATCTTAATCAAGTGGATTTAATGGGTCTTGACAAACTGACCTCCAGCGGAGCTTCAGAGGTTTTGTCTACACGTCTTTGGAGACGCTATGGTGCCCAGGCTATCGGCCTTCTGGAAAATATCCGCGAAGATCCAGAAATGGCAGAACCCTTGATCGAAGGGACTGATTACATCCGCTGTGAACTGACTCAAGCTGCCAGACGCGAAATGGTAGTAACTTTGGAAGATTTTTTGCGCCGCCGATCTAAACTTGCACTGGTAGCACGACACGAAGTCCTCAAACAATCGCAGGGGATAAAAGACGCCTGTCAAATTTTATTCGGAGAAAACGCGCCGGAACGCTGGAAGGAATATTTTGGAGAGTAGCTTAAAAGAGGAAAATATTTCCTGACTTTCACTTTCCCTGTTCAGTAATATGATGTTTTTTGAGAGTGAAACGCCAGCAATCACGAGGGTGAGGGCTGACATTTGGATGTACTCCAACCCGCTGTAAAAGATTTTCCTTTTTCATGCCCACTTTTTTCAACACATTTGCTGAAGCTGAATTTTCCGCGTCTCAAAATGCCTCTATACGTTCATATTCCGACTGTTGAAGAGTCCAGTCAATTACAGCACATGCCGCCTCTGTCGCCATGCCTATTCCCAAATACTTTCTCGCAAGCGCAAATCCCAGTGTTTTTTTAAACCGTTGATCTTAAAGCCAATTATGTCTGTAAGATCTGCTGTGTCCGATTTTTAAATAATCCATGTTAAAGACAATCCGGCTTGATCATTGGCTAAAAAACGCTTTATTAATGCTTTGGTTTCTGTCTTTTTGCTGTGAGGTTTCCAGGATAAATAACGTGTAACTTCGTGGTCATACGCATAAGCGGCAAATATTGCGTTCGAGTCTCTCAACTCTAGTTGGCGCAAAAAAAGACGTTCTGTTGTAAGTCGTGGATGTTGTGGTGTATTATTACAGAGAAAATATGGGATATTTTTACGAATCTTGCATTGCCACATATACATTTAAAGCAGCGGTCAGTTTTCGGTCAGTCAGATCGTTTTTGGGGAGACTGTAAGAATTTTTTTTATTGTCACGTCAAACTATGTAAGACCGTTGCATTTTTACTTTTATTTCCAACGGATTATAGGAGATACAAATGGAAAGTAAAACCAAAATAGTGGCATCCTGCGTTAGTCATGATGATGTAACGTCGGCAATGGAACGGTTTTTTGGTCAAGGTGGTAAAATTACCAAAATCGAAAACAATTGCCAGGAAATATTGCTAAAACAAGATATGGGCGATGAGGACATGAACTTTATCGATCCACATGCCGCAAATCCCGCCAGTAACGGATTAGGTGAGGTCGGTAATATTCTCCAGCAAGAGGTTCAAACAGTACACAAAGAAGCTTGAAGCCGGCGAAGTAACGTTATTTAAGCTTTTGTCCTCTCTGCGGTACCGGCATGGCTTTCCGCATGTATTTCGGCGATACAGTCACAACGCTCGGTGTCTCCGGGTTCCTATATAAAAGGGGCCTAATGCTATATGACAGGCAGAGAGAGTCACTAAATTAAGGTTTGCACCATCCGTGTATGTCCCGTAAAATACTATTTCATTGCTACTGATTATCTCTCTTTAATAAGTAAACATGTCTTCACTCGCTTTGAAAGCTGTTAAACATGCGGTGTTTGACGCCTACGGCACCCTCTTTGATGTTCACTCTGCGGCTTCACGACACCAGCAGAGGTTAGGTGAAAAAGCAAAGGCTGTCTCATCTTTGTGGCGTACAAAACAGTTGGAGTACACATGGTTACGGAGTTTGATGCAGCGCTACGTTAATTTTGGGCAGGTGACTCAAGACGCGCTGGACTATGCTCTTGAGTCTCATGGAATAAAGGATGAAAGTTTGCGTCAGGATCTGGTGAATGCTTATCAGCAATTGTCATGTTATCCTGAAGTTCCGGATACTCTGGAAAAGCTGAGGCAACATGGGCTGGGTACAGCTATCCTTTCCAACGGTTCGTTTGAAATGCTTGAAGCAGGAGTACGTAACAGCCATTTGGAAGAACTTTTGGACGGAGTATTTTCGGTTGATACAATTAGGATATTCAAGCCGGATCCGCAGGTTTATCAACTGGCTGTCGATCAACTCGGTTGTGATCCTCAAGAGATATTATTCTTTTCCTCAAATGCCTGGGATGTTTCCGGGTCTGCTACTTTTGGCCTTCAGGCCGTGTGGGTCAATCGTTTTGGACAGGCTCCTGAACTTTTACCGGGAAATCCCGTTCTTGAAATAAAAACACTTGATGCTGTCTTACAATATTTTTCAGCTGATTGATGTTAATAAAAGCCTGTAGTTACTGTTCTTTTAAGTTTTGTTAAACACCTATGATATGTAAGTCAAAAGATAAAAAGGCTTATCTTATTTAGTGAATGGATTTGAAAGTCAATTTAATTTGATAAATCTGTATTTAACTCATTTGAAATTGCTTCCAATGAGAGCAGATATTCAGCCAGCGAGTACAAATCTTTTTCCTGTAAATTCTGGTAGCCAAATTCTATAACTTCTCCCATTAAACCCTGCGCATCGTCGCCGTCAGGTTTCATTCCAGTTTGTAAAAAATAACTGATATCAACCTCGCTCCAGGAGCCGATTCCTGTTTGTTTGTGAGGAGTGATATTCGGAGCAAGTTCCCCTTCGGGACCTTCTTTTGATCCGGCAAAGTGCATTTCTGGTTTAAGCACACCCAGCAGATTACGTGGGGTGTGACATTCCCCGCAATGGGCCACTGTTTGAGCAAGATACGCTCCGCGATTCCAGCTTTTTGTATTTTCCGGATTCGATTTGAAGGGCTGAGGAGACCAGATAAAGTTTTTCCAGAACATCAATGCGTATTGTTCACCAAAAGGCAGGATCAGTTCGTGAGGGATGTTTTTTTGCCTAATCGGGGGGATTGAAAAAAGATAGGCTTTGAGGTCCAGCAAATCTTTACGCCTTATCCCCTGGAAAGATGTGTAAGGAAAAACTGGAAAATAGTGTACCCCTTCCGGACTCATCCCTTGCGTCATGGCCTTGATAAAATCATCATCACTCCAGTTTCCGATACCTGTTTCTGGATCAGGTGTTATGTTTGTACCGTAAAAGGTACCAAAAGGTGTTTTAATCGGACGGCCTCCAGCAAGAAAAACACCGTTGTTTTTCGTGTCCGTGTGACAGCCACAACCTCCTGCAGCTTGAAATAGATATTTACCGGCCGGTATGTCCGGTGTCAACTTAAAAAGATTATTTTCGGAGGCAGCAAGTGGGGTAAATAGCAAAAACAAAAACCAAAATGCTAAAACACTCAAGATGGGCGAAGGTTTAATTTCTTTCACGGAAAGTTTTGTGACAGCCTCTACAAGTTTTGCCGGTGGCCCGGACTTGTTTTGCAAATGCGCCCATATCACCGCTTTCCGCGACTTTGGCCAGTTTGGCACTTTCACGCACAGAAGCATTTGCCGCACTTTCAAATTTGGCCCAGTTTTCCCAAATCGCCAGTTTTGCTTTCGTGTCACCAAGCCCTGAACCTTTTGGGAACATTGAGAGAGTCATTTTGTTGTTTTGATTTATCGATCGCGCGTGATCAACAATGTGTGCAGTCAGAGGTAATCCGTTTTTTAAAATATCTATAATCGCTCCCATGTGCCCGCCGGTAGATTTCATTACGTTTTTACGGTACTTGATCATTCCTTCAGATTGAGCAAATGCTGAATTACCAAAAATTACAATAAAAAATAAGGCACTTAGTGCTGTGATTGTTTTTATGTGAATCATAATACTCCTATTATTGGGTTGAGTTTCTACTAATACATCTGCATAAGCCCATTCATTCAGTTATGGGTTAAGTAATTAATTTTAACAATTACAACCTGCTTTAAAAAAAGCACTGAAATTTAATTCCCGCTTTTTCAATCCTGATTAAAAAGCACATTTTCCTCGACAAACAAACGGTCACGGCGGCCTACATGGGCCAATGAATCAGCAGCGACGGCTTTACCCAGTTCTGTTTGATAAGCTTCGGTAAAATCTCTTTCAGTTTCAAACCAGAGTTCAGCCACTCCATCATACAAAGCAGCTTCGTCTTCTGCAGGATTGAAGCACAATTTTTTTAACCCGGGCAGTTGAATAGCAAGTTGGGCATGTTCCCCAAGCCACCAGTTTCGGAATTCACGTTGTGAATACTCTTCTTTTCGCTTTAGTAAAATCATAGCTTTAAACATAATGTTTCTCCTTTATTATTAGTTACTAACCTATTCGGGCAAGTGGTCTCCCGCTGTCAGCAAGTGCCACCGCCACCACGATTTCATCCTCACGGGGTGCATCGGGGAAGCTTATTTCTGTAGCATCCATGTGATCGAAACTCCAAATACTGTCTTTGTTTGTCAAAGGCATAACCAGCACCGATCCGGGGCCTCCCATTTTTTTAGTGGAAGGAATTATGTCATCACCTTTTTCAACTGCGGCACGAACCGGTTTGCCGAAGCGGGGATGTAAAATCGCAGCAGCATGTTCGATTTCACCGTCCAATCCAACTATAGCACCCTTTCCATAACTTTCAATTGCGGAAGGCTCTACATTCAAAGCAGCTACACCTTTTTCAGCAAGTAAACCACCGATTTCTGCACCTAAATCGTAAAGCGGTTCAAGATCCTCCACATATTTACCCGCATATGGATTTTTAACAACCGCTGCGACAGTCACTTTACGAGCCGGCGGATCAATTGTTTGGCCAATTTCCTGATGTATTTCTTCAACCTGGATGACAATTTTGTGAATTTGCGGTTTCATTTAACTCCTTTTGATTAATTTATGAATTACTTCCAGTGAAAAAAGTCTACCTTAATTTAACCGAAAATATTGTATGATTAACTGTCTCGCCTGAAGCAAACCAGAAAATTATGAAAAGCCTCATTTTGAACAGGGTGTAAAATATTTGCTTACTGTTATTATGCGAATCTTCCCCAAGTCAAAATGTATAAACTTAATTTTTTAAATCATCTACTGGACACTCATGCTTGTAGTGTTATTTGTTTTCAATTTGCATGAACCTGCCTTATCAGCTAGAGTAATTGATTATTTAACAAATTGAAATTTAAACCGTTATTCTAATCAAATTGTTTTAAATTTTCAAATGCAAATAGAACTAAATAATTACCCTGTTGCTGTGCTTGGCGCCGGAACGATGGGAGAAGGAATTGCGCAAACAGCAGCAAGTGCAGGACACCCAGTGATGCTTTACGACGTTTCTCAGCAGCAGTTAGAAACTGCTTTTGAAAACATAGCAAAACGTCTTGAGCGCTCAGTGAAAAAAGGAAAAATCACTGTGGAAAAAAGAGATCAAATTCTGAAAAATTTAAGTCCGAGAAAAACTCTTGGAGAACTCGATCAGGCCAAACTTGTGATTGAAGCGATAATCGAAGATATTGCTATTAAACAGGAAGTATTTTGCAAGTTGGAATTGCTGCTTGCAGATGATGTTATTTTAGCGACAAATACTTCATCGATTGATTTAAACAAAATGGGTAGCGTCTTGAAGCGCCCGCAACATTTAGTCGGTATGCATTTTTTTAATCCTGCCCCAATTATGGCACTGGTTGAAATTGTACGTTCAAAGGATACTACTTCTGCTGTTGCAGATATTGTTTTCACATTGGCAGAAAAATGGGGTAAAAGTCCTGTGAATGTTCGTTCCAGCCCGGGATTCATTGTCAATCGTGTCGCCCGTCCATTTTACAGTGAAGCACTGGAGGTTCTCAAAGAAGGCGGAACAGATGTTGCGGGCTGTGATACAATAATGCGGGACTGCGGCTTTTTCAGGATGGGCCCCTTTGAACTCATGGATTTGATTGGCCTGGACGTGAATTACTCGGTGACGTGTCAAATCTGGGAAAGTTATCAGCGGCATCCGCGTTTTGCACCATCGGAGTTGCAAAAAGAGTTGGTGGATTCTGGGCACTTAGGTCGAAAATCCGGTAAAGGATTTTTTGAATATGGAGAGAATGCTGAAAATGCTTTTGTTCAGAATGCACTGCAGACTTCGGCTCCAGATTCCTTTATCATTGAGGGGCCGGAACACCTTCCTGATTCTTTGCGAAAATTGCTCGAAGGCAGTTCTGTGACTGTAGAAAATACTCACGGAAATGGTTATATACGTCTGCCTGAAGGGGGTGTTATTGTTCCTTCAAATGGAAAAAGCTCGACTGATCGATCTGTTGAAATAGGACAAACCGTGATTTCATTGGATTTGTGTTTGGATTTTGAGCAGACTCCAAGAATCGTGTTGGCACCGTCTTTTGAATGCCTGGAAATTGTTTTTTTGCAAGCAGTCGGTTTATTTCAGTCTTTGGGAAAACAGGTTTCTGTGATCAAAGATGTTGCAGGTATGGTGCTGACACGTACGGTTGCCATGCTGGCCAATGAAGCATCTTTGCTCGTGCAGGAAGAAGTCGCGGATGCTGCAGGGGTAAATCTGGCCATGCGAAAAGGTGTCAATTATCCTGTAGGTCCATTGGAATGGGGCGAACAATGGGGATGGAATTCAGTTGTAGAAACACTTGATAATTTACATCAGCTAAACCCTGAACGTTACCAGACTTCGGAGTGGCTGCGGCAAAAGATAAAACTTATCTAAAACAAAATCAACAACGAAAAAAAATGGAAGAAGCTTTTTTATGTGATGGAATCCGGACTCCTGTGGGACGTTACGGTGGTGCTTTGTCAAGTGTGCGTACAGATGATTTGGGAGCAATTCCGCTTAAAGCACTGATGGAGAGGAATTCCGGAGTTGACTGGGAAGAAGTGGATGATGTAATTCTGGGCTGTGCCAATCAGGCGGGAGAAGACAACCGCAACGTGGCCCGGATGGCAAGTTTGCTTTCCGGATTACCGTTAAATGTACCAGGCTCGACTGTAAACCGTCTTTGCGGTTCAGGGCTTGACGCTGTGGGAATAGCCTCAAGAGCAATTAAATCAGGAGATCAGCAATTGGTCATTGCCGGCGGTGTTGAGAGTATGAGCCGTGCACCTTTTGTGATGGGAAAAGCGAGTGCCGCATTTTCACGAAATGCAGAGATTTTTGACACAACAATCGGCTGGCGTTTTGTTAACAAACTACTGCAAAAACAATATGGTATTGATTCAATGCCGGAAACCGCGGAGAACCTTGCCAAAGAATTTAATATTTCCAGAGAAGATCAGGATGCGTTTGCGTGGCATTCCCAGCAAAAAACCGGTCAGGCACAGGAATCTGGACGATTGGCAACTGAAATTGTTCCGGTAAGCATAGCACAGCGTAAAGGTGATCCGCTCTTGGTAGAGCAGGATGAACATCCGCGGCCTGAAACAAAACTGGAAAAACTTGGAAAATTGTCAACTCCGTTTCGGGAAAACGGCTGCATCACCGCGGGCAATGCTTCAGGTGTGAATGACGGTGCGGCTGCATTGATAGTGGCATCTGAGAAGATGGCAATAAAACAAAATCTGACTCCTGTTGCAAGAATAGTCGGCATGGCGACTGCCGGAGTTGAACCGAGAATTATGGGGTATGGACCTGTTCCCGCGACTCAGAAATTGCTTAGTCTGACTGGAATTTCACTGGGCGAAATAGGAGTTATTGAACTCAACGAAGCATTTGCCGCACAAGCCATAGCGGTGATGCGGGCTTTGAAATTGTCAGATGACGATGGACGGGTAAATCCAAATGGCGGAGCAATCGCACTGGGTCATCCACTTGGTATGAGCGGTGCCCGACTTGCTTTGACCGCGATGAGGGAATTGCAGTTGAGCAAGGAGCGCTTTGCACTTTGTACAATGTGTATCGGAGTGGGTCAGGGAATTTCAATGTTGATTGAAAGAGTCTGAATTTTGCCTGCAAAGTTTTAAATTTAAACCTAAAGCAGAAGAAAATGAAATTAACCATTTTAGGCAGCGGTTGTCCTTCTGTTGACTTGGAGAGGCATGGGCCGTCAGCACTTATTGATTGTGGAGAAGGTGCTCGTATCCTGATTGACTGTGGTTCAGGAGTTACTCAGCGTTTACTCGAACATGCAATTCCGGGATGTGAAATTGACGCTTTGTTACTGACACACCTTCATTCGGATCACATTGTGGATTTGTTCCAACTCATAATTTCCAGTTGGCATCAGGGCAGAGCACGTCCACAAAAAATATACGGTCCGCGAGGTACTCAGGCATATGTTGATAAACTGATGAAACTATGGAAACCGGAACTTGAACAGCGAATTGCCCATGAACAGAGATCTTCGACGAAAGCCCTTGAAGTTGAAGTTGATGAAATCGAAAACGGGACTGTACTGAATTTTGGCAAGTTGAAAGTAAAGGCTGTTGAAGTATTGCACCAGCCAGTAAAACACGCATTTGGTTTTGTCTTTGAAGCTGGAAATGAAAAAGCGGTTATCAGTGGAGATACTAAGTATTGCCCTGCGTTAATCAAAGCTGCAAAAGGTGCGGATGTGTTACTGCACGAGGTTTTTATTCATGGCGAAATGCCGGTTACAGCAGGACTCAGGACACAAAAAACTGTGGAAAATGTCGCTTCTTATCACACGCTGGACAGCGTGGTGGGAAAAGTTGCCACAGAAGCAGAGGTGCGCTGTCTGATGCTGACGCACTTTGCTCCTCCTAAGTTTGACCGCGAAAAATTATTGTCCACAGTCACCAGAGATTTTAAAGGGCCGGTATTGATTGGGGAAGATCTGATGACCCTTGACCTTGAACGTAACAGTCTCTCATGGAAGAAAATGCAAATCGCATTTTCTACACTCGATTAATTGATTTAGGCAAGCCTTTAAATTATATGCTGCTTATGTGCTGCTTAAATGTGATTTCAATGCCTGCAAAGTTTGATCTGATTTTTCGAGCATAATCATGTGTCCGCAATCCTGAATGAGCTGTGTTTTCACGTTTGGAATTGCTGCTGCAAGGTTTCTTCCTTGCTTTGGTGGAGTCATTCTGTCTTCACTGCCTATCACAATCAAAGTTGAACAGCCAACTTTCGTGGCGGTTCCCATCCCGCTCTGGTAGTCATTGCAGAGTTCGAGGTCATTTCCCAGCACACCGGAATTCTCCATCCCAAGTAGCTTCTGGCCTCCGCAAATCAGAGAGATTCCCGGCACCGGATGCCTGCCGAAATGCCCCATCGGCCCTGTGCCCCAATCCATCATCAGATCATAGGCCAGAGGATCATCTGCATTGGCGGCCTTCAGCAAATCCGGATGTACCGGCATTTTTGGAGCCACTCCCAGTAAGGCGAGCTTGCTCACGCGCTCCGGATGCCGTGCCGCGCTTTCAAGTGAGATCAGCGCCCCCATCGAATGTCCGACCAGCGCGGCCTTGCCCACTCCTGCGGAATCCAGCAAATCCGGAATCCAGTCAGCTAATTCTTCAATGCTACCCAGCAATTTTCCTTGCGATCTACCGTGATCGGGAAGGTCCACTGCAAGGACTGAGTGTCCATGGTAAGCAAAATAGCGTGTCTGGAGATACCACACAATGCGATTCATCCCGCTCCCGTGCACAAAGACTATGGTTGGCTGCTCAGGCACAAAGGGACGTCCTCCTGTAGTAGCAAAGGTTTCGGCCCCGCGAACTTGAAGTTTCATTTTGTTGCTCCTGTTGCTTTTGCGGCCTTACGCAAGGCTTGTTTAAAATCATCGATTAAATCGTTTACGTCTTCCAGTCCAACTGAGAGTCGGATCATGTCCTCAGTCAATCCGGCCTGTTTCATGGTCGCGGAATCCATTTGCGCGTGAGTGGTGCTGGCAGGATGAATAACAAGTGTTTTCGCGTCTCCTACATTTGCGAGATGGGAAGCGAGTTGCACAGAATTTATAAACGTCGCTCCGGCTTCACGTCCTCCACCGGAACTTCCTGACTTGACTCCAAAAACAACAATTGACCCCGCACCTTTTGGCAGCATCCGTGAAGCAAGTTCATGGTCCGGATGATCCGGCAAATCCGGATGCGTGACCCAGGCGACTTCTTCACTGGATTGTAAAAATTCCAGCAATATTTTGGTATTGCTGATGTGACGTTCCATACGGAGAGGTAGAGTTTCCAAACCCTGCAGGAGATAAAATGCGTTTTGCGGACTCATCGCTGGTCCGAAATCCCGCATTGCTTCAGAACGCATACGCATTGAAAAAGCATGTGGTCCGAA
>Ga0208959_1000011_pt1 | contig 42702 bp, 40 predicted proteins | sample AOAMet2_C27A4_80_2_FD_188077 | JGI IMG/M metagenome (GOLD analysis project Ga0208959, IMG submission 188077) | Ammonia-oxidizing marine microbial communities from Monterey Bay, California, USA - C0912_C27A4_80 (SPAdes) | ecosystem: Environmental > Aquatic > Marine > Intertidal zone | place... | reverse complement strand
TTTCGCAAGGCCTCTTTCCTCCAATTGGTGTGAGGTTTTATATGAATATATATAGTGCTAGTCTGGCTCACAGTCTTTTCAAGGATTGTACCGTTCTTGTAAGTCTTGCTGTCAGTTTTCCGGAAAAATCAAAATAAAGAGCAACAGCCAGTTTTAAGCATTTTGCGGTTTGACATTTATTTCACTTTTTCCTAATCTTCTTAATGTAATTCGTTAGGGGTGGGGGTTCCCGGATAAGGAGACCGCCTGAGAAAGTCCCTTGGAACCTGACCCAGATAATGCTGGCGCAGGAAAACGATTCTTCCGTTTTACGGTTACTGCGTTCATTTTCCGGCCATCCGTCTTTCTCCTCTTTCCGAAGATATTGTCAATTAAGAGTTTTCCGGCTTTTCCGGAGAATTATTGTTACATATTTTTAATGCGGAGATTGTTATGAAAGCTAAAATCCTGTCCATTTATTTCCTGTTGTTCTTTGTTGCGGGAATTATCGTCAACGCGGTGGCAGCTGAGGAATTAACCATTTACACTTACGATTCTTTCAACAGTGAATGGGGTCCTGGACCGGTAGTGTTTAAACGTTTTGAGGAGCAATGCGGCTGCAAACTAAAAGTCGTTTCTCCGGGAGATTCCGGAACAGTGCTGAATCGTGTGATCCTGGAAAAAGCAAATCCACAAGCAGATATTCTGCTGGGTTTGAATAACAGTGAACTCGAAAAATCATTCAGTTATGACTTGTGGGAACCCTACCGCTCGCCACTTTTAGCAAAGGTGCCTGCGGATTTACGTGTAGATAAAAAAAATCGGGTGACACCTTTTGATTACGGTTTCATTGCCTTTGTGTACGATAGTCAAAAACTGGAAAAAGCGCCTAAAAGTCTGCAGGATTTGCTTGATCCAAAATACAAAAGAAAAATTGTCATCGAAAATCCGAAAACTTCTTCACCTGGTTTGTCGATGCTGCACTGGACAATTGCGGTTTATGGTGAGGATGGTTATCTCGATTACTGGAAAAAACTGCAACCGAATTTACTTTCTGTAACAGACGGCTGGTCTGCAGCTTACGGTATGTTTACCAAAGGTGAAGTTCCGCTTGTGTTGAGTTATGTCACCAGTCCGGCTTATCATTTGGAATACGAAAAAACCGAACGATATCAAGCCGCGGTTTTTCAGGAAGGACACTATCGGCAGATTGAATTTGCTGGAATTCTCAAAGGTGTAAAACATAGCAAACTCGCTCGTGAGTTTATCGATTTCATGCTGTCTAAAAAATTTCAAAACGTAATTCCACTGACAAACTGGATGTTTCCGGTCGTGCAGCACCAAGCACTGCCGGACTCTTTTCGCATTGCTCCTCAACCAAAAACTGCTCCGGAATTGAATGCGGCACGTATCAATCAGCAAAACTCAACATGGTTGAAAGCATGGTCACGGGCAATGTCTGAGTAATTGATAAAAAATGAAACTTCACCCTCTACGGCTTCTGCAATTATCCGCGCTGCTTTTACTTGGAGCAGGGTTTTACTGGCCCGTTTTAAGTTTTCTTTCAGGAAGCAATCCTCTGCATCCGGAAGAGAGTTTTTTGCAGGGAGAATTTTTTCTAGATTTTTTGAGTGATCCATGGAACTTACGTGTCATCGCTTTTTCTCTCTTTCAGGCATTTCTGAGCGCGCTTCTTTCGATCCTTGTTGGGCTCCCCGGTGCATGGCTGCTCACCCACTATAATTTTCCGGGACAGCGCTGGTTTAAACTGCTGACCTATCTTCCCTTCATCCTACCTTCGATTTTAGTGGTTTTGGCGATGGTGCTGTTTTTTGGCAACAACGGCTGGATCAACCGAGGATTGATGGCTTTATTGGGTACAGAAGAACCACCGGTGCAATTCCTCTATTCACTTTCCGGAATTTTGATTGCGCATGTTTTTTATAATTTTCCCATTGCAATGAAAATCATCGGTGATCAGTGGGAGCGGATTTCCGAGCAATATCTCCAGGCTGCGCGCTCACTCGGCGCAGGAAATACGAAGCGTTATTTCAGGATTACTCTGCCCTTGCTGTTGCCTTCAATCGGTTCTGCTTTTGTATTGATATTTTTGCTCTGCATGAACAGTTTCGCTATTATACTGGTTCTTGGTGGAGGTATCCGTTACACGACTATCGAAGTATTGATTTATCAGTTGGCACGCATCGAACTGGATTTTTCAGGTGCAGCGAGTTTAGCTTTTCTGCAGGGCGGTTTGAGCCTGCTCGGCATGGCAATTCTGCTCAAGGGGAGGACTCGTAGAGTTGAACAGAAATCCGCCATAAAAAATTGGCTGCCGGAAAAACTGAGGAATCATTCCCTGAAAGCATGGTTTGCTGTGTGCTGGATTATACTTATCTTAATTTTTACACTGGGACCGTTGTCTGCAATCGTGCTGGACTCTTTTCGCAAGTTTGAGAATGGTGAGTGGATTTACACCTGGTACTGGTACGACAAACTTTTCAGCTGGCGTGAAAACAATCATTTCCTCTCTTCTCTCTGGAACTCCCTCCGGATAGGACTCGGCAGCGCTCTTATTTCATCCTTGTGTGGACTTGGACTGGTGAGTTTAATTGCCTATAAAAAGGGTGGACAGCGTCGTTTTTGGGAGGTGCTGACTTTGTTTCCGCTCGCACTTTCAACCGTAGTTTTTGGTGTGGCGTGGTTCCATTTTTATCAGGGGCATCTGGCCGGTACTGTTCCGTTGATTTATGTGGTTATGGCCATGCATGCGTTGTTGACTTGTCCTTACTGGATTCGGGTGGTTTTGCCGACACTGGAAAGCATTCCTCTGCAGTGGCACATCGAGTCAAAAATGCTCGGTAAAAAACCCCTAGAATATGCTTTGCGGATATTGTGGCCGTGGCTGCGCAAAACATTTTTAATCGCCTTTTTCTTCAGTTTCTCACTTTCACTCGGTGAACTTAATTCTACCATGATGATTGCTGATGACAGCGTACGTACTCTACCGCTTGAAATATACGGAGCGATTTCCAGATATCGTTTTTCATATGCTTCCGCCGTTGCGGTGATTCTCCTTTTTCTCTCAGTCTCAACATTCCTTGCGGTGGAACGCAGTCTGGGGAACTTTGAAATTTTAAAGTGAAATTATAGATGTTTTCAGGGAAAAAACTTTACTCTTACTCAGGATAAGGGATATGCTGAGCAAGCAAATTGTAACTCAGTTTGATAACCAAAGAATCGTACAAGTAGGGAATGTATGGAGATTGGGAACATAAGAGAAGAAACGTTTGTTACAGAAAAATCTGTTGCTGAAAACTTATCTGCTTCATTAGTGGAGCAAGGTTTGGAGTCAGTAATTCTTGAATATGCGATCAGTACATTCCCTTTCTCGGGCGCTTTTGAAAACGTTCCTGGTTATCGCGAAGATGAACTGCCGGAATTGATTCAGGGACTAATTTCCGAAGGTATTGTCAAGGTCGGATTTTACTTCGAAGAAATGCAGGAAAACCTGACAATTTTTTATTTCCTGCGTTTGAATGAAGAAAAACATGTAGTACTGGGACTGGATCCGAAAGAGGTCTCAGTCAGTATTTCAAATGTGAATGGAATTTTTCGTTTGAACGATGAACAATATGTGAACTTGCTGAAAATACCTCACTGCTGAGTCATTTCTGATTTAGCAAAATCACCTACTTTTTAACTTCCTTTCGAAAATCTTATGCGCGCACTTTCAGTTTCTTAAAACTCGGAAAAAGAATTTATGCATCTTACTTTGATAGGCATGTCCGGGACAGGAAAATCTCACTGGTCCAAAAAGATGGAAACTCTGGGGTACCGTAGATACAGTTGTGATGAACTGATTGCAGAACGTCTAGGGGAAGAATTTGAGAAAACAGGTAAGGCCACACATAGTTTGGCGAAATGGATGGGACAGCCTTATTCAAAAGGCTATCACGAAGCAGAAGCAATGTATCTTGAACTTGAAAGCGCTGTTATCGCTCAGATCTGTGATGATCTGGAGAATGCCACTCAAAAAGATATTCCTGTGGTGGTTGACACGACAGGAAGCTTGATTTATCTCCAAGAAACAATACTCAAACGTTTACGGAATCTGACACGTACGGTTCTCCTGAATCTACCCATTGATAAACATGAAGAACTTTTTGAAACCTACCTCCAAGATCCTAAGCCAGTAATCTGGAATGGGAAATATCTGCCTTGTGAGGGGGAAAATCCCCAAAAAGCCCTCAGTAGATGCTTTGGAGAATTACTTGTCTACCGTAATAAACGCTATGCGTTAATGTCCGATCTTGAGCTGGATTATACCTTTCACCATAGCCCAGAAACCACGGTGGAGGATTTGCTTGAATTTGTTGGTATCAGTTTGAAACAGTAGATCTAGATCTCTATAAAAACTTGATTATAAATCATTCGAAGATTTTTTGATGATCAGGACTGATCCTGTATACGCCTTCTGGAGCTATAAATATTTGCTTGAGTTAAAGATTAAGTTTAAACTAAAAATCAAAAAATACTGTGGAAAAAGTTTTTGCCAAGGATTACTTAAATTTGCTTGATCTTTGCATTTAAAGCTTGAATTAGTACCGTTCAGGTGCTAATTTTGTGTAATTAATAAAAAAGTTACAAATATAATTTTAACTACATTAGGAGGTACTATGGATATCATTTCTGGTCTTGGTCTAGAATTATTGTTGCGTTGGATACATTTTCTGGCTGGAATAACATGGATTGGTCTTTTGTATTATTTTAATTTTGTACAGGGGGAATGGTTCAAAGAAACTGATGCTTCTTCAAAAACGGCGGCAGTGCAAAAACTTGTGCCCAGGGCACTTTGGTGGTTTAGATGGGCGGCTTTGTTTACTTTCCTTGCAGGGGCATTGACTTTAATAAATAAGGGTATGCATGGAGGGGGAGGATGGACTGCAGTTTATGCTTCATCTTGGGGTATTATGATATTAACCGGCTCTGCTCTAGGCACATTAATGTTTTTAAATGTATGGCTTATTATTTGGCCAAATCAACAAGTTGTTATTGCTTCTACTAATAAGGTTGCAGATGGCGGAGAGGCCTTGCCTGAAGCAGCAGGTTGTGGTGCAAAAGCAGCATTAGCATCTAGAACAAATACTTTGTTTTCCATTCCGATGCTGCTCTTTATGGGCGCAGCGACTCATTATCCCCTAGTGTTGCCTGTAGATACAAATTTTTCAGGACTATTTTGGGTTTTGGCTATAATTATCGGCTTGCTTGAAGTTAATGGAATAGTCGGCAAACCTGGACCAATGGCTTCAGTAAAAGGTGTAATAACCTCCGGACTTGTCCTGACAGTAGTTCTCTTTGGGGTAATTGGTATTTTGGTTTAAGGACAGTTGATCTGCTTAAATTAAATTAGCATATTTAATAAAAGTAAAGCAGATTAAATGTGAGTCAACGGATCACCCACAAGCCGGCTTATTAAAAGTTTGCTTGTGGGAACAATTAAATCCAAGTATTCCTTTCATCCAACTAATTAGATTAGATATCCGTTCTTTCTTGATAATGGATTTCCCCACTTGATAAAAGCCACCGTAAAACTGGCTAATAAGTATCCTCAGAATTACCAAGTAAAAAGGCCAAGCAAAATTATGTCGCAGTTCCCGCATTTAAATCAGCAAATATCAAATATATATTCGTTCCTAAATTAGCCTTCAAAATAAAAACCCTGTAATCCCAGCCTTTTATATTTCATGCTGAGCCTCTTTTATATGGCATGAGAATTGCGTTTTTCAGACGATTATGTGTGTGTAACCGAGAGTAAGATACGCTTCGTTTAAGCTTGTTTGAAGCAGGAAAAAATTATTTAAAATCTCCACAGCGTTGCCATGCCGGTCTACCAACTAATTCCTGAAGTATCTTTATTTCCTCCGACCGAAGAAGCGGAAGATGATGGGTTGTTGGCGATTGGCGGAGACTTAACTAAAGAGCGTTTGCTTGCTGCATACAACAGAGGTATTTTCCCCTGGTATGAAGTAGGGCAGCCGATATTGTGGTGGAGTCCTGATCCACGCCTGATTTTAATTCCGGAAGAGTTGAGGATTTCACGTAGTCTGCGTAAAGTTCTGCGCAAGCAACAGTTTGAAATTCGTTTCGACACTGCTTTTCAACAAGTGATCAAAGCCTGTGCCGATGTTAGAACGGAGCAGGGCGAAGGAACTTGGATCATTCCGGAAATGCAGCAGGCATACACGGAACTGCATCAGGAGGGTTTTGCGCATTCTGTAGAAAGTTGGCAGGATGGCAAATTGGCCGGTGGTCTTTATGGAATTTCCTTAGGGCAGTGTTTTTTTGGTGAATCAATGTTCAGTACAAGTAACGATTCTTCCAAAGTGGCACTGGTGGCACTGGCAGAATTTTCCAGAGAGGTCGGGATCAAAATGATTGACTGCCAAATGACAACATCGCACCTCTTGACTTTAGGCGCAAAGGAAATCCGACGGGAAGTCTTTTTGAAAAAATTAAAAATACACCTTGAGCAACCTACTCTAAAAGGAAGCTGGAACAGTGGTTCCGCTTCAGTCAAAACAAATATATTTCAAAATTGAAATGCCAGAATCACAAGCAAAAAAAGTATTTCGCATTCAGTTATCGGTTTCAGTTGTTTTACTGTTGTTTACTCTGAGTGCCTTAAGTTTGTTAGCGTCATTTTATTTAGGCATGATTGCTGGTAAAAGTATGCAGCGTCCACCGGAAAATTCTACAGATGAAGCAGAATCATTGGCAGAGAAACCAATGTCTGATGAAGATCTGAAGTTCTTTAGTCTAGGAGAGCGAAAGAAGGGACAGGATTTACTTGACCTCGAAGAAATAAGCGATTTAAAAAAGAAAACAGAGGAACTGACAAAAGTACCTGAAAAGCCGAAATCAAATATGCCGGCAAAGCCCAAAACCTCAACCCCCAAAGTAACTCCACCTGAAAGTCCTGCAACGGAACAAAAAATTATCAGCAAAAAACAGGAGCCTGCAATAAAAACAAACGTGCCTGAAAGTCCGGAAAAAGTAAAAAAAGTTGTCGCTAAAATTAAAAAATCCGCTGCATATACGATTCAGGTTTTTGCTTCGCGTAATCATCAAAATGCAAAAATACTGGTCGAAAAACTCAAGAAGAGCGGATTTAAAGAAGCATTTATCTTTAAGCATACTGCAGGCAGCAAAACGCTTTATCGGGTCCGTGTGGGTAAGTTAAAGCGTTCAGAGACACAAAAATTTGCGAATGAGCTGAAAAAGCTCAAATATATTGACTCCGTCCAAATTACACGCTTTTGAAGCGTGCCCAGTATTAAGCGTCATTATTTCAAATATTCTTTCTTAACAGTTAATCCGGGCAGCCATGAGTAATTATTGGCGTTTTTCACGATCAGCATATTATTCGGTGGTCGCGGCATTGCCGTTACTAGTGGTTTATGAAATACTGGTTATTTTAACGCGGTCACGTTATTGGGGCATCAGAAATGCCGCCGATATGTGGATACGTACATTCCTGATGGCCTTCGATTTACAGGCGCAGCATTTGACCTTTGTGATGATTGGGATTGCTTTTGCGCTGATTCCACTGGCTAAGACTCGTTCCTCTGGTGTTAAATTAAAAGCGAATTATTTTTTGCTGATGTTCGCGGAAGCATTTGCCTACAGCCTTGTTCTGGGCGTGGCACTGCAGTACATTTTAAGACTCAGCGGACTTACCGCGGGAGGTCCGGGAAACGGAGCGCTACAGAATTTTGCGCTTTCCCTCGGAGCGGGTTTATTTGAGGAAATTATTTTTCGGGTACTCCTCCTCAATCTACTGTTTTTTCTCCTCAGCTACGTGTTCAAAAGCAAGGTTACTACAGCCGTCATTTCCGTTTTAGCCGCATCCTTCCTGTTCTCATTGAGCCACTATATTGGCTCCATGGCTGATTCATGGCAGCTATACAGCTTCATGTTCCGTTGGATTGCGGGCATGCTTTTCACTGTCCTGTATTTCATGCGTGGTTTTGCCATAACAGCCTACACTCACGCACTCTATGATATTTGGGTGCTGGTTTGATTTTGAGCTTTCAGATTAATTTTTATAAATTTACAATCAAATTTTAGTACTTCAATCCAATTCAATAATTTCCGGACACGATTAGAAAAATAGTATGAAAGTTCCTTTGCTCGATCTGCGTCCTCCATTAGAGGAGTTACGTGATGAAATTGTAGAAGCCGTTACTCAAGTCATTGATTCAACCCGCTACATTATGGGTCCTGAAATAGATGGTCTTGAAAAAGAAATAGCCGCATATTGTGGAACAAAAGACGCAGTAGGTGTTTCTTCCGGAACAGATGCGCTTTTACTGGCATTGATGGTTTTAGAGGTAGGTCCCGGCGATTTAGTCATGACGAGTAATTTTTCCTTTTTTGCAACTGCAGGGGTGGTTGCCCGTTTGAATGCTACTCCGGTTTTTGTGGATATTGATCCGCAAACTTTCAACATAGATCCGGAAAGTTTGAGCAGGGCTTTAGCAGAGATGGATGCGCAAACCCGTAAGCGTGTCAAAGCAATTATTCCGGTACATCTCTATGGACAATGTGCTGACATGGAAGCAATTTTAAAAATATCCAGAGAGTATAATATCCCTGTGATTGAAGACGGAGCGCAGGCTATCGGTGCAGAATGTGAAATTGACGGGCAAAAACGAAGCGCCGGAAGTTCAGGAGGATTTGGCTGTTTTTCCTTTTTTCCTTCAAAAAATTTAGGTGGAGTCGGTGACGGCGGAATTGTTACAATCAACAACTCTGAAATGGCGGATCAGTTGCGTCTCAAAAGAGTTCATGGCGGTGAACGTAAATATTACCACCGGGTCATTGGGGGTAATTTCAGACTGGACCCAATTCAGGCTGCCGTGATCCGTGTTAAACTGCCTCACTTGAATAAGTGGCACAGTCAGCGACAGGATAATGCGGAGCACTACAAGAAGTTGTTTGCTGAAAAGGACTTAGGCGGGAAAGTTCAGTTGCCTTTCGTCGGACATTCTGAGGATCTTCAGAATCCTCATATTTATAACCAATATGTGATTAAAGCAGAAAGGCGTGATGAATTGCAGGCGTTTTTAGCAGAAAATGAAATTGCCTCTGAGGTTTATTATCCGCTGCCTTTTCACCTGCAGGAATGCTTCCTCCATTTAGGTGGAAAGACAGGAGATTTCCCAGTCTCGGAAGCAGCAGCAGCAGAAGTGCTTGCCCTACCGATTTATCCCGGAATGACTAAGGAAATGCGGGAAATTGTCGTAGAGCAAATTGCAAATTTCTACCAGTCTTAACCTTCTTTTTCCTTAAGTTTTTCCTGGCGCTCCTTGATCACTTTTTCCTGAACAAAGGCAGGGCACTCTGCATATTTCTCAAATTCCATCGTGTAGTTTGCTTTACCGGCGGACATCGAACGCAGAGTAGTAGCGTAACCAAACATTTCCGCCAGTGGTACTCCGGAATTTATCACTGTGTCGTCACCTTTTACTTCTGATCCGTAGATCACACCGCGCCGCGAACTAAGGTCACCGATGACAGAACCCTGATATTCGCTTGGTGATTCCACTTCAACTTTCATGATCGGTTCAAGCAAAACAGGATTTGCTTTCCCAACTGCCTGACGCATAGCGTAACGTGATGCAAGTTGATAAGCTAAGTCACTGGAGTCAACATCATGGTATTTCCCTTCGTTTAAGGTTACCTTAATGTTAACCATCGGAAATGCCGCAAGTGGACCTTTTTCCATGACATCCTTGAATCCTTTTTCACAGGCAGGAATGTGTTCAGAAGGAATTGAACCGCCAAAAATTTTGTTTTCAAAAACAAAATCTTCTTCATGATCCAAAGGCAGTGGTTCAATAGAACCAGCGACACCGGCAAATTGTCCGGAACCGCCAGTTTGTTTTTTGTGTAAATAATCATATTCTGCTGATGTAGTAATTGCTTCACGGTAATTGACCTGTGGTGCCCCGACGATCACATCCACCTCAAATTCACGGCGCATGCGTTCAATGTAAATATCAAGGTGTAATTCACCCATCCCGGAAATTATTGTTTCTCCGGACTCTTCGTCAGAGGAGACATGAAAAGTCGGATCTTCACGCATAAAACGACCCAGCGCTTTACTCATCTTCATGTGCTGTTCGTTATCTTTCCCTTTAACTGCTAGTGAAATAACTGCATCCGGAACAAAAATAGATTCGCAGGAAACACGTGCGCCTTCTCCACAGAATGTATCTCCGGAAGCGCAATCAACCCCAACCATTGCCACAATATCTCCAGCCTCCGCAATATCAATATTTTCACGGTCATTTGAGTGCATTCTAACCATACGGCCGATACGCATCTTGTTACCGGTTCTGGAGTTAGTCACCTGCTCGCCTTTGGACAATTTACCCTGATAAACTCTGGTATATGTCAACTGTCCAAACTGCTCTTCTGTGAGCTTAAATGCCATTGCTACTGTCGGTTTGTCCGGGTCACATTCTAATAGCACTTCTTCCTGCGTTTTGATGTCAGTTGCTTTGGTTGACGCGGCTTCCAGTGGTGAAGGCAAGTAGCGGTTAACTGCATCCAGGAGTGTTTGTACACCTTTATTTTTGAAAGCACTTCCCATGTATACAGGACAGAATTCCAAAGTCTGCACACCAATTTTGACGGCTGCATGGATGGCCTCTTCGGAGATTTCTTTTTCCTCCAACAAATCTTCCATCATTTGATCATCAAACATGGAAACCGCTTCCAGCATTTCAGCACGGTAACTGTCTGCATCAGCCTGCATCCCCTCCGGTATTTCTTCTATCCGAATGTCATCACCATGGTCTCCGTCAAAATAAATCGCCTTCATTGTAACCAGGTCAACTACACCGACGTGGTTTTCCTCAAGCCCAATCGGCAGTTGCATAGCGACCGCATTCAAATCAAGAATATCTCTAATTCCTTTAATTCCGTTGTGCGGATTTGCACCCATGCGGTCGAGCTTATTGATGAACGCAAGTCTCGGTACACGATAACGCTTCATCTGACGGTCGACTGTAATCGATTGTGACTGAATCCCTGCCACTCCGCAAAGGATCATGATCGCGCCGTCAAGAACACGTAGAGAACGTTCCACTTCAACCGTGAAATCTACGTGCCCGGGTGTGTCAATGATGTTTATTTTCTTGTCTCCCCAAGTCACACTTGTTGCAGCAGAAGTAATCGTGATGCCCTTTTCCTTTTCCAGTTCCATGTGATCCATGGTCGCTCCGGCACCGCCGCCGCGCACTTCCTCAATCTTGTGAATTTTTCCGGCATAGTACAAAACACGTTCCGTGAGAGTTGTTTTTCCGCTGTCAATATGAGCGGAAATGCCGATGTTTCTAGTGTTTTCGAGAATCTTTTGTGATGCAGGGTTCATTGCCCAATCCGTTTTAAATGGTATTTGTGAAAAATAGTGAAATAAAATGTAATCCTTCAGTATAGCTGGAAGTTAAGTCTCATTCAAGTGATATTCTCAAAGTGGAAATTTGCGGGAATGGATTAAGTTTTAATCGGGGGGAGTTATCGAAAGCAGAGTTTAGATTCGCAGAAGTTACTCACGTAACCAATTTGGGCTGAAGCCGTAATACCTGCATCATGCAAGGCTTTTAAAACAGCCGGAGTTTGGGATTCCGGAACTGCAACGAGGAGTCCGCCGCTGGTTTGAGGGTCCAGCATTAATTCCTGTTGTGCAGTGGAGCAGCCTTCTGCAAAACACCAATTATTTTCGACCAGAGACCGATTAGTTTGATTAACTCTTGTTGTGACACCGTGCTCGTACATTTCCCTGGCCTCGTTCATGATTGGAATCGCGTCCAGCGAGATATTAAAGGACAAGTCCGGACCGCTCAGCATTTCCAATGCATGACCCGCAAATCCAAATCCAGTTATATCTGTAGCAGCGTGAATCTCAAAATTTGCAAAAACTTCAGCGGCTGTTTTGTTGAGTAAGATCAAGGAGTCAAGGCATTCGTCTAGGGCTTTTGCTGAGACTAAATTTTTCAGATTAGCATTAAATAAAACGCCGCTGCCGAGAGCCTTAGTCAATATTAGTTGATCCCCCGGCCGTGCACCGCTATTTCTCCAAATCTTTTCAGGATGCACCATCCCGGTAACAGTCAGGCCAAATATTGGCTCATCGTTATCAGTTGTGTGCCCACCTAAAAGAACCGCACCGGACTCTGTTATTTTCTGCAGTGCTCCGGATATAATTCCTGTTAAAATTTCATGATCAAGTTTATCAGCAGGAAATCCGGCCAGATTTAGACATGTTAAAGGTTTGCCACCCATTGCGTAAATATCACTCAAAGAGTTGGCAGCCGCGATTTGTCCAAACAAATATGGGTCATCCACAGGCGGGGTGATAAAATCAGCGGTAAATACGAGAGCCTGCTCATCATTCAGTTGATATACCCCGGCGTCATCACTGGTGTCAAAACCAACCAGCACATTCTTGTCTATATTTTCAGGCAAAGAAGCCAGCAGTTTTTTCAATCCGACCGGACTGAATTTCGCTGCTCAACCACAGGTTTTTGCTAAACTTGTGAGTGTTGGTTGCTGAAAGAGTTTTTTCAGATTCATAGTATAGTTTTGAAGTGTATGGGCTTTCTGCATTTGAATTAGCACTTGCTGCAGAAATTACTAAAATTCAGGATTTCAGGAAAGCCCTAAATAAACAAGACTTATAGCTCAAAACAGGCTCTGATTGCCTCAGGAATTACTTGTGCCTGCAGTCGGTTAGGATCCTCGGGATGAGGTCTGGCCCATACTCGAACTTCGCTGCCTTTTACGGCAAGCCGTCCGTTGTTATGAATTTCGTGAGTTGCAACCAGTGTTTTCTCACGCCATTCACTGATCCAACTGCTAACCTCAATTACGTCACCATATTTTGAAGGATAAAGGAATTCCGCATGAGCATCCACGATCGGCAGACCGACTACACCGTATTGATCCATTAAATCGCCCATATTTGTGCCGGCTTTGTCAAACAGATGGTGGACACTTTGATCAAACCAGATAAAATAATTTGGATAAAAAACAATTTTCGCAGGGTCACAATGACCCCAGCCGATATGAACTGAGAGTGTATTTTTAAGCATTGAATTCATCCAGATTTAGTAAATGAATGACGCAGGAAAAAGATTAGAGTCGAAGACTCTAAAGAATTTAAATGCGTCTTTTAACAGTTTTCAAGCCTGAATTTCAAGTTTGAACCTTAATCAGCATAAGTAGAATATTGGCAGAATGCAATAATCTATGTTGACAAACTCCAGTTGCCGCAACAGAATAATAGTTATAGATTTCTGGTTTAAGCTAAGTCTGATGATTAGCAATAAATTTTAAATACAATTTTTGACATTTTGGACACAACGAGAAATCTAAATGCTATTGGTGTTTAATATATGAAAGATTTTTTGCTTCGCACGAAACGGAATGACACGGTTCGAGAATTTCATTTCAGCAGGATAAAGCACGTTTTTAAAATAATATTTTTAACAATTCCGGAGACAAAATAATGGCTTATGTTTTTACGGCAAAGGAAACGCCGTCAGTTGCGGTAGCAGGGACAACAGATTTATTCCCGGTACACAGAATTTATTGCGTGGGACAGAATTACGCAAATCACGCCAGGGAGATGGGAGCAAATCCTGAAAGGGAGGCTCCATTTTTCTTCAGCAAACCGGCAGATGCCGTTTGTCCAGAAGGTTCACGGCTGCCCTTCCCTTTAGCAACTGAGAACCTGCATCATGAAATCGAACTTGTGGTTGCAATTGGAAAAAAAGGAACAAATATTTTAGCAACAGAAGCATTGGATTATGTGTTTGGTTATGCAGTAGGTTTGGATTTGACCCGTCGTGATCTGCAGTCAGATGCAAAAAAGAAAGGTCGTCCTTGGGCAACGGCAAAAGGTTTTGACAATTCCGCCCCTTGTTCCCCTGTGCATACAGTCAGCGAAGTTGGACACCTTGAACGTGGATCAATCACCCTGTCTGTAAATGGAGAACTGCGGCAGCAGGGAGATATTTCAGACATGATATGGTCTGTAGCGGAAGTTGTCTCAAGCCTTTCCAGCTTTTTCGAATTGTGTCCGGGAGACCTAGTATATTCTGGGACTCCGGCTGGAGTAGGTCCCCTGAAGAAAGGTGATAAAATGGAAGGTGAAGTGGAAAATTTAGCGAAGTTGAACATTACTGTTGGCTGAAATGTGAATTAAGCAAATTTGTACTAAAGTTTCTTCATAAATTGACGAAACTAGTAATAGTTATTTATACAGGAAATCATGTTTCACAATTTTGAAACACGATTGAAATTATTCAATCAAGTTCAAAAAATTAAAATGCTTATATTTTCACAAAAAACGTATTGGCTGATTCTTGTTTCAGGGATTTTCTTTTTGGCTTCCGCATGTTCACAAATACGTGATTTTACGAAGGAGACCACAGGTCCGGTGTCTTGTGCGGATCTTGTCATCGAAAAAGCCTTTAATCTACATGAAGAAGCGAAATCTGGTTTAGCCTTGTTTTTTGATGAACGCAGTGATAATCAGCTATACCAGGCTTTTTACGCAGCATCGGATTCAGTTCACCAATCGCGTAAAGTCAAAAAGTGCTGGGACAGAAGGGCTTCTCATTATTATGCAATGCAGAACTTGGAGGAAATGAATTCCTCTTTGGCACGAGTTATCCGTCGTAACCTGCCTGATGACGGCAGTGGTGAAATAATCGCGGTTTACCATAATCAATACGATTGGTTGATGCCTAATCTGCGTTGAGTTTCCCAGCTTGATTATTTGCCTTTCTCCATTTATCTTATAATTTTTCCAGTTCCAAACGTTCCATACCAGCGCTTAATTTACATATCTTTTAATCTTCTATATATTTTTACATGAGTGAGTCTTATCCGATGACCCAACTGGGCTACGAAAGTTTGAAAACAGAACTCAAACAATTAACCAGCAAAGACCGTCCTGCAGTGATAAATGCTATTTCCACAGCAAGGGAGCATGGTGATTTAAAGGAAAATGCGGAATACCATGCTGCCAAAGAACAACAGGGCTTTATCGAGGGCAGGATTCAGGAGTTGAATGAAAAGCTGGCTCTCGCCAATGTAATTGATATTACTAAACTCTCAGGAGAAAAAGTTGTTTTTGGGGCAACTGTTTCTTTCGTCGATGTTGATACTGATGAAGAAAGCAACTATCAGATTGTAGGCGCAGACGAATCGGATTTGCAGAAAAACAAAATATCAATTTCTTCACCAATAGCCCGTGCTTTGATCGGCAAGTCTGTCGGGGATACGCTCAGCATCCCGATTCCTAAAGGCAAAATTGAAATCGAAATTCTAAAAGTGGAATTTGCTAATTAGGTTTTCAATTAAAGTTATCCACCTTGTTCGAACAAAGCCTGCAATCCATGTTTTTGAAGCATCGCACTCCGGAAAACTTCTTTTAAATTATCAAGTGTCTGAATCTGCTGAAAAGGAAGTTTGAGCGACTTTGCGGTTTCCTGGTAAATCCACACTGGTGATTGATGTTTTTCACGCAGCAATTTCAGGGAAAGAGCGCCCGCGGATTTTGAAAGTTTGTTTCCGGAATTGTCTGTAATTAACTGATGATGTACAAAACGAGTTGCAGGAAAAATTTGATCATTTAAGCATTGCGCGAGAAAAAGTTGCGCGGCTGTGGAAGCTCGCAAATCCTCCCCCCTTACCACAAAATTTACCCCAAGTTCCAGATCATCCATGACAGACGCAAGTTGGTATGCCGGAATCCCGTCCCTTCGTTTGACAACAAAATCCCCCATTGCCTGAGACACATTTATTTTTTCATTTTTGTACGTTAGCGTTTTGAAACTCACATAAGTTTGCTCAGGAATGTGAACTCTCCAACTTAGCTTGTCGTTTTGCAAATCCAGCTCTTTTAAGCGGCAGGTTTCAGGATAATTTCCGTTTTTTGAAAGTTGCCTGATTTCTGAACGGGAACATTCGCATGCATACAAGGTTCCGGATTTGGCGAGACTTTGAAGAGCATCCGCATAGAGTTCCATACGCGTGTGTTGTGAGTATTGTTTAAACAATTCGTCAGGTCCTGAAGGTCCGGAATCGTATTCGATGCCCAGCCATTCCAACTGCACAAAAATATCTTCTACTGAAACGGGAACAACTCTTGGTCTGTCCAGATCATCAATCCGAAGATGTAAATGTCCATCCTGAATATCTACAAGCAACGCGGTCAGCAAAAAATTAAATGCATTACCCAGATGAAGAAAACCACTTGGTGTGGGTGCAATACGGGAAGTGACAGGTTGGGGCATGATTTTCTGCGAATGTAATAAATATTTATTTGTCTTTATAACATTATTAAAGCATAATCAAAAAGAACAAAAGAAACTATCTGAAGTTAATCTTTTAATCAGATAATTTTACAATTTTTTTGTAAAATTATAATACTAAATATTTTAGCAGGAGTAAGTTATGAAATCACGAGCCGCAATTGCCTGGGAATCAGGAAGGCCATTGGAAGTTGATCTGGTCGATCTCGAAGGTCCAAAAGCCGGAGAAGTGTTGATCCGCAATGTTGCTACTGGAGTTTGTCACACAGACGCATTTACACTTTCAGGAGATGATCCGGAAGGCATTTTCCCTTCCATCCTCGGACATGAAGGTGGAGCAGTGGTAGAAGAAATTGGCTCAGGAGTCAACAGTGTCAAAGTCGGTGATCATGTAATTCCGCTTTACGTTCCGGAATGTGGAGAATGCCGATTCTGCAAATCCGGAAAAACGAATTTGTGCCAGTCTATCCGTTTAACTCAAGGCAAAGGATTAATGCCGGACGGCACCTCGCGATTTTCACATAAAGGCAAAACACTGTTTCATTACATGGGAACTTCGACATTTTCCGAATACAGCGTTTTACCGGAAATTTCGCTTGCAAAAATAAACTCTGCAGCACCTTTGGAAAAAGTGTGTCTACTTGGCTGCGGAATCACCACCGGAATTGGTGCGGTTTTAAATACTGCAAAAGTGGAAGCTGGGGCAACAGTGGCTGTATTCGGTATGGGCGGAGTAGGTCTGGGGGCAATTCAGGGTGCTGTTTTAGCCAAAGCGGAGCGTATTATTGCAGTCGACATCAATGAAGGCAAAGAAGAATTTGCCCGTCAACTCGGCGCAACTGATTTTGTAAATCCCAAAAACTATGACAAACCGATTCAGGAAGTACTTGTTGATTTGACCGACGGAGGTGTGGATTATTCTTTTGAATGCGTGGGTAATGTCAATTTGATGCGTTCCGCACTCGAATGTTGTCATAAAGGCTGGGGTGAATCAATCATAATTGGTGTTGCAGGAGCAGGACAGGAAATCACCACAAGACCTTTTCAGTTAGTTACCGGACGCGTCTGGCGCGGTTCCGCTTTCGGCGGAGTGAAGGGGCGTTCCCAACTGCCGGGATACGTGGAGATGTACATGAAAGGAGATGTTAAAGTGGATGAGTTTGTGACATATACTATGTCTTTAGATGACATCAACAGCGCATTTGACTTGATGCACGAAGGCAAAAGTATACGTTCCGTGATTCTGTTTTAACCTATTTCTAAACCAGCAATGTCAGACTTTAAAATTGAGCAGTTCGGCGCGGGCAAAAGTTTTGGCGGATGGACAAAAATGTTCATTCATCCTTCCGAAAGCTGCGGCGGAGAAATGAGATTTTCTGTCTTTTTACCACCACAAGCCGAATCCGGTACTGTCCCAGTTTTGTACTGGCTTTCCGGATTGACCTGTAATCACGAAAATTTTATCACAAAAGCCGGAGCACAGCTATATGCAGCGCAAGCCGGAATTATGCTGGTGGCTCCGGACACAAGTCCACGCGGTGCAGGAGTTGAAGGCGAGGACGAGACTTATGATCTGGGCAGTGGCGCTGGTTTTTACATCAACGCATCAGCGGAGAAATGGGTTAAACACTACCGTATGGAGGATTACATTATCCATGAATTGCCGAAAATTATCCGCTCAAATTTTCCGGTTATGGAAGGGCATGAAAGCATTTTCGGGCACTCAATGGGTGGTCACGGAGCTCTGACCTTAGCCTTAAAACATCCCGGACGTTTCCGTTCAGTTTCCGCTTTTTCGCCAATCTGCGCCCCAAGTCAATGTCCGTGGGGCGAAAAAGCATTCACAAATTATCTCGGTGAAAATCGTGAGGTCTGGAAAAAACATGATGCAAATGAGTTGATTCAAACCGCAACACTGGAAATCCCAATGCTCATTGATCAGGGTGGTGATGATCCGTTTCTGGAAAAAGAACTTAACTTTGAATTGTTCCTTAAAACCTGTGAAAAACGGAATCAAAAACTGACCGCCCGTTTACAAAATGGATATGATCACAGTTATTATTTCATTGCAACTTTTATGGAAGATCATATTCAACATCACGCAAAAGCACTATTTCCCTGACAACCCAAGCCTCAGAGGGATATATTACTTTCTTTTCTTTGCAATATTGATCAGAAGTAGAAACATCAAATTGTTTGTCTACAGCTATTATACAGTTGGCAAACTAAGACATTATAAACTCGATTTGTTAAGCCGATTGTTTTAGTCTAATGAGCAGAGTTTAATAGTGATTCAGTTGCAAATTGAAGACAGGGTTGAGTCAGTATAAAAATTAGTTGTGATTTTTTAGTATTTTATTTTTTACTGATAAATCCTAAAATTAGTCAATTTTCACCGAAAGAATATAAGTGTACGAGACATCAGATATTAGAAAAGGACTGCGCTTTGAGGTGGATGGAGATCCATTTGTTGTAGTGGAATTTCAGTTTGTTAAACCGGGAAAAGGGACAGCGTTTACACGGACTAAAATCCGTAACATGATAACCGGCGCAGTACTTGACCGAACATACAAGTCTGGAGAAAAACTCAAACCTGCTGATACAGAAGACCGGCAAATGCAGTTTTTGTATAATGACGGTGACTTCCATTTTATGGATAACAGCAATTATGAACAGGTGAGTCTGGACAGTAGTGCTGTCGGTGACGCTGTGAATTATCTGACTGAAAACATGATGATTGAAGTTGGTTTTTTCAAGGGCCGTTCAATCGGGTTAAACCTGCCGAATTTTGTTGTTCTGGAAGTTACAGAAACTGCTCCTGGAGAAAAAGGGAACACAGTTACAGGAGCTTCTAAACCGGCTGTAGTGTCAACCGGGTACAGCGTAAATGTACCTTTATTCGTCAATGAAGGAGATCAACTTCGGATTGATACACGAACCGGTGAATATGTGGAGCGCGTCAAAGGCTAGTACATAGTCCAGTTTATCATGTTAAAAAAGCGTTCCCTGAGCGTGGTTCTTGAGTATAGTCGAAAGAAAGTCGAAGTGAGTATTCTGGTTTAATCTCTGGTTAGGCTCCGTTCACTTCGATAAAAAGTTCAAGAAAATCCTCCTTTTCCCCAGCCTTAAGCAAAGCTGAAAAATCTTCGTTAAGCCTCATGACCAGTTCTTCGCAGACTTCCAGGAACTCACTTTTATCAGGACGCTACTATGGACGTATCCTCGAAGTTATTTGCGGAAATGAGAAGCCGTTAAAATCAACTTCCGAAAATCATAAAAACATTCTTGTTTTAATTAAAGACCAGTTGTATGAACTGAATTATCAAGGTGATTCGGAGCTCTCAACAGGTTTATTAATCTCATTTGAGATTAGCGAAAAAGGTGAAGTAGTAAAGCTGAAAACGGGAGCAAGCTCTGTTAATTTTGAGGCAGAAGGCGACTTACTGCGCTGGAGACGTCCGGCAATTAATCCTTCTAGAATGAAACTTCTTCGGGTTCGTCAGCAAATAATATATGGGATCAGGGAGTGGTTTGAACTGCAGGAATTTATTGAAACAGAAACTCCTTTATTGGTTTCCGCGCCCAACCCGGAGTCACAATTATCACCCATAAAAACTGATTCCGGATTTCTGATTACCTCTCCTGAGTTTCAGATGAAACGTCTGCTGGCGGGTGGCTTTGAAAAAATATTCCAGCTCGTGCGTTGTTTCCGCAAAGCCGAAAGCGGTCCGCTGCACAATCCGGAATTTACCATGCTCGAATGGTATCGTTCCAACGAAGCATTGGAAGTTTTGATGTCGGATATTGAGCAGATGGTACTGCACCTCAGCAAAACTATTACTGGAGAAAACTTTGCTGAAAAAATTCCGCTTCCGCCCTGGTCACGTGTGACAGTCAGTTCTTTATTTAAAAAACATTTGAACATCATTTTGGATGGCAGTGAGTCTTCCACACATTTAAGAGAAAAAGCACAACTATCAGGACATGCGGAATTACTGGTTGATCTTGCAATACAGCCAGACCTTACAGAATCACTGGCTTATGAACAAATATTTTTCCGGCTCTGGGATCATATCGAAGCGGAATTTGCCAATTCTACTCCATTGTTTGTGTATGAATGGCCGTTGCCTCTGGCAAGTCTAGCCCGTCCTTGCCCGCAACGTTCCGGATTCGCTGAACGAGTTGAACTTTATGTGAACGGAATGGAATTGGCAAATGGTTTTGGAGAATTGACAGATGCTACGGAACAAAGACGGCGCTTTGAACAGGATTTGAAAAACAGACTTTCTGAGGGGCGAGGCTCTGTTCCCTTAGATGAAAAGTTCTTAAAATGTCTTGAGCAGGGCATGCCTGAAAGTTCTGGCATGGCTATGGGAATTGACCGGCTGGTCATGTGGCTTTGCGGTGTAAAGCAGATTCGTGAAGTGCTATGCTTTACTGAAGATGAAATATAAGAATGAGATCAAATATGCTGTTCCGCTTTTGGAGCAAAGAAAACAGTAATCCGAGAACAGGACAATAAATGGAACGCAGCATCATTCATATGATCTTCCACTTTTTGGTGCCTTTTATGGTTGCCAAAGCTGCTTGGAAAGAAAACTGGTTACGCCCCTTTATGATCATGGTGTTGACAATGGCTGTAGATTTGGATCACCTGCTAGCAGACCCAATCTTCGATCCAAACCGCTGCGGCCTTGGTTTTCATCCTCTTCACAGTTGGCCGGCTATTGCAGTTTACCTCGCACTTTTGCTTAGCGAACGTTTCCGGATTCCCGCTTTAGGTCTACTGATTCATATGCTTTTGGACGGCACAGATTGTTTGTGGATCTTCTGGATGTGAGTCTACATGCCCCTCAGTAAAAATTCTTCAGGAATATATAATTTGAAAAAAACAATCTTTTTTTAAAAAAAAGCTTGACAAGCTACTAGCACTCTTGTAAAGTGAGTGCTAACAAGTTATGAATTAATGCTTCGGGTAGTCCAGCAGAGGGCGAAACGGTTTTTAGATTCGTCTGACAACTCAACGATTCAGGGCATTCGAAAGTTAATTATCAACAATTTTTAATTATTAAGAGGAAAATATGGCTAGAATGGCTAAAAAAGTAAAAGAAATTTCACACGAAGAAATCAGTGAAGCAATGTCCCGCTTTCTTAAAAAGGGCGGCGTGATCGACAAGATCGAATACAATGACAACGGTTTTTTGTTGGGTAATGATCTTGCGTTAGATGATTCTTATACAGAAGCATCTGATACAGTCATGAGCCAATTGCACATGGACTTTGAGCCGGAAACCCGGATCTGAAGCACTACTTCTCAGGAATACTAAAAATTTCGGGCGGATCTGATAAGTATCCGTCCCGGAATCTCCCTTTATTTTCTACCTCTCATTTATCTTTCCAGCAATTCTTTACAAAAGGTCATCTCTTGCGTATAGTCTTGTGGAGGATGCTCAAGAATTAAAGCGCTTATATTTTAATAAGTGGATTTGCCGGCTTTCAGATTAGGAGGCTAAATCTTTGAAGGAATTCAAGATTTTTCCAACATTGGCACGTACGGAAGGAACGTCAAGATTGTTATTGTCGAAATACGGATGATCGTCTGCGACACCAATGCGTTTCATGATTTTTTGAATAATAACACGCTCCTCGTCCTCAAACACACCGTCTGATGCTGCGACTAAAGCCATTAGCTCAACAAGTGCGTGCTTTGCTTCTTTAGATTGAATGTGTTTTAACATTTCTTCCAGAGAAGTGTTTGCCTTCATTTGCTCCTGTTCTTCCGGAGTAATTGCAACTGCCTTGAAGGTAGCAATCAGGACTTTCTTTTCGGCAACATGCATTTCTCTTTCAGCATGAGCTAAAAAGCTCACAACAGTTAATACATTAACAAGTTCGTCGCGACTGATAGGCATTATGATCCTGTCGAATTATTCAAAATCTTTGGTAAAAACTATTACGAAGTAAAATTCAGCTAATTATGTATAACCAAATTCTCCTAGAACGTAAAGAGATATTTTTCCACTCTCCGAGTCTGGATGCTTAAATGGCAAATGATTCTCGCTATCACCCTGAATGGGAAACGGTTTCACGCTATGTAAGAGAGTTATTTAACTACCATTGTGCGAGGTGCGAAAAAGACTGTAGAAAAACAAAAAATGCTCAAATGGTTTTGCAAGTTCACCATATTGATGAAAATCCGGCAAATAACGCTCTCGAAAATCTTATTGCGCTTTGTGCCAGCTGTCATCTTAAGATTGAAGGGGAGGCACGATTACATGCACCTTACCGTGAAAAACAACTGGAATTGTTTGAAGATCACACCTACATGAGTAGGATGAAGGAAATGCGTGAAAATGCGTTAGCAAAATACGGATCAGAAGTTAAGCTGGAAGTTTCAGGCCTAGATGCGGAAACTTATGAAACAAACGCCATCGAGTGGGAAATTAACGACCCCTCTTAGTTTTCAGCAAATATTATTTTGGTATGCCTTTAAGTTGATAGACTGAAATTTATTCAACGCCTTCTCCGTCCAAAACCTCCAAAGCCAAATCCACGACTACGGCGGCTTCCACCAAAGCTGAATTTTCTCCGTGGTACAAGTCTGCGTTTTGAAACAGCGGGTTTTCGCTGTGATCTGCTGCTGCCGAAACCACCTCCGGCAGTTTTACGGCTGGTGGAACGGAATTTTGTGCTCTTGATATTATTTAGTGATTTTTTTGAAGTTGAGCGGAACTTGTTTGCCGAGACACTTTTCCCGCCGGCTGTTTTTGCGGAAGAAGATGAGGGTGAGGCTTTTTTCATTTTTGAAGTGGATGCTCCTCGACGGTTTTGAATTGAACTAACTGTCCTCGAACCGCCGTAACCATAACCATAGCCGTAACCACCACCCCAGATATATGGTGGCCTAAAGAGCATTGACATCATCATTGATGTCATTAAGAGATTCGTCATGCTGTATCCTGTACCATAATACGGAGCATATGGTGCACCGGCTGACTGATACATCTGCGGATTTGGAGTAGACTGCATCGTCATCTCATCACCTGTACCGCGTACAACAGAGGCGGTCATGATTTCGATGGATTTATTTTCCGCAATATCTTTCCACGCAGCCTGATCTGTGCTTGAAGGCAGCGTGCCAACTAGACTGGGATCCGGAACCAAAATTGAAAATAACAGAAAATCCTCATCGCCTTTTTCGGTTTGAGGTACAATCAAAACATGATCCGCCATTCCGTCCTGATTCAAATCGATTGTACTTATATCACGCACTTTGTTTGATATTTTGTTGACTAGAGTTGGTAGGAAATCTTTATCGGCAACCTGCGCCATTGAAGTTTCTCTTAAAGCTTCTGATGTGATTGCAGGGATTAATTTAGGATCAAGATGTTCCGTTAGATCAATCCCAAGTTTTTCGATAGCTTCCGCATTAAGTTGATTACTAACTCCAATTGGAATATTTTGGGAAGAATAATTGTAGCGAGCTGATTCCTGGCTTTTGTCTTCGCCAAAAAATACCCAGTAGAAGCCTAAAATCAAAATTGCGATCAGGATACTCTGGGTTGAAAACAATTTTTCTAAACCGTTAGGCGGTTCATTCTCTTTGTTGGCCATAACTCGTAATTAATTAATTCGGGAATATTTTAATTATTTTAAGCTATTGAAACTTTACTGCAGTGCGCAGAAGGCGCAAGTTAAAACTAAGATTCGAACAGATCAGTCTGCGGGTGAGGTCATAAAATCTTTTTTAACTGACATGTCATGAGTACTTATTTTGAGATAGCAATAGCTGACCCATTGGGTGAAAAAAGTGTTGCGGTGAGAACGCCAGCGGTTGAGCGGTTCCATAAAATCAAAATTTACGGGTGGCGGCACGTCAGGATTCCCGTGGTCTCGCTTTGCTTCGTCAGCCAGTCTGGTAGCGTTGTATTCAGGATGCCCCGTATGTGCAATGAAACGGTCATCGGAGGTTGAAAAAATTGAATAGCCGGCTTCGTTACCGTAAGCCAGTAATTTCAGTCGACCGTCGTTTTCCGCCTCTTCCATGGCCTCGTCCGGAATCCCCGCATGTCGGCTTTGCGGACAGAAAAAGACATCGTCCATTTCTCCGATAATTGGATGGGCAGGGGCAAGGTTTTTCAATTCAAAAACCCCAAACAGTTTTTGATCGTAGTTAAATTTGTTCACACCTTCTAAATAAGCCATCACAAATCCAGCCCAGCAGAGCCCAAGTGTGCTGGGAATTGTTTGACGTGCATCGTGCAGAATTGCACTGATTTCGTCCCAGTAATGCACATCTTCGAAATGGACAGTCTCAACCGGCGCACCTGTTAAAATTAAGCCGTCAAGCGACTGCTCCCGATTTGCCTCCTCATATGTTACATAAATGTCATCCACATGCCGTGGTTCCCAGGTTTTGTAGTTATGTGACTCCAGACGTATCCAAACTGGTTCCAACTGCAAAACCGAAAGTCCCAGAGGGTGAAGAATATTAAATTCGTATTTTTCTCCGAGCGGCATTATATTGAGAATACCTATGCGCAAAGGACGAATATCCTGACGCTCCGCCTGTGAAGGCGGGATCCAGCGGATACCATTTTTTTCGAGGATTGGAACTGCGTGGTAATCAGGAGGTACAATGAGTGTCATAACTTACTTTCAAAAAAATAAAGGGGCATGGTGTGAACTAGCAGTGTATTAAACATGGTGAACATTTCATGATAAAACTCGAAAAGCCTTAAAGTGTTTTATCTGTAAAAAGCCTTTTTTCGGTGAAAAACAAATCCGCATTGAACAAAAGTCTTATTCTAATGAAAAAGACAGGCAGAGCTTCTCCACATACTGGAAACAATATCCCGGCGGATTATAACTCAAATAGTTAAACAGGATAGACGAGAATCAATCAGGTGGGCCACTAAAAGAGGCGGACCGGCACTTTACTCGAATCGAGTCGTATCGACTCCCTTCCAGAAACTTCCGGAGGGGCTGGCATTAGCACCTTGATGCGGAAAAAGGATGCTCGACACTTCAAAGGGCCAGATCCCTCTGTGTCATCTGGATACAAAGTTTTATATAAATTATCACAATCAATGTTAAAGTCAAACTTTTTCAATCACTTAATATGAATGTAGTGATATCAAATCTCAGAGGGACTCATCAGAGCCTGTTTGAGGGATTCCTCAAAGTTTGATTTGAGTAATTTTTCATGATCGTCAGTAGTAATGTAAAATGTATCGATAACTTGATGTCCAATAGTTGTAATGACGGCCTGCTGAATCGATACTCCTACCCGATCAAATGCGCTGACCATTTTGTAATAAACCAGGGGGGCGTCTTCTGCAGTTATTTTAATGCGAAGATAATTTTTATCACGTCTCGAAAATTCAGTTTTATCACCTGAATCTCCTTTCCACATCGGAAAATCAGCAGAAGACACATTATTGGTTTCTTTGACCATGTAGCCTTTTTTATCATCTTCGAGGTACTCCAATTGAAATTTTGTGTTGTAGAGGTAAGTCTGAGGCTTTATTTTCAGGGCAGGAGGAGTATTTCTTCTGATGGAAGTTTCCAGCTCCAGCGGAAAAATAACATTGTCCTCTTCCCTTTTTGAGACTTTCAAATAATAGCAAAAAGCAACTTGACCGCTCGCAAAATTTATTTGGTTGATTTTTGCAGATCCAATGGTAAGGTGCTTTAAGTTCAAGGTGTAGGCGATTCTACTGTGAATCTGTGGCAGGTCATGCACATAAATCAGTAGGGCGTTAAGTTGACCTCTTGCATTGGTGATGACATTTACAATTGCGGGACGTTCAAGTTTGTTGAAAATAGTCAGATTCTCCGCAATCATTCCCGGAGAAGAACTGAGCAGAAAACGATTCGGAAATGAAGCAAAAAACCAGTTTATTAAGGGACTGTATAGCTCTGTCAGTGTCACTATAGTTTCATTACTTAGAGATTGCCGAATTGTGCGGATAAATTTTTCTGTAGTCTGGTCAGTACCACGTTTATCAAGTGAACCTAGTTTAAGGTCACGCCACAGCACTTGTAATTGATCTTCTGATTTTTCAAGCAGTTTTTTCTCTTTTTTGTTTATCTGCAACAATGGGTTGAGCAAAACAGAATCCAGGTTTTCACGGAGACTTCTGTTAATAAGCAGATTAATTCGTGTGTCGGATTCAAGGTCATTTTTTTTATTATCTAGGTATGTGAGAATGAAATCCATGGAATCCTCCTGTTTTTGGGAGGAGCGCATTTCGGCAAAAACGCGGGATGTCTCTTCAAAAAATGTTCTCAATACGCGTGTTGAGTGTGCGTTGCTCTCGCTCACAGAAATGTAATCGGAGATATTGCATAGAAAAAGTAAAATGACATTTATCAGGTTACGGTCCGCAATTTCTAAAAAACTTTGCAGTGCCTGATCGAAATAGGCGGAAGTTCTGCTGAGTTGCACGACTGTCGTGTGATGCACAATAAGCAGTGATACAAGAGTAAATAATTCCTGGTCTTCATAACCGATGCGCTCCAGAGCTTTGACTGCAATCGAAGTCCCGGAAACTTCATGAACAGTCTCAGGATCTATTTTTCCTACATCGTGGAACAAGATGCCCCACTTGAGAGCTAAGATGTGTTTGGGCTCAAGATATTGATATAATTCTTGATAATCTTTTTTTAGTCGATCCAATTCTTTTTGTGTACGATCCAGTGCATTCAGCGTATGAGTGCAAACTGGGTGTTGATGGTAAACCAGATTACGGAGTAAAAAACGCATCTTATTTGTTTCCGGAATGAAACAACCCATCAAAGTTCGCGGTTGATTATCAGCATTAATCGGTTCACAAATATCGAACATAATTCGCCAGGCACATGCTGCAAACGGAGTAAGCATAAGTTTCGTAAAACGTTCTGCAATCTGTGCACGGTGAGTATCAATCACATCCGGAGTGATGATCCTGATCAGATCCGCCATTTCGTCCTTGAGGTCAAAAGACAAATCATACTCTGACTGTCCTACATATTCAAAGAGCTCAAGCAATGCAGTTGGATCGTTGAAGATCAGTGACATCGGAACCTGAGGCATACCTTCAAGGGCATTTACCTCAACGATTTGACGCTGACCGAGATGGACTACAACCTGGAAATTTGAAAAAGTCCTCACTATGGTGCGGTCCAGCAAGCGCTGTAAAATGGCCTGTGAAAGATATTGAATATAATTCACCATCTGCAGGCGATAGCGGTCAAAAACGTCAATAGTCTGGAAACGTTTTTTCTTGAGCAGGTAAAGCCGCTCGGTTGCGTCATTGATGATATTAATCTGTATGTCCTTTTCAGAAAGACCTCTTTCACGTGCTTCATCATCAAAATGAAACTTCTCTCCGGTTGCGGAAAAGTTACGTAAGTCATATAAAAATTCCAGTGCTTGACAAAGTTTAAAACCTTGTCTCGGTGAAATTATACGTTTTTGAATCAGCAGGGCCAGCATATCAGCAGTTTGATTTGGGAACACCCCAAAAGTCGCAGCTGCTAGCCAAAGCGGGATTTGTAGAGAGCGTAAACCACCTTGATCTTCCTTGAGATTCATCTGGCTCAGTCCGGGGATTGCACGATCATGGTAATCTCGTATCTGGCTCAGGACAAAGGTTTCATAGGGCAGGATTTGAAAGAATCTGCGTTTCAGGGCATTCGCCAAATTATTACTGCCCAGCAGAACTCTGCTTTCAAGGATGGAAGGTATGGTATGAATGGTGGCGGGGTCTTTAAAACGGGATAAATCCTCGTTTAATTCAAAGTATTGATGCGCCGTTTCTATTCCCGCGATCCGGAGTAAATTCTCAATATGTATGATGAACTGCCGGCAAATCTCAGCTTCTCCGGAACTAAGCTGCTGTGTATCAAGACAATAGCCAAGATCTCTATCTGAGGCGAAACTGAGTTCCGCACGACCGTATCCTCCTCTGGCAAAGATCACCAGATGATTGAGCAAAAAATCACGTTCAAATTCAGCTTGTTCAGCAAGTGGCATTTGTTCTTTTAGGTACTTCAGCCGCTCATTGAGGTCCGCTGTCTCCTGAGTCAAATCTGCTTCAATACTGTTATAATATTTCAGTAATTGTCTTTGTTCAGGATCTTCCGGGTTTGATTCAATCTTCTCGATTTGTTTTTGCGTCAGTTCGAGTTTTTGTTGATTTTTAGGTAGTATCTTTTTTTTAAACCGGTACTCTTTTTTTAGTTCTTCAATTATTCTTACTTTGAGGGTTGGCAGATCTTTAAAGGCATATTCGAAAGCAGTATGGATGATACTGTCCAGGAGGCGTGTGTTTTGAGCGAGCGTGGTAAAGGAACTCTCGGCACTCAGACTCTTTTCTACAATTATTTTATACTGTTTCTCATAATATTCTGCAGTAACAGTTGCAAAAACTTTTTCACGTGCAGAAAGATATTCCTGGGTCTGGCTGTCTTCTATATGCAGAGGCATCCAGGCTTTAATCAGTTTTTTTAGTAAAGCTTTTTTGTGTTTTTCTAGTTTTTGCGGATCCTCTGTAAAGATGAACGGAGAGAGGAAGGGATAATTTTCAATAGGAGAAAAATTAGTATCCATAATTAAAACAGCTTGCTGTAGAGGAGAATTATTTTTTGTTCAGCACAATCATGTTCACTCGGCGTGATTGCAGATACATGGATTTATTCAGTAGAATTCGGCAAAAATCCGGCATGAGCATTTGAGAAAAATTGTGTGGAAAATATATCAGAAAAGAGTTTCTTGTTTTTTAGGAGGTACTGAAATTCCCAAATGCTGATATGCCCTTTCGGTCGCCATCCGTCCACGCGGAGTACGCTGCAAAAATCCTTTGAGCAGTAGAAAAGGCTCATAGACATCCTCAATCGTGTCTTTTTCCTCTGAGACAGAAGCAGCAAGGGTACTCAGGCCGACAGGGCCTCCACCAAATTTTTCAATGATGGCTTCGAGGATGAGACGATCCATTTTGTCCAGCCCCTCCAGATCGATTTTCATTTTATCGAGACTCTTCTCGACCAGGGGCAAAGTGATCACTCCGGAAGTTTCCATGTCTGCAAAATCACGGCAGCGTTTCAGTAAACGGTTCGCGATTCTGGGAGTACCTCTTGCTCTGCGTGCAAGCTCGAGAGATGCCTCTTCCACAATTTCAATTCCCAATAAAGCAGCCGCACGCAGGATAATTGTTTTCAGTTCTTCCGGATCATAAAAGTTAAGGCGGAACTGAATCCCAAAACGTTCCCTCAACGGAGAAGTAAGCAATCCGGCCCTTGTTGTTGCACCTACCAGAGTAAAATGCGGCAAATCGATTTTTACGGTACGGGCACCCGGACCTTCTCCGATAATAATATCGAGGGTGAAATCCTCCATTGCGCTGTAGAGTACCTCCTCCACAACTCGGTTCAGCCGGTGAATTTCGTCAATGAACAAAATTGTTCCAGGCTCAAGATTGGTGAGAATAGCCGCTAAATCACCTTGACGTTCAATAACAGGCCCGGAAGTCGCACGCAGTTGCACCTCCATTTCACGTGAGAAAATATTCGCGAGGGTAGTTTTCCCTAATCCCGGAGGTCCGCTTAAAAGTACATGATCCAGCGCATGACCACGTTTTTTGGCAGCTCCGATAAAAACAAGCAGATTTTCCTTAATTTCCTGTTGACCTATATAGTCACGTAAACGTTCCGGACGTAAAGATTGATCAAATTGCTCACCAAGTTGTTGTTCAGGAGCAATCATTCGGGCTTCAGTATTTTCCGGAAAATCAGAGGACTCAGTGTCCACAGTTAGTTCCTGCATTGGTGTTCAAGAAGAGGAAGAGAGATATTCCGGGTTTTCCTTTGAGGCTACTTCCGGACTGATACGCCAAGTGTAAAGCGGTGAAAAAACATATAAGATCAGGTAAGCAAGTGCGGCATGCCCGAAATATGGTGTGAAAGCGAAACCGATGATCAGCAGGATAGTGAAAATTAAAAATTTTCTACTACGGCTCATTAAGCGGCCGATGTGCATATAACGAATAGGAAAACTTATCATTAAGATGGCTGAGATTATCATTAAGACAAAACAAAATTGTGCCCAAAAAACCAAGTCAGCAGAATTTGTTTCGAGCGTGTTCCCAAGCATTATGAAAGGAGCTGCAGCTAACAGGGCCGCTCCGGGAACAGGGATACCTTTGAAAAATCCCGGAATACTGTTTTGATCCAGAATAAATAAAACTAAACGTGTCACACCTAAGACAACATACATAATTGCAATCCATCCATAAGGCAGTGCCTGAATGGATTCATCAGCAACTTGTGACATCAAGATGTAAAATATAACGGCCGGTGCAATGCAGAAACTGACTGTGTCGGAAACGTCATCAAGAACACCACCCAGGGTTATGTTATATTTCCTGGGTTTTGCAGATGGAAGAGGCGTTGTGAGTCCAAGTTTTCTGGCGACAGCACCATCAAGTTTATCAAAAAAGGCTGCTCCCAGCAGAATTAGGTAAGCTTCCTGAACTCGCCCACGATAAGCAAAGAGCATGGCCAAAATACCCATCAGCGCATTCATCACGGTCAGTGCATTCGGGAAAACGGCTAAAATTCTGCGGCGTAAAACCTCATCATTTAAACAAAGATCATCAAGGCATGCAGTACCGTATTTTCGGCAATAACCTGCAATTGAGCCAAAATTGATGATCAGCAGCAGGATTTCCAGAAAGAATAGCTGCTGAATCGGAATTGCTCCCAACCAACTGATCCAGGAATAAAGTGATGAATCCGGACCTCCGGGCACGTAAAAAGCGTGTATGTAAAGTACAACTCCAATCGGAGCAGCGACCATTGTACGGAGTCTGGTGACTTCCTTCATTTCTTCCTCCCCGCCTTTACGGAGCGAAAAATTTCTCATGAAGTGCGCGAAATTGTCACGCATTAAAACTGTTACGCACAAAACAAATACAAAAACGACGTGCAGCATTTCTAGATGAAAATTGGCGCTTTCTGCTAAAGCCTGGTAGCGCCACATCATTCCCACTGCAACCATTGGAAAAACTATCGCATAGACTACTTTATCCATGATCCTGTCTGCTAAATGTGAGAGCTTTGCCTGAGGTCTGAAACGCGCTGCAAACCAGCCGTCAATTAAATCAAGGATCATTGCGGCAAGGAGAAAAATTACTCCGCTATAGTAAACATATGGATTCCGGTCCAGCATCACGCTGATGGCACAGACCATACCGGCAAACACCATCGGCGGTCGTCCATAAACGAGTAAAGCCGCAACATTTGTTGAAATAAATTTAGGGTTGGACATGTTTGTTTATAAGATTAAAAAACTTTTTCTGCATTAACCGGCTTTTCATGCAGCAACGGCGGCTGTAGTTATTTTAATACTCCCTTAAGCGATGTGCAACATTGAAGACATAAAGTAGAAGCGCCGCTCTGATATAAACGCCGTTACGCAGTTGTCTCCAGTACATGGCGCGTGGATCGGCATCGACTTCCGGAGAAATTTCGTGCCGTCTGGGCAAAGGGTGTAAGATGATGGAATCTGTTTTCATTCGGCTGACATTATCCGGAGTTAGACTATATTGCGAAAAATCAATCAGGTTGGACTCTCCGGAGAGATCATACTCGTCCTGAATTCTTGTCATATAAATGCAGTCGACACTTGAGATAACACTTTCCAAGTTATCAGTTTTATGAATTTTTATATCCTGTGAGAGTAAATATTCTTCTAGATCCGCTGCAATCTGAAAAGAAGAAGGTGCAATAAATTCCATTTCGACATCTTTATATTGACTTAATAACATTACCGAAGAACGCACTGCTCTTCCCCGTAGTAAATCTCCTACAAACGCATATCTTTTTTTGCGGATTCCTCCCGATTCCTGAAAAGAACGGTGCATGGTGTAAAGGTCAAGTAGTGCCTGAGTTGGATGCTGATCTTTTCCGCTGCCACCATTCATGATGGGCACGCTACGACCGGTATTGTCCAGTAAATAGGCCATATATTCGCAAAATCCAGGCTTTGGATCGCGCATGATAATCATGTCAAAATAACTACTGAAAACCCTGACACCGTCTTCCTGACTTTCCCCTTTGTATTCTGAAGATAAAGACGGATCACGGACTTCTCCGGTGTCCATACCGACCATCTGGCAGGCAGTTAAAAATGAGAGAAAGGTTCTTGTTGAAGGCTGGGTGAAATAGAGCATGGCCTTTTTGTGGCATAACAAGGATTTCAAAAATTCGATCCCGTTTGGTTTACGTGTCATTTCCTTGACGTGATCCGCAATATCAAATAATTCTTCCATCAGGCTAATGGAAAACTGGTGAGATAGCATCACATGCTGGAGGCGTCCTTCTTTTTCATAATGACTCAGACGTACTTCCACTGCTTGTGAAAAGTACTCTTCGTAGGTTTTTAAAGATTCTTCCATTTGTGAAGCAAGGCCGAAGTTTTAGTAAAACAAACAATACTAGCCTAAAATTCTATTCTGTAACAGTCCAGCGTGAAATTGTGATTAACACGAAATCCACTAATAAAAGTTTTAACTTAAAGGCGACTATTACTTGGACTATCCAATAGCTGGGGGATGGTAAAAGACAGGACTGATAAAAAGCAGGAGCGTCTCCAAACAAGGACACGCTCTTGACAAAATGTTTACTTGATTTCCGCGCTTGCGCCGGCTTCTTCAAGTTTCTTTTTGATTTCTTCTGCTTCTTCTTTGGAGACACCTTCTTTAATTGCTTTCGGAGCAGCTTCAACAGCTTCCTTAGCTTCTTTGAGGCCCAGTCCTGTGATACCCCGAACTTCTTTGATGACGTTAATTTTCTTCTCACCAAAGCTGGTCAGAATTACGTTAAATTCGGTTTTTTCTTCAGCAGGTGCGTCAGCGGCTCCACCGGCAGCGGCAGGAGCTGCTACTGCAGCAGCAGCGGCACTGACACCGAATTTTTCTTCCATTTCTTTTACCAGCTCAGACATTTCCAATACGGACATGTTGGCTAAAAAATCAATTACTTGGTCTTTTGTGATACTTGCCATTTTATTTCTCAGACAAAGGTTAAGTTCATCTTCCACACTAGCATGGGAAGAATGTTAATAAACCGGATTGTTATTTGCTATCCCGGACTGCAGCCAGAGTGCGAACAAATTTCGCGGGAACTGCGTTTAGAGTACGAACAAATTGAGTTGCAGGTGCTTGCATCAAGAACAGCAACTTCACGATGAGCTCTTCTCTTGAAGGTAATTTGGAAAGTGCTTCCACTTCACCTGTATTGAGGATGCTAGTTTTGCTGTCACCAACAAGGATTCCAGCAAGGATTTTCAAGTTTTCTAAACTTTTAGCGGCCTCAGACAATACTTTAGCCTGTTGAACCGCATCGCCGTCACTGTAAACAAGCGCACGGGTCTGCGTGAACTGATCTGCAAGTTCTGCAAACGGAGTGTCTTCCGCAGCAATACGGGCCAGCGAGTTTTTGATAACTTTCATGGTGGATGATGCATCATTCAGCTTCTTTCTAAGTTCTACAACCTGATTTGCTTCAATACCACGATAATCAACCAGTACCCCTGCGGACATACTATTAAAGATTGACCGAAGTTCACTGACTTGAGCTTCTTTTTGGCTTCGTTCCATGGAACCTTTCCGATATGATTATGTTAAAAAATTCACTCCTGCGGTTTATCAAAGAAGTGCATTAAGAAACACACTTCCATAGAAAAAGCCCGAAAGCCGTTGCTATTAAAAACCGAAGATTGAGATAAAAATTGAATAAGACAGAGGAAGTAACACAGCAGAAAATTGCTGGGTTACTTACGGAAGCTGTGTCTCGGCAGGGTATGAATTAAGCCGTTAGGCCCCTACTGTCTTAGACAAGAAAAATAAAAATTTTTCAGATTTTAAACTGTTTGCGGATCCACCTTAAGGCCGGGGCCCATTGTAGAACTCACACTAAAATTACGCAGATAAATACCTTTTGAGGCCGATGGTTTCATTCTTTTGACTGTGTCAACAAAGGCAGTTACATTTTCACAAAGCTTGTCTGCATCAAAGGAAACTTTCCCAACAGCAGCATGCAGATTACCTTGCTTATCGGCACGGAATTCTACCTGACCTGCTTTAATATTTTTAATGGCCGTTTCAACTTCGAAAGTTACTGTTCCGACTTTTGGATTTGGCATCAGTCCTCTTGGACCCAGTATTTTCCCTATCCGTCCTACAACTGCCATCATATCTGGTGTTGCTACAACACGGTCAAACTCGAGCCAGCCTTCCTGAATCTTTTTGGCATAATCTTCACCGCCCACATAATCCGCACCGGCTTCCTCTGCAGCAATGGCTTTATCTGCTTTTGCAAAAACCAGCACCCTGATTTCCTTACCCAGACCATTTGGCATAGAACATGTTCCACGCACCATTTGTTCAGCTTTACGTGTGTCAACTCCAAGCCTCAAAGCAACATCAACTGTCTCATCAAATTTGGTGGCTTTAACTTCTTTAAGCAAATCAATTGCTTCTGTCAAAGGATACAGTTTTTCTGCGTCCACTTTATCTTGAAAAACTTTTGTTCTTTTACTCAATTTTCTCATAATCCCTCAGTCAGTACGCCCATACTCCGGGCAGTTCCTGCCACGGACTTCATGGCAGATTCCAGGTTATAACAATTCAAATCAGGCATCTTCTGCTTGGCTATTTCCTCCAGTTGGGTTTTTTTCAATGTACCAACTTTATCTTTATTTGGAGTCGCTGAACCTTTATTCAGTTTCAGGGCTTTTTTGATCAGCACCGGTACCGGGGGTGTTTTGGTAATAAAGGTGAATGAGCGATCATTGTAAACAGTGATCACCACCGGAATGATTGTATCTTGCCCCTGAGTCTGTGCGTTAAAAGTTTTGCAGAACTCCATGATGTTCACACCGTGCTGACCCAATGCGGGGCCAATCGGCGGAGATGGATTTGCCTTGCCTGCCGGAACTTGAAGTTTGATGAATGAGGAAATTTCCTTTGCCATGGTTTTTTTATCTTATTCTACTACGTGTTTTACTTTTTCGAACTCCACCTCCACAGGTGTGGGACGGCCAAAAATACTTACAAGTACTTTTAATTTTCTGCGTTCGAGATTTATTTCATCGATTGTACCACTGAAATTTCCAAAAGAACCTTCGGTGATCGTTACCTTTTGTCCAAGTGAAAATTCTTCTTCTGTTGCTTTCTGCTGGAAGCGTTCGTTGACTTGTGAACGGATTGCTTCAAGTTCACGCTCATCCAGAGGTAACGGGTTTTTTTGCGTGCCGCCAATAAATCCTGAAACCCTGTTGACATCCATCAAAAGGTGCCACAATGCCGGGGTGAGTTCCATGTGGACCAGTACATATCCAGGGAAGTATTTTTGATTGACTTTGCGCTTTTTGCCATCCTTAGTGCGGATCACCTCTTCTGAAGGAATAAATATTTCGTCTACCAGATGCTCAAGACCTTCAATCTTTAATTTTTCCTGAATCGTTTGCTCTACGCGTCCTTCATAACCAGAATATGCCTGGAGGATATACCATTTTGCATTTGGATTTTTCGGTTTTTCAGGAATTTGTGCTTCAATATCTTCAGCCTCTTCAGTTGTTTCAGCCGTATGATCTGCAACGGGTCCAGCTTCGATCTCCTGAGCTTCAGCCTTATCAGCGCTATCTTCCGGAGCATTGCCCTGAGCTTCAGTCTCATCAGCGCTTACTTCCTGGGCATCATTCTGTTGCTCTCCCAAAGTACTGTCTTGAGTTTCTGTTGTCTCTTTTTGTTCTTCCAATACCATTTTGGTTCCAGTTTGTTCTTCCACTATTTTATCCGGCAATTACCATTTGCATGATGTCAGAAAGTCCTAAATCGGCAATTCCCAGGTACAGAGCCACAGCTAAAGAGACGCCTACAACTACTGAGGTGGATTTGATTGTTGCCTCACGTGTCGGCCACTGCACACGTTTAAATTCTGCAATGACATCTTTAAAAAACTGTTGGATTCGTTTGAACATAATCAGATTTTTGGATGAATATTAAACATCCTGATATATTTATTTTCTACTACTGTTATTAAATGCTACTGTTCAAGCTCAAAACTCAGCGCCAATTATTTTTGGCAGGGCAGACAGGGGTCGAACCTGCGACCTTCGGTTTTGGAGACCGATGCTCTACCAACTGAGCTACTGCCCTATCAGGACGCAAAATTTATAAAGGAACGTTTTACTTTGTTTCTTTATGCAAAGTATGTTTCCGATCCCACCTACAGTATTTTCGTACCTCCATACGCTCTGTTTTCAATTTCTTGTTTCGGGAAGCTGTATAATTTCGGCGCTTGCACTCAGTGCATTCTAGGTGAATCGTGTCTCTCATGATTTCTATACTTAAAAACTTAGATAAATTATTTGGAGCCTGAGAGCAGGATTGAACTGCCGACCTCTTCCTTACCAAGGAAACGCTCTACCACTGAGCTACCCAGGCTTAAAACTCACACCGTAAAAGCTCGTCAAGCTGTGGTGGGGAGAGAAGGATTCGAACCTTCGAAGGCGAAGCCGTCAGATTTACAGTCTGATCCCGTTGACCGCTTGGGTATCTCCCCATGCTGGAGCTGGCAATAGGACTTGAACCTACAACCTGCTGATTACAAATCAGCTGCTCTACCAGTTGAGCTATGCCAGCATGAGTTAAACGAATAATTATGAAATGTTATGGGGATTTTGTCAATATAAAACATCAAGAGATGAGCATTATTCTCTTTCTGCAATGCTGTCATAGTAAAAATGGTTCCCGTTTACTGAAATTAATAAACTATGCGGCAGCCAAAGTTACATCTGAGGAGAAGGGTTCTTTCTGCTCTGGAAGTTTAATCGTATGATCTTTACTGAACTGATAATCTCGAAAAACTTCTTCTGCGCTTAAAAGCTGATATTTACCATTTTCAAGTTTATGAGTCGTATCTTTGAGACGGTAAACATAATGACCACAGGTCCAGATAGTAAATTTCCGGAAATGTGTGCAGAGGCAGGTTTTGTCCTGAATAGAAATTTTATCCGGTTTATTTTCCAGTTCCTTGTTATAGGCTTCAACGTATGCGCAATGCCCGTTATTGTCCAGGATATAACCGAAGGCTTCACAGTTAGGCCTAATTCCGGAACCTATTCCTGGGGATTGCCGTAACATCCGCATTGGATATCCGGTTGGTGAGATAGTATTGACAACAATATCATCCTCAACTGCATCAAAGTAGTGATGCTTTGTACGGTCCGGGAGCCCGCATTCTTTAGTCACGGTAAAGCGTGTTGCAACCTGCACCGCTGAAGCGCCGGCTTCAAAAAAATCCACTGCATCAGTTCCGGTAAAAACCCCGCCTGCCGGAATCACCGGAATATCTAGCTCGTTTTCTTTTAAAAAAATCAGCACATCCTGGACTATTGTTTTAAGATCGTATTCCTGCCAGTCGTCAATGCCGAAACCTAAATGTCCTCCAGCCAGCGGACCTTCTACAATGATATAATCCGGAAGTCTTTTGTACTTTGCCGCCCTTTTGAGAAAAGGCCGTAAAGCGCGTGCCGAAGAAACGATGATCCCAAGCAGAACATCTCTGAATCTGGAATGATCCTTCATCAGTTCCATCGAACCTAAATGCAGTCCAGCGCTCAATGTTATTCCCTCAACTCCCGCATCCATCGCTGCATGCAGACGTGTTTGCAAAGTGTCGCGCGGATTGTTCATGGTAAGTTTTTCCATGCAGTTTACAAAGACCGCACCGTCACCCTTTTTAGCGTCCATGGTACGTCCCACGTGGAGTCGTTGAGCCTCTGCCAGTCTTTCTAGGTCAAACTGCACCTCGGTTTTATCTGCGCTGTTGACGTTGTATTTATATTTGCGTTGTTTTTCCTGCACAAAATGTGTTTTGAATCTCCGGTCAGAAACTGTGGGCACCATTGCGTCAGAAATGTGCCCGATACCCCCTAAACGCGCTACTTCCAGAGCAAGTTCTGCTGTAGAAATATCTACTCCCATCCCGCCTACGAGAATAGGTACAAACTCTTTCCCACCAAGTTTCAAGCGAAAATCATTTAGCGCTTTGCTCATATCTTGTTCCCTCTAATTAGGTTTTGACAATCAAATAGACTGTTCATTGAGGATCGCTTTAGTTTGCCATAATTGAATATCCGCAGTCGACGTAGATCACTTGCCCGGTAATTCCTGAGGAAGCTTCGCTTGCTAAAAATACAGCAGTTTGTGCCACCTCAGCCTGAGTAGCGGTACGTTTCATTGCTGAGTGCTCACCGGCAACTCTCATCAACTCAGCAAAATCCTTAATACCTGCTGAAGACAAGGTTCTGATTGCACCCGGAGAAATTACATTAACCCGTATATTATCAGGACCGACTTCTTTTGCCAGATAGCGTGAAGATGCTTCTAGAGAGGCTTTTGCCGGACCCATCACATGATAATGCGGAACTGCCAGCATGGAGCCGATGAAACTCATACTGAGTATACTGCCGCCACCGCGTTTTTTCATCATGGGGATAACACCTTTTGCCAGCGGTAACAGGGAAAATGCGCTGATTTCATGCGCTTTTGCATAACCGCCGCGGCTGGTGCTGGAAAAATCTACCTGTAAATCCTTCTGGTCTGCAAAAGCTAAACTATGAATTAAAAAATCCAGCTCTCCCCAATGATCATTTAATGCTCCGATTAAAGACTGAATCGAATCATCATTTGAAACATCACATTCCTGAATCAGCGATGCATTTACTTTATCACCAAGCTTTCTGACATTTGCCTCAAAACGTCCTTTAGGATCAGAGAGATAAGTCAACGCAAGCTCTGCACCTTGTTCATGAAAATGTTCTGCAACCGCCCAGGCAATACTGCGTTGATTGCCAACTCCAAGAATAACACCTTTTTTACCAGATAAACTACCCATTTTCCTTTTCCCAGTTTTAATAATTATTTGCTAAAGATTTAAGAAACTAAAATGCTTTTAGCCAAAGCATACTTCTCACTCGCTTGAATTCGGTTTAAACCGCCCAATAGCTTTACCCAGGCGGATTTTTTGCCCTAATTCCAACTCATTCAGCTCAACTTGTCCTGGAGGGAACAGGCAAATGACAGTTGATCCGAGTTCAAACATTGCGACTTCTTCACCACGCTCCAGCCTATAAGGAGTCTTCAAGACATGCTGTTTAGCAAGCGCACCAAGACGGTTTGAAATTTGATCATCGAAACTGACCCGAATGCGTCCGACAACAGTTGCGCCAACTTTTATGAGCGCGCATTCACCTTTATTAGTTTGTATATAAGTGGTCAAACGTTCATTCCGGGCAAAGAGATTCGGCACATGATGTACTCCCAATGGACTGACTGTCCATAAATCTCCCGGAATGTATGAGAACTCAAGAACCTCCCCATCTACCATGCTGTGAATACGGTGGTAGTTATGTGGAGCTAAGTAAATGGTAATGAATTCTCCGCTGTCATACAAACAGCCACGTTTAGAATCCAGCAGCAAATCTGCTAATCGATAATCCAACCCTTTTGCCTGAATCAGACGCCCATCATTAATGCGGCCGTATTCACCGATAAATCCATCTACAGGACTTAGTACTGCATCAGGATCTGGATCGAGCGGACGCGAGTCCGGAAGCAACTGCCGGGTGAAAAATTCGTTGAATGTCCGGAACTCTGAAACCTGCTGAGTCGCTTCTGTCAGTTCAACACCATAGAGCCTTGAAAATATTCTTATAAATGGTGTCAGCAAAAAACGTGGCATTCGAATGTCAGCCACAAACCCGCAAAGTCTGCTAAAAAGATTGCGGGGTAAAATCCACATAAAATAATAGGCCGGTGGACGTCCAAATCCCGGAAGTGACATCAGCCTCCGACAGGTTCAACTTTAGACTTGTTTTGTCCGAGTAACTCCAAAATATATGAACCTTCGACGGTCTCTTCCTTCATCAAAACATCAACGATTTTGTGTAAAACATCGATATTATCACGAAGAAGTTTCTTGGCTTTTGCATCATGAAATTTGATTGTTTTGCGCATTTCCTTATCAATTTCTGCAGCAGTATTTTCACTAAACTCACGGCCTTTGCCAATATTACGCCCCAAAACGTTCTGCTGATTATCGCTGCCTAAGACGATTGGTCCAAACGATTTGCTCATACCCCAGTTGCAAATCATGTTTCTGATCGTATCGGTGGCCTGTTGAATGTCATTGCTTGCACCGGTTGTTACCTCTTCAAAAATTATCTCCTCTGCTGCACGTCCGCCCATGGCAATTGTAATACGGTTATTCAGGAAATCAATATCGTAAGAATGATTGTCATTTTTAGGCAAAAATGCAGTAAGACCAAGAGCCCTTCCGCGGGGTACTATTGTTACTTTATGAATTGGATCAGTTTTAGGTAGCAGCGCGGAAACCAACGCATGTCCTGCTTCGTGGTATGCAGTATTTCTTTTTTCTTTTTCCGACATGACCATCGAGCGGCGTTCTGTACCCATCATCACTTTATCACGTGCCCATTCAAAATCTGCTAATTTAAGTTCGGTTTTGTTGTTACGTGCACCACCGAGAGCAGCTTCATTGATCAGGTTTTTCAAATCTGCACCTGAAAACCCCGGAGTTCCGCGTGCGATAATGTTCATGTCAACACCATCAGCCATCTGCACTTTTTTGGCGTGGATTTGTAAAATTTCCTCCCGACCTTTTACGTCAGGTAAAGGTATACTCACCTGCCGATCAAAACGTCCGGGACGTAGAAGTGCAGGGTCAAGAACATCCGGACGGTTTGTCGCGGCGATCACGATGATTCCTTCCATTCCGTCAAAGCCGTCCATTTCCACCAAAAGCTGGTTGAGGGTCTGCTCGCGTTCATCATTCCCACCGCCCATTCCTGTACCACGGCTACCTCCTACGGCATCTATTTCATCGATGAAGATGATGCACGGCGCGTTTTGCCGACCCTGTTCAAACATATCACGAACCCTGCTGGCACCAACACCGACAAACATTTCCACAAAATCGGAACCGCTCATACTAAAAAAAGGAACCTCCGCTTCTCCGGCAACTGCCTTTGCGAGCAAAGTTTTTCCAGTACCAGGTGATCCGGACATTAACATGCCTTTGGGGATTCTTCCTCCAAGTTTACGGAATTTTGCCGGATCTCTGAGAAACTCAACAGTTTCTCTCAAATCGTCTTTTGCTTCTTCAACACCTGCAACATCAGCAAAGGTCACCTTCATTTCATCAGGTTCCATTTTTTTAGCTCGGCTGCGCCCGATGGAAAACAATCCTCCTCCTCCGGCACCTCCGCCCTGCATTCGGCGCATCAGTACCATCCATATTCCAAAAATTAAGAGGAATGGCCCCCAATTTATCAAAATGCTTAAATACCATGGAAGACTTTTTTCAGGCACATAATTGATCGGAATTTGATACAGTCGAAGGTAGTCAATCACGCTGGGGTCTTCTGCGGGGATATAGGTGCGGTAGCCCAGTCCGTCCTGAGTGAAGCCCTCTATTAAGGAATCTCCGACAATCTGAGCATTGACAATTTCACCTGATGCAACGAGAGCCTTGAAGTCACTGTAAATCAGTTCCTGTGTGCGCTGAGAACCGCTTGACATACTTCCGCCGTCGAACATTTTTGCTAAAAAAAATGCCAGCACCAGCATACTGAGGATAATAAGGATATTTTCTCTTTTCATAAAATAATAGACTTAAAACAGAGATTGAGGTCAGCTTGTATCAGTTGCAGCGAAGTGGGTATACCTCAAAAAATAACAATTTAATTTATCAATAACTATGTAAGACTGTACATGTTAGCATAAAACTGCAGGTACAGTTAAGTAATTTTTTAGACACTTATTTTCAAAAGTAACTATATTTTATGAAGCAATACAAAATATATTCACGTTTAAAAAGATTTTCACATGAATCTTCATTAACATTAAAATTAGGTTTGCCTGTAATTATTGCACATTTGTTACAGACTCTGATGCAGTTTGTGGACACAATAATGGCTGGACACGTTAGTTCGCATGATTTGGCTGGTCTTGCAATTGCGACAGCGCTATATCATCCGGTGTTTTTGCTGATGTTGGGAATATTGATTTCGCTCGGTTCGATTATCGCACAGCTTTTTGGGGCGGGAAATCGACAGGAGATAGTCAGAAATGTGATACAGGGCCTGTGGCTAAGTCTTGTATTAGCATTTATAAGTATCCTTATTTTAGCCAATCTTGAACCAGTGTTGAACAAGATGGGTTATGAGCAGGAGGTGATCAGGGTTGCTTCAGATTAT
>Ga0208959_1000010_pt1 | contig 43005 bp, 55 predicted proteins | sample AOAMet2_C27A4_80_2_FD_188077 | JGI IMG/M metagenome (GOLD analysis project Ga0208959, IMG submission 188077) | Ammonia-oxidizing marine microbial communities from Monterey Bay, California, USA - C0912_C27A4_80 (SPAdes) | ecosystem: Environmental > Aquatic > Marine > Intertidal zone | place... | reverse complement strand
GTCGACCATAAGTCCATTTAATGTCTGGGTCATTGCGTTCAATTCTGAATCTGCTTCTGGCATGAATTTACCTAATGATGATTGTAGGCTCTTCATTGTGCCCATTGCAGGTCCAATTGCAACCATTGCATCACCGAGGTCATGAATTGTTGAAAGTCTTAATTGAACTTGTTCCAAAGACATTCTTGCTCCGCCAAGCATTTTCTTTACTTTTCTAACTTCTGCTAGTTCGTTTGATAAAACAGTGCTTGCACTTTTATCGTGGTTTTGAACTGCTGTGACAACACGTTGGAATAATTGTTGATCTCGTTGTTCGAGTTTTCCTAACATACTGTCCATCTTAGAAGTTTGTGCCTGTAATTTGTTAACAGCATTCTGTATTCTTGGTTTCAATGCTCCTTGAGGTTTCAAGGTATCACGAAATTTATCAGATATACCTGCTGATTCTTGGCGTGCCCATGTTTTATGGAATGATGGCATTGTGTAGTCTCGAAAAAATTGCTCTTAATCAGAAGTGTGGAATAAGATCAACACTAGACTAAATTTAGCTAACTAACTACGCATGAATGAAGATGAAAATTGTTGTTTTTGACTCGGGACTAGGTTCTCTATCAATAATTAAAGCAATCCAGAAAAAGACAAAATCAGATATCATCTATCTAGCAGATAGAAAGAATTTTCCATATGGTACAAAAACAAAATCACAATTATACAAAATAATCACAGATACAATTGAAAAAATTTCAGAAAGATTTGATCCTGATGTAATAGTACTTGCATCAAATACACCATCATTACTTTTCAGAGAAAAATTACCAAAAAATGTAATTACAGTTTTACCTCCACTTGAAAAAATTCAGAAAGCAAGTAATGTTGCAATACTTACAACAGAAATTGTTGCAAAGAGTAAAGAATTAGATAATTACATAGAACAATTCAGTGATTTGGAAGAGGTTTTGAAGATAAATTGTTCAGAATTAGTTGAATTGGTAGAAAGTGGAAAATTTCTAACTCATGAAAGAGATTGTGTTAAAACTATACTAAAAGTATTGAAAGATGAGTTTAAAGAAAATAAAATTAAGATTGCAACATTATCTAGTACACATCTTCCATTTCTTTTACCATTTTTGAAGAAATATTTTAGAGGAGTAGAGTTTTTGGATCCAGCTGAAGATGTTGCAATAAAAATTTCTAAACTAGAAAAATCAAAATCTACAAGAAATTCATTATCAATTTATACGACAAAAAGTCCAAAAGCCCTACAAAGAAATCTCAAAAGTATGGGAATTTCTAATAAAGTTAATCTTTTTTCTTAGATTTCTTTGCTTGTCTAAAACCATGAGAGAAGGTTTTATCATATAATTTTGAATATTCATATGATTTTGGTTTTATTACATCTCCAATTATGACAATTGCAGTCATTGTAATTCTTTCAGCTTTAACTTTTTTTGCTATATCTGTAAGTGTTCCAAGAATAATTTTTTGATCTTTTCTACTTGCTTTGTAAACTACTGCAACAGGAGTAGTCTTTTTGTATCCACCTTCGATCGCTTCTTTTGTAATTTTATTTAATAAATGAACACTAAGATAAAAAATCAAAGTTGCTTGATGTTTTGCAAGTTCAGAAATTTTTTCACGTTTTGGAACTTTAGTTCTTGATTCTGCACGTGTAATAATCATTGTTTGTGTAATTCCAGGTAAAGTTAGCTGTGTTCCAAGTGCAGCTGCAGATGCTAAAAATGATGTAACTCCAGGGACTACAATTGATTCTATTCCTTCTTTTTCTAAATTATCAATCTGCTCTCTAATTGCACCATAAATTGCAGGGTCACCATCATGCAATCTAACTACAGTTTTTCCTTTTTTTGAATTTTTTAAAAGTAAATCAAGGATTTCTTCACGAACAAGTTTCGCTGCATCATGTTTTTTTCCTTTTTTATTATATTTCAAAATCTCAGAAGGAATCAATGAGCCTGAATAAACTATGACATCTGCTTTCTGAACCAGTTTTTTTGCTTTTATTGTGATTAAATCAGGGTCGCCTGGACCACAGCCAACAAAATATACCTTAGACACGTTTTATCACCAAAATTGAAAAGTACTTTGTAGTAAGAGTGTCATCATTTACATCACCTAGTCTTAATTTTCTAATAATTTCTTTGTCTGTTCCTAAATCTTGACCAATTGCAAATATAGAATCATCAGGGAATCCAGATTCTCTAACTAGTTCAATCACTTGATCAAAATAGCGACCATCTTTAAGAAATACTAAAACTTCAGAATGTTTTGCAATCTCTTTAACAGAACTCAGATCATAGCATGATGGAATTATTGCAACTTTTTCTGCACCTTCTGCTATACTTATTCCAACTTTAGATGCAAAGGTAAACATCGAAACAATTCCAGGTATTACAGTAATTTTCATATCAGGATGATTTTGACTGATTTCTCTGTGCATGTAGATCCATGTACTGTAAAGATATGGATCACCAACTGTGAGATAGACAACATTTTTTCCTGACAAAACTTTTTCTGCCATAATTTTTGAGTTTACTTTCCAGTGTGATTCAAGAACATCTTTGTCTTTAGTCATTGGAAAAATTAATTTTACAATTTCTTGATTTTTTGATTTATCAATTAATGAATCAACAACTGATAAAGCAATGCTAGGTCTATCTTCTGCTGATGCAGGACACATTATAGTATCAGCATTTTGAATTGCATTTACTGCTTTTACAGTAAGTAAATCTGGATCGCCCGGACCCACACCGATTCCTGTTAATTGAGACATAACAGACATAAAATTATGCCTAATTAAAAAGCTAGATTATTTTTTTGTTGCCGAGATAACAGTTACTGGGTTTCGTGCAAGCATCATTGTGCCTGTTTTGGTCTTTCGACTTTTTCCAATTGTAATTTGTGTGATATCAACTGATTCAAAATCTAATTTTTCAATTGTTTGTAATACAGAATAAAGTGTTTCAATGAGTATAACACCAATTACAATTCTTCCACCAGATTTAATTTTATTTTGACATAATTCTACTATATCTTTTGTATCACCACCTGTTCCACCAATAAATATAGTATCTACTTGAGGTAGTTCAGAGATTTTATCTTTAGCATTTCCTTCAATTAACGTATAATTTGTAATTCCAAATTTTTTTAGGTTTTTTTCAGTTAGCTCTATTGCATTAGGATCAATATCAACACCAATTACCTTACCTGATTCTTCAACTTGAATTGCAGCTTCTATTGTTACAGAACCACTACCACACCCAATATCTAAAACGGTTTGTCCTGCAGAGAGTCTACCTTTACTAATTTGTATAGCACGAATCTCTTCTTTAGTAATTGGTACAGATTCTGTTCTCTCAAATTCTTCATCTGGAATTCCAGGAGTTTTTGATTTCCACATTTTGTAATTATATACCTGGAATGACTGATTGACTGGTGCCAGTGTTAACTACAGTGTAAGTAAATATCCAGAAGAATAGATACATGAATACAAAACTACCAATTCCTGTTGTAATGTATTTTTTCTTTTTTGCAATTTTAATTCTCCAAGATTTGGCAATTATTGCAGTGGCAATAAACAACATAATCATAAAACCGATTGATGTCCAACGTTTTTCTTCCACATCAACGATATCCTCAAATGCAAATGTAGCTATTACACCACCAGCTATTGCAACAACAATTCTTAACCAAAATAATCTGTCTGTGAGTTTTTTTGTTGCAGACTTGTCTAAAGGATCATCAGCAGGGTCAGGTTTGGTCTCAGATTCTTTTCCTTCAGAAGGTTCTGTTGCTTCAGAAGGTTCTGTTGCTTCAGAAGGTTCTGTTGTCCATTTAGCAATTTCTTTTTTCTCATCTTCTGTTGCTTCAATTTCAGGAATATCGTTTTTTTCATCCTCAGAATCTGATTTATCAGATGTAAATCTCTTTTTTTTGAACTTTGCCAATGAATTTCTACGTTGACTCAGAAATGCCTCGTTTAAAATCTTTGGCAGTCACTAGGCAATAGTAAGAGTATAATTTCCAGACAAAAGTGCAATACCATGACTCTTGCTGGAATTGAATTAGTTTATCTTGTAAATGACATAGAGGAGAAGACCAGTGGATACTATGCAAGTAATATTTGGGGAATAAATCGAAATAGTCTTTTATTCAAATTGCATCATACAACAAAACCAGATATTATGCTAATGGTGTCCAGCATAGGAATGTGGATTACAGATAAAAAAATTGATACAATTGAACCAAATAAGATGCTAAGACGACTTCGTAGTGATCTTTTACGAGCAAAATTAACAAAAATTGAACAAATTGGAACTGAAAGAATTGCCTACCTAACATTTACAAATTTTGAAAAAGCGTTTATCTTAATTATAGAGTTTTTTGGAGATGGAAACATAATTTTGTGCAATGGTGATAAAAAAATTCTAGCACTTTTACATTCAATTGATGTAAGACATAGACAACTTCGTGTAGGATTAGATTATATTCCACCTCCAGAAGATGGACTAGATGTTTTAAATTTAACAAAAGAATCTTTTAGAGAATTATTTTCTTCTAGTGGAATTGGAAAGACTATAGGCAGAGGATTAGGTTTACCAAAAAAATATGTTGAAGAGATAATCAGACTCTCAGGAATCGATTCTAAAAAACCAAGTAATGAAATTACAGAACAGGAGTTTGATGCATTATTTGAGATTATTACATCAACTATCTCTAAAGTAACACTAGGTCCACATGATCCATCTGTAATAATCGAAGATGATGTACATGATGCATATCCAATAAGGTTTTCAGATGATAATTTGAATGCAAAGAAAGTAAATAGTTTCAATGAAGGATTAGATACTGTATTTACTGAAGAAATTTTAGAAAAGGGTAAATCATTATTCAGTAGTCCAGCTGATAAAAAAATAGAATCTCTAGAAAAAACATTAACTGAACAGAAAAATGCAATCAATGTAGTAATAGAAAAATCCAAAACAATATCAGAAATTGCAAATTTACTTTTTACAATGACATCACAAGGTCAGCATAATGTTAGAGACGAAAGCATTACCATTTTACTAAAAGAAAAAAATGCAGAAATAATTAGTGAGAAAGGGATTCCTTACATGAAGATTAATGAATCAAAGATTCGGATAGATCCTGATTCATCTCTTCCAACAATTGCTTCAAAATTATTTGATGAGTCAAAGAAACAGAAAGGTGCAGTAAAATCAATTGAGAAATTAATGAAGAAGACAGAAGAAAAATTAGAAAAAACAATTGAAAAAGGAGAAATTGCAAAGGGTTCGGTTGGATTCAAAGAAGTAAGAAAGAAAAGCTGGTATGAGAGATATAGATGGTTTTTCACATCAGATGGGATTTTAGCAGTTGGAGGAAGAGACAGCTCATCAAATAGTGCAATAATTAGAAAATATCTAGAGAATAATGATAAGGTCTTTCATGCAGAAGTTCATGGTTCACCGTTTTTTTTGCTGAAAGCAGAAGATGAAGAATTACTTCCACTAAGTTTGGAAGAAGTTGCACATGCTACAGTTTGCTTTAGTCGTGCATGGCAAATATCTGCATATGGAATGAGTAGTTTCTGGGTCAACCCCGATCAGGTGAAAAAAGGTGCACCAGCAGGACAGTCAATGGCTAAAGGATCATTTATGATTAATGGTACAAGAAATTTCATCAAAGTTTCATCACTAAAACTTGCAGTTGGAATTTTTAAAGAAGATGAAAATTATTTGATGGTTTGTGGCCCACCAGAACCAATTAAGAAAAAATGTTTGTGTTATGCAGTAATTGAACCAGGTGGTTCAACAATGTCTGATGTTGCAAAAAAGATTAGAGCAGAATTTGATAAAACAGATGAGGGATTTAAAAAAATATTTCTAATTGATGATTATGTTAGAGTATTACCAACGGGTTCAAGTAAAGTTACAGAAATGGGTTAGTTGAAAATTTTTTCAGATTTTGTATCAATAGTAATCTGATTACCATCTTGTATGGAATTAAATTCTTCATTTGATACTACAATCATTGGTATATTTGCAAGTGCACAGCCAGATGCAACAGTGAGATCTGCTTTTTGACAAATCATTGCAACAGGTGCTGATTGATTAGATTTTAACGAGTAAATAGTGTATGCACCAACACTACTTCCAATTCCATGAGGGAATACTAGTACTGTGTCTTTAACTGATTTTTCAAATATATCATATTTTTTGTCGTGGATTACGCCTGTTTTTTTATCAACTGCACCAAGAAAATTAATTGGGCTAGTAGTTTTTAGAACAGTTCCTTGTGCAACTCCTTGAACAATTATTTTACTCATTTTGTTTCATCTTCAATAATTTTAGTGAGAGGTTTTAGATTTACATTAACACCTGTTGAGTTATTCAGATAGTATGCACCTTTGATGGAGTTAGTGGTGACAGCATCAGTCTCATTAGTATCAATTAATGGAGTAAGACACGTACAACAATCAGATAGAATTTCTCCTCCGGCTCTTTCAATTTCATTAATGTAATCAAGAGTACGTGCTTGTTCTTGTACAGCTCTTGAACAAAAAATTAAACAACGTTTTTCAAATGATTTACCCTTTAGCATCTTTGATAAATCAGATAACTCTTCCAATCCTAATTGAGGACTTCCAAGAGTGATTATGTCACCTTTTTCAGCAGTATTTAGTTCATCAAAGACTTCGTTCATCTCTTCTTTTCCAAAATCGACCTTTTCAGATTTTTCATCTTCAGAATCTATAAATTGGAATTTTGCGCACGTACCTGAAGTTCCCATTCCACCACACAAGGCTTTACAACTACGCCTGTTTGGTTGCGATACACCAGAGATGTTAACAGATGTATCACCAACTTTTCCTGCAAAGAATCCAAGCATGCCAAAGTCTAGTTCATTTGGATTATCCATCTTCATTCGAATTGTCATTGGTGTTGTAATGTCATCTTTTCGTAGATCAGAGTAAGGAGATTTACCAGTAATTGCGCTTGCAAGTGCACTAAATGCACTTTCTTTGTTTGTCTTTAATCCACCAAGTGAGTTTGCGAAGATGGCAGCATTACTTTCAGCAAATGAAACTTGGGTATTTTTTTCGGGTAGATCAAATATGTCGTATGGAGTGCAAGAAAAGGTTGGTTCCACACCCATCCTAATGTAAGAATCACGAATACTTGCCTGTTTTTTGATAAATTCATCGTCTATGTGATTAAATTCAGAAATGTGATCAAAATCAATTCCCATAGGATTAACAGTTGCTTTTACTTTAACACGAGCATCTTTACTTAATTCTCTAAGAAATTGTTCGCCAGCATCACCAATTGTATTATAATTGACACCTGAAAGATGTGCCCATTTTATAGGAATTAGTTTTTCTGCATTAGTTGCCTCGCCTGTTGCAACTAGTATTCTGTATGCAGTTTGTAATGTATCACCATGTTCTCCATTTAACGCAGCATTCTCTTCAGATGTTAACTCCATAATCATTACAAAGGTTTTACAGATATAAGACTTGTATCACATCAAACATATATGAAAAAAATTCTAGATGGAATGCATAAAACAATGAATGCAGTCAAACCTCCTAGGATGACAGCATTACGAGATTTACGTGATGCAGAAATACATGGTCCATTCAGCATATTAATTGGAACAATATTATCAGCTAGAACAAAAGATGAAAGCACTGCTAGGATTTCCAAAGAATTATTCAAGAAATATAAAACTGCAAAACAATTAGCTGGTGCAAAAATCAAGGATGTTGAAAAAATAATAAAGTCAATAGGATTCTATCATGTAAAAGCAAGAAGAATAATTGAAGTTTCTAAAATTATTGATACAAAGTACAAGGGAAAGGTTCCTGATGATTTAGAAAAATTGGTAGATTTACCAGGGGTTGGAAGAAAAACTGCAAACTGTGTACTAGTTTATGCATATGAGATTCCTGCAATCCCAGTAGACATTCATGTTCATAGAATTTCAAATAGACTTGGATTGGTCAAGACAAAGACTCCTGAAGAAACAGAATTTGCATTAATGAAAAAAATTCCTAAGAAATACTGGCTTGATGTAAATGATACATTTGTTATGTATGGACAAAACATTTGCAAGCCAATTTCTCCTATGTGTGAGGTTTGTAAGATAAGAAATGGATGTAAATATTATAAAACTAATTCCGCTTCTTAGAAACCAGTAAAAATACTACTACACATCCAAGTGCACCTACTACCATGAATGGAAACATATGAAGTGGACCCTCTGTTGGATCACCAGAAATAACTTCTAGATTTAAGAATCCATCTGTAGTTGCAGGTGGATCTTGTGAACCTTTCATGCCCCATACAGAATATGCTTCAATTGCAAGAGTCTCAACATCTAGATTTGATATTACAATTCTTTCTCCATTGTTGATAGTTAGTCCGGCAGAATCAGAATATGCCAATATCACTTTGGCCCCAGGGAGCCAACCTCTCTCGAGTTTGTCATGTACAACAACATATCCCTCTTCAGGTAATTGTACAGCAACCCAAAAAGGTCTATCAGGAATGCCACCCATTCCTATTTCAACAAATTTATTTTCAATATTTGCATCATACAATCGTATCACTGCAGTTCCTTCAGGATTACCATACAGTAATTTATTTTCAAGATTCACTTGCCAAGTTCTTTCGTGAATTTCATCAAATGGAATTATTGTTGCATCTCTTGAAGGTATGTTAAAGTCATTCCAATTAATGTCAAATTTTGCCATAGAGAGAGAGTCGTTCAGTGCCATTTCTTGTCCAAATGCAGGAAAAAACATTAGAGAAGCAAAAAGAATTATCGGTATTTTATAATTCATATTCTAAATTTACCAGATCTTGATAAAAATCTACTCAACAAATGGTTTATCAAAGTCAATAATTACTTTGGCAACTTCAGGTCTTAGGATAAATTCTGATGGTGATTCGCCATTGTTAATCATCTCTCTCATTTTTGTACCAGAAATTTGTTCCCTATCATCTGCACTATGTGGACAAACATTTGGATTTGTAAATGTTAGACACTTTCTGCAGTAAAAGAATGCTGGGAAAAAGATTGGTTCTATTTCAAGTTCTGGATAATCATCAAATATTTTATGTGCTGCAAATGGATCGTAGAATTTTCCAACTCCAGCATGATCTCGTCCTATAATGATATGAGTACATCCATAATTTTGACGCATTATGGCATGATGAATTGCTTCTCTTGGTCCAGCATATTTCATTTCCGTATGTAGAGTTGCTAATTGACACTTATTTTCTGGATAGTATTTGTCAATCATTGTTTCGTATGCTTTTACAATAATTTCGTCTTTAAAGTCACCAGGTTTTTTCTTTCCAATTAATGGATTTACAAATACACCATCACGTGTTGTTATCGCATTTTTTTGTAACATTTCATGTGCTACATGTGGAGGATTTCGAGTTTGGAATGCAACAATTGTTTTCCATCCTGCTTTTTCAAATAACTCTCTTGTTTGAGTTGGAGTCATTCTATGTTTTCTAATTTCAGTCTCATTTTGGCTTTGAATATAATCAATTTTTCCACCTACAAGAAAGTCTTTCATTGAATTAATTTTTGCAACACCAGGATGCGATTCATCATCTGTTCCATAAACTCCATTCATGGTAGCTTGTTTATCATAAGAGTAGACATCTTCTACATGTAAAATTGCAATTCCTGTTCCATCTGGATTTTTAAGTAATACATCGCCAGCCTCTTTCATTTTTTTACCGGTATCATCATCAACGTCTAAGACAGTCGGCATAGTCCACGCTATACCGTTTGCAAGTCTTCCTTTTGAAATGACGGATTCAAAATCTTGTTGGTTAAGAAATCCTTCTAATGGAGAAAATATTCCATCTGCAATATTTTCTACATCATTTGCTAAATCTGCAGAAATATCAATTGAAATTAGTCCAGATGGATCAACATCTTTGACTCGATTTACTAATTTTCCACCGTGTGCATTAATCAATATGAAACTATTTTGTAGGATTAATTTAATTGTCGTGATTCATATGAAGGCCACACTCTTTGTGTTCATCATTTTCCCACCACCAACGACCTGCTCTAATATCCTCACCGATCTTAATTGGTCTAGTACATGGCTCACATCCAATACTAGGATAGCCTTCGTCTAGAAGTTTATTGTATGGACAGTTATTGGTTTTGACATAATCCCATGTTTGTTCATATGTCCAATTAATGAGTGGATTGACTTTAACAATATTATCATGCATTTCATCAATTTCTAACATTTTTGCAGTTGAGCGATTTTGATTTTGATCATTTCGTAAACCAGTTATCCAGCCATCAAGTGTTTTGAGCATTTTATTCATTGGGTGAACTTTACGTATAGCACAACATAGTTTTCTGTTTTCAATACTATCATAGAAACAGTCTAAGCCTTTTTCGTTAACCATTTTTTCAACTTCTTTCGTATCAGGTAAGAGAATTTCAATTTTTGTGTTATAATGTTTCTGAACTTCTTCTATAACATCAAAAGTTGCTTGAGGTAATCTTCCTGTTTCAAGTGTGAACAATCTAGCATCAGTATTAATTTTAAACATCATATCAATTATTGCGGCATCTTCTGCACCAAAACTAGATGCCTTTGCTAATTTAGGATGAAGGTTATCAAACGCCCATTTCAGACAATCTTCAGAAGTAGACAGAGTTTTGTTTACTTTATCTAGTTCCTCTTGAGTAAATTTTCCCATAAATCTCAATAACTAATCAAGTATTATAATTATATCAAAATTAGCTCAAGTTAAGAGAGGTTCTAAAATATAAACTCCTTAAAAATAACAAATGAGATGACAGAAGATACGTTAGTAGTTGTTTATCCATCATTATTTGCAGAAAATAATGTTGATCAACTAATAGAAAATATTAAAAAAATTTTGAAGATAAAAAATCTAAAATTTAGAAAAATAACTAAAGATGATTTTTTAATTTGTGTTCATGCAGATGATCCTGTTTTTGTTTCTAGTGCAATTGCATTATTATTTGGTATAAAACAAATTGTAATTGCAAAAAAAATAAAAAATGATTTTAAAACAATTGTATCACAAGTTGGAGAACTTGGTTCAAATCTTCTTTTAAAAGGTGAGAAATTTTTTGTTAAAGCAGATGGAAATGCAAAAGGATTTGTTATAAAAGATTTAGAGTTAGCTGCAACATCAACCATAATACAGAAAAATCATAAAATTTCTGCAAAACCTGGAACGGAATCAAAACATGACAAGTTATTACAGATCTATGTCACAAAATCAAATGCATATCTCTGTATTTTTGTAGATGAAGGATTAGGTGGTGCAGCAAATAATTCTCAATTACAAAAATCAGTTTGTTGTATAACAGATGAATTTTCAGCTGTTAGCTGTTTGGAGACAATCAAACAAGGTTTTGAAGTAAAACTTTTGATTTGTTATGAAACACGAGAAGATGTAATACATTTAGTCAAAATTATGGATAAAATACTTCCTAGATTACTAAGATCAGAAGTAGAACTAGAATTTCATAAAATATCAAAATTTGGGAAAAAATCTGACGATATACTATCAAAAAATTCTCTTATTACAGATATTCTAATTAATTCTGCAAAAGAAAAGAAAATTTCTCATATATCACTTACAACTTCACCACTAATTTTTCCATCAACATATGTTGAAACATTACAAAGAAGAGTTTTTGGTGCAGGTATGATTCCACATATCTCATTATCTGGAATTGATTCTGAAATTATGAAAAATGCAAGAGAAATAGGAATGGAAAAATATGTTTCAAAAATTGAAAAATTACTAAGAACAAACTTTACAAAATCTAAACCAAAGTTAAACAAAAAAGAAAAGACAACAAAGAAAATCATCAAGGTTAGATTAGGACCAAATAACGTTCACACAATATTGGACTCCTTAGAAATTGAACATTGAAAATTTAAGCGGGAATTTTGGATTAAAGTTATGGCAAAGATAGGACAATTCATCTATCCTTGGGGAAATGGACACTATTCCAGAATGATGAGATTAAATGAAAAATTAAAAGAACTGGGTGATAATGAGTTTCATTATTTTAGTAAAGGTGACATTTACAAAAAATTATTAAAAAAATTTCCAAATGAAAAAGAGAATGTTCATGAAGTATTGATGCCTACTCCAATTGATGGGAAGTTTGGACCAAGTTTAACAAAATCTATGCTAAATTTTCTATTGCCTGTAGAAGAAAATAAACCTCTAGTAACACAAATTTCAAGTTATCTTAAAGATGAGGCCAAACTGTATAACAAAATTGGATTTGATTTAGTAATTAATGATGGAGATATGGGCTCAAATGTATTAGCAGAACGTCGAAATATCACTAGTCTGTTTGTAACTAATCAATTTAAACCAAAATTATGGAAATCTAGATTATATTTTAAACCAGCATTGAAATTTGTAGCAAAACAAATCTCCAAAGCGTCTAAAATTCTTGTAGCAGATACTGAACCACCATTTACAATGTGTGAATATAATCTAAATTTTACAAAAGATGTTAAAGATAAAGTGATTTATGTTGGACATTTTGCAAACATAAAGAAATTTGAAAGAACTGAAAAAAGTGATTTAGAGAAACTAATTTCAGATTCAGTATATGGTTATTGGATGAGAACTGGAAACAAATCAACTAATGATGGTACAGGTGAAAGATATGAAGAGGCATTTCATCAGTCTGAAATGAAAAATGAAAAGAGAATTGTTTCACATGCAAGAAATGATCAAAATGTGGATAGAGTTTTAGATAAAGATGGAAACCAATATTCAATATCAGAAGCATATGAAAAAAAAATAGATTGGATTCAGATTGATAAAGGATTTCTCTCGGAACAGGAGAAAGAAACAGTATTGGATTGCTGCAAGTATGCTGTGGTAAATGGTTCACATACGGTAATGGGAGAAATTTTAGGAAGTCATGCCAAGCCAATAATTGGAATTCCAATTTATGATGAGCATACCAATCAGATTGAGTGGGCAAAAGAAAAGAATTTGGGGTTGTTTGCTCGAAATAGAAATCAAATAATCGGAGCAATAAGAGAAATGTATGAAAATTATGAGGAATTTACTAATTCTGTTAAGGAATTTTCGAAGAATTTCAATGGGAATGGAGTAAATAATACAGCAAAGATTGTAACAGAAAGTTTAGAAGACAAAAAATAATAGGTTTTAAAAAATAATAGAAATGTACTGGTGCGTGGTTGTCGATGGGCGAACTGACCGCAAGGGATGAAGAGTTAATCCGCGCATCAGTCATTTTTTTGATCTCAAAAATGAGGCAACACTCTTATGTAAAAATACAAAGAAATCGATATTGGTAAACTGCCCTGAGTGTGTAAGTAGAGAAATAACAAAGAAGAAAACACAGCTAGAAGCAGAGTTTAATGCTGAAGAACAAGAAGATGGCTATGAATTTAGAGCTCCACCATATAGAGAAATAGAAGATACTATAGATTTTGAAGGATTAGGTCTAATAATGAAATTGGATTCTGCAACAAAACATTTCATTTGTAAAAGATGTGGTCTATATGCAACAAGAGAACAAGTTAGCGATATTAGATACAAATTATCTCGTAAAGAAAGCACAAAATCAGATAAACAATATGATTATCTAGATTGGTGGCAAAAAAGCAAGTCAGATAAAGCCAAAGAATAGTAATTTTTGAAGATAAATGGCTAAAAAAAAGGATGAAGTTCCAGAAGATATCAATAAAGAATTAGAATCACCAAAATTTGGAAAACCAAAATCACTAACCAATACAGGTTATGTTTTAGATATTAATGAAAAAGATAAGAAAGTTGATCTACAATTGTATGAATCAGTACAAGGAACGTCAATTATTGAAGGATTGAATCTTTCAAAGGATGTAAAACTAAATGATTTAGAAAAAGGGGTTATGTGTGAATTCAAACTAAATGAACTGAAAGCAAAACTAAGCAAGAAAACAGTGGATTATCTTGCTGAACAAGGAATCAATCTTACGGAAATAATTCAATACGAGTTAGCTGAAATAAAAATTATAGATGAAAACGCCTAAGAGTCTCTTTTATCAAGCTGTTTTCTAAAAGCAGTTCCAATTATCGGATTAATTAAAAATGGGAATGTTTGTTTAAACCAAATTCCAATTCGTACAAAAGATGGAACAACAATTTCTAATCTAGATGAGTTTGCTGCCTTTATGATTGCATTTGCGACAGTTTCAGAACTTAAGGAAATCCCAGTAGCAAACTTTGTGAAATTTTTGAAAGATGGGTGATCAAATAAGCTAGTTCTAACCATTATCGGACTTACAACAGTCACTCCAACATTAGTTCCATGCAGTTCATGGTGTAATCCTTCAGAAAATCCCAACATTGCAAATTTTGTTGCGCAATATGATGCAATACCGGGCACGCCGAAGCTACCTCCAACGGACGCCACATTAACCATATGACCAGAATTTTGTTTTAGAAAATATGGTAGGAAATATTTTGTACAATTAATCATACCAAAATAGTTTGTCTGCATTTGAGATTCAATATCTTCAATAGATAGTTCTTCTACTTTACCATAAATTACAAATCCAGCGTTATTTACTAGAACGTCAATTCGAGAGAATGTTTCAATTACTTTTTCAGACATTTGTTTTACTTGTTCTTTATCAGATACATCGCAAACTTGTACTAGAATTTTTACAGAATATTTGGAAAGTTTTCTCTCAACTTCATCTAGCTTTTCTTTTCTTCTTGCAACAAGCACAATATCTGCACCTTTTTTGGCAAATTTTTCAGCTGCTGCTTCACCAATTCCACTAGATGCACCAGTAATTACTACAATCTTATTTTTGAAATTCATCACTCATGCAGAATTTGGTTTGCTGATTTTACTTAATGCTAATTTTACCAACAAGATCCATGTGACAGCAATTGGGATGTAGTATGTGGCAATTCTCCATCCAATTACAGCATTCCATTGAAGTGGATCAACATCAGCTGATAAATTAAATGGATCTAGATTGTTAAGATAAGCAATTATTCCAAATTCTGCCAATCCTGAACCACCAACTGTAATTGGCAGATTAGCAATTGCATTTGCACCCATTACTGCCATAATTGAATCAAAGAATTCTACTGCAAAACCTACACCGTCTGCAATTATTAAAAATGAAATTCCATAACATATCCAAGATATAATTGATACAAAGAATCCAATAACGAATACTTTTTTTGATTTGCTAGAATGAAGATTTTCTCTACTCATTATACAAACATCTTTAATCCAACCATTGGTTTGTTTAACATATTTTTCTCCACGTTCCTTTCCTAGTGTAGTAGCAATGTATGAAATTACTCTAGGAAGTGTGAATGTATGCTTTGATGACATGAAAAATAATACAATCCATAAACCGGTTATAGGAATACTTGTTCCTAAAACTACTGCTCCAACTAGATATGCACCTGCAGCTAATGCTAGAATTCCTGCCATGATTGAAAGTACACCTGCAGCAAATACCTCAGTAACAATATCTAACAATGCGACCCATGATGCTTTTGATGTTGAGATTCCTTTTTTTGTCATGTAGTAAATAACTGCAAATTCTGCACCGACAAACATTGGAGTTGTAAATTTGATAAACTCACTACCAACGCGCATTGCAGTTAGACGTTTTATAGAATCAAATGGACCAAGAAAAGTTCGTGCAATGTATGCAAGCTTTAGTCCTTGTAATCCTAGTTTTGTCATTATAGCAAGAACGGCTAGTGTGAAAGGAATTACGCCTATAGCAAAGATATCATCTGCATCAATATCAAATTGAATAGCAATGATTATGATAGGAATTAGGGTAACAGGAATTACTGCCAATCTCCAGTTCATTGCTGAAATTTTAAGAGATTCAAATATAAGCGAATAAAAAAGAAATTTTGTCGAACCATTGAAAGTTATTTTTGTTACAGGCACAGCAGGGGCGGGAAAGTCATTACTGACTTCAAAAATTAAAGAATATTATGCAAAAAATTCCACATTCCCAATTACACTGAATTTGGATCCAGGAGTTGGAAGTTTACCATATTCCCCAGATATCGATGTTCGAGATTATATTGATCTCAATACAATAATGGAAAAATACGAATTAGGATCAAATGGGTCATTGATAATGGCAAATGATCTAATTGCTACTAAAATTGATGATATACAAAAAGAAGCAGACACGATTAACCCAGATTATCTAATTGTTGATACTCCAGGACAAATTGAATTGTTTGCCTATAGACAAAGTGGTCCATTTTTTGTAAATGAGTTTGTTGCAGAAGAAAAAATGAGTTTATTTTTGTTTGATGGAACAATGGTTTCATCTCCAAGTAACTTTGTGTCACTAACATTATTGTCAACATCAATAAGATTACGATTAGGATTGCCAACAGTTAATGTAATTACAAAAACTGATCTTATACAAGAAAAATTAGAAAAAGTGCTAAGCTGGTCTGGAACAGACTCACAGTTAGAAGCAGATTTGGCTGGTGAACTAAATGGAGATACGTTTTCTCTAGTATCAGATATGTTATCAAGTTTAAACAGACATGACTTTCAGCAAGATTTGATTCCAGTTTCAAATCTAACAGGAGACGGAATGGTAAGTCTGCAAAGTGCGCTAAGCAGAACTATTAACTTGGGCGAAGAATTAGAAGATTAATGGTAAAATCAGTAACTGTACGTGCTCCTTGCTCTACTGCAAACTTGGGTCCAGGATTTGACGTGTTTGGTATGGCACTTGACGCACTCTATGATAATGTTGTTCTGACAAAGAAAGGAAAGAGAGTTGTCATAGTAAGTTCAGATAGCATTCCATTAAATCCATCAAAAAATACTGCAGGACTAGTTGCATCTGCAATGAAAAAGAAATTCAAGATAAAAGATGGTATAGAAATTAAGATTAAGAAAAATATTCCAGCTGGATATGGAATGGGAAGTAGTGCTGCATCAGCTGCTGCATGTGCAGTAGGTATTAACAAATTATACAATTTGAAATTGACTGATGAAGAATTGGTTGAATTTGCCGGAATTGGTGAAAAAGCTAGTGCAGGTACAATACATTATGATAATGTTGCTGCATCAGCATTAGGTGGATTTGTGATAGTTAAGACAACACCTTTGAAAGTTGTAAAGATTCAACCTCCAAATGACTTAGTTTTATGTGTAGCAGTACCAAAATTGAAGGTTCCTGCAAAGAAAACCAAAGTTTCAAGAGGAGTTATTCCAAAAAAAGTTTCATTATTAGATATGATAAAAAATATCTCAAATGCGTCAGGAATAGTTGCAGGTTTTTCAGAGAGAAATTCAGAATTAATTGGAAGATCAGTACAAGATGTAATTGTCGAACCAGCAAGAAAACATATGATTCCAGGATTTGATAAAGTGAAAAAGAATGCATTAGCTGCAGGTGCATATGGAGTTACAATTAGTGGTGCAGGACCATCAGTAATCGCATTCACAGATAGAAAACATGATTCAAAGAAAATTTCTAATGCAATGAAACGAGGATTCAAAGATGCTAAAAAAGAATCTAATGTTTTTGTTTGTAAACCAAGCAAAGGTCCTAAAATCATAAAAAGAAAATGAAAAGAGCAGTTATCATTCTAAGTGGAGGTTTAGATTCAGCATGCATGATGTCATATTTGAAAAAAGGATACCAGTTGTATGGAATTACATTTGCATATGGTCAGAGAGCATCTGAGGAGATAAAGGCTGCAAAACGTATTGGAAAATTACTAAAATTAAAAGAGCATAAAATTCTCGATATTGGTTTCATGAAGGAGTTGTATGGTGATAGTAACGTTTTGACCAGCACAAAGAAAAAGATGCCTAGTACGTTTGAATATTCTATTGTAGTTCCTATTAGAAATGCAATATTTCTCTCAATTGCCACAGCATGGGCATTTACTCTAAATGCAGAACTAGTTGCATATGGAGCACAAAAAGGAGATACAAAATACCCAGATTGTAGACCAGAATTTACCAAAAAGATCCAATCTGCATTAAATCAAGGCGAATATGATGGAATTAAAAATAAAATTAGAAAGGAAATTAAAATTTGGTCTCCATATTCAGAAAATATTTCAAAAAGTGATTTGATAAAAAAAGGCTACAAGGTTTTAGGAAATGAGATTTTCAAGACATGGAGTTGTTATCTAAGTGACAAGATGCAATGTGGTAAATGTGAATCCTGTAATAACAGAAAGATTGCATTTACAAAAGCAAAGATTGAAGATAAAACCAAATATTTGAAATAAGTTTAGAGTATTGTTCTTTTCAGTACAAATCTACGAGCGCCCAGATACCATCCAGCAAATATGATACCTACAATGCCCCAGAATATCCAGTTAAGCATTGTTTGTTGCATCTCTGGTTCATCAGAAATAGAACAGTTGGTTTCTTGTGATTCTTGTTCACATTCCCATCCATTCATAACCACATAATCTTCAAAGAATGGGTTTACTTGCCATGAAACAACAATTGCAAGTGCAATTACTATTGCGAATTCAATAACCGACCAACTGAAAAATGGCCAGGATTCACTTGGAACATGAATGTTATTTCTTGCAGGCATGATGAATTGCTGATTAGGGGATTATTTAATTTTTGATAAGGGATTATTTAGCATACATAGCTTTTAGGAGCTCTTCTTTGGTCTTTTTATCTTCAAATGTTCCTCTAAATGCAGATGTTGTAACTTTGGTATCATTTTTGACACCTCTCATTTTCATACATAGATGTTCAGCATCTGCTATCACAGCAACTCCTTTAACACCTTGTGAATACAACTCATCTGCAATATTTTTGGTAATTCTTTCTTGAATTTGTAATCTTTTTGAGAATTTTTCTACAACTCTAACTAGTTTAGAAATTCCAAAGACACGTCCATTTGGGACGTATGCAATTTGTATGGTTCCGTAAAATGGCAACATGTGATGCTCACACATTGAATAAAATTGAATATTTTTTGCAACTACAGTTTCAGAATCTTCCGAGAATTGTACAGAGAGTTCAGAATCAGAATCATAACCTGAGAATATTTCACCGTATGCATCAGCAATTCTTCTAGGAGTATCCTTAAGGCCCTCTCTTGTTGGATCTTCACCAAGTTCAATAATTAATTCACGAACTAGTTTCTTAATGCGTTCTTTGTCCATGTGATGAATTAGTTTCAAAGGTTATTTTAAAGGATGTGGATTTTTTTAGGCACAACTACTCGTGAACAATTATTTCCTTTTTGTAGAACAAGCCAGAGATCATAAAGACCACACCCAATATTCCAATTAGGCTTCCAACAAATTCTATTGTAGAGACTACTCCTTCAGCAAGTGGTGCTATGAGTAATGCTATGAATGCTCCAAAAATCACCATCGGTAATCCAACACCAAAAATGATTGCTTTTGAAGTCATAATGAAAAACGAGATTGAAATCTATATGAAGTTTATGTTAGTTCTTGAACGATTCTCTCTGCTTTTAGCAATAGTCCCTCTATTAGTTTAATTTTTGAAGTGATTTTTCCTTCTGAAACATCTAGATTATTTTTTGTATCATGAATTATGGATAGTGCTTTTTCTACATAATATAGTGCTGCGTTACTTCCTATTGCTTCAGAATGAAGGAATTTTGCTTTGGTCTCTAATTGATTTAATTTTCCAATAAATTTTTGGTTTTGAGATAATTTAATCTCATCAACATCAAAGTTTGCCTGTCTTAATTTTTGTTGTGTTTCTTTGATATTATTATTTATAGTAATAATTATTTTGATGTTTTTTGTGATTTGTGAAGTAGAGTTTGAAGAAGCAAGATGGATCTTCGTATTTTCTAATTGTGAAGCAACATCTAGTAAACCAGAGTTCTTGGCTTGTACAATTAGCGTATTAATTTTATCAACATATCGTTCTGCTAATGCCTGAGCTTTTATGATTTTATTTGCTTGATTAATTGATACAAGATGTTTATTGATATCAAGTCCTTTCAAAGCAATCTGATCAAGTACTTGTTTTGTCTGATCATTTTGTCCTTTCTCTGCATTTTGCTTTCCAAGTAGAAGAAGATGCTCTATTTCTGAGAAGTCAATATCTGCATCTAATTTTTGTGACATTTGTTTTAGTTTTTGAATATTCATCTCATATCGTTTTAAAATTTGAGGGTAATCTGGTAATGCTTCATCTTGTGCTTTGTTTACGGCAATTTGGTTTAGCATTAGACTAATTTGTTTGAGATTACCCATGGATGAAACAAACAATTTTCGAGCAGACTTGACATCTCCATTTTCAATTGCTTTTTCTAATTGTTCAATCTCATATGCACTTTTATCATAAATATCAAGTACAACTTGTTGGTTCTTCCAATCTTGTAGGTTTGAATTCTGCATTTCATTAATTTTTAACTTGATGTATTTTTTTCCTTTTTCAGCAATTATTAACATGTAATCTAAATCAGATGCAGCCTCAACTTGCATAGCTGAGGTTGGTATCATAAGACCAGCAAAGGCAAAGATTACAATTATTCCATAAATTTTATTCATTTTTGTCAGTCTCCACGTTTGTTAATTTTATGAGATTTTGTAGATCTTTTTTAGTAATTTCAATTAATTCATGTCGTTCTAATCGTTTTACTGCTCTCCACATTGTTGTTCTAGGCAAGAGGAATTTCTTTCTAAGATCACTTTCTAATGCACTGCCACCATTTTCATGAATAAATTTGATTATCTCTTTATCATCTTCTCTAAGATCTGGCATTTCTAGAACTTTTTCAATATTGAAAGGCTCATTCTTTTCTTCAATTACAGTAGTTTGAGGCGATGTAACAATTTGTTTTGGCTTATTTTTCATCTTGATTGCGATTGCTGCGATTGCTGCGATTGCTACAGCGGCTCCACCTGCGACATATATCATAGAATTATCATCTTTTGTTACAAAAGTTTCTTCAGGTGATGAAACCTGGGATGATTCTGCAACTGCTAAAAAGTATGTAATTTCAGCCATACCACTTGGAAGTAAAATTTGGGTTCTATCAGAAGTAACATCCATGTCAATAGGAAATGTTGACATTCCAACAATAACAGAATTTTGTGGCATTATTACATTAAATTCAACTGGGGAATCTATTTCGAAAGACCAGATTTTTCCATCTTTAGAAATTAGTGAATAAGTATCATAATTAATCAAAATATTTGAAGACCCCAGAGTCTCAACGTCTAGAGTGTTATTTTCAGATTGAGCAGTCAGAGGAAAACCATTTTCATCTTCAACTACTAAATTTTCTAACGAATCACCATAAAGTGAAACTTTGGTATCAGGAAGAAATGGATCAGATTCTAAAGAATAAGTAACATGTGTAGATCCATCAGGAAAAAGAAAGAGATCTAGGGTTCGATTTGAGCCAAAAGAGTGCTGTAGCGGTACCGACATAGCAAGCAGAATTAGGACGAAAACTGCTAGGGGTACACGAGCCATCAAAATCAGGGCTTCGGTTGGGCTTAAAAGCATTCCATCATTCTTGGAATCTTCCAACCAACCACAGCAAGCTGACTCTTGGTTCATTTCTAATACCTTAGATTCATCGAGTTTAGGAGATTTTGGAAGTTTTTGAATTCATCAAAGAATTTTAGACCTTTTTCAGTTATCATGAATTTGCGGTTTCTATCATCACGTCTTGTTTCGACTAAACCTGCATTGATCAATTTTTCACATTTATCAAGAACGGCATAGTGAGATAGGTTTGCTCTTCTGGAGATAGCAGACACAATAACGCCTTGCTGGCCTCCATTCATGGTAACATCTAAGATGTCTCCCATTATTCCCATTTCGGATCTGTATTGTTGTTTTGACATGGTCTAGTTTAGGATCAAGAGCTTTATGAGGAACATTTTGAAATCCCACAGCGGAACGCATAGCGGAACAGGTTTGAAATGGGTAAAAAGTGGGTAAAAGTGGCAATTTTGGTGGCGGGGGCGGGAAAAAAGATATTCTAGAAAATCAATTTGCGCGGAATTTGTGCCTGTTCGCGTACTTGTGCCCTACGCGGAATTTCCCTGATATTACAAACATTTTCTAGAAACTCCATAGAACGCGGAATTGCCCAGTATTTACAGAGATATTCTAGAAAATCAATTTACATGGAATTAGGCAGAATCCCTGTAGTTAGTTGTGCGGAAAAAAAGATTTTGCATGTTTTTATTTGAGGAAAATGAAGTTAATTCGTGACTGGATTTATGGACAAATTCAAAGAAGAAGAAGGTGGCGAGATGGTTGAGGAACGACCTTCTGAAAATCAGGAGCAACCTTCTGAAAATATAGCAGAATCTGTGTCTGAATCACAACCAGAAATTGATGAATCAGGTTCAGATATTGGAATTTCATCGTTGATGAACAAGCGAGTAAAATTGGAAGAGGCTATCGATTATGTTGGAGGTCTGATTTCTAATCTAAAAGAAAAAAGAACCAACTTAGAAAAAGAGATTGAAGAAGAATCTGTAGATATTAAGAATTTGAAAGAAAAATTAATGAAAGTTAGTGACTATATTGATGAAGAAACACGTGGAATTCAACATCTGACTCAAAAGAGAAATGCAGTTGAAAATGAAGCAGATGAGGTAGGCACATTGATTTCATCTATGAGAGAAAAATTATCTGGAATTGACAAAATCATCGATGATGAAGGAAAGAGAATTACTAGTTTCAAAGAGTCACGAGATAAAACTTCTAGTTTCTAGAAATTTACATAAATTTTGATTCACTAGTTGGGACATTAAATTGCTCCAATCCAGTTGATGGTACTGATGGGAATTGTTCACCTGATTGTGATTCTGCAACTGCTGCTGCTTCTGCTAGGATGTTATCAGATTCGGCGTTTGTTGATTCTTCAACTCCGAATGATGATTCACTGCTACTGAAGGTTTCAGTCATTAGTCCACCTAACATCTCAGTCATTCTACCAATCTCTTGGTCTGCACCTGGCATGAATTTAACAAGTGATGATTTGAGTCCATTCATGAGACCGATTGTTGGCATTAAGGTTACAACTGTATCGCCCAAGTCATGGAATGTGGTTAATCTTAATTCAATTCTCTCCAATCCCATTTTGGCATTGGATAAAATTTTGTGTACTTTACGAACTTCTACGAGTTCATTTGATAATACTTTACTTGAATAGGTATCGTGTTGTTGTTGTGCAACTACAATTTTTTGGAAAATTTTCTGATCTCTTTCTTTGAGTTTTTGTGTCATACCGTCGAGTTTTCCGATTTGAGCCTGTAATCGTTTTACAGCCATTTCGACTCTTGGTTTTAGTGATCCTTTTGGTTTGAATGTATCACCTAATTTATCTACAAAACTTTGCTTTTGTGGAGCAGACCATTTGTCTTGGAAACTTCCCATGCGTACTGTTTTGAAATATGTTATTAATTTCCGGTGTGAATAATGGTTCACAAATTATGGAAATTGTATGACTAGAATTAACAAAATGACTATAATCTGGGAAATTCATGCCTAGATTATGAATAAAATGGTGATTGTTGGAGGCGCGGTCATAATATTAATTGTAATTTCAATGGCATATGGTGCATCAATGAATCCAGGTGGAAATGAGCAACGCTCAGGTGGAGAAATATGGGATTTTCGAATTTCAGGACAAGAGTTTCATGGTAAGACAACTATCATGACGGATTTAGGAGTAATAGAAGAAGGAACGTACGAGTTTGGATTTGTTCCTATGGGAGATTCACCTAAAAAAATCAGATTGATAATAGATTGGGTGATTCCAGAAAATCAGAGATATTACTCGGATGATCCTGTTAAAACAGAAATTTTTTCTGAGGAATTTATTTTGGAACGAAGTTTAGTTGATACAGGCGTCTCAAAATATTATACCTGGGAATATCTTGGTCAGAAATTTGTCCAGTTTCCAAAAACAGAAGGAGATGCGAGATATGAGATCACTATTCAGAGAGATGGAAATTTGGAAGGGTCTGTAAGCATCTCTCTATCGAAGTTAGATAGAAGCATTTAGGCTAAATTAATGGGGGCGTGGTCCTTCGGCAAAGCAATGTGAGATTCCCTCACTTGAAGCAACAATGTGCTTACTTGATTTTCTGCTCTGCAGGACCACGCAGGTCTAATCGATAGGATTTACATCCTTCCGCATTATTCTCTATACGTCTTCATCATATTTAAGATATATCGATAATTTTTACAAAAAAACTAGGCTTTTTTGAAAATTATAATTGATTTGATCAGTTTCTTAATTATAGAAGGTCCATTCAAGAGGGATATGACCATAGAGGATGAGAAAAAGAAGGGTAGATTATCATTATTTGCAAAACATGCAGTGCAATTTTACATAGTTGGTGCAACCGGTGTTCTAGTAAATCTAGGATTATTGTATCTTTTAACAGACATCGGAGGATTTTGGTATGTCGCATCTCAAATTATAGCAATTTCAGTTTCAATTACTACAAATTTCTTTTTCAATAGATATTGGACATTTGGTAGTTTTGTAAAAGACCAGAGGAATTCTGTCATGTATGTCAAATTTTTAATAGTTAGTGCAATTGGAATGGCTATACAATTAGGAATTACGGTCACTTTAGTCGAGAGTAGTGCATTTTATCACATGTATGGAGCAATAATTGGAATTGCAGTGGCAAGTGCAATCAATTATGTTCTAAACAGAAGAGTTACTTTTGGAATAAAGTTCTAAGGGTTAAAATTTGATGAAAGCACAGAGTAATTAGATGAATCCTAAGAAAAAGCAGAAAATTGAGGTAATTGGACTTTTAGTTGGAATTTGGTTTATTTTATCACTTCCACTACCATGGCTGATAACAATGCCTGATGTAGCACAACAACAATTATTGATTATCGTTCAAATGACAGGATTGATATCTATTCCATTTGTTGGTTTAGCTGTAGCATGGACTCTAAAGCCAGAATTAGCAAATAGAGATTTAAAATATGATTAGTGAATTACCGTTTAATTCAAGCCAATCAGAATTAGAGAAAGTTCTTGATGGGGTAGTCAGAGCAGGTGAAAAAATTATTGAGATATACAATACAGATTTCTCAACTGAGAAAAAAGATGATGATTCACCAATAACTCAAGCAGATATTGAAAGTAACAAAATTCTCAAAGAGGTTTTAGAAGAAACAGGAATTGCAATATTATCTGAAGAAGATGTTGATGACAAAAAAAGACTAACTGAAGAAAAAGTTTGGATAATTGATCCATTAGATGGAACAACTGATTTTGTAAACAGAACAGGAGAGTTTACAATAATGGTAGGGTTAGTAGAAAATCATAAATCAATTTTGGGCATAATTTACTGGCCAATCAAAAAGAAGATGTATTTGGCCGAATCTGGAAAAGGAGCATTTTGCCATAATGAAGAATGGGAGAAGATTGAAGTTAGTATGATGTCGGAAATGCAAAATTGTCATGCTCTAGTTAGCAGACATCATCTATCAGAAAAGGAGAAAAAGTTGTTAGATGAAATGGAGATTTCAGTTGTCACAAGTATTGGAAGTTCATTAAAAGTCACTGAGATTGCATCTGGAGATGCTGAAATTTATCTAACTACCACAAATAAGATGAAACAATGGGATACCTGTGCCTCAAATTGTATAATTTCTGAAGCTGGAGGCAAAATGACCGATATTTCAGGCAAGGAATTTTCATACAACACAGATGCGGTGCATCATGAAAATGGGATATTGGTAACTAATGGATTAATTCATCAAGATGCATTAGATGTTATTTCTAGATTAGATTCTTAGATTTCAAAAATTCTAATACTTCAGCAGCACTCTCATCAAGTGATTTGTTTTCAGTATCTAGGACTAAATCTGCGTTATCTGGTGCCTCATATGGGTCGTCGATTCCGGTAAATCCCTTAATCTCTCCTGAGCGGGCTTTGGCATACATTCCTTTGACGTCACGCTCTTCACATTGTGCTAGTGATGCATTGACATAAACTTCAAAGAATTTTGTATCATCACCGATGATCTCTTTTGCATTTGCACGGTTTTCCTTGTATGGACTAATTAGTGAAACGCCCATTGGAACATTGTGCTTTAGGAGTAGTTTTGACAAGTGAGCAACTCTTCTGTTGTGCTCATCTCTTGCTTCTTTTGAAAAGTCCTTTGGTGAGAACCATTCTCTTAGTTCATCTCCGTCTAAGATGGCTAGATTTGGTATGGTTTCAGCAAGTTTTCTTACTATGGTAGTTTTACCTGAACAAGGTAATCCAGTCATCCATAAACAAAAGGCCATTGTTAATGACAGAGAAATTACCGTTTAAGAATGTTATTTTGCCCAGTCTTGAGATTCCAGATAATTGATATCTTCTAAAAGAGAGGTTACTTTTTCTGTGATCGCAGAGATTGATTGGAACTGTTCAAACATTTCCTGCTCCTCTTCTCTTGATAAAATCTCTTTTTCGGCTTTTTCAAAAAACTGCTCTTCTTTTTGCATATGATCTATTAGGAATATGGAATATGTTCTAAGGAATCTGGCAACTGGTTCTCGTTTGTCTTGTCCTTTTTTCCAAAGTTTAAGATTTTTTGAAATTTGTTTCGCAATGTTTCTACTAAATTCATGTTCAATTAATAAAGCACGGATTTCTTTATTCAGATGATCATATGATGCAACACATGGAAAATATGATCCTTCTTCTCTTGTAAAATGCACAGAGTCTAAAAATTCTGCAATTAGAAAATTAATCTTGTCAATATCAGAAAAGGGAATGTCTACGCCATCGTATAGTGCTTTGTATGATTTTGTAATTACTTTTTCAAGACGCATTATTTCTTGATGTTCTTTTCGTAGAAACTCACTGGCACTCATATTCTACTTTTTTGATTTCGAGAAAAGGGATCTTATTTTTTCTTTGTAAATATCTAATTCCATTTTTAAATTTTGAACCATTTCGTCGGATTTATCGCCCATGAAGATAATAGAAATTTTAGATTTTTAAAGAGATCTATACGCCTAGAGATTCTACCTTTGAGATATCCAGACTTACTTTATCTCCTACAGATAATGCAAGTTGTTTGTATTCATGCATCTCTAGTTTGATAGAAGTTGTTCCTGGTGCTGCACCGCCCATCATACCTGGCATTCCACCACCTGCTATCATTTTGTTAAGATTTTTCATCATGTCATCCATATTGGAAAATCCCATTACATTTGTTGTAGATGGATTTGGAGGTTGATTTCCCTCTGCCATGTCTTTTGCTAGAGATAGAGTAACTAGAACGTATGGAGAACCATCCGGTGCTGCATCAATTCTCATAACAACAAATTCTTTTCTCATATCATATCACCAATAAAATCCATATTTTAACTATTCATGTTTTTCATTTTTTGTTCTTTAATTTGCTTTAATTCATCTTCAAAAAAGAACTTGTCTTCAAATGCCGGTTTTAGATCGTCAAGCCAGATTGCATTTTCATCATATTTTGCAAAGAATGGACGATTTACCCACTCTGGATTTCTTCCCTGGAGCATTCTCAATACAATAACTTTAGTTCCATTAATTTCAGCAACACCATCAACCTGAACCTTTCCAGGGGTGGCCGACATGCTTGGACCTCTAACTGTTCTTGCCAAACCACTTACTTTTTGAATTGCTTGTTGGAAAATTTCATGTGCTTTTACTAGAGATACACCAAAGTAATGTTGTGCACCAGTATCTCGTACAACAAACATGTAGTATGGAATACAACCAAGTTCAACTTGTTTTTGCCACATCTGAGCCCACATGTCTGCATCATCATTAATGTTAGTTAGAAGTGGAGATTGAGTTCTAATTTGTACACCAGTTTCACGAACCTTTTCAATTGCAAGTTTGACTGAATCAGTTTTTAGTTCTGCTAAATGGTTAAAGTGACCCATAAGTGCCACATGGATTCCTTTTGATTTTATTCGTCTAAATGTTTCAAGTGTTTCTTCAGAATCACTGTCAGAAGTGAATTTGTATGGCCAGTAAGATAGAGCCTTTGTTCCAATTCTAATTGTTTTAAGATTTGGTAAGTTAGCATCTAATATTTTATCAATATATGTGGCAAACAAACTTGCTTTCATAATCATTGGATCTCCTCCAGTAAACAAAATATCAGAAATTTCTGGATGTTCTCTTACATATTGTGCCAAATCATCGCCTTCTTTCATAGCAAATTTCATTTCATCCATACCAACAAATTGTGGCCATCTAAAACAGAAGCTACAATATGCATGACAGGTTTGTCCTTGACTAGGGAAAAAGAGAGTAGTTTCTTTGTATTTGTGTTGCATTCCATAAAGTTTAGTCCCATCTTTTAGCATTGGGACATTTAGTTCCATTTGTCCTGCAGGATGTGGATTCAATTCCAGTCTAATTTTATTTGCCATTTCTTGGATTTGTTTTCTATCAGGATCATTTTTCAAAACAGAGGCCATCATGTCATAATGTTCTGTTTTTAGCATGTGTTTTTGTGGGAATGTTAGATTGAACATTGAATCTCCAGGTACATTATCCCAATCAATTAATTGCTCAATTACGTAGTTGTTTGCTTTGAAAGGAAGAACATTTCCAACTACCTCCATCTCAAAAATTTGCTCTTCTGAGAAATTTTCAATTTGTGTAATTTTTCTTAGATTTGCAAGAGTAACTGATTGGAGTGATGGTGAAGAATCCACCGTCCAAGCAGATTCCTGTTGATTAGTCTGTGCCATTACAAAGTTAAGGTAAATCCTCTGTTAAATTTTAGGATCTGCGTCATACAGAGAAATTGTGCCTAGAAAGGCGATTTTAAAAAAATTTGACAGTTTTTTAAAAACTTGACGACAAATCTACTAACTTAAGTTTAGGATTCTCAAAAAATATAGAGATGGCAGAAGAAATTAGTGAAATTTCAGTTGGTCAGTTTGATACAGTTTCACAATTGATCGCATCATCGGTATCTTTGCAATTAGCTGTAATTGGATTAATAATTGGAATTATCATAATTAGTGTAGTTTATAGAAAATTTTCGTTTTGGATTAAAACACAAAAATTTAACCACACAAAACCACACGTTGCAAGATTTGCAAGAAAAATAATCTTACCGTTTTTGGCAATTGCTTTAATTTCATCTGTAAACATGTACATTCAAGTTTTTGAATTATTTGATGAAGAATCTGCAGTTTTGCAAATAGAAGGAGAATTAGCACCTAGTGAAGTTTTTGCAAAGATGCTAAACACATTAAATATTTTGGTGATAGGATATACAATTTCACAATTAGTACCAATAGCATTAACAAAACGTGATAGTTCACGTCTTGAGCGTGAAGATTTTGAAGCTTGGCGAGAAATGAGAGGATTTCCGGATGATGAAGGTGATTTATTTCATAAATTATACAAGTGGATTCCACCAAAACAAAAACCAGATGATCTAACAGAAGAAGAATTCAATGGTTACTTACAAACTGAAGAAGGCATTCAATACTTGGAAAATTTTCGCACATCAAGAGGAGCTCCGATTGGAAGTTATGAAAAAAATGTCAAGGAGTCATATGAAAAGTGGAAAAAATCTGAACGTAAAAAATATGAATTATACTTTGAATCTTGTATAACTGGAAATAATATATCTGGAAGGAAATTATTTCCAGGCGTATTACCTGAGGAGATTTATCCTATAGATATTTGGAGAGAACAGAAAAGGAATACAGGTTATGAATCAATAATCTCTGGAAATAAACCACCTGGATACTCACGTAAACAAAAAGAAGGTGTACCAAAATCTGCAAAACAAGTTTTACCAATTTTAATTTTTGTTGGAGTGCTAGTTGGAGTTGTATCATGGTGGGAAGTAGATTTGATAGTTTTGGCAACTGCAACAGGTGGACTTGCATTTGGGGTAGGATTAGCACTAAAAGAGACATTAGAAAATTACTTTTCATATATTCTTATCAGAAAAGATAAGGTTGTCAAAGAAGGAGATAGAATACAATTACAAAGTGGATACAATGGATATGTACACAAAATTACACCAAGAGTGACATACATCCGTCATGGTTTGAATGAATCAGTTGCAATAATCCCTACACGACAGCTAGTTAGTGCAGAAATTATCAACTATACAAAAGAAATCAAACTTGTTCCTGCAGTGGTAAACGTTGGTGTTTCATATTTGAACAATCCAAGACAAGTTACATCAATTTTAGTTAAAGTTGGTAAACGTGCAATGATAGAAGCTAAAGATGCAAGAGGAAGACATCTTGTTAGACAAAATAGATGTCCATACATTGAGGAAAACAACCCAAGTTGTGGATGTGATAAGGATATTCATGTAGATGTTACACAACCTGTCGTAAGATTTGATAAATTCAATGATTCATCTTTGGATTTTTCAATGTGGGTTTACGTTAGAGATTATGGTGCACAATTCAAGACAAAAAGCGATATGCGTCTAATAATGTATGAAGAATTTAAGAAATATGATATTAGAATTCCATGGCCAATTCGAACTGTTTACCAAGGTGATGAAAAACGTGAAGAACAAGAGATTAACCAACTTGATTCAAAGCGTGATGAAGTGATGGATGAATATGGCATGGGTGATTTGGGTCGTGGTGAATCGGCAGATGAATAGTAATCATTAATTTATTCAGAAATTTCTTTTTAATAATGAAGGATCACATTAAATTCATTTTACAAAATTCAATAATTTTTGCCGGAATTTCATTTGGATTTTCGATTATTGGAGGGTTATTCCCATCTAGTGAGCATACGTTTGTGATTGGAAACCCATTGGAAGTTAGTGGTATTACTGTTGAACATGTTGTTGGGCACATTTTTTGGGGAGCAATAATTGGACTTGGAACTTTAAGTGTACGATACATCATACTTGGAGGAAGTTTTGCAATTTTGTTAGATGCAGATCATTTACTTCAATTCTTAGATATAGAATTAGTTTCAAGAATGAGTCATTCAGTTGTACTTGCAATTATAGTGGCTATAGTTTTTTTTATAGTTCTTCGAGGAAAGGATCTAAGAATTGCTGCAGTAGCATTTGGAGCCGTACTATCACATATTGCATTTGACATATTTCTTGCAGATGTTGGATTTAATTCAAGTACAACTTTCCCGCTATTCTCACCATTCATTTTAGATAGAATAGAATTTGCTGGATTGGACTGGCTTGGAGTTGAAATTATTGGAGTAGTGATAGTTGCTGTTGTTAGCTATCTTGCCAAGAGAAAAGAGATTAGACTAGAAAACAATCTTACGAAAACTTAAGAATCCGTTTTGATTCGTTGATTTAATGGTAAAGTTCACAGTGATTGGGGGAGATGCATCATCAGATTTAGCAAAAAGGATCGCTAGAAGATTAAAAGCCCCATATGTAAAAACTGAGAGAAAAGTATTCCCAGATGGAGAAAGTAAAATAACAATTAATCACATTCCAAAAAAAAGTATAGTGGTTGTGGTTCAATCAACTTATCCACCAGTTGATACAAATCTTTTAGAATTATTGAGTATTGTTTCAAAAGTTCAAAAATTTTCTTCAAAAATCTATACTGTAATTCCATACATGGGATATGCAAGACAAGACAGAGAATTTCTTGATGGAGAAATAATTACTATTGGTGTAGTTGGAAAATTACTCAAAGCATCTGGTGTAAAAAAAGTACTAACAGTAGATATTCACAGTAAATTGGCATTAAAAGAGCTAAAGATTTCATCAGAAAATGTTTCTGCAATGGAAGGATTAGTCAAACATTTCAAGAAAATGAAAATGAAAGATCCGCTTGTTGTTTCTCCTGATTTAGGTGGTCAGGAAAGAGCGAAAGAATTTGCAAGTCTTTTAAAAACTGGTTCTATTGCATTAAAAAAACACAGAGATAGGAAAACTGGAAAGGTGAATATTATTTCTGAAAAAGTTGTGGTAAAAAATAGAGATCTAATCATAGTTGATGATATGATAAGTACTGGAGGGAGTATCATTAAGGCAACTCAGTTTTTGAAGAGACAGAAATGTAAACGCGTTTTTGTTGCATGCACTCATGCATTATTAGTAAATAATGCTGCAAAAAAGATCAAAAATGCAGGAGTGTCTCAAATAATCAGCACAAATACAATACCAGGAGATTCTGCAAAGGTAGACGTGTCAAAAGTTATTTCTGATGCATTAAAATGAAAATAATATTATGAAATTAGTTTATCTTGGAACATCAGCTGCAGCACCAACAGTTGAGCGCTCTTTAACATGCATTTGCCTTGTACGCGAAAACGAAGTTTTGATGTTTGATGCAGGAGAAGGAGCTCAAGTTGCATATCTGAAGGCGGGTCTGCCTTGGAATAAAAAAATGAAAATATTTGTAACTCATCTTCATGGAGATCATTGTTTAGGAATTTTAGGTCTTCTTCAAACAATGTCATTACAAAAAAGGACTGAGAGTTTAGAGATTTATGGTCCTGCTGGAATTGAAGAGTTCATTACAGCAAACATTAAGGTATTAAATTTTGGATTACCATTTCCAGTTTTCATTACAATTGTAGAAGAAGGTAATGTAGTAAACGAAAAGAATTATCAAGTAAGATGTTGTGAAGCACAACACGGAATTCCTGCATTTTCCTATTGTTTTGAAGAAAACGAAAAATCTGGAGTTTTTTATCCAGATAAAGCAAAAGAATTAGGAGTTCCTGAAGGAAAGTTATGGCAAGAGTTGCAAAATGGAAATTCCATAGAAATAGATGGTAAGAAGATTGATTCATCACAAGTTACAGGAGAGAAAAGAGCCGGTAAGAAGATTGGAATTTCAGGAGATACACGTCCTACAGAAAAATTAGAAGAGTTTTTCAAAAATAGCGATTATTTGAGTTTTGATTGTACATTCTCGTTTGATCTAAAGAATAGAGCGATTGAAACAAATCATTCAACTGCAAAAGAGGCAGCGGAGTTGGCAAGAAAAGCTAATGTCAAAAATCTTATTTTAACACATTTTTCTGCAAGATATAATGATGAATCAGTTTTGTTAAATGAGGCAAAACAGGTTCATAAATCAGCTATTGCTGCAAAAGATCTACTTGAAATTGAGATTTAGATTAATCTTCAAATTTTAAGAAATCAATTTCAGGAATCTCTGTATCATCAAGGGTGTTTTCGACTTGACTTGCAACATCAGTTACTGTATCTCCAGCAATTAATCCCACATCATACAATGTTTCACCTACTTGGCTTGTCTGTTCGTTGTATTGCTTAATGTTTGTAGCATCTTCAATTATTGCATCAAGAAGCATATGACCAGCAGGAAACTGACTCATTGTTTCAGGCAAGAAAAAGATTCCTCCAGCTACTAAAACAGCACCAATTATTGCTAACTGTATCTTCATGGATAATCCTGTAAAAATCGATTTTTCATAACTGAGCTAAAAAAAAGCTCTCAAAATGGCTAGAAATAATTAGTTGACTAATTCGTTATAGAATCAATTACTTGTTCAATATCATTTGAGCGTAAAATTACCTTGATTGGACCTAAAGATGATTCATTTGCCTCACTGCACAAAGCTACAGTGTTTACAAATGCAGCCTGTTTATTGAGATAAAACCAGGTGGAATCACCATCATTATTGTTTTTGAGTATACGCTGGTATGTTTTTTTTACATTTTTTTCACGAATTGATTTTAAAATTTGAGATAAAATTGCAAGATTATTTGTTTTTCCAGTAATGTCTGTATCAGATATTTCTAATTCTATATCAGGAAAAATGTTACTTACTGCTAGTTTTACTTTTTCAGAGTCTTCAGAAGGGTTAATTTCACAGAAAATTTGAATTGTGGTCTTTTGGTTCAATTTTCTGTCCAGTTTTGAAAAATTTTGATTGCTGAGTCTACCATTTGATCAATTGTTACATCATTATTTTCAATAGATTGATCAGCAAGTTGAATTATTTCTTGTAACCCAACACCAATTTCACGATTATCACGTTCTTCAAACTTTTCTCTTGTTAGTGGATCATCAGATCGTTTACGCCCACTTAAAAATATGAATCTTGTATCAGGGGATGCATTTACTGCCAAAAGTTTTACATTTCCAGTTTCTTTTAGAACATTGATTTCATGTATGGAACGAATACCATCAATAATTATAATTTCATGAGTTGAGTTTTGTATTGATTCTTTAATTAATTCAGCAATGGCACCAGGTCCATTTTTTTGACGTAGTTCTAACATCAATTTTCCTAAATTTTCTCCAGTAGGTTCTAAATTTTGTCTTTTAGCTTCAGATCTAACACCATCACCAAGACTAAAGGTTTCATATCCTTGTTCTTTTAGTTTTGAAACAATTGTAGACTTTCCAGCTCCTGGCATTCCAGTTAAACATACAACCAGTTTTGACAACAGATTATTTTTGGGAGACTAGTCTATGAAGGTAGCGATAAATAATTACTAATGTTTTATTTTTCATGAGAGTCTTTGTAGCGATTGAAATTTCTGAAGAAGAAATTCTGAAGAAGATCCAGACATTTCAAAAAAATGTCGGGATTGATGCAAAACCTACAAAAATTGATCAGATCCATTTTACTTTAGAATTCTTAGGAGAAATTGATCAAATCAAGTATGAGAAAGTGAAAGATGTCATGGAGAAAATATCATTTTCTTCTTTCAATATATCGTTGAAAGGTGTAGGAGTTTTCCCAAACTTGAAAAATCCACGAGTAATTTGGATTGGAGTTGATAAAAATGGCGCAGAGAAACTAATCTCCATAGCAAACGAAGTAGGAATTAAATTAACAGTATTAGGTTTTGAAAAGGAGAAAAAATTTAAACCTCACTTGACAGTTTTTAGAGTAAAAAAGAAGATTAATGACATTTCAAGTATAATGAAAGAATATGAGACTGTTGAATTTGGTGTACAGACTATATCTAAAATTAAAGTAAAAAGAAGTGTTTTAAGTCCAAAGGGACCAGAATATTCAGATTTACTGGAGGTTAATGCAAAATGAAAAGTGATATTATAAAGAAATCAAAACAAATGGCAATTCCAAACAATGTACTAAGAAAAAAAGTGGATAAAATTGCAAATCAGGTTTTTAGTTTAGTAAATAGAGAAGCTGAAAAACAAAAATCTGTTGTATCAGTACATTTTGGAGGTTCATATGCAAAAGAAACATGGACCCCAGAAAAAATTGATATTGACATTTTTGTTAAATTCAAAAAAACAACAACTGAAAAAAAATTTGAAACAATTGGTAAAAAAATTGGGTTTGATTCACTGAAGAAATTCAAACCATATGTAAGATATTCAGAACATCCATTTGTTGAAGCAGACATTAATGGTGTTGGAGTAAATGTCGTACCATGTTATGATATTAAAAAAGGAGAATGGAAAAGTGCAGCTGATAGATCAACATTTCATACAGAATTTATGAGTGAAAAATTAACTGGTTTAATGAAGGATGATATCAGAGTTCTAAAATGTTTTTTGAAAATTAATGGAATGTATGGTGCAGAAATTGCAAAACAAGGATTTAGTGGGTATGTTTGTGAAGTTTTAGTTTATTATTTGGGTAGTTTTGAAAATGTCTTAAAGAAGATTGTAAAATTACAAAATAATGAGATGATTGGGGAGTCTCCAAGAAAATTTGAATCTCCAATAGTAATAATTGATCCAATAGACAGGAATAGAAATCTGGGTGCTGCAATATCAATTCAAAATGTTACAAATTTCATTTTAATTGCTAGAAATTTCTTAAAGAAAAATTCAATTTCATACTTTAAAGAAAAATCAATAAGGAAGACTCCTGGAGAAATTGCAAAAAACTTGTTAATTGTAAATTTTACATACAAAAAAAGAAGCGATGATATAATTTATGGACAAATTAAGCGTGCATCTAACTCAATTGAATCTCAGATGACCAATGAAGGATTTAATGTTCTTAGAAATGATGCCATTGCATACAATGAAACTAAAGCTAGTTTATTGTTCTTGTTAGAATCATTAACTATTTCAAAAAATGAAATCAGAACAGGGCCAGATGTATTTTCTGGTGATTTTTCATCCAAATTCATTCAAACTAATTCTAAAAAATCTAAATTGATGTGGACTGATAAGGAAGGGAAGTTGCAATCATTACAAACTCGAAGGTATGAAAATGCTAAAACATACCTTAATGATCTAATAAAAAATCATATTGGGGAGTCAGGAATTCCAAAAGGTCTAAGAGGAGATTTCAGAAGTGGTTTTAAAATTACGAGTGGAGAAGGAAAACAAAACATATCTGTTAAAAAGAGTATTTCAAATCTAATAACTACCGATGACACAGCATTTTCAGCCAATTAGTGTTTTCAAAAAAGATCCTTACAAGAAAATTCTTACTTTCCCTCAAGTAACAGAATCTGAAATAACAAAACGAATGGTAGAATTAAGAAAGTTGGGAATTACACACATTTCATTTACAGGACCATTACAAATTGAAAAATGTCACATACTTGGAAAGGGATACGTGGGAATGGTTGTTCTTGCAAAAAAACGAAGCAGGGTAGTAGCGTTAAAAATTAGACGAACTGATTCGCCTAGAAAAAATATGACAAATGAAGCTAAATTACTTAAAACTGCAAACAAACTGGAAATTGGTCCGAAGTTTATCAAAAATTCAAAAAACTTTTTGATAATGGAGTACATTGATGGAGAGAAAATTATTGATTGGGTAAAAAAAACAGAAACAAAAGCTAAAGAAATTCGTAGCGTTGTAAAAAATGTATTAAGAGAATGTTTTCTCTTAGATGATGCAGGACTGGATCATGGTGAATTAAGTACAATAGACAAGCATGTGATAGTTAATAAAAAAGGAAACACAATGATAGATTTTGAGAGTTCTAGTGAAAATAGAAAACCTTCTAATGTTACAGGTGCTACACAGGGAATTTTGATAGGTACAGGATTAGCAAAAATTATTCAAAAAAAGATCAAAATTCCAACAAAAAAGAAAATCATTGATCTAATCAGGATATATAAAAAAAATCCAACATTAGAAAATTTTGAGAGTCTCATAGTTGGTTTAAAATTATAGAAAAATTGAAGGATGTAAGAAATAAATCATGGTGTGAGTAAATAACAATATGAAAACTTGTTCTATCTGTAAGAAAATTTCTGCAACTGACAGTGATCATCTACACTGTGTAGAAAAAAGACGAATTGAATTGGAAAATTTGCAGTTGAAAGATACTATAACTGAAAAATTAGATTTAGGAAAAGATCCTAATAATATGGGTAAAGAAATCAAGGCACTTTTAGGACATATGAATAGAGAAAAAGAAACTAAATCTGAATAATTATACTTCTTGAGTAGTTGGTCTTATTAGAATTTCATTTACATTCATGTGATTTGGAGCTTCTAGTGCAAAAATAATTGCGTTTGAAATATCTTCAGCCTTTAGTCCTTCCATTTCTTTATGTTTTTCTACGAATGCTTCTAAAGCTTTTTCAGTAATTGTATTGGTTAATTCAGTTTGTACAACTCCGGGTTCAATACTGGTAATTCGAATGTTTTTTCGTACAGAAAGTTCTTGTCTTAACCCTTCTGTAAATGCAGCTACAGCAAATTTTGTAGCACAATATACGCTTCCAGCAGGGAAAACAACTCTTCCTGCTACAGATGAAATATTTACAATGTGACCTGATTTCTTTTCAACCATTGTAGGAACTACTGCTGCGGTACAATAGAGTACGCCTTTGATGTTTACATCTATCATTCTATCCCATTCATCTATTTTTAGAGATTTTACAAAACTAAGAGGCATCAAACCAGCATTATTTATCAAAACATCTACGGTTCCATACTTGTCAATTGCTTGTTTAACTAAATTATCACAATCAGATTTTTTGGTAACGTCTGTTTCACAGATAATAATTTCACCACCATCGTCGGTAATTTCTTTTTTCAAAGTTTCTAATCTATCTAATCTTCTTGCTCCAGCAACTATTTTTGCACCTTTTTTTGCAAGTGCTTTAGCAGTTGAATAGCCAATTCCGCTAGAACCACCAGTAATTACTACAACCTTATCTTGTATCAAAGTTGAATTTTATGAAATTTATTATGAGTAAAAATGTTACGTGATTTAGATAAAAAGAAAATTTAGTTGTGACTATGTCCACAGCCACATCCATCATGACCCTCAGACATCTGAGGTTCACTTGATCTACATTTGGAACATTTGTCTTTTCCATCTGGGGAAAAGAATCCAATTCCACATGTTACACATTTTGTACTTGACATGTCATTGGTCGATTTGGTGAGTATTTTATGCTATCCTTCCATGCCTTGAGCAGTTTCTATCATCCACATCTCAACTATACCACCAATCAGCAATAATGCAATAACAATACCAATTTCAATAGATAAAATGAGTTTTTCATTTTTGATTAGTTCCCAATTCTTTTGAAAGACATTTTTTGCAAGTAAAGTACTACGTGACATAGCAATGGAATAAGCAGCCATCTCCATTAGTCCAAACGGTGTCAAAAGAATGGCTAAAGGGTTTAGTTGTGCAACATCAGTATTTGCAGCTGCGATTGCTGAAAATGCAAATCCTGTTGAATAAGCAGAAAATAACCCCCATGCAACCCCAAAGCCTGGAATAAACATTGGTAATGCTATTGTAGTATTATGTACGAAGATACCAATTCCATCTATAGTACCAACAATTTCATCAAAGAAATCCATAATTTCTTGAATCTCTTCTTCTGTTGGTTCACTTGTTACAGCAGAGGTACCATACACGATTGTAAAAATTGCTGTAAATATGAAAAACAGGATTATTCTTTTCATGGTTAGCATGGTGCACGTTTAATCGATCTATATTTGAGGTTTTGTCGTAAAACAGATTTAATTAAAACTCTAATCACTATTTGGAATGGATGAAGAAATTTCCTCAGCCGTCTCTTATGCTCTGAATAAAGGATTCCAGATCCATCCTGATGCATTAGAAATTTTACATAAAATCAATGTAAGTGAATTGTCACAAATTATCAAAGATGTAGTTAAAGAAAAGACAAAACAGAAACAATTCTTGATTAATGAAGAAGATTTTGAGATTTATCTAGGAATAAAGGATGACGAGGAACATCAGGTGGAATTTGAGATTTTATCGGATCCTACTGACAAAATAACCTCTGCAGAAGGTGTTGAGGGATATGGTAAATTGTTTGCTAGTAGATTTAACAAATTAAAACAGATAATGTCAGATAGACCAGAATCAAAAAAGGTCAGAGAAATAGCATCTGTGAAATCAATTACCAAAACTGATGATGAGTTGTTTGTGTGGGGGTTGGTTTCAGATAGAAAATCCGACAGAAAAATCACAAAAATAACTCTCGAGGATTCTACTGGCTCGATGGAGATAGTAGTTTTTGAAGGTGATTTGAAAGATGTAGCAGATACTTTGTTGATGGACCAGTTTGCAATGTTAAGAATAGTACCTGCTAAAAATGGAGGATTTTTTGCAAAAGAGATCTTCCTTCCAGATATACCAGAACATACTTCAAATCGCTCAAAAACTGAGACTTATGCCGTATTTCTATCAGATTTACACGTTGGAAGTAAGTTCTTCATGGAAGAGGAATTATCAGAATTTATCAACTGGATTTCAAGTGCAGATCCAATAGCTAGAAAGATCAGATTCGTTGTTGTTGGAGGAGATTTGATTGATGGAGTTGGTGTGTTCCCAGGTCAAGAAAAGATACTAAATCAAACAACAACCGAAGGTCAATTACAAAAGACGTTTGAGGTCTTAGATAAAATTCCAAAACACATCAAGGTTTTCCTCATATCTGGAAACCATGATGCGGGAAGAAAGGCTCTTCCACAGCCAGCAATTCCAAAGATGTACAATTCAGAATTATGGGATAGGGAGAATTTCTTCATGTTAGGAAATCCATCAATGGTCTCACTAAATGGAGTCAAGGTTTTGATGTATCATGGTCAATCTATTGATGATGTGGTTAGAACCACACCTGGAGTTAGTTATGATAAACCAGCTGCTGTGATGAGACATTTTCTAAAGGCCAGACATATGAGCCCAATTTATGGAAGTAGAACCCCAATCGCCCCAGAAACAGAGGATATGATGGTAATTGACGATGTTCCAGATATTTTCCATTCTGGACATGTTCATTTTGTGGGTCTTGACATGTACAAAGGGGTATTGATAATTAATTCAGGTGCATGGCAAAGACAGACTGATTTTCAGGAAAGTGTTGGGATTACACCTACTCCAGGAATGGCCATTATAGTGAACCTGCAAACAATGAAGGTTTTCCAAAAGGACTTTCGTGTTCAAGAATCAGATTTTATTGAACCAAAACACGCAGAACCACAACAACTTAGTTAGAGAATATCTTCTAGCAGCATTTCGTCTTTGAAGGTAGTTTTTACCATATCTTGTGAGACTGTAATTCTGAATTTCTTTGTGTTTCCATGTGTGCCTTGGTGGACAATTCTGCCAGCAATAATACCTGACATTTCTATCTCACTAAGCATTTGGGTAACTCTTCTCTGAGTGAGCTCTTTTTGGCGTATGTCTTTACAGAGATTTTTGTAGGTTGAATATACCTCGCCTGTTGATATCTCTGATGATTTCATAATTGCTAAGATTAGTAATTTTTCATGTAGTGGGTATGAGCGAAGTGCTATGACCTCTTTGTTTTCTTCAATTTTTTCGGCTGCCATTCTGATATGCTCTTCTGTGACAGTTGGCATTTGGCTTCTTTCTGCTATCTCTGCTGCTACTCGCAAAAGATCAAGTGCACGTCTTGCATCTCCTGATTCTCTTCCTGCCATGGCAGAACAAAGATTCAAGGCTGCATCTGTAACTATATCTTCTTCAAAAGCTACTTCGATTCGGGCATCCAATATCTCTCTGATTTGTGGTAAATTGTAATTTGTAAAGACAACTTCTTCTTCACTTAAACTACTGATAACTCGTGGGTCCAGTCTTTCTTTGAAGGTGAGGTCATTTGATACACCAATTAGTGTTAGTGAGCCGGTGGTTAATCGCTCGTTTGCTCTGGTAATTTGGTATAAGACGTCTTTGCCTGTTTTTTGGATTAGTTCTGCTAAGTAATCAATTTCATCAATAACGAATACTGCGTTTGTCTCGTTTTTTTCTATTACGTAGAGAATTCTATTGAAAACTTCACTTATTGAGAGTCCTGTGCTCGGAAGCCACATCTTCTCATCGTTGGTTTTCTGGCTACCTAGGCCTAATTGCCTTCCAAAGGAGACTAATAATCCGTATAGGGTTGTCTCTTGTTTTGCGTTTGTGTATGCTAGTTTAATTGGAAATGATCCCTCTTCAACCCTTTTTTGGATTTTTGAGAGTACTTTTTTGATTACTAGAGTTTTGCCTGTTCCAGGCTTGCCATACACCAGTAAGTTTGATGGTCGTGATTCCATTAAAATTGGAAGTAAAGATTGTGTAATTTTTTCCTGTTCAGGATCCCTGTGAAGGATTTGATTAGGCATGAATGTAAAGTGAAGTACGTCTCTGTTCTTGATTAGGGTCTTGCCATTCTGAGCTGCATCTAAAAGACGGTCAATTGGATCGATTGTGGTAGTACTCATGTTGAGATCCTTTACTATTTCAAAACAACAGTTCAACTGATCTTTTTGAAAAACTTCACAAGACTGATCGTTCTTGTTGACTCTTCTCAGATCGATAGGATCGCTCCCAGACACCTTCATTTCTAATGATAAATTAGATTGTATAAGAAAATAAAATAAAAATAATATGAATATGAATTCTCATTTTAAAAAAAATAGAAAAGGAAACACTGGAAAGATAGGTGTGTGGGATAAAATAAAAATAAAAAATGAAAATGTAAGGAAATTTAAGAAAAAACTAAAGGCCTTAGGGGATAGTTCTGGGGGGATGGTTAACATGTGTTAAGGATGTGTTAAGGATAATGAAAAGAAGGTCATTTTACCCCTTAATTTCCAGTCTAGGCGTGAAGATGGTTGTTAACACTGTTAATATCCAAAAAACACCCCTTAATTTCCAGTCTAGGCGTGAAATTACCTCAATTATGAGGGGTGTAAAGATTAGTTTTGTTAATAACAAAAAAACACTCAGGCGTGGGCTAGGCAGTCAATGTTAACAAACCTGTTAGTTAACAAATCTCAGAAGATCAGTTGATGAGTTAAGGTTGGATCCTTATTGATCTGAATGGCAGGAAAAAGAATTAGAATAGATCTAGAGGACAAGGATGGAGCTAAATACAAGTTCAACCTGGAGGGCAACATCAATCGTGATAAAGTCCTCAAAATTTTCGATTTACTAGACTTGATGAATATTGAAGAAACTACAGATACCCCTGGGGTAGAGTCAGTTGGAGGTAAGATATGGCATATAGTAGACAAGTACTACCCAACCGGCAAATTCACATCTTCAGACATACTAGAGAAATATGAGGATGAATACAACCAACCAATCAAACTTAGCGTAATTTCGACATATTTGGCTAGATTTACCTCCAAAAACAAGGTTGAAAGAGCCAAAAAAGGCAGAGAATGGGCTTATCACACTCTAAAACTCACAAATACCGCCCCGAAACTTTCAGAAAACTAAGAAATACGCACTTTTCGGACCACTAAATGGTCTCCTTCCAGGCCTATTTTGAGGTAATCACCCTTCTGCATCTCTAAATACCGTCTAAATTGTTTAGGTATGGAGATGGTTCCACCCGAAGTTATCTTTACTAATTCTTCAGGAACCTCACTCATATCGTAATATATGATAAACTAGTATTAATTAATTATGTTCATTATTATTTCATAAATTATAACAGAAAATATGAGTAAAACCACCAAAAAACCAACATCTCAAACACAATTCAACAAAATCAAAAAACGTTTTAGATCATCAAATTTACCTAGATTTTAGCCAACT
>Ga0208959_1000009_pt1 | contig 43837 bp, 34 predicted proteins | sample AOAMet2_C27A4_80_2_FD_188077 | JGI IMG/M metagenome (GOLD analysis project Ga0208959, IMG submission 188077) | Ammonia-oxidizing marine microbial communities from Monterey Bay, California, USA - C0912_C27A4_80 (SPAdes) | ecosystem: Environmental > Aquatic > Marine > Intertidal zone | place... | reverse complement strand
TCGCTACGATTACTCTAAACCGTCCGGAACGTAAAAATCCTTTAACTTATGAATCATACGCTGAAATGCGTGATTTATTTAGAGAGCTTGTTTATATAGAGGAAATAAAAGCTGTGGTAATAACCGGTGCAGGCGGAAATTTTTGTTCAGGTGGTGATGTGCACGAAATCATAGGCCCGCTGACCAAGAAGAGCATGAAAGAACTACTGGCCTTTACACGAATGACAGGAGATTTAGTCAAGGCAATCAAGAATTGTCCACAGCCTGTAATTGCGGCAATTGACGGAATTTGCGTTGGTGCGGGCGCAATCCTCGCTATGGCCAGTGATATTCGACTTGGAACAACTTCTGCAAAAATTTCTTTTATCTTTTCGAGAGTCGGATTGGCGGGTTGTGATATGGGAGCATGCGCCATCCTTCCTCGAATCATCGGCCAGGGACGTGCCGCAGAACTATTGTTTTCCGGTAGAAATATGAGTGCTGCAGAGGCGGAACGCTGGGGTTTTTTAAATCAACTGTATGAAGCTGACAATCTTCTGAATGAGGCTCAAGAGATGGCCATGCAATTAGCTGCTGGGCCAAATTTTGCGCACGGTATAACCAAAACCATGCTAAATCAAGAATGGAGTATGAGCATCGAACAAGCTATAGAATCCGAAGCTCAAGCCCAGGCCATTTGTATGCAGACTGAGGATTTCGTCAGAGCATACGAAGCATTTGTCAAAAAAGAAAAACCTGTTTTTGAGGGAAACTGATGTCAGACCGTAGCTTTATAAATTGGCCTTTTTTTGAAGATGAACACAGGGTATTGGCACTTGAACTGGAAAATTGGGCAAAAACTGAGTTAACCGACTATGCGATCACTCCGGCAAATGTTGATCTTGCCTGTCAGGAATTAGTTCTTAAGTTGGCAGATGGAGGCTGGCTAGATTATTGTGTAGCAAATAAATATGGTGGGAAAAATCCAAGTCTTGACGTGCGTTCTCTGTGTCTGATTCGAGAAACATTAGCCCGTTTTTCCGGACTTGCGGATTTTGTCTTCGCCATGCAGGGACTCGGCAGCGGAACTATTTCTCTTTTTGGTTCGGCTGAGTTAAAGAAAAAATATTTGCCGGATGTACGAAGAGGAAACAAAATCGCGGCTTTTGCGCTCACCGAACCGGATGCTGGCTCTGATGCTGCCGCCTTAACAACGACTGCGGAACAAGATGATACTTCATTTGTGCTGAACGGGGACAAAACTCTGATTTCCAACGGAGGCATTGCGGATTATTATACTGTTTTTGCTAAAACCGGAGAAGCACCTGGTACACGTGGAATCAGTGCTTTTGTGATTGATGCAGATACAGCTGGTCTTGAAATCAACGAACGAATTGAAGTAATTGCACCTCACCCCTTGGCCAGAATACGCTTTAATCAATGTAGAATTCCAAAAACTCAGCAAATAGGGTCTGGTGGAGAAGGTTTCAAAATGGCGATGGCGACGTTGGATATTTTTCGTTCAACTGTAGGGGCGGCTGCTCTGGGATTTGCCAGACATGCCATGCATGAAGCATTTAATAGGACGAAATCCAGACAAATGTTCGGTGCACCGATGAGCAAGCTTCAACTGATTCAGTCCAAAATTGGAGAAATGTCTCTGGATATTGATGCGAGTTCCCTGCTAATTTACAGGGCAGCCTGGACAAAAGACAAAGGTGCAGAGAAAATTACTAAGGAAGCAGCCATGGCTAAATTATTCGCGACAGAAGCAGCACAGCGTGTAATTGACGAAGCTGTACAAATTTTCGGAGGTTCCGGTGTGGTTTCCGGATTCCCGGTTGAACAACTATATCGTGAAATACGCGCGCTTAGAATTTATGAAGGTGCGTCTGAAGTGCAAAAGCTAATTATTGCATCGCAAACCTTAAAGGAAAATAACTAAATATTTTCATTATATTACCCGCATTTCTCATGTCTTCCGAAACTGCCTCTCAGAATGAAGATGTAACACTCCATTGTCCATCCTGCACCGAAGAGAAATTCCGAATAGTCCCGATGACAGGGAAAAACGGAGAACGTTTTGTAAAAATCCACTGTCATAATTGTGGTGAACATCTGTTTTTTCAGGCTCTGGAAATTGAGAAAATATTGTCTCAACCCGGTATAACTCCGGAAAATTGGGAAACAGAACAAATCAGAAGTCTGCAACTGGAATGGGAAGAATGGCTGAAGTGGAAACAGAGACACTTGAATAAGCCGGATTCCAGCAAGCCTTTACTCACAAAATATGCTCAATGGCTATTAGCGTTTCTTCTCCTCGGCAGCGCCATGTTTTTTGTGCTGGATCGCTGGCATCTGCTTGATCCTCTTGTTGAAAATCAGGAATCGAGACAACAGCAAATAATGGAATACGCAGAAGCGTTATTGGAAGTCCCTTGTTTTCCGTCGATCCTGAAAGTTAAAATCCGTACAGTACCAATTCGCTATACCAGAGAACGTCCGGTGCATCAGAACTGGATCCAATACGGAGAAGCAGGCGTTTACTGGGGGGAAGAGCAAATCAAAATTCACCGTTCAAATTTCTGGTTTTTTGGCTGGCCCAAAAAATCGCAATTAGTTAATACACTTGTACATGAACTCCGTCACCGCTCCAATCCAGAATTAGGTCACAATCCTAAATTTATGGAACTCGTTGAAAAAGATACACTGTGTGCACTTAAATACTTGAACTAAACTGCAATCAAGTAAGCTTTCTGGACTGTATTTGCAGACTTATAGGATAATTTTTGATAACACAAATCATGCTTGAATATTTTACATTCAAGTAAATTAATTTATATTTCAAAAATGAATCATTTCATATTTTTCCTGTAATTCGTCTACACTTCCCTCAAAGTCAGGATTGGGGACAATGCAGTCAGACGGACAAACTGCTATGCACTGGAGTTATTCATCTGTGCCGATACATTCAGTACAGCGTAGAGCGTCAATCACAAAGATTTAATCGCCTTCTTTGATTGCTTCGTTTGGACAAGGTTCTACGCACTCATTGCACACGGTACAGTCCTTAGTTATCATTAAAGCCATTTTTTGTTGACAGCTAAAGGAGTATGGGCTATCTTCTAAATGCTTTTAGCAGATTTTCCGGACTGTCCGGAAATAATGTATTAGCTAACTTAACATAAGGAGAAATGATGAAATTAGGTATACTGGGAACACTTTCCCTAGCTATAATGCTGATCAGTCAGGTTGCATTTGCGGAAACTGTAAAAATTGGATTTGTGACCACCCTCACAGGTGGAGCAGGTGCAATTGGAAATGATATGCGGGATGCAGTTGAACTTGCACTCGATCATCTTGGCAGAAAAATGGGAGGGTCAGATGTAAAAGTGTTTTATGAAGATGACACTTTTAAACCTGCAGTAGGAAAACAGAAAACTGAAAAATTGGTTAAGAAAGACAAGGTACATTTTGTCGGTGGTTACATTTGGAGTCATGTTTTAATGGCTTCCCGAAATTCAGTTGTCGGGAAAGGGCCATTTATGATTACTTCTAATGCAGGGCCAGGTCCTGTAGCAGGCAAGCTTTGTCATGAAGACTTTTTCTCTACGTCATGGCAGAATGATCAAACTACAATGGCAATGGGCGAAGTCTTAAACCAATTAGGTGTTAAGGATCTTTACATAATGGCACCTAACTATGCAGCAGGAAAAGGAATGGTTGCTGGAGTGACAAGAACATTCAAAGGAAATATCGTAGGAAAAGATATGACAAAATTTCCTGCACAGCTTGATTTTTCTGCTGAATTGGCCAAAATTCGTTCTGTAAACCCTGATGCTGTATTCGTATTCTATCCTGGTAAGCACGGTCTTCAGATAATCAAACAGTTTTCACAAGCAGGATTACAAGATAAAATACCTTTTTATTCTGCCTTCACTGTGGATTCATTGAATCTACCTCGTTTAAAAGATTTGGCTGCTGGAGGGTTGATGACTCAATTTTGGGCCCCAGATTTGCCGACTCCTGTCAACAAGATCTTTGTGCAGGATTACCGCAAGAAGTATGGGCGCTATCCCACCTTTTACGCGGCTCAGTCCTATGATACGATCATGCTCATTGACAGTGCAGTGCGGGCGGTCAACGGAAACCTCAGCGACAAGGACGGCATGCGGACAGCGATGCGTAGGGCGGCCTTCCCATCGGTGCGGGGACCGTTTAAATACGGAAACAACCATTTCCCTATTCAGAATTTCTACTTGCGAAAAGTAGTGAAAGATACTGAAGGTAATTATACAACTAATGTTGTGAAAACTGTTTATACAAACCATCAGGACACTTACGCTAAAGATTGTAAAATGTCCTGGTAACAATTCTGCTTATGGAGGGGCCCCAGCGTCCCTCCATTTTCTTTTCCTGCCATCATGATGAAAACCTGAAGATTACAGCAATTTGTAATATCTGTTGAATTTCACTTTCACTTGAAAAAGGTCTTTTCATTCTCCGACTTTTCTGTAAAACTTTGGTCAAACCAGATAAAGTCATTAAAGGCTGTTCTGTAGAACACATCAATAAAAATTTTCTCACATAATGCAAAATAGGTTCATGTGAACTGGATTCTGCTTTTTGAGCAAACCCTTAACGGGTTTCAACTCGGTATTTTACTGTTTCTGCTGGCTGCCGGCATGACACTGATTTTTGGGATCATGGATCTGATCAATCTGGCTCACGGTTCACTATACATGATGGGAGCCTACTTTGCGGCTACTTTCACCCAATGGACAGACTCATTCCTCCTTGGAGCTTTACTTGCTCTCCCCGCTTGTATGTTGTTTGGTGTAATCCTGGAGAAAATAGCCTTACGTACACTTTATACACGCAGTCACCTTGATCAAGTCCTGGCAACATTTGGGCTAATTCTTTTTTTCAATGAATTTGTCAGGCTGATTTGGGGGCCGGTCGGCCTCGACATTCCTCTGCCTGAGTTGCTCAGCGGCAGTGTTGAACTATTCTTCGGTATTCGTTATCCTGCGTTTAGACTGGTTATTATAGCAGTAGGAATCATGGTAGCCATTTTACTTTACCTGCTGGTATCGAAGACAAAAATTGGAATGCTGATCCGTGCCGGAGCTAGTAATCGTCAAATGGTGAGTGCACTCGGAATAAACATCAACCTGCTTTACACTGTGGTCTTTGGACTTGGTGCAGTACTCGCCGGTTTAGCCGGCCTAATGGCCGGACCGATAATGACAGTAGAAATTGGGATGGGTGAAGGAATATTGATTATTACTTTTGTGGTAATTGTAATAGGTGGAGTCGGTTCTATTCGTGGTGCATTTGTAGCAGCTCTGATAGTAGGTTTTATTGATACAGTCGGGCGTTCTTTCCTGCCGGACATTTTAGGACTTTTTGTATCCAACGACATCGCCGACACGGCTGCTCCCGCTATTTCATCAATGCTGATCTATATTTTGATGGCCCTTATTCTGGCAATCAAACCTCAGGGGCTTTTCCCACCTAAAGGAGCTTAGATGAAATTCACTCCCCGTATCTACATTATCACACTATTGATGCTCGGCTTAGGCGCTGTCCCTTTAATCGCTGACAGTATCGATGAACCCTTCTACACAGTTTTGTTTTCACGCATGTTGATTCTTTCAATTGGCGCAGTTAGTTTAAATCTTATTTTAGGCTTTGGAGGAATGGTGAGTTTTGGACATGCTGTATACCTCGGAATTGGTTCATACGTCGTCGGAATTGGTACTTTTCACGCGGTTGAAGACGGTGTGGAGTGGTTGGGAAACGGTTTCGCTCACATGGCCGTTGCCGTAGCAGTTTCCGCAATTGCAGGACTTATCATAGGCGCTATTTCATTGCGGACTCATGGAGTTTATTTCATTATGATTACGCTGGCGTTTGCCCAGATGTTTTATTTTGTTGCAGTCGGTAATGAAAACTACGGCGGTGATGACGGACTAAGTCTTTATATGCGCAGTGATTTCGCAGGTTTACTCGATCTCTCAAATGATAACTCACTCTATTATCTCAACTTTGGCTTTTTACTGGCAAGTTTGTACCTTTCCCACCGTTTGACAAATTCACGTTTCGGCATGGCCATTCGCGGAACAAAGTCTAATGAACAAAGAATGAAGTCTATCGGCTTTCCTGTTTTCCGCTACCGCCTACTGGCTTTTGTGATTGCTGGGACTATTTGCGGATTGGCCGGAGTTTTGTCTGCCAATCAAACTGATTTCGTCAATCCTTCCGTTATGCACTGGACCCACTCAGGTGATTTGATCATTATGACAGTCCTGGGAGGAATAGGAACACTTTTTGGCCCAGTGATTGGTGCGGTAGCTTTTCTTCTACTGGAAGAACTTCTTTCGGGGGTCACTGAATATTGGCAATTGATTTTTGGTCCAATGCTGGTGCTGATAGTCATTTTCGCACGCGGAGGTATAGACGGAATGTTGGCTGCTTTGGACCGCTGGTGGCTTCTACTTTTCCTCAAAAAGAATCCGGAGGGGGACTGAAATGTTAAAAGTAAATTCTCTAGTCAAATCATTTGGTGGATTACTAGCCACAGACAATCTTTCTTTTGAGGTTGAGGCAGGAAAACTACACGCGGTTATCGGCCCAAACGGCGCAGGCAAAACCACTTTGATCAGCCAAATCACAGGCGAAACAAAACCGGATTCCGGAACTGTTATCTTTGACGGAGATGATATTTCGGATGTTCCTGTTCATCTACGTTCTGCACGCGGTTTAGCGCGTTCCTTTCAGATTACAAATATTTTTCCTGACATGACGACTTGGGACAATGTCGCTCTGGCAGTACAAGCACAAGCCGGGCATTCCTTTCATTTTTGGAAAGACGCCAGAAAGGACCCTCTTTTACGCGAACCTGCTTTAGTCTTTTTAGAGCAAGTGGGATTGGCAAAACGTGCCGGCATCGTGGCGGGACAACTTTCTCACGGAGAACACCGCCAACTCGAAATTGCAATGGCACTGGCAACACGTCCTAAAATGCTTTTGCTTGATGAACCGATGGCCGGTATGGGGCCGGAGGAATCAAAAGCGATGGTTGATATACTACAAGGACTGAAACGGAAATTGACCATCCTGTTGATTGAGCATGATATGGATGTTGTTTTTACACTTGCAGACCAAATCACTGTTTTGGTCTATGGACGAGGAATTGCGACTGATGCTCCGGAAGCCATCCGTAATCATCCGGAAGTCCAGGCTGCATATCTTGGTGAGGAGGAAGTAAGTGCTTGAGCTTAAAAATGTTGAAACTGCATACGGGCAGAGTCAGGTGCTGTTTGGTGTTGATTTGCAGGTAAATGATGGTGAGGTAGTGACATTGCTGGGACGTAACGGCATGGGAAAAACAACCACCATTCATTCAATCATGGGCCTAGTAAAAGCACGATCTGGGGAAATAATATTTGAGGGTAATCATGTACGTGAATGGCCTGCATACCGTGTTGCAAGGGGGGGGATGGGTTTAGTTCCGGAGGGGCGACAGATTTTTCCGAATTTGAGTGTAGTCGAAAACCTGGTGGCAACTGCTTCTAACCGCTTAAAAAATCTGAATCCATGGACTCTGGACCGTGTTTTTGAGCTCTTTCCGCGTCTGCCTGACCGTGCGCAAAACATGGGGAATCAACTTTCCGGGGGCGAACAACAAATGCTGGCCATAGGCAGGGCCTTGATGACAAACCCTAAACTATTGATTTTAGACGAAGCTACCGAAGGTCTTGCTCCTTTAATCAGAATGGAAATTTGGGAATGTTTGAAAGGCTTGAAATCTTCCGGACAGTCTATTCTCGTAGTAGACAAAAACATTGAAGCGCTAACCCGCTTCGCTGACCGGCATTATATTATTGAAAAGGGACGTGTTGTCTGGACAGGTGACTCAAAGCTGTTGAGCACAAACAAGGAAATCCAACATCGATATTTGGGCGTTTAGGAACTTCTAAAGTAGACCTAAAGGCTGGATATTTAAACCAGCCTAAAGCTTAATTCTGCAGTAGTTGCAATACGTTTTGCGGTAACTGATTCGCCTGTGCCTGCATGGACTGGCTGGCGGAAAGTAAAATCTGACCACCTGTTAATTTTGACATCTCTGCAGCCATGTCTGTATCACGTATGGTTGACTCACCCTGGGTAACGTTTTCATCTGCAATTCTCAATGAATTAAGATTACTTTCAACTACGTTTTTCTGAAAAGCTCCTATTTCAGCACGGTAAATTGATATTTCGTCTATTGCTTTATTTATAATTTTGCCGGAATCGTTTGCACCTTGTTTACTTGTCAAATCAATATCAAATAAACTTCTATATTCACTTTCATTTTCCACTCCTTGACCCAGGTTGCTCGTGCGGATGCTCCTAAAGGAGAAGCCACTTTCCATCCCGGGTTCAGGCCCTAGATTCACATTTTTTGTCTGTTGCGACAAGTGAACAAAACCTTCTGTACGTGGATTTTCTGGAGAACCTACTATTTCTGCCTGTGACTCTTCCACAAACTCTGTACCAATCACATCTCCCTGTTCATTCATTACAGGAACCTCCTTCAGTCCGACTGTACGATCGTACTGAATTGTTATACCCTGAGCTTCAGAAGCACCGTTGATTGCAGTTAAATACTGACCTTTTCCATTTGCTGCTGTACCACCAATTCTACCTGCCACATCCAAACCTTCTTCAGATAATTCTGCTATATTTGCCTCTTTATTCAGCAATCCTGAAAGATTTGAAGTGACAGTAAAAGAGGAATCCGCACCAAAATTCTTATGTCTAATATAAAATGTTTTATCCGGAGTTTCAAATGCTTCCAGAGCCAAACCGCTTTCTGCAATTCCTTTATTAATGTTTTGCATAACTATTCCACGAATATCTTCTGATGCCTGCTCTGTCGGAAAACGTGTAGGATCCTGCCTGTTGTTTGCTAAAAGTTCCTCAATGTTATCTTTTGCCTCACCCATTCTAGTGTCTATTTCAACATTGCGACCGCCTTCACTTAACAAGATGGTTACACCTTCACCAATATTATTTACTGTCAAAGGAACACTACCTTTTTTAAAAGCCTGTGTTGCAACCTGCACAATATCTACTTCATAACCTTCTGTTGGAGAATCTTTGGTCCATGTTTCTGCATTGACGAAACGCAAATTATTTCCTACTGCAGCTCCGTTTGCACCTAAACTACCATCAAGTAGACTTTTACCGTTAAACCGCGCAGTTTCGACAATTCGATCAAGTGTGGCAATCAAATTCTCCGCTTCCTGTTGATCTGCAGCCAGCATGGAATCATCATTTACCGCTTCGTTTGCAGCATGAACTGAGAGCTGTTTTAGATTCACCAGAATATTGCTGAACTCACTTAAAGCTCCCTCAGCTGTTTGAAACATGGCAACAGCACTTTGGTTATTAGTGTGAGCCTGTCTCAAACCAGCTATTTGTCCTCTCATTCGTTCAGAGGCAATTAACGTAGCCGGTCCGTCTGCGGCACGATTTATTTTTGTTCCAGAACTTAATTTTTCTATGGAACTTTTTACGGTATTTAAATTGTTTTCTGAGTGCCTTAATGTATTCAAAGACGTAGGATTACTTCGAATTCTCATTTTTTTCTCCCATTATTAATCATGTGTTAGGCTTCCGCATGCAGTTGACTCTTTTTTTAAACCAGCGGATAAAACCCTATGTCTTGCTTTTCGGCTCCCTGAAAAAAAACTTTATCATAATTATGAAAAAAATTACCAGTGTTGTTTTTTCCTGCAGGACTCCGGCATTAGTTCGACTGTGATTCTGTCTGCGAGCAACATTCCTTTTGCTGTCAAACACAAGTGTTGCCCTTTCCGCAAAGCTCTTCCTGCAGCGCAAAGTTCATTGACAAGATCAAGCTGCTCTTTTTCCCACTTTAAACCATAGCGCTTCTGCCATTGCTCTATATTAACTCCTTCCGGCTGACGTAATGCCAGCATCAGGGATTCAGCTGCCTGCTCATTCACCTGTAATTTCTCTTCAAAATCAATCGGCCAGCTATTTTGATCAAGATGTTTGAGGTAAGAATTTAGTGAGCGCTTGTTGCCCCAGCGGGCTTGACTGAGATATGAATGTGCACCAACTCCGAATCCTAAATATTCATTTCCGGACCAGACCAGTAAGTTGTTCCGTCCCTCCTTAGCTTTTAAGGCAAAGTTCGAGATTTCATATTGAAATAAACCTGCTTTTTCCAGACGTGCAGTTGCCCACAAATACATTTCTTCGAACTGCTCCTGGTGTTCTGACTCCCATTTTATGATTTGTTCATTTTGTCCAAACGGTGTCTTTTTATGAATTTCCAGTCCATACAATGAAATATGTGATGGATTATAAGATAGTGCTTCCTCAACATCTTCCCTGAACATCGAAATACTTTGTCCCGGAATGCCAAACATCAGATCAAGATTCCAATTATCGATTGCTGAATCTGCAATCGCCTTGAGCGCTTGCCGTAATTCTAAGCCGGAATGAATCCGCCCCAACTTCTTTAAAGTTGATGATTGGAAACTTTGACCTCCCAGACTAAGCCGGTTTACGCCTATTTCCGAAAGTCCTCTCAGATATTCCGGATTCACATCTTCAGGATTCATTTCAAAGGATATTTCTATTTTGTCAGACCATGGGAAATAATTCCGTACTTGACTCAGCAAATACACAACCTCCTGAATCCTAAGACTGGACGGAGTGCCGCCACCAAAATATATTGACTCAAGCAAATTTTCTACGAAGAAATTGTCATCACGATTATACTGTATATTTTCTTTCATCCATGCTGCACGTCGTTCGATCTCAACAGCCATACCCTGGATATATTTTTCATGCAATTCCGATCTGTCGCGTCTAACAGCAAAGGAACAAAAAGGACAAATATGGCGGCAAAAAGGAATATGAAGATAGACTGCAGGTATAGGACAAATTATTTTTTGATAATTGTCGACTAATTCCATTTTTTTTTACTATAAATATCAGATATCTAATTGTTGATGTTTGATTTAACAGGAGATCTTTTTTGTTGATTTTCTAAACCAGTTGAACTAAATTATCAATCCCGGATATAGTTAGATATTTTGTCAAACTAAGAGTTATCGCTGAAGTAATTGAAAGAAAAATTATTCTATTCTGGCATTGTTCCAAGAGAAACTCTATCCTGCTGATATAAAAATTTTATTTAATATTAATAACACATATTTGGTTGCGGTTTTTTGATAATTTTCGATTCTAAAAATACTTAAGTAATAAGCTTTTATGCTCAGTCTGGGATTGATTTTCCACTAGGTCGGCAAACCGTGCAATAATTTCATGATTATTGCATAAATATTTTGGATTAAATTTAAGTATCTGGCCTTTAAATTTTACGCGTTTAAGTATACATTAATTAGTGAGGGAAACCATGGATTGGGCAAACTTCATTTTTATTTTATAATCAAAACACTAAAAGGCATACATGAAAATTAAACGCCTCTTCACCATGGAGGGTGAGGGTCCTTATCAGTCGATGGAATTTGAAAACCGCAGTTCCATAATCCGCAATCCTGATGGCTCGGTAGTCTCTGAGTGGGAAAGAGTTTCTGTACCAAAAGAATGGTCTCAGGTAGCAACTGACATCATGGCTCAGAAATATTTCCGCAAAGCCGGAATCCCAAAACATCTTAAAGCTGCCAAAGAAAGAGGAATCCCCGCATGGCTGCAACCTTCTCTACATGATCAGGCAAAGCAGGAACAGGAAGCCGCAGAAGCAGATACTTCCGGAGATGATTCCACCATTTCGGAAACTGACGCACGTGAGGTTTTTCACCGGCTTGTCGGCTGCTGGACGTATTGGGGCTATAAGAACAACTATTTTGATACTGAAGAAGACGCCCGAGCTTTTTATGATGAATTATGCCACATGTTGGCTAACCAAATGGCAGCGCCAAACTCTCCTCAATGGTTCAATACTGGACTAAACTGGGCTTACGGACTGGACGGTCCTGCACAGGGACATTATTACGTTGACCCTAAAACCGAAGAAGTCACCCCTTCCAAAGACGCGTATACACGTCCGCAGCCTCATGCGTGCTTTATCCAGTCAGTCAAAGACGATTTGGTGCGTGAAGGCGGCATCATGGATTTGTGGACCCGTGAAGCACGACTTTTTAAATACGGCTCAGGAACAGGTTCCAACTTTTCGGATTTACGAGGAGATATGGAACCACTGTCTGGAGGAGGTGTATCTTCAGGACTGATGTCATTCCTCAAAATTGGTGATTCTGCAGCCGGCGCAATCAAGTCCGGCGGAACTACTCGTCGTGCAGCAAAAATGATCTGTATTGATGCCGATCACCCTGATATTGAAAAATTTGTTAACTGGAAAGTTCATGAAGAGCAAAAAGTCGCATCCATAGTGGCAGGTTCTAAAACGATTAAAGAACTGATCAACGAACTATTCAGCGCGATTCACGACTGGGGGGATGAAACTGAAAAGTTTGACCTCAAGTTGAATAAAGACCTGCGTAAAGTCGCCAAAAAAGCCCGACTGGCACAAATGCCTTTCAGCTATGTGCACCGTATCATCCATTTGGCACAACAGGGTTACACAGATGTTTTGTTTGAAGAATACGATACAGACTGGAATTCTGAAGCATATCAAACTGTTGCAGGTCAAAATGCCAACAATTCAATCCGCCTTAATAATGCCTTCATGGAAGCAGTTGAGCAGGACAAAGACTGGGATCTTTTCTGGCGTGTTGAAAAAGTGAAGGCCAAAAAGGATGCTAGAAAACCTGTTCCGTGCAAGACACTCAAGGCAACTGAACTCTGGGAAGAGATTGCCTATGCGGCCTGGGCCTCAGCAGATCCGGGGATACAGTTCGATACAACAATCAATGAATGGCACACCTGCCCTGCAGATGGCCCGATTCGGGCATCTAACCCCTGCAGTGAATACATGTTTTTGGACGACACGGCTTGTAACTTGGCTTCCCTGAATTTGATGCGTTTCCGTGATCCTAAGACCGGCGAACTTGATATTATTAAATTAAGGCACGGTTCCAGGATTTGGACAATTGTTTTAGAAATAAGTGTGCTGATGGCACAGTTTCCGAGTAAAAACATTGCCAAGCTTTCTTATGACTTCCGAACACTCGGTTTGGGTTATGCAAATTTGGGAACGTATTTAATGGTTAACGGAATTCCTTATGATTCTCCGGAAGCCCTTGCAATTTGCGGTGCAGTGACTTCCATCATGCATATGACTTCTTACTCAACTTCCGCGGAAATGGCAAAAGAACTAGGCAAATTTGCAGGATATGAGAGAAACAAAGAAAATATGCTGCGGGTGCTCCGTAATCACCGGCGTGCCGCTTTCCGTGCTCAGGACAGTGAATATGAAGGTTTGACTATCAAACCGGTCGGTATTGACAGTCAGCATTGCCCCCCTGAATTACTCAAAGCTGCTCAACAAGATGCAAATCAGGCTTTGAAACTCGGAGAAAAACATGGTTTCCGTAATGCACAGGTCACTGTGATTGCACCAACCGGAACCATCGGTCTGTTAATGGATTGCGACACAACCGGAATTGAACCGGACTTTGCGCTGGTTAAATTCAAGAAACTGGCCGGCGGTGGTTATTTCAAAATAATTAATAATTCAATCCCCTTAGCTTTAAATAAACTTGGGTATGCAGATTCAGAAGTAGCTGATATTGTCCATTATATCAAGGGTTATGCACGTTTAGAGGGAAGTCCCTGCATCAATGCAAATGTTTTGCGCAGCAAAGGTTTTACGGATGAAGTACTCAAGCGCATAGAAGAACAGTTACCAACCGCATTTGATATCAGCTTTGTTTTCAACCTCTATACACTTGGAGAGTCATTCTGCAAGGAAACACTGGGTTTGACTGATGAGCAGCTTGGAAATTTTGATTTCAGTATCCTCAAACATCTCGGATTCACCGGCAAGGAAATAGAAGCAGCCAATGATTATATTTGCGGAACTATGACCTGTGAAAACGCTCCGCATCTCAAACAGGAACATTACAGTGTCTTCGACTGTGCAAACAAGTGCGGACGCAATGGTAAGCGCTTCATAGCACCTGACGCGCACATCCGTATGATGGCGGTTGCCCAGCCTTTCATTTCTGGTTCGATTTCTAAAACTATCAATATGCCGGGGGATGCTGATGTAACTGATATTAAGCAGGCATTTTCCACTTCCTGGCACAACGGGTTAAAATGCAACGCACTCTACAGGGATGGATCCAAACTCAGCCAACCGCTCAACGTAAGTGTGGAAGAACACTTGTGGGACGAAGACGAAGCAGATGAAAGTATCGCTGCTGTACAACCGGCACAAATCAGGATTGCAGAAAAAATTATTCATCGTTACATAGCCAAACGCAGAAAATTACCTCACCGCCGTAACGGCTACACACAAAAAGCGGTGATCGGGGGACACAAGCTTTACCTTCGTACCGGTGAGTATGAGGACGGTACCATTGGCGAAATTTTTCTCGATATGCACAAAGAAGGAGCTGCGTTCAGGAGTTTGATGAATAGCTTTGCGATTGCCATTTCCCTTGGACTGCAACACGGTGTGCCGCTGGAAGAGTTTGTGGAAGCCTTTATTTTTACCCGTTTTGAACCAAACGGGATGGTTTCCGGAAATGATAATATCAAAATGAGCACATCCATCATTGATTATGTTTTCCGTGAACTGGCAATTTCTTATTTGGGTCGTAACGAATTGTCACATATCAATGCAGATGAACTGCAGGCAAGTGCTGTACATACTCAGAATGAGACAGAACCAGAGTTTGACAATGAACAGTTAGTCTCAGAAAGAACTCTCAGTACAGAAGAAAGCCAGGCCTTTCTGGAACAAGAGGACAATGATTTTAAAGGAGTAGATTTTGCACTCTTGAAAAATTCAGAACCGGAACCAGAACAGGCACATGCGGATTTTTCCGGCAATACAGATTTTGCAGGAGAGACTTCCAGCGAAAGTTGGGATGCTCAGGAAAGATCAGCATCCAGTCTTGTTCAGGAAGCACGGATGAAAGGCTATGAGGGAGAAGCATGCCACACCTGCCAACAGTTCACAATGGTACGTAATGGTTCCTGTCTCAAGTGTGCCTCCTGCGGAGCAACCAGCGGTTGCTCCTGATCAATATCCTGACGTTTTGAGTTTACATTACTATAGGCCAAGCAGCCTGAGGCTGTAATAAATATATTTGTTAAGCACAGGCTGCCGGGAAAGAACTATTTTGTTTCCTGACATCCTGTTGCCTTTAAGGCATTTGCTGCTGTAAACTTTGTTCGGCAGGTTGAAATGTAAAAGCCTGTCTTCAAAGCTTTAGTCATGTCTTACCTTCCAGTGTCTCCTCCTTCGCCTTCTAAGACAACTTCACAACGTGGAATTGCCCTCTTGATTACTCTGGTTATTTTGGCTCTCCTTGCAGTTTTCATGACAGAGTTTTCATTTGAAACCAAACTTGAAACTCGGGGGCTTAAAAATTACCAAGCATCCTTCAAAGCTAGAAATGCCGTTAAATCCATGTTTAAGGCTGTTTTAGAAGGTATAGAAGGACAGGAAGAGCTTAAGTTTTTCACAGTATACTTAAAGGATTTATTAAGACTGGGAGCAACAGGCAATGAAATATCTTTTTTAAATCCACCTCAACCTGTTGGCTTGCCTGCAGGAGTAATTGCGGATTTCCCGGAAGTATCTTTTTATACACCGATCATCCGTCCTATTGATCATCTTTATAACTTGAACCGGATACAAACTCCACCGTTTAGAACAGTTAATCCTGAGACAAAAGCGGACGTTCGGCTGGCAAATCAATTCATAAATATTCTCAAAAAATGGACTAGTGTAACTACTTATCAGTCTGGAAGCGGTGTTCCATCACATAATATTCAATTAAATATCAATGATATCCTGCCAATTTATGCGGCAATTTTCGATTGGCTGGATAAAGGTGCAGAAATTTATGATTCATCCATCTACGGTACAATAGGCACGGAGAAAAATACATATCGTGCCATAGATCCGTATTTTGAAATAAAAAACGGTTTCTTCGACAAGTTAAGTGAAGTCCAACTAATTAGGGGTGTTAAAGATAAACGGATTCCACTCGATCAATGGAAGAAGGGATTCACAATCTTTCCTGTTGGCAACAAATATGAAAAACAAGCAGACTTTTCTGCAATTAAACCACGTATCAATGTCAACTTAGCAACATTTGAAGAAATTGTGGAATTCCTGGAGAGATTTAATCAAAACACTGCTTATTTCATCAATTATTCTCCAGACTATGACGACAGCATTTCACAGGATTATTTTGAAAAAAGAGAAGAAATTGCAGCAGAACTTACAAAACAACCACGTTCTAAATTGACAAGTGAAGACATAAAAAATAAGCTAAGCAATATTACTCAATACGACAAATCCCGTGATTTTTTCATCCCCTATAGTTTCTGGTATGAAATCTTGCTCATGACTGAAATCGATAACGTGAAAGCCGAAGTGAGAGCTGTTGTCTCAGTTGACAGAAATGCCTCAACCGGTAAAGTTTCAAATTTAGTTATTCACAATTTCTTCTTACGTTAAAAATATGTCTGAAACAATTGGCAAAAGAATCATACGCCTAAGAGAAGTTGGTTCAACAAATACATATTTGAAAGATAACAGTGAGTTGCTTAAGGAACACGGATTGGTTGTAATTGCTGAAATGCAAACTTCCGGACGAGGAAGAGCCGGAAGGAAGTTCGTTTCACTTCCGCAAAAAAACGTAACCTTTTCGGTTGTCCTGCATCCAAACTTAGCGCTTGGGGAAGTTCAGATATTTGCTTTACTGGCCGGAATCGTAGTCGCCCGTGTTCTAGAAAAATATATAGACGGAGCCCACCTTAAATGGCCGAATGACGTACTGGTAAACGGGAAAAAAATCTGTGGAATTTTACTTGAAACAATCAAAATTCCGCAACAAAATTTTCCTGTATTGATCCTCGGAATAGGCTTAAACACTATGGGTTTTCTCAAAGATTATCCGCAAGAACTACAGGAAATCTTAACTACTCTGGAAGCAGAAATTTATCAAAACTCGAACGTAATTAATGGAACAGAAGATCCACCTGCTCTTGAAAATGAAACAGTATTTAAGCTGCTTTTAAGTGAACTGGAATGCTGTTTTGCTGAATTCAGAGAAAAGACTGTTGCAAACAGGGAAGCTGACTATCTAACAAACACCCGAAGCGCACTTCTGAATGAATGGTTAATACGCTCGCAGGCAAAAGGCAGGAAGGTACGTAGTTTGAATGACGTAGAAGAACAAACAAAAGGCTCAGGAACCATTGGCACTATTGAAGGATTAACGAAGGAAGGTTATTTGCAAATCCGAACAGAATTAGGAGAAATCCTGACGCATGTTTCCGGAGACATTCTTGAAATAAGTGAGGAACAGTAATGATTATAGCTGTAGACATAGGCAACAGTGACGTAGTACTTGGCTTAATCAAGGATTCAAAAATATTAAAGAGTTGGCGCCTGCATACCGGTATTCATCAAAGTGTAGATGAATATGGAATACTCGTTCGGGGTATGCTTTTCGCATTCGATTTCAGTTTGCAAGAGGTGCAAGGCGCAGTGCTTAGCTCAGTAGTTCCGGAACTGACAGAAGTTTTTGCTTTACTGCTTGATAATTTGACAGGTAAACCTCCAATTCAGGTCAGCCACGAACGCAATCTTGGCATTGAAATAAATACTGAAACACCTGCAAAGGTCGGTCAGGACAGACTGATTAACGCTGCTGCCGCATACCAGCAATATAAAACTTCACTGATCATCATTGATTGTGGTACTGCAAGCACACTGGATGTAGTCACTGCGGAAGGAGTTTTTCAGGGAGGTGTGATTTGTCCCGGATTATTAATTTCTGCTGATGTGCTGTTTTCAAAAGCCGCTCAACTGTTTCAGGTAAATCTTGAGATGCCGGAAAATGTAATCGGAAAGAATACGACCGATAGTATTAAATCCGGTCTAATCTACGGTTACGGCGGAATGATAGATTCGTTGATTAAAAGAATAACGAATGAAATAGAACAACAAGGCCAACCAACGCCGACAGTTGTAATCACCGGCGGTTTGGCTGCAAAAATTTTACCGATTCTGTCAAACGTTATTTATCATGATGATTTGACGTTGCGCGGTTTATACCTATTTTATATGCTCAATAAAACTGACACTAGTAGGAAGCAGCTCTGATTTGCTAAAACAAGGAAATTCAATTCACAAAAAACATTACAACTGCAAGTGAAACATGGCTGAAGAAAAAGTTGACGGACTAGAAGGTCTGGACGATTTTGGTGACGATTTTGGAGAACAGCTCGACTCCTTCATGGAAAATGACGGTGAGGAAGAGAGTGACAGTGAATTGGATTCATTTTTCGAAGATCTTTCTACAATCGATGACCTGGAAGGTGACGATGACAGTGAGACTGCAGAAGATAAAAAAGAAGAGGAAAAGACTGATGAAGTAAAGAGTGATGATGAGAACGATGGTGATGTTGATGAAGATGATGGTGATGAAGATGATGGTGATGAAGATAACGAGGAATTGGATGATGATTACGATACTGAGCTTGAAGATGAGTCAGATGACAAGGTCGATGATACTTCAACTGCTAAACAGAAAAAAAAGAAAGGTCTGTTAAAACCGCTTATTATTTCCATTATTACAGGTTTGCTTTTGGGAGTTATCACTGTTGTAGTACTTTATTTTTTTGCAACTCCTGCTGAGAAAACTTTATTTGAAACCGTCGTAGAAATACCGACAGAACCAGTACCACCCGTAAAGGTCAGTAAACCTGAACCAAAGAAAGCAAAAACAAAAGCAAAAACAAAAGCAAAAACAAAAGCAAAAACAAAAGCAAAAACAACCAGCTATTACGTGCAGGTTGTTTCCTGTATTTCCCATGAATGCGTTAACGAAAGTCGTCTTCAATTAAAAGCTTTAGGGTATAAATCACGTGTCCGTTCTTCAAATGAAAGTTCCGGAATTTCGGAGGTGCTTTCTACAAAATTTCTTGGTGAAGAGTTTTCTGCAAGAATGGTTAAGAAAATTAATAACAATAATCCTCTGGCAGGCCATGCTTTTCGCAAATCAATGGAAAATGGATACCAGGTATCACTGGGATTATTTCCGGATCTAGAAACTGCAAATAGAGTAAGAACTTATTTAAATCAGGCTTTCAAGGAAGATATTTTCTTTAAAATACAACGTGCTACTCAGAAAATACGTTTTCAGGCTGTACAAATCGCAGGGTTTAAATCAAAAAAAGATGCAGTAAAATTGCGTGACAAATTAAGGAAGAATCACACCAATTTTCAAAGTGCATTTGTTAAAGCAGATATAAAACCTTAAAGCAAATTTCAAAGGTGTTTTTCGCAGGAAAACAACATACAGCTTTTATTAGCGTGGACTTCTGCAAATACTTTTTGTTATTTTCACAAATTTAAGTTTGGCTTTTTCTGATTTATAAAATAAAATTAATGCTCAAAAACATTGTATAACAATCATTAAACGGAGCATTTATGGGACTGAGTTGGACAATTGTATTTGTCGTTATGGTCATAGGATTCATCATCATTCCAGGAGCAGTTTTCCTGTCTAATATTAGCCGGATCCGCAAAGAAAAAGCACAATAAAAACTGTTTTAACTGAGTATTTAGTATTTTGGGTTATTCTCTAAAGTCTTCAGATAAATTATCTTTCAGTCTTGTCCAAGCAAAGTTTTAAAGTTTAATCCTTTTCAACTCCCCACGCCAAACACTCAGCAAGAGACATTGAGTAACAGTCAGTCAATCTTCTTTGAGAAATATTTTGAAAGTTAGACTCTGCCTGGAGCCTGCAAAAGGTAGGAATTTGTTTATCTATAGACTGTGCTCAGTCAGTCTATTATCACTCTCACTTTACTTCCCTGTCACTCAGCTTTACGCAAAAGAATCGTCACCTGCAAAAATACAGTCTGTTCCTAGACTGTCTGCTTATGCTAAAGTAGAACAATTAATTAATAAATCAGACATTCCAAATATTATTGGAAGTTATGCAGTAGTTACTGCTTCTGCATTAAATTTGCGTTCAAGCCCCAGCACCAATAATCCTTCCATAAAAGTCCTCCCAAAAGGCACACATTTATTGAGTTTGTCAGCAATAAATAAAAAATGGCTGAAGGTCATAAACCCACAAGGGATTCAGGGCTGGGTGGCTCAGGAACATGTCAAACTTTATGAGCCTGAAGGCTTGCCTTATTATGCAGGAAAATTTAACTCGACACCCTTTACTTCATCACTGGAAGCAAGTATTCTGCACTACATGAAAGAAACCTATACCAAAAACAAACTCAAGAGAAATGACAAACTTTCAATCGTTGTGCAAGATCTTACAACTGGAGAATTACTGGTTTCTCTACGAGCGAGGCAGAGTTTAAAATCTGCCAGTACAATCAAGGTGCCGATACTTCATGCATACATGATTCAGCGTTTTAAAGGAAAGATCAGAGAGAACTCAAACCACAAAAAGCTAATTGAGGAAATGATCCGTTTCAGCAGTAACCCCAGCACAAATACTATAATTAAATTGTTAGGTGGTACTAATAATATTCAACTCTTACTTGACAGCACAAAATTGTACAAAGAGCTGAGCCTAATAGAGACGATTCCGGAAGATGGACGTACTTACCAGAATAAAATTTCTGCTGCAGATTTAAATCAGATATTTGTGAATATCTGGTTTAAACGTGTAATCGGAACTAAATACAGTGCGCAAGTAAACAAAACCGCGGCAAAGGAAATGCTTTATTTACTCTCTCTTCCCGGTCATGCCTGGTTGAAAGACAGGATTAAAGCCGGCACCTGTTTTGCGGCTAATAAATCAGTCAAACTATGGGACAAAACTGGATTTGTAAAAGGAGTAAACGGAAACGCAGGTATTGTAGAAATAGATACGCCTCATGGAAGAAGAGCTTATTCGCTGGTAATGTTCATGGAGCGTGAAGATTATCAAACAATCATAGGAAGCGCATCACGCTGGTCTGAACGTGTAAGCCTGCATATGCGCAAAATTTCTGAGATTACCTTCGCTTTTATATCCAACCGCTACGAAAGTTACAATAAATGCGGACGTTCAAAACTCATTCGTTATGCCAAACTGGCTCTCGCACCACGTCCTCTGCAAGTCTCTCTCTAAATTTATCCCGCTGAAAATAAAGAAATTCAGCTAAGTTGTTCATTGCCCACTCACTAATAAACGCAGAATTATGAACCTGGAAAAACGTCTGCAATGGTTTTTTGAACGAAAGTTGATTATGCTCTTTCTCTGGGAAGAACGTTTTTTAAACCCTATGATTGCTGATGAACTGCAGAGACTAACAGTTTCGGGGCTGCTTGAAGATGAAGATACTCTGCACTTGATGGAGAAAATTATACCTGATTTGACAACTCAGTTGCCGACAGGCATGTATTTTCCTGTGCCCATCTCAAAAGCACTCAAACACGAAAATGAATTTACGAGCGAACTTGCAATGCGATTTCACTATGACTTTATCCGGATTGATCAACATCAAAAATGGAGTTTGCGTGAAAAATATATCAGCGGAAAGGTATTAGCTCTTTTTGAATCAAATCTGTTTTTTGAAAAAGAGAGTGAACTTTATTTTGTTGAGTATTGGAGTGACCACCGATGGGACAAATGTTACCTTGAATGTGAAATAACACCGATGCGGGCATTAGCCATAGAGCTAGTTCAAGATGAATTTAAGCTGCAGCTTAATAATCAGCAAACTGATTCTCTTGATCTCGACAGCTTCCGCATCGATAAAAAGGAGAGATGTTTTGTGCTTTCTCAAACATATGGCGAAGTCATGCTGGCAGATGCTCCAAGGTTCTGGCTGTTGAATCATTTAGACGAATCCGGTTCATACTTTGTGTTTGGTGATAGGCTTTTTCCACTAACTTTTTCTGGATGAAGCGACTCACACAAAAATCATCACTGGTTTAAAATTTTATGACAGCCTCCAATAAAAGCTTCAGCAACTTACAATTCAGCTAAATTCTTTGAAAATACAGCAAATTTAGGATATAATAGTTCTTATTTTTTACGATGAGCGCAGTTGACTTTTTTAAAACGTGCAGGCTCAACCAATTTTAAGGACTTAGTTCAAGCACATAACCGTAAGTTATGGAGTATCTTTCTCCTTTATGAGAAATATTACGGGAACGTGAATATTCAACTTGCTGCATTATTTCCTGGCGATTTATTTTTTTTCGTTGCTTTTTGGGGCTTTCATTTAATTCCAAACGCAATTTTTCCTGTTCCTCTAAAATAGATTTACGAGTTATAGCTATTGCTTTAACATTTTCCAAAGAGCCCATGCGCTCCTTAAACTTAAAATATGCCTCTTGGCGTATTTTTTTTTGTGAATCTAGAGTAGAAAGACGACTACCAGCTATTGCTTTAGTTTTTACCAATGTCTCATTTAATTTTTTAAAATATAATGACTGACGCAACTTTTTTTGTGAATTTAAAGCAGAGCGGTGCTTTTCAGCTATTGCTTGAGAATCTTTTTTCACTTTGATATAACATTCATAACGAGCCTGTGCAGATACATTGCAGGCAATGTTTTCCGCAGTTAATTTTTGAGCTGAGGCTGAGATGGATCCCAAAATAGCAGACCAGAAAATCATCATAACAAGTATTAAAAAGCTGAAACGAAATCGCTTCAACAGACTGGCTTTTGTGTTTTTGCTAATGTTCTGTCTCTGCATATTTCAATTAAATATTGGATTTACTCAAACTGAATCTAAAAATACTGAAGAAGAAAAAAATAATCAAGATCCTGCTGAAAACAACACCATAACTAACAAGAATAAGGACCAAAATACTGAAATAGCTGCCGTGATGAAGGCTGATAATTCGTCAAGCATAGACCCTGAAGAAGAAAAAATCAGGCGAAAAGCAATGGCAATGATCCTTAATATTTCTAAAGCTAACAATCCTTTGACAAATAAACAGTCTGCTTCAATCTTCAATTTGAATGAACAAAAGCAGAAAGACCGGAAAAAAGGCAAACGCGAAATGCAATCTTATAATCAAAGGAACGACAAAGAGATTAATGTTTTTTTTCAACGTTTCCAAAAGAGACGCTACCAATCAGCAAACTACAGCGGCAAGCATGACGACTACACAAGTTACATACAAAATTTTCAAGCAAACAGTAGTCGTTGATAAATAATCCTGCAGAATATAGTTTTATCTACTAAATCCTCAACCTACATTAAATGCAATATTTATGGCACGTGTAGCAATGGCGATGAGCGGGGGCGTTGATTCGTCAGTTGCCGCTGCTTTGTTGAAGGAGCACGGTCACGAGGTTATAGGGCTTCATATGAAACTTTATCACGGCCCTGAGAATGAATCACGGCAAAAAAGCTGCTGCTCTCTTGATGAAGCAATCGACGCGCGTTCTGCTTGTCACCGGCTTGACATCCCTTTTTATGTGCTTGATTATCAAAAAGAATTTAGAGAAACTGTGATTGATTATTTCATCAATGAATACTCAAACGGGCAGACACCCAATCCGTGTGTGATGTGCAATAAAAAAGTAAAAAGTGATTTATTGTTAAAAAAAGTAGATGAACTGGATTGTGACTTCCTGGCAACAGGACACTATGCCCGGGTTTATAATAATCCGGAAAATGGACGCCCACAATTAGCGCGCCCACAGGATTTACGCAAAGACCAGACATATTTTCTGCACGGTATTCCGGCACATGAGCTCCCGCGACTAATGTTTCCTTTGGCAGAGATAATTAAGCCTGAAGTCAGGAAGATTGCAGGCAAACTTAATTTGTCTGCCGCAAAAAAACCAGACAGTCAGGAAATATGTTTTGTACCAAGAGATTATAGAACTTTTTTGAAGCAGGAAATGAAGGCTGCACCTGTACCGGGTGAGTTTATAAGTGTTTCCGGAGATGTCCTGGGAGAGCACGCAGGGCTGCCTTTTTATACCATTGGTCAACGGCGCGGACTTGGACTTAGCGACACAACACCATATTATGTTGTAAAAATAGATAAAGCCCAAAACAGGGTTGTGCTAGGAAAAGAAGATGATTTATATTCACAAACAATTCACGTTTCCAGCGTGAACTGGGTGTCCATACAAGCCCCGGAAAAACCGACACGTGTATCCGCAAAACTGCGTTATGCACATCAGGGCGCATCTGCCACTGTTTTTCCTGCTTCCGGAAATAAAGTCAGGGTGAAATTTGACTCTCCGGAACGTTCAATAACTCCCGGACAAGCTGCTGTATTTTATCAGGATGACATCCTCCTCGGAGGCGGCCGTATCGAAAATTCACCTTGATAATGTTCCAATTGACCTAAGACAATGAATATCCTTTTGACTGGTTTTATGGGTGCAGGAAAGACCACAATAGGGCGTAAGTTAGCCAAATTGCTGGAATATTCTTTTATTGATACCGATACTGAGATTGAAGAAGATCAGGGATGCAGCGTTACTGAAATCTTTAAATATGGTGGAGAAGAGTGTTTTCGTGACATGGAAACCCGTCAACTGGAAAAACTAAAAAGTGTTGATAATTCTGTAATTGCAACCGGCGGCGGGATTATATTACGCAGGCAAAATCGAGGTATGCTACAAGAAATAGGCAAAAGAGTTTATTTGAAGGTACCTCAGGCAGAATTGCTGCAGAGACTGAAAAACGACCGTAACCGTCCATTATTGAAGGAAAAAGATCCGGAAACTGTCTTAAATGAGATGTTTGCAGAACGAGATTTGCTTTATGAGCAAGCAGAGTGTATTATAGAAACAGGTCAACAATCTCCACAGCAAATTGCTTCAGAAATAATACGTAAACTATGCAATGAAGACTCAGACCACAACTTTTGAATCAGCACTACAAAAACTTGAAGAAACGGTTGATAAGCTGGAAGAAGGAGCTATCCCTCTTGATGAAGCATTAACCACTTTTGAATCCGGTGTTCGCTGGAGTAGGGAATGCAACAAATTCCTCGAAAACGCAGAGCAACGTATAGAAAAAATTTTAAAGAATGAAAATGGCGAGTACGAACAAAAAGAATTTGTACTCGACTGAAGAACACGGTTTTCGGAAAATGTCCGTAAATCAAAACTAATATTTCAGAGATGTTCTGTCTCCCCTTGATGGAAAGAAAGAATAGGGGGAAGCTGATTTCTGATTACTGAATTCTAGAAAATAAAACTGCAAGTCTACGCAAGCTCAAGCGAATGCTAGGTTGTACTGTTCAATGTATAATCAGTTGCGTCACTACGGTTCCTCTTTTCGATTTCTGATCTGAAAATCAAATATTTGTCGGAACATCCTGATTTTAAACTCATAAAAATCAGGCAAAAAATGACAGAAATAGACAATAAAATCCTCATCAATGTAGAGGATGACGAAACCAGAATTGCGTTATTGCGCGGCAATAAGCTGGATAACCTTTACATTGAACAAACTCACCGCTCCCAAAAAGTTGGTAATATTTATTGCGGTAAAGTAATAAAAGTACAACCTTCCTTTCAGGCGGCCTTCATTGATTACGGTGAAGAACGTCACGGTTTCCTTTCCCTTTCCGATATAAACTTCCAAGTCTATAAACCAAGCCGTGAAGGTCGCGGACGGCCTTCCATCACACAGCTTCTTAAACCCGGACAAAAGATTCTGGTTCAGGTAATCAAAGATGAAATTGGCCACAAAGGCGCATCACTCACTACAAACATTTCTTTGGCGGGACGCTTTCTTGTTTTTATGCCGGACAGTGACCGTGGAGGTGTTTCCAAAAAAATTGAAGATGAAGACCAAAGGGCGCGTTTGCGTCACTTACTGAAAGGTCTTGGAAGTGAAAATTCATCAGCCATTATTCGCACGGTTGGTGTTGACCGTTCGCTCACTGAATTGAAACGTGACTACACGATTTTACGTCGTACCTGGAATGAAATCAAAGACGATTACGAAGAGCAGTCAACTCCTGGGATACTGTATCAGGAAGAAGATGCGATGTTGCGTATGATCCGTGATTATTACAATGACAGTGTTACAGAAGTTGTGATTGATGAACCGGTTGCATTTCAACATGCCTTAGAGTTTTTTAAAACTCATATGCCAGCAGAACAAAAAAAACTGCAGCTTTATCTTGGCGAAAAATCTCTTTTTTCAACTTATGATATTGAAGGCCAGATTGAAGTTCTGCATCACCAACAGGTTCCCCTGCCTTCAGGCGGTTCATTAGTCATCATGCCTACAGAAGCACTTGTGGCAATTGACGTCAATTCCGGAAGATCCACTCAAGAGAGAAACGTTGAAGCTACCGCGTTACGTACAAACCTCGAAGCTGCAGAAGAAGTCTCGAGACAGTTACGTTTAAGAAATCTCGGCGGTTTGATTGTGGTGGATTTTATCGATATGGAAAACACAAAAAACCGCCTTGCCGTAGAACAATTAATTGAAGAAGAAATGTCTTCAGATAAGGCCAAGACTTCGTTTGGAGTAATCTCCAAATTCGGATTATTGGAATTGAGCCGTCAGCGAATTGCCAGCAGTTTGTCACTCAACTCTATTGAGATAACATTGGCCAACCGTATTTTACGGAAAATTCATGATTCCGCAATTGAGCAAAAAGTGATGCAGGTACACATCAGACTGCCTCTAAAATTGGCAACTCACCTGCTCAATGTTAAGCGACAGCGAATAACTCAAATGGAAATGGATTACGGAATCCGTATTTCAATTACTCCTGACACTTTACTTGGAGTTGAAGAAATTCCGGAAATGGAAGTTACTTTGAAAGGTCAGGGTGGTGGAAATACCAGAACATCCGTGCCAATTTCCGCCTCTGATATGCGTGACGATAAACCTGGCAGGAAAAAAGGTCGTGCTAAAAAAGAACAGGACAAAAAAGAGTTTGATAAAAAGGACGATTCCGTAACTGTTAAAAGTTCTCCGGACAAGAAAACAGCGGATGAACAGACCAAATCAACAGAAACTCCTCCAAAGACTTTGTCGAAAAATGAAGTGCTAAAGTCCGCTAAAGAAACCAGCCTGAAAACTGAACTTCCGGATACAACTGCTGAAGCGAAAAAGGGAACTGAGGAGTCATCCGTAAGGGATCCACAAAAAACAGCTGAAACCGATAAAAAACCAGCAGAAATAAGCAAGCCTTCAATAGATAAAGCAGAAAAAGCAGAGGAAACGGTAGTACTTTTTAAGAGCAGTCATGAACCTGTAAAAAAACAGTCTGCACCGAAAAACAAAATTTCAACTCCAGAAAAACTTACTGAGAACAAGGAAGAACCTACTGTTACAACTTATACAAGTGTACACCTCGAAGATCAGCATAATTTAACAGAAAAAACTAAAATTGTAGCTGTTAATAAAACAGAAAAAGAAAATGCTGTTGAAACACCGATGTTCAGCAGTGTTCATTTAGGCGATGCAGAAAAAAAGGCCAAACAGTTTGCTGCAAAGCAGGACTCTAAAGCTCCGGCGACAGCAGAAAAAACATTGCCAGTTACGGAAAAAAAGTCTGTAAAATCTGCTGTCCGTAAATCAACTGCAAAAAAACCTGTCGCTAAAAAGACGGATTCCTCAAAAACCTCCGCAAAAGCGAAGCCAAAAAAAGCGAAAGTAGAATCTCCTGAAAAGTCAGTAGCAAAATCTAAATCTGTTCAAAGCAAAGTCTCTGCTGCAAAAGAGGATCCTGTAAAATCAACAACTCCAAACCCTTCAGAACAGGGAAAGAATTCTTCTTCGAAATCGGTTAAAACCACAAAACCCAAGCCTAAGCCTAAGCCTAAGCCTAAGGCAAACATTCATCAGAAGCAGCAAAATAAGCCCGTAACACCGGCTACTGCTCCCAAAGCAGAAGACTCTGCTGCTTAAGGCCACTGATAAAGCGTCCGGGGCAAAATGTCTTACCAAAACCTTCCGTCCATTACAGAGTGTGATACGTTTCTCAAGGAACAAAAGCTTCCTCACGGCAAAGCAGTCAGGGAGCAAGTAAACATCGTGCTGGATCAGCTACGAACCGAAATCTCCAAAAATCCGCACAAAGCTGTTTTAGGTGCCAATGCAGAAATATTGGAGCGAGTTGCAGCACAAGTCCGCAATCAATCTCAGACCACACAAAGAGTCATTAATGCTACCGGGGTTGTAGTACATACAAACCTGGGTCGAGCTCCTTTGTCCGAAAGTTTGTTACGCAAAGTATTGCCCAGCATGAGTTCCTACTCAACTTTGGAATTTGATCTCAGCACGGGAAAACGCGGTTCACGCGATTCAAAAATCCGCAAACTGCTGCGCACCCTTTCTGGTGCGGAAGATGCGATGGTAGTTAACAATAATGCCGCTGCTGTGTTTTTAATGCTAAAGGCTTTGAACGGAAATGAGTTCGAAAACAAAAAACCTGAAGTTATAGTTTCCAGAGGTGAGTTAGTGGAGATTGGTGGATCTTTCCGGATTCCCGACATAATGCGTGAAGCAGGAGTCAAACTGGTAGAAGTTGGTACGACTAACCGCTGCCGCCTTGCGGATTATGAACAGGCTCTCACAGAAAACACCGCCGCTCTGTTAAAAGTACATCCTTCAAATTACGAAATTCAAGGCTTTACGGAAGAAGTTTCCGTTGAAAAAATGGCACAGCTGGCACATTCAAAAGGTCTGCTTTGCTTTCATGATTGGGGAAGCGGCAGTTTTTACAAGTTCCGCCAGCGTGGTTTAAGTGAGTATTCAACAGCCGAACAGGAGCTCTCCGCTGGTCCTGATTTGCTGACCTTCAGCGGTGACAAATTGCTGGGAGGAATACAGGCAGGTGTGTTACTTGGAAAGGCTGAAAATATTCAAAAACTGCGTCAGCATGCTCTCTATAGAGCATTACGCTTAGACAAAGTGACTCTTGGTTTGTTTGAGGCAACTTTAGAAGCATATCTTGATTTAAAAACTCTAGCTGAAAATGTGCCTACTGTCGGACTGCTCGAACTGACACGCGAAGATATTCGAAAAAAAGTAAATGTCTTCCTTAAGCTATTAAAATTACCTGACATTACTGACTGGAAATGTGAACTTCGTGAAACTGAATCCCGTACCGGAGGTGGAGCTTTACCGGAACTTCCAATTGAGTCGGCAGCACTTATTTTGTCACATCCGCAAAAGTCAGCAAATGAATTACAGAATTGGTTTCGATCACAAACTGTCCCAGTTATCGTCAGGATCCACGAAGATCAAATTTGGCTAGATTTCCGCACAATTCTTCCACAGGATAATGAAGAACTGCTAAGAGTCCTCTCGGTACTGATTTCTACCTGAGCTTTAGTTGTTTTTCAGAACCCCCAACCTGTTTTAAGTTAAGCAAATTCCTGTCTGTTTAAGCTACTCCTGTACAAAGCACTAAAAGGTCTTTTTCTTGCTTGGTCAAAGGAGCAGTATAAGCTTCATCAAGAAATTATCAAACTTAAGCTTTATTCCTATTTTCAACATTCAATTAAAATTTTCCTGCAGTATGAATTTGCCATTGTTTATCAGGAAAGTGTTCCTGCTCTGTTTCTGTTTTCTTTTTTTTAGTTCTGCAAGTTGGTCTCAGTCCAATAATTATCAAGGAAATGCTAGCAGTTTAGAACTGACACAACTCAGTGGATTCAGTGATGATGAACGGATAAAATTATTATTACTGAACCTCCTTCCTTCCGGCATGACTGAAACTGCGGCAGTTGAAATTGGGAAAGTTCTCCAACTGAATGTTTACAATACCAATCATTTTACAGTAGTTGGCCCTGCAGAGTGGAACGTTGAAATCAGAGACCAGGATCCCACGCTGGCGGATTGTCATGAAATTGCTTGCGGTACCATGATCGGCAAATTATTTCATGCAGACAAAGTGTTGGTTGGCACCCTTCATTCAGAAATAATGCTTAATGAAAACAGTGAAGAAGAATCAAGTTTTGTACTGTCCATCAGATTGGTTGATACACGTACTAATATCACAGATTTTAGCGATGAAGTTCAATTCACTGATCTGCAAATGCATGATGAATTATTCCGGCTGGCAGCAAGGATTTCAGATAACACCTTGTTAGTTGGTAATGTCCTGAACACAAAACCTTCCAGTATCACCCTTAATTTCGGTCGGGCACAGGGTATAAAAACAGGTCAACAGCTTGTGATTTCACGGAGGACATCTGTTAAATCAGCATCTGCAGATAGCGTGAAGGAAACGATTTTCCAAAATATTGCTTTAGCAGAAGTTGTTCAAGTGAGTGATTTGTCTGCAGAGGCAGTTATAGTACAAAAAATTTCTTCAGTTGCACGTGGGGATCAGGTTCAAACGTACATTGATAAAGAAAAGTTAATCCGCATGATCAGTCAAACCCGTAAGGAACTTGATACTCAAAAAAGATTGAAGCCAAAAAAACATGTCATCCGCTTAGAACCGAAAGAACGTGTCATCCGCTTAGAATCGAAAGTAGGAAAGGCGAGTACAGATTATTCACAATGGTCCAACCGCTATCAACAAACGAAAGCACAGCATGACCGTTGGCTTTATTCTACTGCAGGTGCTGGCGGAGCCACTATCCTGTTTCTCAGTGGCGTTATCCAGATGAGCGGGGTTTTAAGCGTTTTACCATGGATAGCGGGTGCAGGAACAGTTTACAGCGGAATCCGTTATTTCCATTATCGTGATTTGATGAATGAACTTTCCACAGAAGGCCGCTCCCACGGTTTTATTTCCAGTACACTCACCCCCCAACCTTCCGGATGGCAGTTGAATCCTGTGCCTAAAGGTTTCCAGCTAAACTGGGTAAAACGTTTCTGAAGGAGACAGCATTACTTCAAATCCCCTCCCTCTCAATGCTATTACTTCCTTCTGCAAATATCTCCTCTGCAGGATCAGTTTTTCTTAACTCAAATAGCTGCACCACACTTGGTGTTAAATAATCAACTTGAGTTTAAGCCTAAAAACTTGGAAACTGTGTAACGTCTTTCTTCCGTGAACTTAAATTTCACAACTGAAATATTATCACAATATATTTCTGCATAATTACATCAACCCCTCTAAACTACAATAATAGGATGAAGGATCTTCCAATCACCATTTGTTTGAAAAAGCCGCTTGAGGAAATTTCCTCAGAAATAAAAGGGGGAAATGTCTACGGCTGAAACACAAGAGCAACTTGTTTTTGCGCATCAAACTTTCACGGAAGTAAATCGTATCATTACTTCTTCTCATAATTCTGATGAGACACTGGCGAGGACCGCCACAATGATAGCAAAGCGGATTAAAGTTGATGCGTGTTCAATCTATATTTTTGATGCAGAACAGTCAATTCTGATCCTCAAAGCAACTCACGGTCTTGATACCTCGACTATTGAGAAAGTACGGATGTTGCCTTCCGAGGGTTTGGTGGGCTTAGTACTTGAGCGATCTGCTCCTGTTCAGGAGTCAAAGATGCAGGAACATCCACGTTTCAAAGCCTTTCCACAAACTAAAGAAGATTCCTTTTCCTCTTTCCTTGGTGTTCCACTGATTGAGCACCGCAAATCTTTCGGAGTACTTGTAGTCCATACAATTGAACCACGTACATTCTCTCCGGAAGAAGTACAATTGCTGAGTTCAATTGCCACTCAAATCTCCAGCCTTGTTTCAAAAGCTCTGTTGCTCAAACAACTCGATACAGCAACTCAAGAACCTATCACCCATCCTAAAGACGAGGGTAGCTCACTTCACATGACAGGACAACCTGTAGCTTACGGAGTAGCAGTCGGTAAAGCAGTTCTTCTCAAACAATCTGATATTGAAGTTCCTGAAAAGACGAGTACCCGTAGAGTTGAACTGGAAATGTCGGACTTTCAGGCTGCAATGGATCATACAATTTCCGATACTTTGGAACTGATAGAGAAAGTCACGGATCGTGTTGGAACAGAGGAGGCATCTATTTTTCATGCTCACTTGATGTTTTTGGAAGATCAGCACTTTCAGGATAAAATTAAACTTCAAATAGAATCCGGAAATACCGCGGCATGGTCAATCTATAATACAGTTCAGGAATATCTTGGTGCCTTTGAAGAAATTAAGGATCCTTATCTGAGTGAAAAAGGTGCTGATTTAAAAGATGTAGGTTATCGGCTTTTACATTATTTGGGACACGAGGTCCTCTCCGTAACCAAAAAGACAGGAATTCTAATTGTCAGGCAACTCCTTCCCGGTGATATCGCGAGACTGGACACAACACGGATAAAAGGTATCATTCTGTCGAGCGGAGGAGTTGTTTCTCACGCCGCTATTCTGGCACGTTCCCTGAGGATTCCAGTTGTTTGTCTTGAAGATCATGAATTGGATCAAATAAAGGACGGTGCCCCAATCGCCATAAATGGGGATACCGGATTTGCGGCAACATACCCGAATAAAGAGATCCTGGCGGAGTTTAAGCACTTGTTGCTCAAGCAACATACTTATTATGAACACCTTGAAGAATTCAGGGATATTCCATGCAAAACCAGTGATGGCGTTCGAATAAATTTATTGGCTAACGTTGCTCTTGGCGGGGATGCAATTCGATTGATCAGCTACGGCGCTGAAGGAGTTGGACTTTTCCGTACAGAGATATATTTTCTCTCACTCGACCGTTATCCCGACATTGATGAACAAACAAAAGTATATCGTGATTTACTGGAAAGTATTCCAGAAGATAAACCAGTGGTTTTCAGGACTCTGGACGTAGGTGCCGACAAAGCAGCGCCTTATATGGGTTTTCAGGATGAAGACAATCCGTTTCTCGGCTATCGTGCTGTGCGACGTCAGTTGAAAGAAAAAAAAGTCCTCAAGGAACAATTATGCGCATTGCTGCAGGCTACCGGAACACGCTCTAATGTACGCTTACTTTTTCCGATGATCACAAATGTGATTGAAATAAAAAAAGCCAGAGCATTGTTTGAAGAGTGCAGAAAAGAAATGGAAGCAAATAGAAAAACGTTTGCAAAAATTGAAGTAGGGATGATGTTTGAAGTTCCAAGTGCCTTTTTGATTTGTGAAAAATTCATGTCGGAAATAGACTTTTGTTCTATTGGCAGCAACGATCTCACTCAGTACGTTTTGGCGGTTGATCGTAATAATCCGCAGATTTCAGACCTTTATGACCCCTTGCATCCCGCTGTTCTGCAATTGATTCATAGACTTGTACAAACTGCGGCTGAGCATAATAAGCCGGTTGAATTATGCGGAGAAATGGCTTCTGACCCTGATGGTTGCGTGATTTTAGTTGGACTTGGAGTAGACTCTCTCAGCATGAACGCACCTTTAATTCCAGTGGTTAAAAAACGACTTTCAGGAATTTCACTTTCAGATGCTCAATCTCTTGCCAAAAAAGCGTTGAATGCTTCATCACCAATAGAAGTACGCAACATTATTCGTGAATGTTTTCCAGATTCTCATTCAAAAGAGCAACATAAGACATGACGAATCAAAATTTTACTCATAAAATCTGTTTGATTTACGGAAACCAGCAATTATTGGTGGAAGAAACTACTAATAGTTTAATAGACCAATGTCTGGAAGGTAGAGAACACGAGTGGAGTCTGGAACGCTTCAATGCTCAGGAAATACTTAAACCGAGCGGTGATCCAGGTAAAAACAGTGTTGATGATTTTTTGATCAGTTGTGAAACATTGCCGATGCTAAGTGATCGTAAAGTAATTCAGCTGGATAATTTTGAACTGATTAAGAAAGCAGTTAAAAAAAACGACAATTCAGCAGCAGCCAGGCTTTTTGAAGCTGTGCAAAATATAATAAATAACCCGCCGGAAAGTTTATGGTTTATCTTCACCAGTCCGGTAATGCGCGAGCAGGACTTCAGCAAACCGCTCTTCCGAAGCATCAAACAAAGCGGGCGCATCCAAAAGTTTGTAGCCTACGATAACAGTTCACCTTTTAACTGGGTTGTTCAACGGGGAGAAAAAAAGGGCTTGCCGCTTTCTGCCGATGCTGCTCGCCTAATGATAAATATCGTTGGTAATGATCTGACAGATTTAGACCATGAACTGGAAAAACTTAGCCTCTACTTGTCAGGTGCGCCTATTACAGAAGAACTCATCAAAGAACATATACGCGGTCACAAACATTTTTCTGTTTTCCGTATGACGGAAGCCTTGTCACGTAAGGAATTATTACCTGCTCTGGAAATTCTTGATCAACAGCTTCAGGCTGCTCCACGTGAACATGTCCGGCTCTTTGCACTCATTATCATGCAGTTTAGACGGCTTCTCATCATTCACAGTATGTTCTCACAATTCTATAAAGAAGCAGAAATATTAGCTAAGATATCTCTACCCCCATTTCTAGGAAAACAGGTTCTGGATCAGGCCAGAAATTTCAGCAGTCTTGAAATGCAAAATATTTATGCAGAACTTGCTAAGCTGGATTTACGGGTGAAATTTAAAAGTTCACTTGCTCCGTTACTTCTTCAAGACCTCTTTCAGCGTATTTGTGACGGGCAGTTTAAAACAGCCGCTTGATAAACTTCTTCGTGGATAGAAAATAATTTTCCAACCTGCAACATGTTCACAGGTGTTTCAACCGTTTTTCCACTTTTATTACGATGAGTAAAAACGAATATTTCCCCCTACTTTTTTCGCCAATTGAAATTCGTGGCCGTTCCCTGCGTAACCGTATTGTTTTTGGAGCACACACGGCCAACTTGTCAGAGCAGGGACTACCCGGTGAAAGGCATCTTGCTTATTACCGTGAACGGGCAAAGGGCGGTGCAGCAATGCTGGTCATCGAACCGATGCCTGTGCATCCCGCAGCGGTTTTGACACGTGGAAATTTCCGAAACAGTACCGATGAAGTCATTCCCCACTTTAGGAAAATCACGGATGCGGTTCATGAAGAAGGAGCCTTGATTCTGCAACAGCTTTATCACGTGGGGCAGCACGGAGATTCGGACAATTCATTTCACGCCAACTGGTCTCCTTCAGGACTTCCTAGTTACCACGATTCGGACGGTAGTCATACAATGCTTGAAACGGAAATCGAAGAAACCATAGAAGGTTTTGTACAGGCTGCGAGAAGATGCAGGGACGCAGGTTTTGACGGTGTGGAAGTTTGGGCAGCTTATCACGGAATGGTTGATCAGTTCTGGACACCATGGTCAAATCTGCGTACAGACCGTTGGGGAGGCTCCCTTGAAAACCGCACCCGCTTTTCAAGGGAAATTATCACCCGTATCCGTAAAATATGCGGTGAGCATTTTATTGTTGGTATTGCGGTCAACGACGAACCGGATTTTGAAGTTGCACTTCAGCGGGAATCGCTTGCAGAAATTATTTCAGGACATGACAAAGATCATCTGCTTGATTATGTCACCTGCGGTACCGGAAGCTATTTCGACTTCTACAAATTGATGCCTACCTTCCTCTATCCTGAACGCTTGGGTGCTGATTTAGCGGAGGTTCTGAAAGGCGCAGTTTCAAATGCTTTGGTAATCGCGGAAAGCCATATCAGAACTCCGGATAATGCGGAAGCAGTACTTTCCGCGGAGCAGGCAGATCTGGTTTCCATTGTGCGCGGGCAAATCGCGGATCCTCATTTGTCAAACAAAGCTCTTGAAGGGCATGCAGAAGACATCCGCCCCTGCCTTTCCTGTAACCAGATGTGCTGGGGAAGACGTGACCGTGACTATTGGATTTCCTGTCTCGTCAATCCTTCTGCAGGACGTGAATTTGAATGGGGTGGAGATCGTTTTATAAAAACTAAATCCACCAAAAAAATACTCGTAGTAGGCGGGGGCCCGGCAGGTCTAGAAGCCGCAAGGGTATCGGCAGAACGTGGACATGAAGTTATTCTTGCAGAGGCGGGAGACCGTCTAGGTGGGCAATTCAGGTTAGCCGGAATGCAGCCTAGACGTGGACAAATTATCGATCTGCTCGACTGGTACGCCAGACAGTTGTCTCAACTTGGTGTCGAGATACGTCTAAATACTTTTCTTGAAGCGGTAGAAATAAAAGAATTTGCGGCAGACAAAACTGTTCTGGCAACAGGTTCATTTCCAAATGATACAGGATTTCAGAAAGCAATTCCGCATGTTGAAAAACTGCCCGGAATTGAACTTGGTGGTGTCTTTTCCGCTGAAGATGTCATGGCCCGCAGGGCTCGTCCAGGAAAGCGTGTAATCCTGCTCGATGAGGGGGGAAATTGGAAAGGCTGCGGAACCGCCTGGAAACTGGCTGAGGAGGGTCATCACGTTATTCTCGTTACCCCTGACCCTCTTGTGGGTAAGGAACTACAGCGTACCGCCGCGGATTATCCACTACGGCAACGTCTTGTAAAACTCGGTGTGCGTTTTATCTTGGAATCCGCAATTACAAAGTGGAAAAATGAAGGAGCGGAAATCCTTTGTTTTCTCGACGGAAACACACAGTTCATTGAGGCGGATTCACTAGTATTTGCTACACCAAACATTGCAGAAGATTCTCTCAATCTTGAACTTCAGGATTCCGGACTGGAAGTAATCAATATCGGAGACAGCGCGGGACCGCGCCAGGCACCTTTTGTCATCTACGAAGGACGACGTACGGGACTGGAAATTTAAGGCTTATTGTATAAAATTATCTTTCAATTCAACTTAATTCATTATCACAAAAAAATTTCACAAATCGATGAAGTTACTAAAAACATTGTTCCACAAAAACAGTATTTAAATTCAAATGACCCAAGAATTTCTGGATAGTAAGCAATACACAGAACTTTCCATTTTGCGTTATGAGGCCATTTTCGGTCACAACTACATCAGCCCAGGAGGAGAAAATATCGCTGATGAATTTATCAACACTCTTGATCTTCGGGAGGGGTTGAGTGTGCTGGACATTGGCTGCGGTTTGGGCGGCCCGGCTTTCCGTATGGCAAGAAAATCCGGAGTTCAAGTTCACGGTATTGATCTTTCGGCTAATATGATTCGGATCGCCAAAACACGTTTGAAGGAAGAAAATTTAAATAATTTGATATCCTTTTCACAAGCTAACTGTTTGGAATTACAAGCATTTGAAGAGTATCAAGTAATTCACAGCCGTGACGTATTTTTACACATCAGTGACAAGAATCGTTTATTTGAAGTGATCAGAAGGATTTTAGTTTCTGGAGGACAATTGGGCTTTTCCGATTATTGTCTTGGAGCGACAAAACCAAGTCCAGAATTTAAAGGCTATTTACAGGAACGAAATTATTCATTGCTCAATATTGAAGATTACACAACTTTGCTGAAAAAAGCTGGATTTACGAATATTATTGGAAAAGACAAAACTCTTCTTTTTATTAAAATACTCGAAAAAGAACTCAATAATTTGGAAATGGCCCCATTGAATAAAAAAGATAAAAGTTCAATGCGTAAAAGCTGGAAGGAAAAACTTAAGCGCGCTCAAAGTAGAGAACAGGGATGGGCTTGGTTTACTGCATTCAGAGATTAAATTACAGGAAAACATCATGACTGATGAAGGACACAAAACTGTTGAAAGGCTGACGTGTTGGCAAAAAGAGAACCTTACACCGATTCGCTGTGAAACTGTGGAAGGCGGAATAACCAACCGCAATTTTCGGGTTGAGCATGGGGATGAACTGTTTTTTGTACGCTTGGGAGAAGACATTCCAGAGCATGGAGTCTACCGCTTTAACGAACTGGCGGCAAGTCGTGCTGCTTTTTCCTGCGGGATTTCTCCGGAAGTTGTTCATGCAGAATCCGGAGCAATGGTCCTGCGTTTCATTGAGGGTAAGACTCTGGTGCCGGAAAATCTGCGTGAACATTCAACTATACAGAAAGTTGTTTCTCTGCTGAAAAAGTGTCACCTGGAAATGCCCCAACATCTTCCGGGAAGCACATTAATTTTTTGGGTTTTCCAGGTACTGCGGGGTTACGCAAAAACTTTGCGTGAAGGAAAAAGCAGGATGATTCCGGAACTTTCCAGATATATGGAAATTAACAGACAACTGGAACAAACGGTTGGGGCGGTTGAAATGCGGTTTGGACACAATGATCTGCTCGCAGGAAATTTTATTGATGATGGCCGGAGGTTGTGGCTGATAGATTGGGACTATGCAGGTTTTAATAGTCCTCTGTTTGATCTGGCAAACCTTGCTTCCAATAATGAATATGCTGAAATATTAGAAAAACAGTTGTTGGAAATGTATTTTGAAAAAGCGGTTTCTCCTGATTTGTGGAGGCGCTATTTTGCCATGAAGTGCGCATCTTTGCTGCGTGAAGCAATGTGGAGTATGGTTTCCGAAATTCACTCTACACTCGATTTCGATTATGTGCAGTACACTAGTGAAAATTTGGATCGTTTTGAAAAAACTTATGCAAACTTTAATAAATTATGACTGACAAATTACCAGACCAGGCACAAATCATTGTCATCGGCGGAGGTATCATCGGCTGCAGTGTTGCTTATCATTTAGCCAGAGAAGGCGCTAAAGATGTACTTTTGCTAGAGCGAGGACAGCTGACTTGCGGGAGTACTTTTCATGCTGCGGGATTAGTAGGACAATTGCGCAATTCCGCCAACATCACACGAGTTTTGAAAAACAGCGTTGAACTTTACCGAAGTATTGAAGAAGAAACCGGACAGGCAACCGGTTGGAAAATGAATGGGGGTTTGAGGTTGGCCTGTACACAAGAACGTTGGATTGAACTAAAACGTCAGGCGACAACTGCTCACAGTTTTGGTTTGGAAATGGAATTGCTCAATCCTCAGGAAGCGCAGGAATTATGGCCGTTGATGGAAGTAGGTGACGTAATCGGCGCGGCTTTTTTGCCAACAGACGGACAGGCCAATCCTTCTGACATCACACAGGCACTCGCTAAAGGAGCGAGAATGCATGGAGTAAAAATATTTGAAGATACAACTGTGACCGGCATTCGTCTGGAAGATACCGGAAAAGGCGGTGCTAAAAAAGTAGTGGCCGTGCAAACTAAAAACGGTGAAATACTTTGTGAAACTGTCGTGAATTGTGCAGGCCAATGGGCCAATGAACTTGGCAAAATGGGCGGTATTACGGTACCTCTAATTTCTGTAGAACATCAGTATTTGATCACCGAAAAGATTGAAGGTGTTACCCCGGATTTACCCACTTTACGGGATCCGGACAATCTGACTTATTGGAAAGAAGACGTTGGCGGATTAGTAATGGGAGGATACGAACCAAATCCGATTGGCTGGGCTGAACAAGGAATTCCGCAGGATTTCGTTTTTCAGTTACTGCCTGAAAATTATGAACATTTTGAGCAACTGATGCTTCCTGCGGTCGAACGTGTTCCTGCACTTGAAAACGCGGGAATCCGAAAATTTATCAATGGGCCTGAATCTTTCACTCCGGATGGAAATTTCATTTTAGGCGAAACTCCGGAAGTTAAAAATTACTTTGTAGGAGCAGGATTCAACGCTTTCGGAATCGCCGCTGCCGGAGGTGCCGGAAAAGCTCTTGCGGAATGGATTATCGCCGGTGAGCCGCCGATGGATTTGTGGGTAGTGGACATCCGCCGTTTCAGTGGAATTCACCGTGATGAAACTTGGGTTCGCAACCGTACACTTGAGCTTTACGGTAAGCATTACACCCTTAGTTGGCCACATGAAGAACACGAAAGTGGACGTCCATTACTGACTTCCCCAATCTATGAAAAACTGAAAGAACAAGGTGCCAGTTTTGGCTCTAAACTGGGTTGGGAACGCCCGAACTGGTTTGCACCGAAAGGCGTTGATCCAAGCGATAATTATTCTTATGGAAGGCAAAACTGGTTTCCGCATGTCGGCGAGGAACACCGTGCGGTGCGTGAAGGGGTTGCTGTTTTTGACCAAAGCTCCTTTTCCAAATTTCGCATTATCGGTATCGATGCGGAAAAAGCGCTTTCCCGGATTTGCGCTAATAATGTCGCTAAACCTGCCGGTTCATTGACATACACGCAAATGCTCAACAGCAAAGGCGGTATTGAGTGTGATTTGACCGTGGCACGACTGGCGGATGATGAGTTTTATCTGGTAAGCGGAACCGCCTTCCGGACACACGATGCAGCCTGGATACGGAGTCAATTTCTTGTAGATGAAAACGTTGAGTTACAGGATATTAGCGAAGATTGGGCAACGTTCTCATTAATGGGACCGTTGGCCCGTGATATACTTTCTCGTGTTTCAAAAGATGATCTGGATAATGAAAATTTTCATTTTGGGACTTGCCAAAAAATTGAAATTGAGGAAGAGTTCTCAGCAGAAGTTCCGACTGTTCTAGCTTTGCGAGTGACTTATGTTGGAGAACTCGGTTGGGAACTGCACATGCCTCGTGATTCCGCCGAGAATCTTTACGATGCTTTGATGGAAGCCGGAAAAGATTTCTCTATCGCAAATGCCGGTTATCGTGCGATAGAATCCCTGCGATTGGAAAAAGGCTATCGCGCTTGGGGTGCAGACATCACGGCGGACACCACACCTTTTGAAGCCGGACTTGGCTGGGCAGTAAAATTAAATTCCGGAACAGGATTTACTGGACGTGATGCTTTGCTGGTTCAGCGCAAACAAGCCCTGCAAAAACAATTAGTCTGTTTCACCATCGATGATCCTGATGTGGTTTTGCTGGGGCGTGAAACAATTTACCGTAACGGAGAAATCGCAGGCTGGTTGACCAGCGGAGGTTGGGGTTATACTGTAAACAAAAACATCGGTTACGGCTATCTACGAAATCCTGAAGGCGTCGACAGTCACTACATAAATACAGGAACTTATGAGTTGGAAGTTGCTGCTGTCCGTCATCCCTGTAAACTTCAGTTCGGCCCGCTTTATGATCCAAAAATGGAGCGGGTGCGAAAATGATTCCACGCGGTTATCTATATGTTATCGGCTGTGCCTCTTCTTTTGGGCTGATAACTACCCTGGCCAAACTAACGTACGACGAAGGTGCTTCGCCACAAACAGTTGTTTTTTTCCGCATCCTTGCAGGAAGCCTGATGATGGGAGTCTGGTCTGCATACTCTCACAGGAATAATCTAAAATATGTGATTCGTAAATCTTTGCAGGCAACTAATTTACCTATTGTTTTTTTGATTATTGCGATAGGTTTTTGCATTGCAGGAATGAGTTTGGGATATTTAGGCTCAGTAAAATACATTCCCGTCAGCCTCAGTGTTTTGCTGTTCTTCACCTTTCCATTTTGGGTTTTGCTTTTAAATTTCATCATTCACGGTATAGTCGTAAGTTGGCTAAAACTCTTTGCGTTTGTTCTCGCCTTTTCAGGTCTTGCTCTGAGCCTTGGGCCAACTTGGGAAGTACTTGACTGGCGTGGTATAGCGCTTGTTCTGGGAGGTTCAATTTTTTCAGCGGGAATGATTGTAGGCGCCACTAAAGCATCTCAAATATTATCCATGTCTGATCTGGTATTCTTGTCTAACACAATAGGTGTCATCTTGGTTGGATTGATTCTATTTTTCACTGACTCTTTTTCATTGAATCAGACTACATGGGCATGGTCAGTAATAGCAACAATTTGTATTCTGTTTGTCTTTGGACAGTTGTGTTTATTTGCTGCCACAAAAACCATCGGTTCTGCGCAAACAAGTCTAATGCTGAATATTGAACCGCTAGTTTCTATTTTTGCTGCTGTCATTTTACTTGGAGAAAGTTTATTGCTGTCTCAGGCCATGGGTGTTGCCATTATTTTGGTGGCACTCGTACTGGCAAGTGCTACTCAGCAAGGATTTAGTTTCTTCAAAAAGAAAAACAGATGATCTGCATTTACATATCTCCCTTAATTGATCATGCCAAATTTTAATAAACGCAGGGCTTCAGAAGCCCAGGATTTAGAGGAAAGCTACCGACTTGCAGACATAGTGAAGCAACGGCACAAAACTTTGGATGTACTGAAACTTAAAACTGGTGAGCTGGTTTTAGACATAGGTTGTGGTGTTGGATTCCTCACACATGAAATGGCACTGCAGGTTGGTAAATCAGGTAAGGTAATTGGTTTAGATAAAAATCCTGCAATGATCAGCCACGCTAGAAAGCGATGCGTACGCTTGAAACAGACAGAATTTTACGAAGGAGATGCAGGCAAGTTGCCCGTTGATGATCAAACTTTAGATGCAGTTTCCTGTACACAGGTTTTGCTCTATGTAAAGGATGTTCCAAATGTGCTTGCTGAAATGCGGCGCATTCTAAAACCGGGAGGGCGGCTTGTTATTGTGGAAACCGATTGGCGGGGAGTGGTTTTAAACAATGCCGATGATTCTTTGACAAATAATATCTTCTCAGCCTGGGATAATTCTGTTCCAAGTCCAAATCTTCCGGTGCATTTAAAACCACTTCTGCAAAAACATGGATTTTCGAAAATCAAAGTTGACCCCATTCCTATTCTAAATACAGAATATTCTCCAAGTAATTTTTCACACAGCATGTTGAAGTGGATCTCAAAAAATGCAGAGAATAAGGGTGTAATAAACAAAGAACAAAGATCTAACTGGCTGGAAGATTTACAGAATCGGGGACAGTCAGATAGTTTTTTCTTTTGTGTGAACCGTTTCCTCTTTACTGCATATATAGATAAGAAGTAAAACGATGAATAAAATTGATTTGCAAAATAGAACAGCTGTAATAACAGGTGGAGCCCAAGGCATAGGTTTAGCAATTGCAGAACGCCTACTAATGTCTGGAGCTTCAGTAAGCCTATGGGATCGTGATGAAACATTAGTAAAAAAGACTGCAAATACTCTAGTTTCAAAAGGAAATGTAGAATGTGTGGTTATGGATGTGACTAATCTTGATTCTGTAAAAAAGGCAACCAAACAGACAAAAGATTCTCTTGGTAGTATTGAGCTTCTTATTTGTAACGCAGGCATTGCAGGTCCATCAGGGAAAATTTGGGAATACCCACCTGAGGAGTGGGAAAGAGTGATAAGTGTTGACCTAACAGGTGTTTTCAACTGTTTGCACGCCGTAACTCCTCTTATGATAGGACAAAACTATGGACGTATTGTAAATATAGCCTCTGTTGCTGGTAAGGAGGGCAATCCCAATGCTGGCCCATATAGCGCTGCAAAAGCAGGAGTAATAGCTCTTACAAAATCGCTTGGAAAAGAACTGGCAGACTATGATATTGCTGTTAATTGTGTAACACCAGCTGCAGCTAAAACCCAAATCTTTGAACAGATAAGTGAAGAACATATCCAGTATATGTTAAGCAAAATTCCTCGAAATCGTTTTTTAAAAGTAGAAGAAGCAGCTTCAATGGTTTCTTGGCTTTGTTCTGAAGAAAACTCTTTCACGACCGGAGGGGTCTTCGATTTGAGTGGTGGACGTTCAACTTATTGAGGAAAAATTATGAATAAAATAAAGATTACAGACAGTAGCTAAAAAACTAAATGTCTCAAACTAAAAAAACTGATCTTATTCTGCGTAACGCCCGTCTGATAGACGGCACAGGCGCTTCTTCTCAATACGGTGATCTTGCCATTCTGGATGATCGGCTACAGGCGGTGGGTGAGTTGGGAGATCTTCAGGCAGGTCGTGAACTCGATGTTGCTGGAAAAGCGGTTTGTCCAGGATTTGTTGATACACACACCCATGATGACCGAGTTTTGCTCTCTGACCCAAAGATGAATTACAAAGTGAGTCAGGGCGTAACCACTGTGGTTACAGGAAACTGCGGAATCAGCCTAGCACCTTTGAGAATTGACCAAAGTCCACCTCCTCCACTCGATATACTGGTTGAGC
>Ga0208959_1000008_pt1 | contig 45153 bp, 41 predicted proteins | sample AOAMet2_C27A4_80_2_FD_188077 | JGI IMG/M metagenome (GOLD analysis project Ga0208959, IMG submission 188077) | Ammonia-oxidizing marine microbial communities from Monterey Bay, California, USA - C0912_C27A4_80 (SPAdes) | ecosystem: Environmental > Aquatic > Marine > Intertidal zone | place... | reverse complement strand
TCTGGCTCTGGCTCTGGCTCTGGCTCAGGTTCCGGCTCAGGTTCCGGCTCAGGTTCCGGCTCAGGTTCTGGTTCTGGTTCTGGTTTTGGCCCTATTTTTACTTTTTCATCAGATGACTTTGAAAGATTTACAGCCCTCGATTCATTTTTCTTTGTCAAAGATGTGACGGGTAAATTCGTCTCGTCTGAAACTTGAGGATCTAACTCCAATAAAGCAATTAATGCCTTTAACTCAACTGCTGAAAGTGTATTGATCTCTATAGATTGTTCTTCAAGTGACTCAAAATCAGTCTGTTCAATTGGCTTTGTATTAATTGCGACAATTCCGAATCCAAGAAATACATGGATGGCTAATGAAATAACCAACCCTAGCTTCCTAGAAGATGCTAGATGCTTCTTTCCAACAATACTTTTTCTATCCACTTCTTATTTTTCCTGGAACACTAACCCTATTTTTCCATGGCCTTGGCTTTGTAAAAATGTCATTAGTTCTATTATTTGCTCGTACATGACCTGTTTATCAGCATGGAGAAATATTTTTTCTATCTCAACTTCTTCAATAAGCTTAGGAAATTTCTGAAAAAATTCTTCTGGAGCATATTCTATATCTTCATAAATAAACTGATTTTTAGTATTAATACCTATTACTGCAAAATTCTTTTTCTCTTGAGGGATTCGTTCCGCAGCAGATCCATTTTTGGGTTCAGGAAGTTCAATACCAACAGAGCGGGTCATTGCTGGTGCGGTAACCATGAAAATAATCAACAACACCAAGAGGGTATCAACCAGTGGGGTGATATTTATTTCTGAGACGATTTTTTTTTGGTCTCCAATTACTTTAATCATTTTGTTACCGACAATAAATTCAGTATTTAAAACGATTCATGACTAATATCTGAAGAAGTCTCATGCTCTGAAACAAGTTCATTTTCCAGTCTGTTTCTCAAAATTGCTGAAAATCGGTCAAACTTCTGTGCGAGGATTTCTACTCGATATTGAAAAATGTTAAACCCTACTGAAGCTGGAATGGCGACAGAGATCCCCAATGCTGTGGCTATCAATGCCTCAGAAATTGCAGGAGCGACTACTGCTAGTTCTGCTGAACCCATTTTCCCAATTGCAGTAAATGCATTGATAATTCCTATTACAGTTCCCAAAACTCCGAGGAATGGAGCAATATTGGAAATAGTTGCTAAATATGCCAAACCTTGCTCGCGGCGCTCCCGCATTTGCAGGTTTACTCTATCCAACGTTCGTTCCAGCATCTCATTAAGGTGTTCTGGAAGTCCCTTATCAGCAGTAAATCTCCATTTTGCTTCCGGAAATTCTTCTGCAAATCTTTGTGATTCATCCATAAGTTCTTCAAACATAATCCCCAAATCATAGTCCACCGGAGCGCGCTTTCGATTTGCCGGCACAAAACTTTTGAGTGATTTTACCTGATTAAATGCTTTTACAAATTTACCACTGTTTTGATCTTCTTTTCTTAACTGGACACTTTTTCCAATTATGATCGCCCAGGTCACTATGGAAAGAAAAACAAGTAAAACAAATATAGAAAGTGTAATTGTCCCTCCGTGAAGGACAGCATTCACAAAATCATTAAATTCCATAATTTAAAATTATTTAAACTTGAAAATATAATCAGTGCGTCGATTTTTTGACCACCAGTCATAAGCAGTTACTCCTTCTGCACGTGGGAGTGGGCATTGTTCACTACGTCCAAGTCCCTGAGTCCTCTCTTCATCAAAGTAAAGAGCTAATAAAACCTTGGAAGGGGTTTCCCAACGACGGTCACTGAGTGCCTTGTTATATTCAACTGTACCGCGCTCATCCGCGTTTCCTTCAAAACTGATTATAATTTCAGGGTATTGTTCTAAAATTGGCTCAAGTACTTCAAAAGAATTACTGATTTGACCTATATAGTCATCAATAGAGTGTTTGTCTGTATCAAAATAAGAAGGTGGAACCAACAGATGATCCAGGATTCCATCAATATTAATACAGAACGCTTCTTCAACTCCAAGTTCTTTATCACGAATTAGGCGAGCATATACTTTGGCCATTGTTTTTTCCATAAAAGATGTCTCTATAACTTCTACTGCTTTTTTCTTTTCAACAAGTTTCAAGATGTCAATTTTTGAAACACCTCCAGCTTCTTTTAAAATTTCTTCCACCTCATCCGCTGACGCTGTTGCAAGTTGTTGCGCAAGTTCCTCAGTTTCTTCTTGGATTTGTTTGGTTTTTGAGATCACCTTGTTAATTTCTTCTTCGCTTAAGTTCGTTTTTTCACTAAGTAGGGCTTTAGTTTCCTCTTCAGTAGCTTCACCCTCACTAAATTTTTCCAGGATCTCGACTATTTCCTTTTCTGAAGAATCTTCTTTGATCGATTCAGCAATTTTTGCAACTTCAGCTTTCAAAAGTGTTTTCTTCCGTTTTTTAAGGATTTTTTTAGTTAATTCTTTTAATTCCTTTTTAACCTTTTCTACTACCTGTTTTTCCTTAACTAATTCTTTTTTTTCTGTGATATCCTCAACAGCTCTTTTTTCTAATACTCCTATTGTCCTGTTGTATTCATTTATCTCTGCCTCATTTTCAGCCAATTCCTCTGCAGTCAGAGGGCGTATCTCATCGAGATCACTAACAAAAGTCTGAGGAACAGGTGAGATTCCTGTACACCCAACGATAAAAATGATTGTATAGGGGATCAATACTTTTAGTGTATACTTAAGCATGTTCATTCTCCGCGTAGGTGAGTTTTGGTATAGATAAAAAATTCAAAATATACAGTAAATTTTATGATGGTCAATAATTAGGCCTCGGGCAGGCATTGTAATTGACCAAAAGCTAAATATCAAACCTTTTCTGAATTGACCTGAAAATATAATTAATAACTAAAATAGTAATTGAAATACATTTTAATGCAACATTTATTTTATACTTTTAATAAGCTTCATTTGCACCCTATTAAACTACAATAAATAGTGGAACACTGAAAAAACTTGAGAACTTCAAAAGAAATGTTACGGTATGACTTCATAACACATTCAATCGGAGTTTGCGTACATGATCAACTACTATTATAAAGTTGTATGGACCTAGCCATTTTGTTAGGTATTTTCTTTTGTTTAACTCAATCCGCTTTATTTTCCGGCCTGACTCTGGGTTTATTCGGTTTGAGCCGCTTAAAGCTTGAAATTGAGGTAGAGTCCGGAAATCAGGATGCTGTTCAAGTTCTCGAACTAAGAGCGGACGCGAATCTGCTTTTGACAACCCTGCTCTGGGGCAATGTAAGCATTAATGTACTTTTGACCCTCTTGACAGATTCTGTCCTCTCCGGTCTTTGGGCATTTTTCTTTTCATCCATTTGCATCACTCTTTTTGGTGAGATTTTACCTCAGGCGTATTTTTCTCGAAATGCGCTGCGAATGGGAATTATTCTGGCTCCTGTAATAAAATTTTATAGATTTATCCTCTATCCAGTAAGTAAGCCGACGGCATTGCTGCTTGACAAATGGCTGGGGAAGGAAGGTGTTCTTTATTTTAAAGAGGAAGATTTCCGCATTATGCTGCAAAAACATATGGAATCGCGCGATTCAGACATCAGCCGCCTCGAAGGGACGGGTGCGCTAAATTTTTTGAGTATTGATGATTTACCTGTAGGAGACGAGGGAGAGTTGGTTGACCCTGTCAGTATTATTCCTCTTGAGACAGAATTTGATCTGCCTGTCTTTCCTGCATTTCAAAGGAATCCGGATGATCCTTTTTTACTTCAGGTACAGGAATCAGGGAAAAAATGGGTGATTTTGACTACAAAAGAAGGAGCACCGCGATTGGTGATCAATGCGGATTTGTTTTTACGTGACGCGTTATTTGGGGTAGAACCTTTTCGACCTTATTCCTACTGTCATCGTCCAATTGTGGTCTCAGATGCGTCTACACCGCTGGGTGAAGTAATTCAAAAACTACGTGTACATCCTGAACACACTGAAGATGATGTTATTGACAATGATCTGATTTTATGTTGGAATACGGAAAAACGCATTATCACGGGAGCCGATTTGTTAGGACGTCTTTTACGAGGAATAGCAGGCAGGAAACCACAATTTGTTTCGGCTGAACATAAATGATTTAATTGGGATTATTAATATTTTCGCATCAAATAAATATTAATAATATCAGTATATTATTGAAATTATCAGTCACTTTATCTCAATTGATACAGTAAAAAAATTACAATTCAGAAACATGATTTGCATAAAGTAAAGTGTAAACACTAGTGCATGATAGATTTTAATAATTATAACGGGAAAAAATGTCAATTAAAAACAATAGTGTAAGGGAACAGCCGGATATTAAAGAACCTCTGTTACTGTTTAAACATCTAAAAACTGAACTGGATAAACTTAAATCTCAGTTCAACAATTTAAAGAAGATCAAACTTACTTCCAAATTGCTGCATGGTATTAACTTAAAAAAAGGTGATGTTGTCGACGTGAAGGAGATAGAATTCACTGGAAGCAGACTCAGTCAAAGCTTAAAGAATGCCCGCGCAAAAGAAGTTTCCGAAAAACTACAGAAAAACCCGGAAGATTCAAAGTCACGTTTGGATTTAGTTGAAATGTTTTTACAGGAAGCAGAGAACAGAAGTATGGAGAATGCCCGGGACGCCTTTTTGTTAGCCATGCTGGAAGTTGAAATGCCTATGATTTCAACTCAAAAAATAAATATGGCACTCGCTGCTCAAACAGTTTACCTGTCGAAACTGCAAAAATTTATACACGACGATTTGACTGAAACTGAATCTAAAATAAAGGGTGGTGGAAATGTTGACGCAATCCTGAAAAAGCAGGAGGAGAGACTGCAGGGAGAAGTAGATTTTGTGCAAAAATGTGTTGTTTTGTTGAAAACAGAGCCTATAGCAGAAGTTTATGAATTAAATTTAAATAAATCAAAAGCAGAAAAAACGATTCCTTTTGGCGATATCAAAAACGGTTTTGATCCTATGCTGCGCAGTATGGTGTTCCTGCCGCTGGCCAGTCAAAATCTGGAGTTGATGTTTGATATCCTCCACCGCCTTGAAGGCAAAAATCCACTTGTCGGTCTTCATCAGTCAAAAATGTATGATGTACTTGCTCAAATTCAGTTAATAATTGCAACTGCAGTAAATGAAGCGGAACCGAAAAAAAATGGATTTGAACAACTTTCAAAAGCCATGGGTGCGATCAGTGGTGCAGTAAAACTGGTAGGGGATGTTCCAGAAAAATCTGTTGAAAAAGCAGCGATTCACCGATTTGGACAATTGTGCTACACAATTCATCGAAGCTATAAAAGTCATAATATCCCCGTTCCAAATGATCATATGGATAGAATGCAAAAAGCGGTTTCCCTTCTTGAACCAATCGCAGCGGATCCAAGAATTCAAAAAATTCAGTCCAAACTGTTGTATGTTTTGTCTGAGAATAATTAATGAATTAGAAAATGGATAAATTATCTTTTAGTACACTTCGGGTATTTGCTTCCCTTGTATGCGGCAGCGCTTCTTCTTTGAGTAAAAGAAGCAAATTATTGTTTCTTTCTTGTTTGTTGATGCCTTCATTAGCATTCTCTTTTGAATTTCCGCCTGAGAGAACTGAAAGAGAAGCAGATAAAGAACTGGGATGGATGTTTGCTCCGCTCCCAGGATGTGTTGAAGGAGTAGGATGTGCCGTCCCCATTGCAGGGCTAATCTCAAATTTCTATAAAAGCACGGACCTTGTGATACTCAAAACTCTGGCGAAAGGGGACATTGAAGCAACTGTAGTTCAACTGCAAAAATTTCCCATTATTGATGAAAGGTTGTTCCTAAAGGTTTTGTACTATGACTGGGATATCAGCTTCCTGAGCTATGACAGGGGGATTCACTCAGGAAAGGACGATTATTATCAGACTTTTGAAAATCTCAACACTTCCACAATCAACCTTCAATCCCAGTTTTATAATCAGCATCTGGAAATACAAATCGGTTATTCCTCAGGAGGCACAGAGATTTCAAAAATTTTTGATGCTGACGAGAATCAGTTTTCAAATATTCAGTCTCCTTTAAGGACCTGGGTCGACAACACAATAGGAGCCCAGATCGATTTGACAGACAATCATTTGGAGCCGCGCGAAGGGATTAGATTTGAACTATTGCACAATGCTACTGATTACGGACTCAGCGACCTGAGTGACTATGATGTTAATTCAATGAATTTTACAACTTACATCCCTTTTTTGGGGTCGGATACCTTGTTGATCAACGCTTTTCAATCTCGATCCTACATATCTGAACAAGGATTAACGGATGAGAATGCATTTAGGAACAAATTTGGACTCGGGTGTGACCTGGAAAAAGAAGCGGCTGCTTGCAGGGTTGCGGAAGAGAGGAGAACCAAATACTGGCTTGAGAGAAACCGCTTCGGTAAGGCTTCAGCCCTTGGAGGAATTAACCGGATGCGTGCATACAGCTTGGGAAGATTCTATGCAGGAAACAGTTCAAACTACTCTTTGGAATACCGACTTAATTTTTCGGAAGAACAGACTCCAATAAACTGGATTATTATGGGCGGAATGCGAACTGTTCTTCAAGCAGCATTTTTTTATGAAGTAGGTAGTGTTTCTGATGATCTCTCTGAATTACATAGTAATATGAGAACTTCCTTTGGAGTCGGTATTCGAGCAATTATATCAGGGTTGATCTACCGTTTTGATCTCGCTAAAGGGGATGATGGTATAGCACCAACTTTGTTCATCAATTATCCATTAGCATTAGGCACTCTGGGCAGTTAGTAAATAATTATATTCAACTGCATTGGGGGAGCTGATTTAAATTTAAAAAAACAGATTATTCTATCTGTGTATTCATGACTGTTCACTTAAAATAATATTTAAGATTCAAATAGTTAGATACTCATTAAATAGGACCAATCCAACAAAATAAGTTTTCCGATGTTATTGAGTATCAATCCGGTAAATCCCCAGCCTCGACGAATTCAGCAAGTCGTGGACGTATTGCAAAATGATGGAATAATAATTTATCCCACAGATACAGTTTATGGTCTAGGCTGTAGCATCTTCAGTAAAAAAGCCATAAAACGCCTCTATCAGATTAAAAAGGTGAATCAGAAAAAACCTTTGACTTTCATCTGTTCAAATCAAACTGAAGTACAGGAATATACACAAGGAATTCCAACTGACGTTTTTAAGCTGCTTCGAAGGAAGTTGCCGGGACCTTATACTTTTGTGTTTAAGGCTTCAAAGATTGTCCCTAAAATGATGCTGACTCCTCGAAGCACAGTTGGTCTGCGCTGGCCAGATCATCCTATTGCAAACGAAATAGTGTCTGCTTTTGGACATCCTATTCTCAGCAGTAGTTTGAGGATTTCTGAGGGCGAATTGTACGAAGACCCTCAGGAAATACATGAAAAATACAAAAAGCAGGTTGATCTGATTGTGGACGGAGGCGCTATTTTTGCGGAAAACTCGACAATTATAGATTTCAGTCACGGGACTGCAGAAATCAGCAGAATGGGTAAAGGCAGTGTGGAGTGGCTGGAGCAGACATAAGCTGCATAAGACAATAAATTCTGTCCGCTCTTAATACGTTTGCTACTCAAAGATTTCAGGATTACAGGGAGGGACGCATAAATTGCTGACCTGTGAGTCTGTCACTGTATTTCCATCCTCACCTTTCAGGGCCATGGTTAATTTAACGGCACGCGGTAAGCAGAATGGTTCACCAAACAGTGGGGATGTGCCAATACAATATTCTTCATCCGAATTCCATTCTCTGGTCCATTTTTCCTGATATCCTCCGCCTGCCAGGGCAGTTTCGCTTTCCAGGAGCAGTAACTCAAACTTAGTGACAGCTTCAGACAAAACATAGCTTTTCCCGCCTTCTCTAAGATTGTTATCGAGATAAAAATCTTCACGCCGGACAAACTCCCAAATTTTTGTATCCAAATTTTCCTGCATTGAATAACTCACTTCATGCAGTTCCGGATCATGTTCTTTCTCCTCCGGATAGAAACGTGATTTGACTGCTGTGTGAAAATAAAGGCTGCTGACTTCTTCAAGCTCTCCTGTTTCAGTATTTTCCGGTCCTAGTTTAGTTTCTGCAATCAATCCGGATTCACGTCGCGGAATTGTGCTTTGTCCGGATTCTGCAAAACGCTTTAAATATTGAACGTTTTGCAGATCATCAAGCACCATTTTCATCAGTAACCTTAATTCCTGACGTGTTTCCAGGGTAGATTTCACCTGCAGAGAGGAATTTGAAATCTGGAAAAATGCTCCGTAAAGCAGTGACATTACCAGTCCGAGCAAAGCGATTGAGATCAATAACTCCAACAGGGAGAAGCCAGGTTGAGTTTTCCGGAATTTAATTCGGATTGACGTAAATATCTGCATCATAAGTATATACGTTTTTTCCCTCGTTCCAGCTTAATTGATAGTTGACTTGACGTACCCTTATTCCGGGCAGAGGTGTTGTATCACTGACATGTTTTTTCCAGCTGAAACCGTTCATTGGATGCTCAAGTTCAAACTCACCCTGACTGAGCGAAACAGGAGTCGAGATGGTTGCGCGTTCGGATTTTAATAATTCATTTTGAGCATGAGACATTGCTTTCCACAAGTTTGTGGTCGAAGAAAGTACAAAGATCGATGTGGAAAAAGACTGGTAAAGTGCCATCAATGTGAGAACTAGAATTGAAAGTGAAACCAGCACTTCCAGTACAGTGAAACCTTTTTTACGTACTTTTGAATTTCGTCCGCTGGTTACAATAGGGCTTTGATTCTTAGCTGGAACAGCAGAGTCAGGCGGGTTTATGTGCGGAGAGAGTTGCGTGCTTTCTTCTACAGTACGGAGATCCGGAATTATTTGGCTGTAGATTTTACTCATCTTTCACTCAGTTCCAGCTTCCCCATGATACCACTGCTTTCAATTTGCCAGGACTTTGAAGAATCAGGCAGGGAAAACAGCAGAAAAAACGGTGTTACAAATCCGGAACTGTTGATATGAACTTCGAGAAAATCAGCATTATCTCCGGAACTGAGGTAATGCGATTCTGCCGGTTTTGCTTCACGTAAATTAAGGTCTTCCGGAAAAACATGCGCTTTCAGTATTTTAGGTTCTTGCAAAAACTCCTCACTGCATTTTCCTGTCGGATACTCTCCTGATACCAGCATTTGCTGGTTCTTTAAATCAAAGATCAGGCAGTAAGAAGTACTTTTAAGAACAGCATCGTTGCGGAGCATTTTTAGCACACTTTTAAGATGCTTATATTCGACTTCATGTGCTTTGGAAAACAAAGCGAAAAACTGAGGTACAGCCATGCCCACCAGCAGCACTACCAAAGTTATGACCACCAGTATTTCCAGAAAGGTGAAGCCCCTTACAGAGTTATGAGCGTTGAACTTTGAATGGGGGCTACAGGTCGCTGGAATTGATGTCTGCATCCAAATCCGTTCCGCCATCAGTACCATCAGCACCAAGTGAAATAATTTCATAATTTTTACCGTTCACGCTTAGATAACGGTATGGACTGCCCCAACCGTCTCCAGGCAAATTATTTCCGCGTAAATATGGGCCGTTCCAGTTCTTAGGAATAATTCCTACTTCCGGTTTTTCGAGCAGGGCTTTGAGCCCCTGTTCTGATGAGGGATAGCGGGAATTATGTAGACGGTATAGATCGAGCGCTGTTTCCAATCCTTTAATCTGGGATTTTGTCGCATCAGCTTTTGCCTGTTCCGCAGAATCAAAAAGATATACACCGACAATACTGGAAAGCAGTCCCAGGATAATTATCACAACCATCACTTCAATAAAACTGAATCCGCCTAAACGTTTGCGTCTTTTTTCAACAGTGTCTTTGGCCTGAATATCTTTTACTTTATTTTCCATCTGAGTTTAATATTGAGTGTGTTAAAAAGAAGTTTGCTTGATCTTATTCAAAATGGTGCTAGTTTAGTAATCATCAAAGTCGGATACGTGACCGCCGGTTTTCAGGATCGTTCGCGATTCCGAAGGCTGGAGGAAAGTCCGGGCAACACAGGGTAAGGGTGCTGGCTAACAGCCAGGCGGCGCGAGCCGATGGAAAGTGCAGCAGAAAACATACCGCCGATGGTTTCTCTGGAAACACAGGCAAGGGTGAAAAGGCAGGGTAAGAGCCTACCGCAGTTTTGGTGACAATACTGGCAGTGTAAACCCCACCCGTTGCAAGTCCAAATAGGACCGCTATCAGGCTGCCCGCCTGGCGGTCGGGTAGGACGCTAGAGGCTGTCGGTAACGGTAGTCCCAGATAAATGGTCACGGCTCACTGTTGTGGGAACAGAACCCGGCTTATTTCCGGCTTTGATTTTTCCCAAAATATGGTTTGCTTTTAATTCAGCAGCCCACATGATGATCTTCAATTGTAAAATGCCTTCATAAAACATTTCAACCTTTTTCAGCCTCAATCTGATTTTTGTAAAGGTTGATATACTCTTCTATGATTTGCTCTGCAGGTAATTTCATGGCCTCAATATAACAAATCAAGTAACCTTTTAAATAAATCTCTGATGTAAATTTTTTAAAATTCTCCTCTTCAATTGCTTCAAGATAGGTGCTGCGGATACAGGTTATTTTTGCTAGTTCATCCAGTGTAATTGATTTTAACTCTCTTATTTGTTTTAAGACTGCGCCATTGAAAGAAACGTTACCCCCATGTGCCCTCAGCCTTGAGTAATATTCTTCGATACTTTCTTCAGTCTGTTCATTTTTAACAGCAAGGTTAAGGTAAAAATCCTGTCTCTGCTCCTGTGTTTGTCCAACAACTTCTGTGGGTACGCTTTTCGGTATCTCTTTATCTTCAGGTTGCTTGTTTTCATCTTTATGAGGAGGAGGGGCAGCGGTTTCAGTTTTTTTCTGTGCGGGTTTTTCAGTTAGAGGGGTTTCAGAGATGGGAGCGCTTTCTTGCTGGAAATCAGTCTGCTGCTCAGAATCAATTGTTAGCCGTATTTCGTCATCGTATTTTGCTCTGGCGATTGGATTTGCCAGAGTGACGAAAGCTTGCCCGATCTGCAGTAATTTTTGTTCAGTTTGTTCTTCCGGAAACAGAGAATAAGCCGAAATTGCCTCTAAGTGTACGGCTTCAAGTTGCTCTTCATATGCTTTACGTATTTCCACTAAAGAAGCTGTACTCGGAATTGCAAGAATCTGATAATAGTTTCCCTCTTCAGGAATTGAAGCGTTTTCGAGAGTTGTAGTCATAGCGTCAACTGTGACAAGAGGTTGTTTTTAGCTGCTGACTCAGTCTCTTCCTGCAAAATATCGGAGCAGATGGTTTTTAACTGCTGCATCGGCACACAATCAGGGTGAGACACTGCTATGGGTTTACGGTCCAGCACAGATTTCCAGACGGACTCATCCTCTGAGATATAACCCAGGAATGTCATATCCAGATTAAAATATTTTGAACAGGCAGTTTTCATTGCCCGGCCAACTTTTTTATCCCTTTCTGTACGTACCTGATTGAGGATTATTTTAGGTCTGAAGATCTGCAGTTGTTCTTCAACAAAAACCGTGCTTTTGCCGCCTAACTTGTTCAAATAATCAATGAGCTCTTTTGGTGTGTTTACTTTTTGAGGATTGTCTTTCCGGAGAATCGGTGTTACTACTGATTTCAAACGAAAGTTTTTACTGTTATGAAAAATTTGTCGAAAAAATGAGTTCTTAATGAAGCGGTAGGCGTTTTCAATCGAAGTAGGTTCCGGAATCACAACCATAAGTTGGGAATCGGCCAGCAGGAAAAAATCAACAGTGTTGTAGGATGTTCCTGCACCTAAATCTATCACAATATAATCCGCGTCCAGATTTCTCAGTGCAGAAAGGAAACGGCGTTTTTGAGTATATTTTAAATTCGCGATTTCAACTCCATCTTTAGCACCACTGATCAGGCTCAATCCGGGGATTTCGGTGGGAATTAATAATTTTGAAATGTTGAGTATTTCTCTGCCAATGAAATCGGAAAGACTTTTTGGGGGACTGTTAACTCCAAGCCAGGTGTGCAGGTTTGCTCCACCAAGATCCAAATCGGCCAGGATGACTTTATAACCGCTTTGAGCCAGTAAAATACCAAGGTTACCGGCGACAAAACTTTTGCCAACACCGCCTTTCCCTCCGCCAATTGCCCATATATTTTTTGTTGCCATAACTAGTTTGAGTATGTGAATAGATGCTGCCTGTTATCTTGTTCTATAAGATTAAATTGCAAGTTGTTGGCCAATTATATTTTGCAGAAGATTAACGCTTCAGCATATTATTTCTGATATTAGTAACTTAAACTGCTGAGGAAAGCAACTATTTTTTTAGAGGGAGCAAAGTTTCTGAGTACATTAAAGGTTTTCGGAGAAGAGCCGATACTCAACACAGATGGGTTTCCTGCTCTTGAAAAAATGGATTGAATAAGTCATTCGTGGGGGGAGGATACTATATCCAGCACATAACAGTGGACCAAATCAAATGTTTATACGATTATTTATTTTTCCAATTGCAATAGTAATTTTTCTGACCGCATGTTCAGGCAGAACCGCTGAATTTCCCAGTCAGTCCTTCCGCAGCAGGTTGAGTGAAGGAGACAGTCATATGGGGTGGAGTCTAAATTATTTTGATAGCTGGCAGAACGGTCTGCAGCAGCGATATTTGAAGCTGGCGGAAATGCATACAATTGCCGCCATTAAATTGTTCAGACACCTTGAATCTGATACTTCTCCACGTATCAGTGAGTTTTATGTGGTTCGTGAACGTCGTACCCGTAGTTGCCGATTATTGGCGGAACTGCAGTTTGCGGCCAGTAATCACGGGCATCAACTCAGTTCAAACACTCCCGACGGATGTATCTATTTTTAGCAGGAAAATCTCTGCGCAGCGCAGGTTTTCTCCGATTTTCAATAAGTTTGTTTTTACAGCCCAACTTTGTTGTCCAGGCCGGCTTCTATCCATCTGCTTTAGGCTCCTCATATAGTTTATTGTTCTAGCTTCATTTTGTTGTCCAGACTGGCTTTTATCCTTTTGCTTTCTGCCTGATAACGTTCTGATGCTTTCTGATCACTGGTATTTGCATAATAGTAACTGATCAAATCAAGCAGGTGCAGCTCACCTTCGAGGTCACCCAGCTGCTGCTTGATTGCAAGATGTTCTTTATAGGCGGCAACCAGTTCTTCATCATTCTGCATCGATGAGTGAGCTTGTTCTATGCGGTCGTAGAGTGGATCCATTGCAGAAATATTAACTCGCTGCCGATTGTAGTTGAGCAGATCTTTCAGCAGCGGTAAAGCTTCTTCGTATGCATCTTTTTCTTCCAGAGTTTTTACAATTCCATCCATGACGTTCGCATAATTAGTTTGTTCAGGAATATCTTTGAGTGGTGATTCTTGTTTTTGCTCAACGTCTGTTTTTGGCGGCTCGGATTTCGAAACATCTGCATTTTTACTGCTCGAATCCAGCGGAAGTTCAAGTTTTTCTGCTAATTGCAGCACGTCGGGGCTTGGTTGCTGTCCTAGTTCTTTGAGTATTTCCAGGTAACTTTCAAGACCGGCCTTAGCTTCATTCATTCTACCGGATTCACAAGCAGTTGTTGCAAGTTTCAACAATGCTTCAGCTTCAGCAATTTTTTCTTCCTGAGGAGTTGTATTTTGTAAAGATGAGCTGAAAGGCTCCTCATCTTTCAGACTGTATGCATCGGATAGAGGTGGGAGTGGATCTTCATCACTGAACATTTCACTATCAGTTTCAGCATAAGTTTCCCCTCCTGGAATTGGAATTAACTCATCGGCAAAAAGATCTTCATCGAAATCTACGAGAGGTTCCACAGCTATACTTGCTGTTTGCTCTTTTAATGCCTGATGTTTACGTGAAAGTAATTCCAGTGCTGCTTCACCTGCACCGAGCGTTTTCTCAGTTTCAGCGTTATCACTGTTTATATTTCCCTGTTTTTCTGTTTCCGTCTGCTCAGCTTTTTCGGCAAGTTCATGTTTCTCCTCGAGCTCTTCTTCATCTTTTCCCTGCAGGATTTTTACGTTTTCGCTCAAAGTAACTTTAACTTGTTCAGCTTCATCGAGTTCTTCAGAAAAATTTTCAGGTCCATTGAATGTGCCAGCTTTTTGATAGGCTTCGGTTACCAAATCCGTGGTTCCATTGTTTTGCGGCGCTGTTGCAGGATCCTCAGTAGAAAGAGGATCCGCAGAAGGCGGAGAATCCGGAGTTGGGTTTAAATTTAATTTTTCTCTGAATTGTTCAAATATGTTCGCGTTTACACCCGGAATTAAATTTTCAGCATCGGAAGATCTTTGGTTTGCAGGGAGGATGTCAATATTTGCGGAATTAGTGGAATCTCGAAACGGTGCTGAAGAGAGTACCAGTTCCGGCTGAACAATAATGGTTGTGACTTTTTTTAATACGATCCAGATGCACAGCACCGCACAGATCAAGACCAGTGAAGTAAGTCCTAATTCAATTGAAATTTGAAACATTGAATATTCGAAAACAAGCAGAATAATGCCTAAAATTATTTTTTTCAGGATCTTCATAAATGTTGACTTAGTTATTTCTGTAGTGAATCATCATACTGGTTCTTTCACGGAATTTGTTATGTTTACTAGTTAAATCCGAGCGAACGCAAATGATGGGCATTGTTTGACCATTGTTTTAAGATTTTAACGTGCAGTGCTAAATGGACCTTGTTTCCAAGCAATCGTTCAATTTTTTTACGTGCGGCAGTGCCGATTGTTTTCAACATCTCCCCTTTTTTACCAATGATAATCCCTTTCTGAGAGTCACGTTCCACACAAATTGTGCAGGCAATTTTAATGCACTTGGGATCATCTTCAAATTGTTCAACGATGACCGCGACAGAATATGGAATTTCCTGCTGCAGACGTAAAAAAAGCTCTTCCCTGACAAATTCACTGGCCAGGAAACGTTCAGAGGCATCCGTCACCTGATGAGTTTCAAAATAAAAAGGATGAACGGGAAGATACTTTTTCAGGGTTTCAACCAGGTGTTCGACGTTTGTAGACTTCAGAGCCGAGACTGGAACAATTTCTGCAAAATCAGCCAGTTCAGCTAATTTTTTAATACTGACAAGTGCCTGTTCCTGTGGTATTGTATCAATTTTATTCAAAACAAGCACCGTCCGTTTTGCCTTTGCTGACAGTAGTTTGAGGATTTCCTGATCTTCCAGGTGCAAAAAGGAGAGTTCCTTTTTCTGTAAAGAAGATTCCGGTAATGGTTCAACTATCCACAAGTTCAAATCAGTATCACGCAAAGTCTCGGTTGCGTATGCTACGATTTTACGGTTGAGCAATTTTTCCGGACGGTGGATCCCGGGAGTGTCGATGAAAACAATCTGAGTGTACTGCTCTGTCCTAATCCCAAGTATACGGTTTCTGGTCGTTTGTGCTTTGTGTGCAGTGATGGAAACTTTCTGACCAACGAGTTGGTTCAACAGAGTTGATTTTCCAACATTCGGTCTGCCTATTAAACCGATAAATCCGCAGTGTTGTTCGTTTTCTTTTCTGTCTTCTGTTTGTTGACGCTTGTCTTTGTTTATTTTCATGTATGAATTTTAAACTTTTTAGGAGGTCCCGAAGTCAAAACAAGTGTAATGTCTTCCTGTGACTTTTTAATATTGTCTGAAACCAAACTTAATAACAAGGATTCCTTTAAACCAAAAAACGGGATACTTAAGCGCTCAATTCCAAGCTCTCTGCCGATAATACGAAAGACGGCAAGTGCGATATTGAAAATTTCAGTCTGCTGTGTTCGAAGTTTCCATCTTTCCTGCTGTTCTTCAGCAGACTGTTGCTGGAACATTTGTGCTATCCGTTCAAATTCGCTCCAGTCCATACTCAACCAGTTTCCAGGCTGATTGTTGTAGCTATTATCAGACACATATTTAGTAGAAACTTTAGTAAACAAACGGGCAAATGTTTTTGCGTTGCCGCCTGTTAATATCAAGTGAGAACTGTGTTGCGGATTCATTGAGCAAAGCCGAGATAGCTGAGTCAACTCTTCGTTTAGACTTGATTCCAGCTGTTGTAGAACAGGACTCATTTTCTTCAACCGCAGGGTACCGATATCAAAGCTATGCAGAAAATTGTTCCGGCTGATGTTGCTGTTTCCTACTGGTTCGAGTAAAGAAATCTCCAGACTTCCGCCACCTAAATCTGCTAAAATAGTTTGTGTTAACGGAAATTTACTGAAAAGAGTTTGAGGCAAGAATGATCTCACTCCTTCGAGTAAACATTGTGATTCTTCTTTTCCGGAAAGTATTTTAACGGGATGCCCGACCATGGTTTGCATACGTGAGACAACATCATCACGATTTTCAGCATCCCTCATTGCACTTGTTGCTGAGAGCGATACTTTGACTTGAGAAAATTTTTGTGATTCGCACAGCAAACCCTGAATTGTCTGTTCCAGTTGTTGAAAAATATTTTCCGGAATCAGTCCGTGCTCAAAAACTGAATCGCCTAAACGCAGATGCGCGCTCCAGCTTTCCAGTACACGCAATTCGCAAGAACCAACTAATCCCCCCACAATCATGCGCACCGCGTTACTGCCAATTTCAATAGCGGCAAAGTTCATCGGCATCAGTTCTTGTAAATATTTTCAAAAATTGTAATCATCAAAGACAATTTCTTATTCTTGCCCCTACTTCTTGCATCTCTCCTTCAGCATATTGGATATGTTTCCGAAAAGGTCTGGGGCTTCCTTCTGCGCGAGGAAGCACGTGGAAGTGGATATGCTCCACCTCCTGTCCGGCGTTTGCACCGTTGTTAAGGATTAGATTATAGTCAATGCCGTCGAAAGCAGTACAGACGGCTTTCGCCACTTGCTGTAAAGTGCGCATCAGTGAGATGGCCTGAGTTTCAGGAAGATCTTCTAATCGCATAACTTCAAATTTTGGGATAACCAGAGTATGTCCCGAGGCACTGGGCATAATGTCTAAAAATGCAATTTCTGCATCAGTTTCGATAATTTTTTCACAAGGAATTTCACCTTGAATTATTTTGGTGAAGATCGAAGCCATTTCAAGGTTTCCGGTTTAAGTTTGAAAATTACAGGTTCAATTACCGTAACGCAAAGCAGGTACAGTTTTGTTTCTCTGTTTATGCTCACGGCTTTGTTTGTTAGCGGACTATTTTTTGTTTTCAGGCCTCAGCTTTTACAAGCAAGTAATCTAAATTCTGCCAAGTTTCCTCACTATAAAATAGAAGTTTCCTATGACCACGATAAGACACTTCTTGTGGGAAAAATGCAAGTCCGTTTCTCTCGAAAAGCATATCCGCATGATGAATTATTATTTGCCCTGCCGGGAAACCGGTTCCTTGTTCCGGATGAACGTGGAATCAGAAAACACAAGATTGTGCCGGTTTTTTCCTTAAACCGCTTTCAGGATAATCTTGAGGATCCAAAATCTCCAACAGGTTTTAGTCCTGGAAATCTGGAGATCAAATCCGTTAATTTCTTCGATCCTCAGTCTGCAACTGCACAGCATCAGCTAGCTTACAAACTTGAAGAAAATCCAGATTTGGAAGTTGGTTATTCAACATCACGGGGACTCTTACGGATTTTCCTGCCGAAGGATCTTCCAGACACACAAGGCTTTCCCGGAGAGTCAACAATTCAACTCGAATTTTCAACTAAGTTCCCAGAACATGCTCAGGAAGGCACGGTCAACGGTATGCTACTGACCGCGAATTGGCATCCAAAATTATTGAACTGGGAAGCGGATCAAACTGTTAAAGAGAAAGGCTGGGCAACTTCAGGAAATAATCCTTCTCCCGCGACATTTGAGGTCAGTTGGAAAGCAGTTCAGGCGGGCACATTAATCACGACTCCCGGCAATTATAAATTGCTCCCTGGTCAGGAGTTAACTCTCCCTGTTACAAAAAAACTGCTTAAGAAATTTCCCTTGATTTTCAGCAAAGTTCATCAACAATATGCTGGGAAAAGCGCAGTCGAAGTGTCTGCTGAAAAGTCTGTTCAGCATATTGCAAAAGGAGGTTCTCAACTCACATCATTTTATCTTAAAGGCCATGAACGCAGAGCCGAACTTTTGCATAATTGGACTGCGTCATTTTTGGAATTTATGCAGACACGTTATGGTCTCAAATCACCGTGGGGATCAATTCGGGTAGTTGCAGTAGAAGCTGAATACGAACAAGTGGATGTGGTTAATAACCTTGTTCTGGTACCCCTGCCGAATTATAAACGTGCTGAATTAATGGACCGGCAAGCTCTTGGATTTTTGACACGGAGATTGGCGCAGCTTTGGTTTGGAGAATCAGTCTGGAGTAACGAGGATACGCAACAATGGCTGAATTTGGGTCTTCCTGCATTTATGGGCTTACGTTATTTTCAGCACAAGTTTGGACCGGATGCCGGAATTTTTGATGCATTTGACTGGTTGAATCCACGTTACCGCGATCACTATTTTGAAAGTATGGCAAACAGTATCTCGCCAAAATTGAGATATCCCATCTTATCTTCTTTCAGAAAAAATCCTGATTCCCAGAAATATTTACAGACTCTGACTTATAAATCCGCAATGGTCTTTTCTATGCTGGAATACATGCTGGGACACAGAGCATTTCAACAAGGGCTTCAGCATTTTTTTAACAATAATCAACAAAAATTGGTGCGCATAAGAGAAATTCAGCAGGCATTTGAAAAGTTTAATCTACCTCATCTCAGGATTCATCGGCTGCCTGCAGAAAGCCCATACAACGCTGACGGTGATGGATCACTGGATTGGTTCTTTTCACAGTGGTTCCGGACAGTGCAGACCCTGGATTATAGTTTTGAGGATTCAACTACCAGAATTTTGCCAAACGGAAAATATGAAACTGAAATAATAATTAATAAAATTGGTGTTGCTAAAATGCCGGTTGTGGTGGCACTCAGAACTAAAGACGGTAGAGAAATTCGCAAGATGCTGCCTGGTATTGAACGTCAGGAAACTACACTGTTTGTTACAGAAAGTTTTCCGGAAAAAGTTTCACTTGATCCAGATGAACAGTTGCTCGAAACATCCAGGATGAATAATCATTCTTTCAAATTTTTTCGGGTTCGTTTTGGTTTTGACTGGAAAAAACAACGAGAACAACTAGTGCTACTGGTTCCAGGATTAGGCAACAATGCACTGGATGGTAACTCGTTTGGCGTAGGTATCCGCTACAAGTTTGATAACTATCGAATATATGCCATTCCGGGTTATGGCACAAAAAATCATAGGGGGCTTTACTTATTCAATCTGGACAGGGATAATCTTGGTTTGTATGGATTGGAAGCAGGATTTAGCGCGCAGGAGTATGGAGGGGTGCGTTCACAGGGAGTCAGGGCGACTTACAATCCTCCAAACAACCCGGGTGATCTGCAGTACGAATTTCACTCAAGTTTTTCCCGGGAATCGCTCTTTTCTGCAGGTAGCAATTCAGTTGAAAGTGGAGTAACTGAAACAGGAGAATCTAATACCTTCCTGTTGAAACATAGTGGGAGTATCAGACCAAAGGATTACTATGAATTTAACTGGGATATTTGGAACGAACAACCCGCACTTGCGTTAAAGAGTGATTTTTCTTATGTCAGGGGCGCGTTAACTTTAGGGCAAATTCTTCGTGTAGGTCACAGGAAGTTGTTTCAGTTGGACATAACTCACGCGACTACTACTGGTGAAACACCGCTGCAGAAAAAATTTCAACTTGGCGGACCGAATGTCCTGCGGGGATATCCTCAACATACAATTTTGAGTGATGAACATTTGTTAGCCTCTAGATTAAATTATAAATTTCCTTTAATTACTGCACCTTTGTGGGGTCTGGTAAGCGCTTTTAAAATTCAGGCGACAGTTTTTTATGATCAGGGTAAAATATGGTCCCAAGGAAGTTCAAATGAAAAAGCTATACTTCGGAAAAATACTGGAATGGGTATTGAATGGACTGTAGATACTGCATCATTATTTCAAGTGCCTTTAAAAATCGAAGTCGCTTTTCCATTGGATGACCAGGAATATAAAAAACCGCAGTTTATACTGCTTGGTGTCATCACCGGCAGTTAAAAAAATTAAGCCCTCTTTACCAGCGTAGACTTGATTCTTGTACAAACAAATGTGAAGATCAGTCCCTGTAATACGTACTTGAAAAACAGACTATTTACGAATGCCGCATCAAAAATATCTTAAAAAAACATGATAGCGAGAAAGCCACAAAAATTTTCACTGAATACCATGGAAAGTAATTCAGAGCAACTAGACAAAGAAAGTACCTCCTCTTTCTCTGAAAAGCAGCAGCAAAAAAAATCTGCAGTGGATGCCGCAACTTCAATTCTTGAAGAGCTTGGTGTAAAAAAAACGTCTGCTAAAAAAACTAATAAAAATAACCAGTTAAATGTTCAAAGAAAATCCGCGTCTATAAAAAAGCCTATAGTAGAGCAAAAGGAATGGGACAACAGTCTACTGAAGGATTTGAAAACCCAAAAATCCGCAGCTAAAAAAATAACAGTCAAGCCAACAGGTGCGAATAAAATCCAATCTAAACAAACAAAAAATAAATCAGCAGAAACAAAACCAACGCAAGTAGAAAATCTGACGGATCAACCTAAAGACAAATTTGGTTTCCAGGAAAAATTTATGATTTTCACTATGCTTGTAGTTTTGGGAGTTGCTGTTCTGGGTTTTATCGGTGGTTATCTAAAAATATTTGACTTAGCTATTTTTCGTCAGTTGGCGAGTGGCAACGTGCATCAACTAGAGTTTGTAGGTGAGTTTGAAGCAAGAAAAGTAGAAAACGGTTATAACCGGCTTCCTTTATTTGTAGTCGAAGGTTCAATCCGGAATAATTTTTTTGAGTCTGATCAGGTAAAAAAAATCCAGTTAAAGGCATTTGTGTTTGACGCAGAGCAACAGATTATTTCCAGCCACTTTACTTTTGCAGGAGTTGTACTCTCAGATGAACAATTGGAGACCTTGAGTCCCTTGGATATCAAGTCTCTGAGACATTCTGGTGATTTGAAGTTGCTTAATTCAAATGTGGAAACTGAGGTACAAAAAAGATCTTTAATGACTATCGATACCAAAGGCCAGGAAGTTCCTTTTCAAGTAGTGTTTTTTAAGGATGTTTCTGCCATCAAAAGGGCCTCATTACAAATAGTTAGTTATGTACGCAAGAACAAGCTTGTTTATGTGCGTGCGCCCGACCTCCAGTAATTGAAGAGTCTGCTTTTCAACACCGAATTTTCCAGGCTTTCCAGCTTTAATTAACATTCCGGTTTCAACCTCTCTACCACACAATTTGTGCAGCTCAGATCTGACTTTAACATAGGAGCAGTTTCACCTACTCAATGGAATACATTATCCGGATCCGAGTTCCCTTTTTCGGAGCATGCTTTTTTGGCTGCTCTGGAAGAAAGTTCCTGTGTTGGTGAAGAATCCGGATGGCAGCCGTGTCATTTGACTTTGTGGGACAACCAAAAGCTGCAGGGTGGACTTTGTCTATACGAAAAAAATAATAGTTATGGTGAGTATATTTTTGACTGGGGCTGGGCGAAAGCTTATGAACGGCATGGTCTGAATTACTATCCAAAACTTGTTTCAGCAATTCCTTTCACTCCGGCAACAGGTCCTAAACTGCTTGTGCATCCTGACACAGATAAGGAGAATGTGTGCAAAAAACTACTGGAAGGAGCCTTAGTCAGTATGCGTGAAAGACTGTGTACATCTCTCCATTTTTTATTCATCACCGCAGAAGAGTTGCCGGCCTTTACTGCAATGGGATTTCTAATCCGCCACAGTTTTCAGTTCCATTGGAAAAACAATAATTATCGTGATTTTGCTGATTTTTTAACAACATTAAAAGGTAAACGCCGTAAGGAAATTTTACGGGAACGCCGTCAAATAGAACAGCAAAGGATCAACGTGGAAGTGCTTGAAGGAGAAGCGATACTTCCAGAACATATTCAACAGATGTTCCTTTTTTACCGCTCTACAACTGATAAGAAATGGGGGCAATCGTATTTATCTGCAGACTTTTTTCAGCGGCTCTATGCGACAATGCGCAAACGTATGGTGCTGATTCTGGCATATGCAGAAGGAGAATGTGTAGCAGGAACAATTAATTTTAAAAAAGGAGATTGTTTGTATGGACGTTACTGGGGCTGTAACAGAAACTATCGGAGTTTACATTTTGAGTTATGCTACTATCAACCGCTGGAATATGCGATCCGCCATGGAATCAACTTGTTTGAAGCAGGTGCACAGGGGGAACACAAAATTCAGCGTGGATTTCTTCCTGAACTTACCTACAGCGCACATTGGTTGGAACATCCGGGATTCCGCAATTCAGTTGCTAAATTTCTGGAAGATGAAAAACTGGCGATCAGTAGAGGTATTGAAGAGTTCATTCCTCATTCACCTTATCGTGAATCAGTGCTTTTACCTGTGGAGGATGAACGATCGTAAAGTGGATTCTCACAAATACATTTGATAGTTTCCGCATACCAGCGTCCACCGCGTTTGGCACGCAGACGTTGGCTGTTGAGGAACTTTGCTATTTTGTGATAGCTTAAGTTCTCCAACTCGCGTTTTTCTCTGATGATGGCAGCAATGTTCAGTTCTTTTGCTATAGGGGTGAGACGTTTTTTTTGATAAGTGTAACCAAACGGGGCATGTCCCACACGCTCCCCAAGTTCCCGTTTACGTTCAATCATATCTCGGGTACGGTCCGGAATTGATTTTGCGTCCCATAACGCCATGATACCGATCGCTTCCAATACTTTTTTGCCGTTTTTAGTCTTTGAATCCAGACCTTCTTCTAGAGAAACAAAGCGTATTTTGTGTTCTGAAAATAATTGTAGAAGCTGTTGATGGAGGCGTATTGTCCTCGTAAACCGGTCTAAACGCGCAATAACTAGTACACGGACTTTTCCTTGTTCAATTAATGAGATCAACTTTTTCAGGTTTGGTAATTCAAGACTGGCGCTGCTGGGTACAGTGTCGCGGAAAATTTTGCTGATCTCCAGGCCCTGATCTTCGGACCACTGGCGAATAACTCGGGCTTGTTCTCTGAGTCCTAAACTTTTCGGAGTTGGACGGTGACTGTTCAAACGGATGTATCCGTAAATACTCATTTTTCTTTAATAAGAAAGTTTAGCTTTTTATTAATACTTGCCGCAAAAACATCAGTGAATTTCGATTAATAATTTTGCCACCACTGGAACTGGAGGGAATCTTTAGCTTTTGGCTAAAGTTAAATAAAATCCAGTTAGTGAGTCTGAATGTTTGATTGTTCACTCATCATCATCAATTATATCAAAATTAATGTCCACTGCATGGTTCAAATCACTACTCATTATTTTTTCGCCTGCTCTGAATCTTTGTTGCGGAGAGATTCCAGCTAGTTCCAGTGATCGCCGAGAATAACATTATGTAATTATTTCTCTTTCATTAGCATTTGTTTTTTGGTTGAGTATTTACAGTTGTGCTGGGATAGTAATTGTAGTTACATACTTCATAAATTGGGTATTTAAGATCAGCTAAAGCTAGTTAAAATCTTCTATTTTATCAGACTAATGGTCAAGTGTTTTCGGGCATATTGTTAATTGGTATTATAAAGGAACCACTTAGTTGAATTCCGTAATTGAGTTATTCTATTTTTATCATGCTGCAATTTACAAAATTTTTCTAACTTAAGGAAGTTTTCTGTTTGTCTAATTTCTATAGAACAAGATAACATAGGTGAAAAATGGATAATTTTGAAGGGAGGAAAAATGTCATTTGAAAAAAATATCCGTGGAGAATGTGTCCGGATTCTTGGCAAAGAGTGGGTCAAGGATGATGAGGTAACACTCTACACTTACCGTTGTGATGGACTGACGCTTTACACTGCTCCGCCGATGGGTGTGCTCTTTCCGGGAACAGTTGAGGAACTGGCTGCTGTTGTAAAATTACTCCATCAGCACAAAATAAGTTTTATTGCACGAGGTGCCGGAACAGGTCTTTCTGGCGGAGCAATTCCGCAGGACGGAAGTGTCATTATCGAAATGGTGCGTTTCAAGGAAGTACATGAAGTTGACATGATTAACCGCACCATCACTGTCGGACCAGGTGTGATTAATTTACGTATTACGGAACATGTCAATGCAGATGGTTATCATTACGCTCCTGATCCTTCCTCTCAAAAAGCCTGTACAATCGGCGGGAATGTCGCAGAAAATTCCGGCGGTCCGCATACTTTAAAATACGGTGTGACAGTCAATCATGTTCTTGGTGTGGAAATGGTTTTAGCTGACGGTGAACTAGTCACACTTGGGGCAAATCATTTCGGATTGCCAGGGCCGGATTTGCTGGGTTTAATCACTGGCTCTGAAGGGACATTCGGAATTATCAGCAAAATAATTTGCCGGCTTACGCCTAATCCGGAAAAAGCGGTAACTATGCTGGGAATCTATAAATCAGTTCGTGACGCTTGTGAATCGGTTTCAAGTATTATTGGTCACGGGATAATTCCTGCAGCCTTGGAAATGCTGGATAGAATAATGATTTCTGCCGTTGAAAAAGCACTCAAGCCGGGTTTTCCGCTGGATGCTGAAGCTGTGCTGATTGTTGAACTGGACGGATTGTCAGACGGTCTTGACGCGGAAGCAGAGGTTGTTGAAAAATTACTCAAAGAGACTGGAGCAATCACTGTCAACCGTGCCCGTGATGAAGTTGAACGTGCTAAAATCTGGCGTGCGCGTAAGGAAGCTTTTGGCGCAATCGGTCAAATATCACCAAGTTATTATGTGCAGGACGGAGTGATTCCCCGTAGTAAACTTCCGGAAGTGCTGGATGAAATTTCCGTAATCGGTAAAAAACACGGCTTGACTGTGGCTAACGTTTTTCATGCAGGAGATGGGAATCTGCATCCGCTGATTCTCTATGATTATGAAAATCAACAGGAAGTTGAAAAAGCACATGCGATAGGTGAAGAAATATTGTCATCATGTATCAGACACGGCGGAACTCTTTCAGGAGAACATGGAATAGGTATTGAAAAAGCGGAATGGATGAGCGAACTGTATTCTGGGAATTCACTAGATAATATGCAAAATGTACGTGCATTTTTCAATCCGGAAAATTTACTCAATCCCGGAAAAATTTTTCCACAGCCTGGACGTTGCGCGGAATCAAAAAGCGGGACTCCTCCTCTGCAGGCTTCTGCACTGGATAAACCTAAAATGGTTGCCTCAAAATCAGGAATTGCAGTATGAGTACTTTTGAATCCGGCTCACTTGAAGAAATCCAAAGTTGGGTTTCCAGCCGTATTGAAACAAAGCAGGCATTCAGGATTTGCGGAAAAGGCTCCCGTTTTGTGAGCACAAATTCCGGAAAATCTACAGACAATTCCTGTGACTTCCTTTCGCTGAAAAACCTCAACGCAACACGTTTTTTTGATCCGGAGGACATGGTAGTTGGCGTGGAGTCAGGTATGAGTATTAACACACTCCAGGAAATGCTGGCAGAACGTAATATGCTGTTGCCTGTAAATCCGTGGTTCGCTGATTCCTCCATAGGCTCGGTAGTGGCCTGTAATGATTTTGGACCGAACCGCATGAATATGGGCGGACTTCGGGACTACATTATTGGTATCGAATACATAAACGGTAAAGGCGAAATCGTTCATGCCGGCGGAAAAGTTGTAAAAAACGTTTCGGGATATGACCTGACGCGGATGATGCTCGGAAGCGAGGGCGGATTGGGAATCATCACTGCGGTCAACTTTAAGGTAATGCCTAAACCTGTCGAAGCTCACGGATTGTTTGGGATTATTAACTCAGAATCGTGGTTGTCTCAAGTAGAGGAACTTCACAATCGTAGAATTCCTCTGGACTGGATTCAGGCTGTTTCTACATTAGATTCAAACTGGATTATAGGATTGGGATATTCCGGAAACGAGCCTAACCGAAACCGTATTGAAAATGAAATCAGCATTGTTTTTGGGGAAAATTTGACTGTACTTGCTGATGGAGAATCATTTGCCGGACAAAAATTCACGCCTGGAGAAAACAGGTTTAAGGGATTTATATCGGGAATACGTGATGTCTGGGAAATGCCGGAATCGCATTTTCATGTGTTCGCGACTGCTGCAACAGGAAATATTCTCAATTTCCCTTTTGAACTGTTCCGTAAAGAAAATTTTAAAATGCTAATTCATCCGATCGGCGGTGATATTCATTTTATGCACGAATGCAGTGACAGAAAAGAACAGCTTCAGTATCTTGAAAAAATAAAATCCGTTTTAGTTCATCCTGACTGCAAACTTCGCTGGGTCAGCGCTAATGCAGAAAATTCACTGCAGGATTTGGAGGATTTCGGTGTTGCCAGCGGTTATGCATTGACTCAAAGGCTAAAACGTCATTTGGACCCCGCCGGAGTTTTTTCTTCCAGCTATTACGATTTGGAGTTGGATGTATGAGTATTGAATTTTCGCATAAGGCGGTTCTGTCGACCAAAGAACTTTTCCGTCAGGCTGATTTTGAAAATATACTCAAATGCGTTCACTGCGGGCTATGCCTGGACAACTGTCCCACATACAGGGAGCTAGGCGATGAAAAAGACTCCCCAAGGGGACGTCTCTATTTAATGCGGGGACTTTGGGAGGGTGAACTCGAAATGGAAGCAGAAGTGATTGATCCGCTTAACCGTTGTCTGGATTGCCGAGCCTGCGAAAGTGCCTGTCCTTCCGGTGTACCTTACGGCGAACTGCTGGAAAAAACACGCGGTATAATTTTGGAAAATACTCAGCAAAGTTTAAAAGAACGTATCTTACGTTTTTTCTTGTTGAGAGGACTTTTTCGCTCCACGAATCTGCTGATCACTGCCAGTTGGATTTTAAAAATATATTCTGCTAGCGGATTGCCTAAACTGATCACCAACACTTTTTTGGCTAAATTAATGCCTCAACAATTTGTTTTTCAACAACATTTGCTGCCTAAATGTTCAGGAAAATCATTTAAACGCAAACATGCCGATCAAATATTAGCTCCTTTATCAATAGAAGATAAGCAGGAAGATGCTGCTCAAATCCGGAAAGAAAATTTAAGAGTTGGAATGTTTTCGGGATGTATAATGGATGTTTCAGAAGCCGCTATCCATGAATCTACCCTGACTTTGCTGCGTCATATTGGTTGTGAAGTTGTGGTTCCTGGCAATCAAAGCTGCTGCGGGGCACTGCACGTTCACAGCGGAGACAGAAAAACCGCACGTGAATTTGCACTGAAGAACATGGCCGCGTTTGAAAATCGTCATTTGGACGCGATCATCACAAATGCTGCGGGCTGTGGTGCTCAGTTGCAGGAATATCGCCACCTTTTTACTGAGGCAGCCGCAGAAAACCAAAAAGACACAAGGTCGGCTGGGGATTGCAAAAACTTCGAAAATAAAGTCACCGACATTCTCGAATTCCTCTCTGCTTATCCGGATTTACTGGCAAATCTTCCGTGGAGTAAAGATGAAGATACTGTGCTTTATGATGCACCGTGCCATTTGATGCATGCCCAAAAAGTTGACGAAAATCCGAGGAGACTTTTAAACAGTTTGCCTGGAGTTAAACTGGTAGTACTCAAAGAATCAAACTGGTGTTGTGGTTCGGCGGGAATATACAACCTCGTTCAACCCGAACTTTCTGCTGCGGTTCTGAATCGTAAAACCGAGTCGATTCGTCAAACGCTGGCCGAAAACCCAAAGGCGAGTACCATTGTTACCGCTAACCCCGGATGTCTTTATCAAATACGTGCAGGAGTACGAAGTAATAATATTGATCTCCGCATCCTCCACCCCGTTGTTTATCTGGCAGAGCGCTTGATGCTTAATCGAGGCTGAGAACAATCCGGTTCACTTTTTTAAATGCTGAAAAACACTGAGAATTTTAACTCAACTTCCGCTATACATTTCTGAAAAAGAAACCTCCGGAAAAAATCCAATGTCTTCTGAACGAGTTTAACAAACCGTTTCAGTAATTATTCACCATCCCAGCGATAATGTTCAAGGTCCGTTCTTCCCGACTTATCAAATTTAATACCTTCCGCTTCCAGCAGTTTTTGTTGAAGTAATTCACCAGAACCACTTGTTCTCTGACTGATCCCACCTTTATAATTGATTACTCTTTGCCAGGGGATATCAGAGTTTAAAGGAATTGAAGATGCAGCATAACCCACCATACGCGCAGTACAACCACCGACTATTTCGGCAATTTGACCGTAAGTCGCTACTTTCCCGGAAGGAATTAAGCGGATAATCTCATGAATTTGCTGGTAGAGAGTGGGAATCACAAAGTATTAACTGCCCGATTTAGCTAAATCTCTGGATTTTGTTTGTGGAGCAGGATTCTCTGCTGTAGAAGTTTTTAACTTGTTTTGAACAAGCTGGAGATGTTCCTGTGATTTTAAGGATTGAGAAGAAGCTGCTTTTTCAGCGTAGGACGGGATATTAATGAAACTGAAATCTTTTTCAAAAAAAGTCATCCATTCATAATCTTCAGTTAAACTTCTCAAGCGCAGCACTTGGTTTTCGTAAATAGAGATAATGAAGTCATCTTCCAGCATCGGCATTGGATGAGAAACGACCTGAAATTCTTCGGTGCAGGTTCCAATCGCATTTCCTAAAAAAAGGAAATCTTCAGGAGAGTTTCCGAAAAGTGCAGCTTTGATTTGTCCTGATTTACCAACTATACCTAAACGTTTAAAGGAACTGTTAAGGCTGATATCCCGTAATTTTACCATCACATCTTTGGTCACAACGGTCTCTATCAGTGGACCTTCTTCCGGAGGATTCCAGCGTGAAGCAAAATTAAAGGAACTGGTTGCAGGTTTCAGTTCAAGAGTTTGTTCCTTACTTGTGCTGAGATTTTTTACATGAAGCCTATTTGAAATCACCTGAAATTCTAATTTTGCAGGATTTTTATTCTTCAGTAATTTAAAGAAATTTGCTTCTAGCGGAATTGACCAGACAGGCTCATTTTCCTGAAATTGCGTTTTCAGATTAGCAGCAACGTTTCCGGATTTTAAAAAAACGTTTTTGGCTGCACCTTCCATAACCAGGTGCAGTGCTTCATCACGGAAAATCAGCAGCATCCTGCCGTTGAATCCTTTTTCCAGATCAACCAGGATCTTATGCAGATTTGCTGACATGATAAAGGTTCCGTCATCCTCAATTTTCAGAAAAGGAGTCAAGGTTTCAACGTAAGTTCCACCTTTATGCTGGAAGTGGCTGCTTAATTTTTTCTCATTCCAGAAAGTCAACAGTTCTGCAGGATCTATTCTACGTACATCACCAGGAAATTTATTTCTTGCAGTTTGCCAGGATGAGGTCTTTTTTCCCTTCACTAAATCTGAAACAGTTTTTCCGTTATGATCAGTCTGTTGGGTGCGTTTAGCGTGATTTATCAACAGTACTGATACATCCTCAAACGGAAATATACCTACGGATTCTATACAAACGAATGGTTTGAAATCTTTTGTTTTTTCATTCATTTGTTTGATCTTCCCTGAAACGTGGTGTTGCTGCCTGTTTTTGAAGAATCAATCTTACGGTCAAATCGCAAGAAAATTGGAGCGAGAAACGGGATTCGAACCCGTAAAATATGTTTTCTCATTAATTCTGTATTTTTCTAAAATTAACGTTAAACCTTTTGAAATACCTGTTTATAAGCTATACTCTTTATTATCTATTTCTATCCAGTTCTATCAATTTTATTAAAACTGGTGGGGGATACGGTGGGGGGCTGTTTTAGCTAGTAAAATATAAAGCTAAAAAATTACTATAAACTACTGTAATATTAGATAAATAATTAATTATTTGTTGGAGCGAGAAACGGGATTCGAACCCGCGACCTCAACCTTGGCAAGGTTGCGCTCTACCAGCTGAGCTATTCTCGCATTTGTGGCGTGCCTCTTCATTTTATTTGAAGGAATGCAGGATAGTCAAACTATTTATATTATACGCAGAGATGCATTAAATATTTCTTAATTAGTGCATGATCTTTGCAAATTCATCTTAGATTAGGGAAAGATTAAAACTTGATAGAAGACAGAGTTCCGTTTGATAATATAAAAAAAGTATAAATTTAAGATACAACAAGGCAAGGATTACCATAGAATACAAAGAGCATATGAAATTTAATAATATCCAAATAGTTATCAACGGCTTTGTTGCAATTTTCTGTATTTTTGGTCTTGTCACAGATCTAGAAGCCGCGTCCCCTTCATTCAAACCGGCACCGCTGCGTAATCAGGCCTTGATGTTTGAAATGAGCAGTAGCGGCAGTCGGCAGATAAAGCTGGATGTTAATTTAAAAAAACGTGTTGCTGTACAAAAACAATTCTCCGCAAAGAAAAAACTACCTGCAAAAAAGCAGCTTTTTGTAAAGAAGCAGCATTTGGTAAAAAAGCAGGATTTAGTAAAAAAACAACCTGCAATTCGGAAACAGACTGAATTCCCCAGAACTCTTTACCGCAACAAAATTTGGAAAGTAGAAGGTGAACGCTACGACATTCCTCTACGCAACACTTCAAAAGTCAAAAGAATTGTCCGCAGGCTCACAACCAAGAAACGTAAGCAAATAATCACAGGAATGCGTCGATCCGGCCGATATGTGCCGATGATCACCAAGATGTTGCTTGAAGAAGGAATGCCGCGGGATCTGGTTTTCATGGTTCCGGCTGAAAGTAATTTCAATGTGAGCGCACGCTCACACAAGAGTGCAGTTGGATTATGGCAGTTTATCGCGTCAACAGGAAGGATTTACGGATTAAAAATAAATCGTTGGATTGACGAACGCCGTGATCCGGTTTTGGCTACCAAAGCTGCAATTAAATATCTTAAACACTTGTATGGCCTTTTTGGTGATTGGGAGCTTGCGATGGCAGCCTACAACACAGGTGAAGGTCGTGTTGAAAGAGCTATAAAAAGGGCGAAGCGCAGAGGTATGAAGCACAACTATTCGTCCCTGCGATTGCCACGCGAGACAAGAAACTACGTGCCGGCAATTATGGCTATGGCGGTTATTTATAAAAATCCGGCACGATACGGTTTAGGACACGTTCGCCCGATTCAAGCCATGGATGAAACAAAAGCGAGTTTACCGGTTTCTTTTTCATTAGAAGAGGTGGCACAACGTTCAAAAATGTCATTCAGACTGTTACGAGATAAAAATCCAGCGTTATTCCTTGGTGTGCCGCCTATGACACAGACGCGTTATTCATTTTACGTTCCTCAGCGCTTCCACACGAACTTGATGTCATCCCTGGAACAAAATCCGGCGCCGTCTAAAAAATGGAGCCTCTCTTATAATGCATTGCTAGGTAACTCGGCGTATGTGACAGGAGTACTGGAAAAATATGGTGCGCCTATCTATTTTAAGGTTCGGAATGGTGACAATTTATGGGATCTGGCTAAAAAACACAAAACATCGATTCGGCGTTTAGCAAGGTGGAACAAGCTCAATTCCAAATCTATTTTACGTGTTAACAGACGGATGAAAACTTATGTTCCAACCTGGAGAGTTTTTAAAGAAGTTGCCGGCACTTCAGCACCTTCAAGTCCAAGACTGATTGCCCAGAGAATAAGGGTGCCAAAGGGTGGATCGCTTTCTGTAATTGCAAAACGATATCGTACGAGTGTTAAGAAATTAATGAAATGGAACAAACTTTCCAGTCCTAATGCACTTAGGGCTGGACAGAGACTGGTAATTGGATACCGTAAAGTATCAAACTCTAAACTACCCAGCGCCGCAAATATAATTCGGGTTCCTAGAAATACGACCCTTTCACACTTGGCCTTACGCTATAAAACTACTGTGAAAAAATTGATGAGCTGGAACGGATTAACAAATTCGAAACAGTTACGCACGGGGATGAGGTTTTATGTAAAAGCACCAGCAAAAGGGCGTAAAAAATCTCAAAAGATTATAGTGGCAAAAACAAGTTCAAACAAGGCGCCTAAAGTCAGGCACAGGATTATCCGTGTACGTAATGGTGATACTCTCTGGAGAATTGCCAGGTTCTATCAGACAACAGTTAAAGAACTGGTTGTTTTAAATGAACTCAAGTCCGCAAGCCGTCTGCGTCTCAATCAAAAACTGATTGTACCTTTCCGTTCATAAAAAAGCCTCTTGCTAGTTTCTTGCTGTCAAATTTATGGCATCTTTGCTGACAAGCTAAATTTAATGTTTTATTAAATGCATTAAATTAGTGTAACTTTGAATAATGATGTTTACCGAGGAAAATAAAAATTTACTCTTAGAAGCACTTTCATATATCAAGCGCTTCAATGATAAGATAGTGGTTATCAAATATGGCGGAGCGGCGATGATTGATGAGCAACTCAAACACAGCTTTGCTCAGGACATTGTATTGCTTCAGTCTCTCGGTATGCTGCCCGTGATTGTGCATGGCGGAGGTCCAGAAGTTTCAAAGGCCATGGAACAATTAGGACAGGAAGTTTCTTTTATTGACGGTTTGCGGGTGACCAGTTCAGAAAATCTGAAAGTCGCGGAAATGGTGCTTTCGGGCACAATTAACAAAGAAATAATTACTCACCTTAACACTTTCGGCGGAAAAGCAGTTGGAGTAAGCGGTAAAGACGGATTATTGATTGAAGCACGTAAAAAGGGACATGCAGGAGGAGTGGATTTAGGCTATGTTGGAGAAATAGAAAGTGTAAATCCGGAATTGCTGCTGGTCTTGCTCAAACAGGGTTTTTTACCAGTTGTTTCTCCAATTGGTTTAGGCAAAGACGGTGTCACCTACAACATAAACGCAGATACCACTGCGTCACGTATCGCGGTCGCTCTCGGTGCATACAAAATAATATTTATGACTGATGTGGATGGAGTTCTTGAAGATGGAAAACTGAGAGGGCAACTTTCCGCAGTTGAAACAGAAAAACTGATCAAGAAAAACGTAATTAGCGGAGGCATGGCGCCTAAGGTTAGTGCCGGACTTTTCTGCGTTAAAAACGGGGTTGAGTCTGCTCAAATAATAAATGGTACAGATCCTCACTCTGTTATTGCAGAATTATTTACTGACAAAGGTATTGGCACTCAAATAGTCCTTTAATATTTTTTAATTGTGCTGTGAAAGCTAAAATATTTCAAGGTAAGGACTCTAATCAGGTTTAACTGTTATCTTCTTAGCATCTATCCAAGAAATAATTCCATCTGTCGCATGATAAACAGTTGAGTAAAACACTTTTTGGTCGAGAAGGTTCGCAACAATTCTACTTCTCCTGCCGCTTCTACAAATGATAATGACGGGGTCTTGTTTATCTGCTATTTCCCTCAGTTTTGACATCCATTCTTTAAGGTTGTAATTCCCACCATTATCAAAAAAAGTAAGAAGTTTACTTTTATTAATCACTCCGGTTTGGTGCCACTCACTTTTAGTCCTTATGTCTATTAATGGAACCCCTTTTCCCATTAGGTTTATTATTTCATTATTATTTACTTCATGTATATCTGCAAACAGTTGGGTACAGAATAAATAGGATACAACAGTTATCGATAAAATTCTTACTTTCATAATTCAACTAATATCTAAATTTACTTAATATACCAAGACTGTTCTATTTCAGACTTGTTTTAAAAAATACAAATATTCTGTTTTTTAGAACAATTCAACTCGCTTAATGTATGCCTTTGAGTGACGTCCGTTTACTTTCTCAGTTTTCTGTACATCGACCTCAATTCCAAGAGCAGTGATCGGCTCTGGTTGTTTAGCAAATAATTCAAAGAATTTCGCCGTCAGGTCAATTTCCGTGATATATGTTTTTCCGCTGCTCCCGTCACATGGTATACAGAGATAACGTCCACCTTTCTGCCAGTAGTTACCAAGATAAACTTGATCGGGTTTTTCGTCTTTTCCAAGGAAAAAACTGATGAAATAAGGTAGGTCAGGCGCTAAGAAAAAACCACTTTCAAGTTTGGCGTCACCAAAAAAAATCATGAAGGAAATCGCTTCACGAGTGTTACGTGTCTTGTCTGCAGGTCCGCTCCAGTCCGCTCCCAGAGGATATTGATCAACTCCCCATTCGATGCGTATTTTTGTTACACCGCGTAAATAGTCTGTTTTGTCAAAATCACGCATCAACACACCTAGCTCATCAGTGGTTGGTTCAATCACCAGCTTACTGTCTTCAAAACGCAAATTCATCTCGGCTACATCTTCACGGAATTCCCAGTTAAGTGCTTCAAACCAGGCTCTTACATCACCAGTTGCAGTACTGAAATCCAGCTCGTAAATATTCTCTGCGTGTGTGGAAGACGTAATCAACAAAAATCCACACAAAGCAAATATTTTTTTATATTGAAATCTGCTTGATAAAATTGAATTCCACATTTTATTTTTCTAACAATAACCGGAGATAAATGTTCAGTATTAATTCTTAATGTTTCCTGACTCCGCTAAATAAGAAGCTGAGCACACAGCTATTTTTTATCAACTGCCTTCACAGATTCAGCAAAACCGTGTCCAGAGAATTAAGCAAATATTAGCTGAAAATATGAAAATATGCAGACAATCGGGCAGTTGAATTTGTAAACAACACACTAAACATTTGAGCGTGAGATTTCAAGATTATTTTATAAATGACAATTATTTATTCAAAGGTAAAGCAAAATATTCTCAGTCCGGAGACTGTAAAATGAGAGCTAAATTTGCAGCAAAAATGATGGTCAAAAAAGGCAGGGTTCGTGTGGAGATTATTGGGAAGGAGGAAACTGCGTTTTAGCTTCTGTTTAAATTCCGGAAGAGTTGTCCACGGAAGGCATTTCTGCTTCAAATTCCTTCTCTTCCATGGGATTGGGGTTGATAAAAAACAGGTTATTACCGGCGATTGATTTAGTGGCTACCTCAATTTCCAGTTCGAGTAGATCACTGGTAATTTTTCTGCGTAGAATGCTTTTACGTTTCAAAGCAAACAATTCAAGCTCAAGATAACCGAAGGTGTTTTTCAATTCTGCAAGCTTTCTAAAAGCAGTATTATTTTCCAGGTAGTCAATAATCAAACTTTCCCTGCGTGGAGAATAACCACTGAATATCACAGAAAATCCCTGACTGATCTCATCTGTTTGTTGATAAAAACGGTTGATATGTTCTGTAGTACGACGCACATTTTCCAGACTTGCGTGCCTGCCCGCAATTCCTAATAAAATGTCCCGTTTGAGTTCACTGGGTTTTTTTACTGAAAACTCAGATGCCTCAACATTTGTTTGGGCTATTTGTTGTCCGGAAGCAGTATCATAAATACTGAAATTTACAACTGCAGTGGCTCGATAGAACGTGCCCTGCTGTTTGTTAAGGGGCCGTGAATTCATTCCCATAATCACCAGCACATCCGCATCATAATTCAGCGCGAGCGCAATCAGGCTGTCCACAGGACGTCCAACTATATCCTCCTCTTCCAGAGAACGATAGACTTGTCTTAGAGTTGCCTCACTAAACGTCCTGAAGCTCTGTTCTGCAAAAGCTTGCTGAGCAGCATCAAGTGCAGATGCTGCAGCCTTATTCTCACGGGGAAATGCTTTAGGCACTCTATTGTGGTAAAGCACTAACAGGCGCTTTTTTTTCAAACTATTCTGCAGAATTCGTACGGCTTCCAGTTTTTGTCGAATTTTCTCATCATCAACATTGGCAGTTATTATTATTTCATACAGATTTTTGTTGAAATTCTGTTTTTCCCTGAGGACTTCATAATCAATAATATATTTGCTGTTAAACCTGTAGATTTGGTTTTTAATAACTTCGTAATTTTGGTTAATTGTCTTCACATCAAGCAAATTCCCCACAGCTTTTTTAAGAGCTTCATGCAGAACATTTTTTAATGCCTGTTCCTTTGCGCGATTAATGTCTGCGTTGTATATTTTTGCAGAAGAATTGACGTTCACTTCTTCCGCCTGTAAAGGCAGACAAAAGAGAAAGGCCGAAATCAGCAAGGTAAAAAGAAATTTCATAAAAATATGAACTGCAAGATAAGAGAATAAAAGTTTAAAATATTATCCGAAAATATTAAACGGATTCGTCTTCAGTTTTAAAACAAGATGAGGTGCTTTTCAGTTTGTAGGCTGCAGCAAAGCACCTTCAGGAGGGTTAAGTTTGCTGGCTGATTCAATTGTACGATCCATCAGTTCATCAAGGGGGTTGTAGTCACCTTTTATATGCTGCAGATCAGTCCATGCCAAAGAATATTTTTCATGAGGATTGTATGCGTTGGCTTGAGCAAAGTGATATTCCGCCAACCCCAATTCACTACGTAACTGATAGACCACACCCAGATTGTAGTGCGCTGTTGCCAAATTCAAACGGTCGATGTTTTGAGATACGCGTGCATGTGATTTTATAATTTGCGCATAGCGTTCAAAATCCCGATTAGGAATCAGCCCCAAAAGGATAATATTTATTTCATCATGATCAAATGATTTTCCGTGAACTTCCAGCAAAGGCTGTAAAGTTGTGTGTGGCAAACCAGCTCTTTTGAGGCGTGAAAAGACTTCATCGGTGAATAAAAAGCTTTCTGATTCAGGAAAATTCCTTGGTTCAAAAAGTACATAATTCCAGCCTTTTAGAGCAAGGTCGTATCGCATACCGCTGGCAAAGTGATTTGAACGGATAATTCGGGGGTGACCGAAATCCAGCATGCCAAATGTCCATGGTACTGGACTGCTGCCTTTTTCCAGTGCAATCACGCGTTCTTGCGGTTCAGGGTTGATCCTGTCTAAAAATTTTTGCATCAGCAATTGAGCCAAACGTGCCATTTCGTCTAAGGAATCCGGGATGAGCAGAATGTCTTCTTCACCTCTATAACTTTGCTTGAGGCTGGCATTTTCAGTATTTAAGTAGAGAGTTTTGTCTCCGGCTGCATTGATGATTTTAAATGATATTTCCAAATCCAGCGTGCGATTAATCAAGCGTTCCTGATAAGGTTTTTCGTCAAATTCAAAAACACGTTTAATGGTGTTCAGTCCTGCAGGATTGTCCTGCAGGACCTTGTGTTCGACCAAAGTTATGTGTGTCTGCTGAATTATTTCTTCTGTATCATGTACTCCATAACGCCGGACTTCAAAGGAAAGTACACCCGCATTAGGATCATCTTTTTCAGGAATTACTGCTAATGATTTCAGCAGCGGCTGCTGATTAATTTGATAAGTTAATATTTTGCTGAACAAGACTGACTGCTCACCTTTAAATCGATCAATGTAAATAGTGTTTATGTCAGTAGTAAGTGCTTTAGCTGAGGGAGGAGTTTGATAATAAATTTGATTAACTGCACATCCGGAGAATATCAGAAAGACGGATAACAGAGATGTAATAAAGGAAAAACGAAAGAAATACGCTGTTGTAAATTTAAGTAGGAACCTCATTTTATTCAGAGGTGATATCGTTGACCGTGTTTTGCAGATTTTTATTCTGGTCAATTGTCCAAGTGTCCAGCACGGCATCGTCATCGAGGTTGCCTTTAGCAGTTGCGGTGAAGGAAGTGTTGTTACCGGTGAGGGTGATGTCATAGCGCGCGCTCCCTCCGGATTCCAGTTGCACATCCAATTTGCTGATTGTATCTGCGTATGTTTGATTGGTAGCGAAATAGATCTTTTGCGCAGTGAAAATTGCGCTGAGACTGACTTTAGCCTCAGTTTGTTTTGAACGCTGCAGATATGCTTCCAAACTTGGATAAGCAAGTGTAGCCAGAATGCCGATGATCACAACTACGATCATCACCTCCAGCAAACTGAATCCGCTGCGTAATTTACGCATCCTGGATTTTATGCAAAAAGTGTGGCCATTATTTATCATCTTCCTCCAAAAGAGAAATATTAAAAGCCTCCTGATTGCTTGATGAACTTGGGCCTGTTTTAATTTTTGGACAGGTGATTAATCCCAAATATCTTTGTCGTCCTTTGTTTTTAATGTTTTATCTTTAGAGCAGTGCCTGAATGGACAACGATGCCAGCTCCAAAATACGATCCGGAAAAACACCAAGGTAGAGTACTGCCAGCGCCGTTCCGAGTAACCCTGTCATGGCAAAACCGGAGGTGTTGCCTGAAACAACGCTACCTTCCGGAAGAGCACCTTCACGCATATACATGAACATTACAACCCGTAAATAGTAATAAACAGACAGGGCACTGTTGAGTATGCCAATCACAGTCAGCCAGATCCAACCTTCCTGCAGGGCGGCGCTGAAGATTTGGAATTTACCAATGAATCCTCCGGTCAACGGCAGTCCGACCAGCGAAAAAATAAATAAGCTCATCAGCAGTGCAAGAGTCGGGTTCCGTTTTGCGTAACCAGCTAAATCATCAAAAGTTCTAGGGATGCGTCCTGCGTCCCGGAAGGTCAAAATCCCAAAAGCTCCTGTTCCCATCAAGGCATATGCACAGGAATAAAATATTACACCACTGATGGCAGAGGTACTTCCCACTACAACTGCTACCAGCACATAACCCGCATGAGCAATCGAGGAATAAGCCAGCATACGTTTGACTTCGTTTTGACGCAAAGCCATCACGTTACCTACGGTCATGGTCAGCACTGCAAGGAGCCACAGGAGGTTTTCCCAGTTTGCACCGTCAAGAGGAATTCCTGTCATTAAAACACGAATGAACACCGCAAAACCTGCGGCTTTCGCTGCTCCGGAAAGGAAGCCTGTAACCGGAGTAGGAGCACCTGTATACACATCAGGTGTCCACATATGAAACGGTACGATCGCGATTTTGAAACTCATTGCCACAACTACAAGCACCATTCCGACAATGACAAGCGGATTTCCGGAACTGTTTTGTTGAATTTCAGCAATGATCGTCGGCAGTAAAGTACTTCCGGTTGCCCCGTAAAGCAGAGAAATTCCGTAAAGCAAAAAACCAGTGGAAAAGGCTCCGAGCAGTAAATATTTAAGTGCAGCCTCATTGGCCATAGCTACTTTGCGTTTCATTCCTACTAAGATGTAGCTGGAAATTGACATAATTTCGAGCCCAATGAAAATTACCAGCAAATCAAGTCCGGAAGTCATAAACATCATTCCGGAAACAGCAGTCAGGAGCAGTACGTAATACTCTCCAAAATTCATTTCATTTTCTGCAATATAATGCCGTGAAACAAAGACAGTCACGATGGCAACACTCATGTATATAAATTCAAAGAGTATCGAAAAATCATCCGCGACAACAGTTCCGTAAAATCCTGCGATGTCCTTCCCATGTAGCTGTGTTTCTGAGAACATTGCCAAAAGTAAACCGATGATCGTGGTTACTGCCAGGGTCAAGGATCTGTTTTTTTTAGTGGCAAAAAGATCAACCAGTAAAACAGTGCATGCAGTCAGCAGCACTATTATTTCAGGAATAATCGGAGTTAAATCAGTTAAGCTAATGAATTCCATTTTACTCACTCAGGAATTATCCTCTTCCATTATTGGAAGCAGGAAGTTGTCATAGATGGCCTTCAAGTACAGCAGGTTATACAACCTGCCCTATTGTTAAGACATAGTAGGAAAATTAAATTGTGCACCGGCTTTTATCCCAGTTGGCCAGCGTGAAGTAACCGCCTTGAGACGTGTGTAAAAGTGAATTGTGTCAGGTCCGTAAATGTGGTGGCTTCCGAACAGGGATTTTTTCCAGCCTCCAAAACTGTGGTAACCGACAGGCACAGGTATCGGCACATTTATACCAACCATTCCGACCTCAATGCGGTTAACAAAATCTCTTGCCGCGTCTCCGTCTCTGGTGAAAATTGCCACGCCGTTTGCGTATTGATTGTTATGTATCAGCTTAATCGCTGCTTCATAATCAGCAACTCGAACAGTGGAAAGAACGGGCCCAAAAATTTCTTCTTTATAAATGTCCATTTCAGGAGTTACCTGATCAAAAAGTGAAGCCCCGATGAAAAATCCATTTTCGTGTCCGGGAACTTTCAATCCCCGTCCGTCCACCAGCAGTTTCGCGCCCTGATCAACACCGCTCTGGAGCAGCGAAGTAATCCTCTCTAAACTTTGTTTTGTGATAACCGGACCCATTGCAACACTACTATCGCTCGGAGGCCCGACAGGTAATTTTTCAACCAGCGGCACCATTCGTTCCATCAACTCATCCGCAACTTTTTCTCCAACAGGAACAGGGACAGAAATTGCCATGCAGCGCTCACCCGCGGATCCGTATCCTGCACCCATTAGTGCGTCAACGACCTGATCCATGTCTGCGTCAGGCATAATAATCATGTGGTTTTTTGCACCGCCTAAAGCTTGCACACGTTTACCGTTTGCTGCTCCACGGGTATAGATATATTCCGCGACAGGAGTTGAACCGACAAAACTGACTGCTTTAATTTCCGGATTATCGAGAATGGCATCGACCACAACTTTGTCTCCCTGAACCACACTGAAGACACCATCAGGTAACCCTGCTTCTTTGAGCAGATCCGCCATAATTAATGTTACACTGGGGTCACGTTCAGACGGTTTCAAGATGAAAGCATTTCCGCAGGCAAGTGCGTTAGGAAACATCCACATTGGTACCATTGCAGGAAAGTTAAAAGGTGTGATTCCCGCCACAACTCCTAAAGACTGTGGAATTGAATAAACATCAATTGAAGTTGCAACCTGTTCACTGAAAGTTCCTTTGAGCAAATGCGGAATTCCACAGGAAAACTCAACTGCCTCCAGTCCACGGGCCACTTCGCCTAATGCGTCATCATGTGTTTTTCCATGTTCGCTGCTGATGGAACTGGCGACTTTGTCTGCATTTTCTTCGAGTAAACGTTTGAAACGATACATGACCTGCACGCGTTTCGAGGGAGGGGTGGCCCCCCAGGCAACAGCAGCCTCACTTGCAACTTGAACTACATCATCCAATTCCTTCGAACTTGATAAACGTACCTGCCCGGAAACCTCTCCGGTTGAAGGATTATAAACATCTTGAAGTGTTCCACCAGTTTGGCTGACCCTTGTACCTCCAACATGGTTGCCGATAATGCTACTCATTAGATTCTCCTGAAAATTTTCTTGAAAAAATGGAATTTAAAAATACTCTGATTCTAGGAAAAATAGGTGGGGTAATCAAGTTTTTTTGCTCTAATTCGCAAATGCAGATGCGATCCTCTTAATTAATACTGTACTCAAACACTGTTGAATTTTTAACTCTATCACTCTTCGGCCTTTAGTAAAAGAGTTTCCGCTTTTATTCTCATCAAAGTGTATTCTACTCAAGAATATCAGGGAAAAACTTTTGACTCCTTTATCATTGTGTGGTAGAGTCCATTTCACTTATGCATATTAATGTCTTCCCGCTTGTATGAAGTAAAAAAACCGCACACAGGCATTACTGACAGCAAGCACTTCAATTCATCCCAAATCTTATGACTGAAAATAATAATTCCTCAGAGGAACTTTTCCGGACGTCTCTTCATTCCTGGCACAAAGCAAACGAAGGCAAGCTCATCGACTTTGGTGGTTGGGACATGCCTCTGCAGTATGGTACAGGGATTCTCAAGGAGCATCTTTCCACGAGGCGTTACGGTGGGTTGTTTGATGTAAGTCACATGGGACGCTTCCGGATAAGCGGTAAAGATACTGTGCCTTTTTTGCAGCACGTACTCACCAATAACGTAGAGTCGCTTGATACATGGCAGGCTCAGTACACATTGATTCCCAACGAAAACGGTGGTTTGCTTGATGATGCTTACCTCTATCATCCAGGAGAGGAATATTTTCTGGTGGTCAATGCCTCCAACCGTGAAAAGGACTGGAAACATTTTCAGCAGCAGGCAGAAAAGTTCGATGTAAGCCTGTATGATGAAACGCTTGAAGTTGCGATGATTGCCTTTCAGGGGCCTCTTTCCGGACGTATTCTTACTGAGATAAAGCGGGAAGGTACAATGCCCGAAACTTTTCGTAATAGCCTCTCCAAAATAACTATTCTAGGTACAGAAGTTTTGCTGGCACGTACGGGTTATACAGGTGAGCCGATTGGTTTTGAGTTGTTTGCACCTGCCGAAAAAATGGAGGCAATCTGGTCTCGTATTGAAGAAGCTGGCCAGGACAGGGGTGTAGTCGCGGCAGGCTTGGGAGCGCGTGACACTTTACGACTGGAAGCCGGTATGCCGCTTTATGGACATGAGTTTGGCGTAGATCCGGAAGACAAAGAGATTCCGGCGTTTGCTTTTCCACTCACTTCAGTTGCAGTGAGTTTTTCCAGACGAAAAGGTGATTTTGTGGGTCGCGACGCTTTGCGGGCACAGTTTGAAGAGATACGTAAAATCCGGATGGGGCAATATAAACCCTCCACCGTTATGCGGCGTCGTTTTTTACCACTTGCTCTGAAGGATAAAGGCATTACGCGTCAGGGCGATTCAATATTTTTAGCTGATAAAAAAGTAGGATTTATCACAAGTGGAACGATGGTGCCTTACTGGAAATTTGAGGGTGAAGGCGCAACAATGCGGGTCGCTGACGAACAGGATCGAAGAGCAATCGCTTTGGCTTACATCGATGCGGAGGTTCCTGCTGAGCAGGAACTGGAGGTCGAAGTCAGAGGACGAAAGCTTGCTGCGCAGTTGGTCCGCTGGCATGGACGTTCGGAGGCACCGCCTTACTTCCGCGCAATTCCTTGTGATTGGGAAATAAAAAGTGATGCACAGGCACCGGCTACTTCTCAGGAACAGGTTAGCCTGTTACTGAAGAAAAGTCTGGATAATCACGAATGGCGGCAACGGCGCTGCATTAACCTGATTCCTTCAGAAATGACTCAGTCTGCGCTCGTGCGACTGCTTCAGGTAACGGACCCCTGTGGTCGTTACGCAGAGCATAAGGAACTGCTGGCTGCATTTGAGCAGGAGATCTTCTACTATCAGGGAACGGAATTTATTGCCTGGGCTGAGGATCGGCTAGTTGAGGAAATGAAGAAATTTCTGGGCTATCCTTTGGTAGAGACGCGTGTCATCAGCGGTCAGATGGCGAATATGACTATTTTCAGCGCTCTTGTTGATTTTATTAATCGGACCGATCGACGCAGCGAACCACGAAGACTTCCACTAGTGATGAACAATCACATCGGCAAAGGGGGGCACCTCAGCTCACAGCCGATGGGTGCGTTAAGGGATTATATTTCCAAAGATCCTGTTACTGAAAAATATTCGGTGCTCAATTTTCCGGTATTACCTGAAAATCCGTATAGTATCGATTTGCAGGAAACAGCGAACCTGCTGGACCGCTTTGATCCGGAACTGATAATCCTTGGCAAGAGCATGATTCTGCATCGAGAACCGGTTGCGGAAATCCGTAAAATGCTTGAAACAAAAACATCTAAGCCGGTCATTATGTACGATATGGCGCATGTTCTTGGTTTGATCGGGCCGCATTTCCAGAATCCTTACGCTGAAGGTGCGGATATCATCACTGGTTCCACTCACAAAACTTTTTACGGTTCACAGCGTGGAGTGATTGGAGCGGCGTATGAAGATGGCACTCCGGAGTTTGAGTTGTGGAAAGCGATTGAGCGGCGTGTATTTCCCGGAGCAGTCAGTAACCACCACCTTGGCACCTTGCTGGGCTTGTTGATGGCCGCAATTGAAATGAATGCTTTTAAGGACAGCTATCAGCCGCAAGTAATTGCAAATGCCAAAGCCTTTGCCAAGGCACTTGAGGATGAGGGGTTGGAAGTCCAGGGTGACCCGAAAGTTGGCTACACAGAAACCCACCAGGTAGTTGTGGTTGTCGGTTATGCTCAGGGATGTGCTGTAGCGCAGGAACTGGAAGAGAGCAATATCATCGTAAACTATCAGGCAATTCCTTCTGACGAGAGTTTCACTTCAAGTTCTGGTCTGCGCATGGGTGTTGCCGAAATGACACGTTTCGGTATGAAGGAGGAAGATTTCCGGGAATTTGCTGCAATGTTCACTGAGGCTGTGCGTGGTAGAAATGTAGCTGACGAAGTGGCCCGGTTCCGCGAACGTTTCCAAACTATGAATTACTGCTTCGACGATGACTTCATCGAATATAAAAATTATCTGGCCGGCCTTTTTTAGCAGTTCCGATTTCTGTCCGAAGCGCAAGCAGTTTCCAAAATGGCTGCCCTGAAAACTCCAAAAACACCCAGTTGAACTGTTCCAAAACAAAAAAAGAAAGTTCCGAAGAAGCATGATTAGCGTCGATTTTAAAATTGAGCAGCTTAAATTAATTTAAATGACAAATGTAGAGTTTAGGAGAAGACATGGCATGGATTAACATGATTGCGGAAGACGAAGCGCAGGGAGAACTTAAAGGTTGGTACGATAAATTGCGTGAACCTTGGGGCGGAGTGGATAATATACTGCGTGTCCATAGTATAGACACCCCCACACTAAAGGGGCACTATGAGCTGTACCGTTCAGCGATGAAGGGGTCCAGGGATTTAACCCACAAACAGCGTGAAATGATAGCAGTGGTGGTCTCCACCATAAACCAGTGCCATTATTGAATTGTTCATCACGGAGCGGGTCTTCGTAAAATTACTCGTGATAATGAGTTTGTTGAGAAATTCATCAAGGATTACAAAAACGCAGACATATCCGAACAGGACAGCACAATGCTGGATTATGTCGTTAAGCTTACTAAAGAACCGTGGAGCATGGTTAAAGCGGACGTAAAAGCACTGCGGGAATCAGGTTTCAGCGATGTTGCCATACTCGATATTGTGCAGGTAACCGGATATTATGCGTACGTTAACCGTCTTGCTGACGGGCTGGGAGTTGAACTAGAATCCATCTGGGATGAAAATTAGTCTTTCATCAGTACGGACAAGTTTGTTTTTTCCTTTCAAATAATTTAAAACCCAATTCCGCCTCTAACTCGATAATAAGTCGGCTAACTGCAGGTTGAGTGATAAAAAGCAGCTTCCCGGCAAGCTTTATAATACCTGCCTTCATCACAACTTCAAAAGCTTCTATTTGTCGGTAGTTCATTACTTTTTCAACTAGATTTGTAAAATTTTTGAATCTCAAAGTTCATGTATACGTCAAAAAGAGTAACGAAATGATACCTGAAACAAAAAACAAAGAAGCGTGTGACTTAACATTCCTGCTCAGTCTATTTCCGCAACT
>Ga0208959_1000007_pt1 | contig 47234 bp, 40 predicted proteins | sample AOAMet2_C27A4_80_2_FD_188077 | JGI IMG/M metagenome (GOLD analysis project Ga0208959, IMG submission 188077) | Ammonia-oxidizing marine microbial communities from Monterey Bay, California, USA - C0912_C27A4_80 (SPAdes) | ecosystem: Environmental > Aquatic > Marine > Intertidal zone | place... | reverse complement strand
TTTTAAAGTTTCGAGCAGCTGCACCGGATGTGAAACACGGATGATACCCAAGCGGTCAAAGAGTGCCTGAAAAAGGTCGTCGCTACCTGATAAAGATGCCGTATGGCTGACCGTCAATTCCGAACCAATCTCCGAGGAACCTGTTTTCAGAGCGACGATTGGAACTCCAGCTTCCAGTGCCTTAAGAGCAACTTCACTGAAACGAGAAATATCCTTTACCCCTTCAATGTGCAGACCGATAGCTTTGACTTCTGGCCTAGTACAAAGAACATCAATGAAGTCTTCCAGCCTCAGGACTGATTGGTTTCCGACCGAAATCATATAGGCAAACGGCAATGATCGCTGACTCATAGTCAGGTCGGAAGAAAGCATCCCACTCTGAGTTATGATTGCCGCACCATAACCCGGACTGTCTCCACCGTGTGGGAACGGCCAAAGTGCGACCTTGTCAATATAATTGATGACTCCGTAGCAATTCGGACCAACTAGAGCAATGTTTCCAGAAGCTGAGACAAGTGCTTCGTCCAACTCAGTGCCCTCTGCACCGAGTTCACTAAATCCTGCAGTATAGCAGACAACACCGCTCGCACCCATGTCTGCAAGCCTTTTCACTATGGAGATTGCTCCCTCACGAGGAATCGCAAGAAAAACTGCATCCGGTGCTTCCGGCAAGTCTTCTACACTGGCGAAACAATTGAACCCACCAATCTTCTCTCTTTTCGGATTCACCGGCCAAACCTGACCGGTAAAACCGATTCTCTTACATTCTTTTGCAACCGCTTCAGCATCGCGGCCACCGATGATTGCCAGATTGCGTGGTTTTAGTAGTTTTTCAAGATTTTGGTATTGCGTCTGGTTCATGCTCCAAGCGGTCTCAGGATCGCACGCGAAATGATGTGGCGCTGGATTTCAGAGGTTCCGTCCCAGATACGTTCAAGGCGTGAATCTCGCCAAAGACGCTGGATTGGCATTTCCTCCATCAAACCCATGCCGCCATATATTTGCACCGTATGATCTGCACTGCGATTCAACATTTCTGAACAAAATAGTTTAACCATAGCCGCATCGGAATCTGTCATCTTACCTTGATCTCCCTTTGCAACTGCATCCATCACAAGAAGATCTGCGGCTTTTAACTCAACCGCCATATCAGCAAGTTTGAAGCCTGTTGCCTGAAAATTACCAATAGGTTGCCCAAATTGTTTTCGATTAGCAGCCCACTCGGCTGCTAAAGCAAAAAGCCGTTCGGCTTTCCCGCAACAACTTGCTCCGACCCAGATGCGATTCATAGACAACCATTTCCCAGATAGTTCCAGTCCACGTCCTTCTTCCCCTAGAATCTGATCAGGACCTAGCCGGACATCAGAAAAACCAAGTTGGAAGGTCAGATAACCACGATAACTCACTGATCGGGTTCCTTCGGAAATATCGAAGCCATCCGTTCCCACATCAACAAGGAAAGCGGTAACCCGTTTGCGGAGGCCGCGTTCTGTTTCGTCCATTCCAGTTACTGCAAAAACGATGGCAAAGTCTGGCATCACGGGACCGGAAATGAAGTGTTTTGAACCATTAAGAATCCAGTCCTCTCCGTCACGACTAGCGCTGGTCTTCATGGACATGATGTCGGAGCCAGCCTCTGGTTCAGTAAGAGCAAAGAGTTCGCGTTTTTCCCCCTTAACACAAGGGATCAAATACTTATCAATTTGTTCTCCCTCACAAGCCATTAAAATTTCAGCAGGACGTGCAATCCAAGAATGAAGCGCATGGCTGGTTTTTCCGAATTCACGTTCAATCAGGACCAAACTCTGATAATTAAGTCCACCTCCACCAACAGACTCTGGCAGATTAACGGCAAACAAACCTACTTCGATTGCGCGCTTCTCAATTTGGCGACCAAGTTCCTCTGGTACTCTGCCCAGACGATCTACTTCATCTTCGTGGGGGTAAATTTCCTGCTCTAAAAATCCTTGTACTGTCTCCAACAACATTCGTTGTTCGTGACTAAGCTCAATATCCATTTCCGTCTAATATTAAAAATTATGTTGAACTATTCTTTTCCTGTATTATCTGCCCCATGTAACCTAACATGATTAGTCATAATGGTGTAAATTGTCAGTGCAATGATAGTTACTAGAACCAAAACGACAGCAGAAGCGGCGACGGTCGGATCAGTATTTTCACGAATGCCGTCCCACATTCTTCGTGGAAGAGTCATAATCCGGAACTTGGCAATAAACAAGGCTACAACAATTTCATCCCAAGAAAGAATAAAGGCGAAAATTGCGCCTGCCCAAATTCCTGGTTTAATCGACGGCAGAACAACCCGCAGCAACGTTGTACCAATCGACGCACCAAGATTGCAGGAAGCCTGTTCGAGTCTCAGGTCGAAATTAGCGAGAGAGGCTGAAACTGTAATCAACACCATCGGTACTGCTAGGATAGCGTGGGCAATGATCATACCTGAGTAGCTGTCAAGCAGTCCTAGTTTTACCCAAATTCTATAGAAGGCCATCGCCGATATTATTGGCGGAATGATCAAGGGCAGCAACAGAATCCCCCGGATAACTTCCGATGCTTTAGATGATATCCTCCACAGTCCAATGGCGCAGAGAGTCCCAAGTACCGTAGCAATTAGTGCAGAAAAACCAGCTATAATCGTACTCTGTCCAATGCTCGACATCCATTCCGTACTACTAAAAAGATTGATGTAGTGGTGGAAGGAAACCTCTCCTGTGGGCATGGAAAGATAACGTTTCGGTGTCAGGGAAACTGGAACGGCGATCAGCATAGGCAAAACAAGGAAAGCAAGTCCAGCCCAAGCAAAACCACGAAGAATTTTCCAACCTAAACTATTGACGTTTGTCATGGTCTGGCAACGAAAACTTCACTAATTCTCATAAATCGTGACATTATGTATAAAAGCGCAAGAACCCCAGAAAGTAACAACGTAGCTAACATTGCCGCTACACCCCATTGCACTGTAACAAGAATCTGCACACTCACATATTCCGCAACCATGAGAACCCTTCCTCCACCCAGCAAAGCTGGGGTAACATAAAAACCCAAGCTAATGATGAAAACGAGCAGTGATGATGCAATTACTCCAGGTTTCGTCAATGGCAGGTAAATTCTCACGAATGTTAGTAATGGGCCAGCACCAAGACTGCGTGAAGCATCCATAACCCTATGATCAATTCCTTGCATATTGGCGAACAGTGGGAGAACAGCATAAGGAACCATGTAGTGGACCATGCCGATCAGAACTCCAAATTCATTGCGAATCATGCTAATCGGTTCTTCTGCCAGTCCACTGCCTAACAGTACTGCGTTGACTAGGCCATTTCTGCCAAGCAGTGTCAGCCAAGAAAAAGCTCTTACCAAGACCGAGACCCAGAAGGAAATCAGTAATAGTGTCAGCATCCAGTTTCGCTCTCGACCAACCAGATGAACCATGGCATAGGCGATCAGATAGCCGATCACGACACTAAAAAGTGTCGTGATGAAGCATACTCTTATTGTTGTCCAGAGAATCTTGACCAGCGATGACTTTGTGAAAAGTAGCTTGTAATTTTGTACACCTAGTTCCGGATCAGAGAATCCAAGCCAAAGAATATTTATTACCGGCCAAGCATAGAGAACTATGATTAGACAAAACAATGGTGCCACGAGCAACCAGTATGCATTCCACGCATTACTAGTTTTCCAATTAAATATTACCGGGCTGATTGTACTACTCTTGCTAGTCGTTAGCCAATGGCTTCTAAAAACTTATTGACTGCATTTCCACCATTTTCCGCCCACCATATCGGATCATTAAGAAGAACTCTCGAAAGATTTTCTTTCGAAGTCACTGCGAAACGCTTGAGATCGTCTGGGATCATTCCGAAGGCTTCGGGGTTCGATGGAGTCATTCCATGACATCTAAGAATTTCAATTTGACGCTCCGCCACTTGGCACGATGCAATAAATTTCATAACATTTGCACGTCCAGCCGGATTCCCCTTAGGAACCAGATAAGCCCCAGGCATTGCAATTGCTTCATTCATGTTGAGTCGATAGCGTCCGTTAGTGTCAGCCTCTACTGCCTTTGCGCGATTGAGCCAAACCATTCCCATAGAAACTTCACCATTCACAATCATTTGTTGTGCTTCAGAACCTGAACCCCAGAAAATTGTATCGGATTTGATTGACTTGATCTTGTTGACCGCACGGTCAAGGTCCATTGGATAGACATTGTTTTTTGACACTCCATCGGCCATCAGGGCACCTTCAAGCGAACCATTTGCCCATTTATACAAGGATCGCTTACCAGGATACTTCTTGGTGTTAAAAAAATCCGCCCAAGTACTGGGTGGGTTGCTTTTGAATTTTTTTGTATCGTACATGAACGCGTAACCATAAAATATGATCGAGACTCCGTAATCCCAAGCGAAACCTTTGAGAACCTTTTTCTTGTCTACGACGGAATAATCAATTTTCTCCAAATGGCCAGACTTACCTAGTGAAATTGCATCAAAAGCATCTGCATCTGCAACATCAGCGGTAATATTTCCGGAATTCACCATTTCCTTGATTTTTCCTTGTAAAGGTCCTGAGGTATCGTATTTGACCGGTAGACCGGAGTCTTTAGTGAACGCGGCACCAAAAGCACTTGTATGGCATTTTACCGCATCGCCACCCCAGTTCCACAAAACGATTTCATTTGCAGCCGCTTCTGCATCGCCAGCAATCACAGATGATGAGGCAACTCCGGCTATAGCACAAAGGTAAAGAAAGTCACGCCTGCCCAACTTACCGCTCTTGAAGTCCTTGGCAGCTGTTAACGCCAAGTCTTTAAAAAACATCTTGTCTTGCATAGGTCATCTCCTGGTTTAGTATGTTTAAATAATTAGTTTAAAAGTAAACAATTCACTGAACCGTCCACAATCTTAACAAACAAATCATTGAGCAAGTGATTCTTGAACAGGTTCAATCGAGATGTTTGCGGGTCTAATTTACTCTCATTTTAGTTAAAGTCAACTAATAAAGCTCATTCCTGATTGATGATCTTGTAAAAAGTCCAATGTTAGCTGTTAGACCATTAATAAGTTAATAATATCATAAGTATTTAATTCTTCATTTTAATTTATTAGGGACCGATATGATCTGGGAATAAGATGAGCATATGACTTTTTTCTTAAGATGTAGATTCAGTATCTTTAACCGTAAAAGCCGCATCTGCTGACCATGTAAGCGATATTTCTTGCCCTTCCTCAAGTGTTTCTTGGTTATCCCATACTCGTACATCTATTATAAATTCACCAAGTGAATCTGTTTCTACATTCACTGAAATTGTAGAACCAAAATAAGTAATTTCAATAATTCGTCCAACTAAAATATTAACTTTATTTGTAGTAATTTTACTGCGAGTGATTCTTATTTTCTCCGGCCGGAGCGCTAAAATTATTTCATCATCTTTAGAAAATTTTTCTTTTGAAACAAGATGATGGAAAATTTTATCTGCAACCGCATATAAGACTTCATTTCCATTCACTTGATTAACTACTCCCCGCAGAATATTACTCTTTCCAATGAATTTTGTAGCAAATAACGTGGAAGGACGTTCATAAAGTTCTTGTGGAGATCCTACCTGAACAACTCGACCATGGTTCATAATTACCACACGATCAGACATTGAAAGCGCCTCCTCCTGATCGTGGGTTACATAAACAAATGTTTTACCAACTTTTCGGTGCAGATGTTTCAACTGAGTCTGGACATTGGAGCGCAGATTCTTATCGAGAGCACCCAGAGGTTCGTCAAGCAAAAGCACAAGCGGATCAAAAATCAAAGCCCTAGCCAAAGCAACACGTTGCTGCTGGCCACCGGAAAGATGGCGAGGTAAGCGATCACCAAAAGTTTCAAGTTGAACGAGTTCTAACATTTCGTCTACCCGCTTGACTATTTCATCACGGGTTCTCTTACGTACTTCTAGAGGATAGGCGATATTTTGACTAACCGTCATGTGAGGGAATAACGCATATCCCTGAAAAACCATTCCAAAATTGCGTTTTTCTGGCCTTAGTGACATGATTGACGAACCATTGAAGTGAATATCTCCTTTTGTTGCTTCCAAAAATCCAGCTATTATCATGAGCAAAGTGGTTTTACCTGAACCAGATGGACCCAAGATGGTCAGAAATTCTCCTCGCCTAACGTGGAGGTTCACATCCTCAACTGCAATGAACTCACCGAAATTCTTGCTCAACCGCTCAAGCCTTAGTCCATTATCGTCTGTGGTTTCAATTGCAGATGTATTGTTCATATCAATCAAGTTATTGGTGATCAATCATCAGAATAACTCAGGTATTCCGCAACCCTAGTTTTTTCCTAGCCTCAGTTGGAGTAACTGCTCTCGCCCCCATGCGATCGATAATTCCAATTATTTTCTCCACAAGCTGCGCATTAGTTGCATGGACACCTCGCTCAAGATAGATGTTGTCCTCAAGACCGACACGGACATTTCCGCCCATGGCGACTGTTGCAGCTGCGATTGGCATCTGCATGCGTGAAATTCCGAATCCTCCCCAAACCGCATCACCAGGAAGATCATCCTTCATAACCTTCAGCGTGTCCACGCTATGATCTGCGCCCCAAGGAATTCCGAGACAAATTTGAAACATTGGCGGTTCGTCGATCAGACCTTCTAGAATCATTTGCTTGGCAAAACGTAGATGCCCGAGTTCAAAAACTTCCAGTTCAGGTTTGACACCCCACTCTTTTGTCAGTTCTGCCATCTTTCTGAGGTACGGTGGCGTAGCAATGTAAATATCATTGCCATTACCAAAATTCAAAGTGCCACAATCGAGTGTGCATATTTCCGGAAGCAATTCCTTCACATGGGCAAGACGCTCAAGCGGCCCTATCATATCTGTTCCCGGACCAGGCATCGAAGGATTTTCATCGCTCGGAGTCCAATCTCCTCCCATTCCAGAAGTTAAATTGATTACGACATCAGTATCACTTGAGCGGATACGGTCTACCACTTCCTTAAACAATTCCGGATCGCGTGATCCTTTTCCGGTTTCCGGATCTCGAACATGAATGTGCGCGATTGACGCCCCAGCTTTTGCTGCTTCAATGGCCGCATTCGCTACTTCTTCGGGGGTTACAGGAATAAATGGGCTCTTGCCGACTGTGTCACCTGCGCCTGTGACTGCACAAGAAACGATTACTTCATAATTCATAATTCAACCTCTTAATAATAAGTTTTTTAAAAATATTTTTTTTACTCATCAGCATCTAGTTCTGCAAACACTTTTTGGGCGATACGGAAGCACTCCACTCCGGTGGGCATTCCACAGTATACTGATATTTGAAGTAAAATAGCCTTTAGTTCTTCACGTGTTATACCATTCTTGATAGCACCACGGAAGTGTATTTCCCACTCAACCATGCGGTTGAGTGCTGCAATCATACCAAGGTTGAGTAAGCTTCGCTGGCGTCTGTCTAATGTTTCGTTCCCCCAACAAGAACCCCAGCAGAACTCTGTGAGTTGCTCCTGAAATTCACGGTTAAAGTCGTCGGCCTTCGCCAGTGCTTTATCCACATATTCAGCGCCGAGTACAGATTTTCGTGCGGCAAGTCCACGTTCAAAACGTTCTTTATCCATTTTTATTTCTTGGTTTGAGTTTGTGAATTTATTACTTAGGTGATTTGTTAGCGCTTCCTTTTGAGGAAACATTCAGCAGTAAGTTTAAACAAAAAGCATTGATTCCGTCTCTAATAGCCTTAATATCCTGATCTTCGTCAAACATAAAATTGTATGCAGAAAGTTAGCAAAGCATAGACAATATCTAAAATTTAAAACAATATTGCTTGTTTATAGTTTCAGGCAGGAGGGAAGAAAGTCAACAAAATTTTATCTTCAACATTCTTACAAAAGCAAAAGGAATGTACATTTTCAGCAGAACAATTGCTTAGCTTTGATTTACGCCCCATTTCCCATTGCCGGAAACATCAAGTAACCGATGCAGATCACTTTCTCGAAAGGAAGCTTCTTCCGGAAGTTTCAGGATTCGCTCTACCCAAATCTCCGCATCCATAACACCTCCGTAGCGAAAAAGCATTGCAGCTTTTTCACGCATTTCCACTGTAGAAAGAGGAGCGTCTGGGTCACCTTTGGCGTGTTTCCGGCGAACGCATAATTCTTTTCCGTTAGTTAATTTTACTTTGACTTGTGCACCCCAGGCTTCAGGATAAGCACTTTCAATCTCTTCATTAAGTTTCAGCATAATCTTTGACGACATTGCAGAAGTTCTTTCGCATTTTTCCGGATCAAAAGAATCGAAGCCAACTTTTCCGTCAAGTAAGGCGATAGACACACAATGCTGCAGGGAAAACTTCGCATCATAAAGGGATTCCGGTGTTGGTTGGTCACAGACATCGAGGGCAGCCTGAGTTACTCCAAGTTCAATGGATTCCGGAACTTCGCCTTTTAGCTGATTTGAAATTTCAAGTGCTGCGTCAATTGCAGGATGGGTGTGGCGGCAACTGGGCCAAGGTTTAATTGAGGTATGATGCAGTTGCCACCTGCCTTCCGGATTACTCAGCAAGGTCTCCGGATTTGCGTCGGGACAACAGGCCGCGTAAAAACCGCGTTTACCTTCCAGAATAGTAGGTGAACCGCTTAAACCGTAACGCGCCAAGTCCGCGGCAAGCACCCCGGATTGTCCTGCACGTCCTGCATGTAGATGTTTGCTCATAGTTCCGCTTTCTACAAATTCCCAGAGTCCGGAAGACTGTGTTCCAGCATTTCCGAGAGCATCACGGAGTTGGGACTTACTTAGCCCAAGTATTGTTCCAGCGGCGTATGCTGCTCCGAAAGTACCACAGGTCGCAGTATTGTGCCATATTTTATAATGTGCCGGGCCTACTGAATTACCAATCCTTGTACATGCTTCAAATCCTTTAAGCACCGCTTCAAGCAATTCTCTGCCACTAAGCCCTTCGCGAAGGGCAAGTGAAAGTACAGTTGGAATGACCACGCATCCAGGATGGACCACAGACTGACGGTGTAGGTCGTCTACTTCCAAAATATGCATCAAAGCGCCCAGCCAGAGTACAGTTCGTGAAGTGTTTGGCGGTTCATCCAAAAACCAGCGATTGAGAATCCTTCCAGGATCGGAATTTCGCCCCGCAGCAATATTTGCCATCGCATCCAGCACGAACCAGGAAGCTGCACTAATGTCCTCATCCTCAATGCTTTTACTTTCAATCAGTTCAATTAACTGTTCTGTTAAAGTCATATTTTTTTCTTGTTAAATCTTAAATAATTTTGCTTAAAATCCCATCAACTGCTTTGAGATTTTTTTCCGCTTCTAGTATGTTTATTTTGCGTTTTGCCATAACGATTGCAGTTTTAACATTATTTCCGGTTTCCTTAAGCAGTTTCGTTGCAGTTTCCTGCGAAACCTCTCCTAATTCAGCAACCATTAACTCAGCCCGTCGCACTAACTTTATATTGCTGACCCGCAAGTCCACCATTTGATTTTTGTAGACCTTTCCTAATTTTACCATCACCGCTGTGCTCAGCATGTTAAGTATCATTTTCTGAGCAGTTCCCGCCTTAAGTCTTGTGGAACCATACAGTATTTCCGGACCAACAGGAACGCAAATTGCGACATCAACATTTTTCAGTAAAACTGAATCCATTTCACATGCCAGCCCAATTCTGGCAGAGCCCTGTTGCTTTGTATATTCCATGGCAGCTAAAACAAATGGAGTGGTCCCACTGGCAGATAAGCCCAAAACAACATCCTTTCTATTTACACCTGTGTTTTTCATCACAGATTCACCGGCGATAGAATCATCTTCAGCACCTTCAATTTCATCTGTCAGTGCTGAAACACCGCCAGCAATAAGTCCCTGAATCAATTCCGGAGAAACTCCAAAAGTAGGTGGGCATTCTGAAGCATCCATCACACCCAATCGCCCGCTTGTACCCGCTCCAACATATATAAGCCTCCCACCTTGAAATAAGCGATCCGCAATCAAATTCACAGCATCAGCGATTTCAGGAAGTGCCAGCTTTACAGTTTCCGCGACATTTTTATCTTCAGAATTCATAGCCTCCACAATTTCGAGTGCAGACATTTTGTGTAAATTATGGGTTTGGCTAAGCACTTTGTTTCTCTTCAATATCACACTATGTTGGCTGAATATCTTACGAGATATTAGCCATTAACGCGGCACCTTCTAAAGGAGAATACATTGGGGCAGGCACTTTTTCAAGACCGATTTTCTGCATCAGCAAACGACGCAAAAGGGTATCTGAACTAAGCAAACCTCCTGCAAACATCACAGGAGGATTGGCAAAATCCAAGCGTTTAACTACGCTCAAATACTGTTGGTACAAATGCTCAGCTCCGTCTTCTACAATTCGATGTGCCTCTAGATCACCTGCTGCTGCACAAGCTAGCACAAGAGGAGCCATTTGTGAGATTTCCCGATTGTTTCTATCAGGATTATAGATCCAGTTAATCAACTCTTCCGGGGCAGAAATTTTTAAATGTGTGAAAGTCTGCTGATAAAGACTGGTCTCCTCCATGCAGCCATCAGCCACTCGAGTAGCCGACTTCAAGATCTCCAAGCCAAGCCAATAACCGCTTCCGCCATCACCCAGCAAATAGCCCCAACCTCCAGAATGAGCTGACTCTCCCAAAGCATTAATGCCACAGGCAGCACTCCCTGTTCCGGAAAGCACTAATACACCGTATCGTTCACCATGTGCTCCAATCAAGGCAATTTCATAATCCGGTGCCACTGTTATCTGCGCGTGTGGCAAAGACTGATTTAAAATAGCACTGAGCCAATCAGGATTTTGCGCTGCTCCTGCCATTCCTGCACCCACGAAATGCACAGTTGAGGGAGCGATTCCTGCCTCGTCAATGGTTTTTTGCAGTGTAGATTTCAGCAGCTCTTCTGCTTGTGCAAATCCAAGGACGCTGGGATTGGCTGTTTCGGAAAGTTCCAGGAGATAGATACATTTCAGGCTTTCGCCGTAAATCCCAATCCGCAATGTTGAACCGCCGCCGTCAATTCCCAGGCTAAACATTTTATACCCTCAAACTGAAAATTGCTGTAATGCTCCTACAGTATTTTGAATGTCTTGCATACGTGTTGATCCAGCTTCGCGTTCAATGGCCAAAGCTCCCTGATAACCAATACGGCTTAAGGACCTCAAAAATTCATTGTTGTCAAAATCACCTTCGCCCCAAGGAACTTCCCTTCCCCATTCTCCAGCAACCGGGCTACGCAGCGCGTCTTTGATATGTACGTGTTTGACCCATGGCGCCAGCGTTTCCAAAGCCTGAACAGGGTCGCCTTTTCCGTACAAAATCATGTTGGCCGGATCGAAATTAACACCTAAGGCCGGATGATATAATTCTGTTAAAAAGTCACGTAACGTCTCTGCGTTTTCCTGTCCGGTTTCCATCAGAATCATCACATTTTTCTCTCCCGCTGCGTCGGCCAAAAACTTGACTCGTTCTCTCAGTTTTGGTTTTGTGTTGTCGATAAAACCAAAATGAAATGTTAAATATTTAAGTTTTATAGAAGCAGTTAACTCAATGGCCCGCAGTATTTTTTGTTTGTTTCTGTCCCAATCCTGATCTGGAACTATTCCTCCTGTCTGTCTGATGCTATCAAGAGTCGAGTAATCCTCCTGAGCAAAACCGATCATTGTCGCTGTCGGTTGCCATTGTTGTTCTTCAATAGCATCCAGATAGTCTCTATTATCTGAATCCAAATCCGGATCGAGGGAAAGGTGAAGATGCGTCATTCCGGTCAAGTCCAACAATTTAGCTAATAAGGAAACATCATTTTTAAGTGACCAACCGCAAATTCCAATTGGCCATTGTTGGCAAGCGATCATAAATAAATCCGGCAATTAAGAAATTGAAGTTTTTTCCAGAGTGCGGATAGATTCCTTTTCCGCTTCAATGATTTTAACTGAATCAGCTGATTGTTCCGGCGTAATCACTGATGGCACTTTTTTCCCGGAAATGTTTTCAATAAAATGTTTAATTTCAAAAGAATAACCATCACCTTCGGGTATGTCAGGTTTGATCATTTCCCCGTCTTTGGGATAAATCCGGAAAGTTGGTTTTTGTGCGGAGCTATAAATCAAAGTCGCTTCTTCAAGCATTATTTTGAAATTCATCTCAAACCCAAAACCAGGAGCCATGATCCAACCGCCTTCTGCTGTAATGACGCTTTCATTATCATACAAATATTGTGTGACACAGTGATCATAATCCTGACTCGGACCGATTACACCTTGACTGAAAACTGCTTTGGGCATGCCAAAAACGTATTGCACATAATCAGTATCATGAATATGCAAATCCAGCATCGCTCCACCACTGCGTTTTCCATCCAGAAAGCAATTATCCCAACTCCATGTGGGAGTAAGACTCAACCGCTGAAAAGTAGCAGCCATAACTTTTCCATATTTTTGTGAGTCAATAATTTCTTTAGCTTCAACATATTCCGGCCAGAAGCGGATACAATGTCCGACTTGCAGTGTTTTCCCACTTTGCTGTGCTGCTTCTGACATCCGCTGACAATCAACTGAATTCAGGGCCATCGGCTTTTCACAAAACACATGCAGTCCTGCTTCGAGTGCCTCAATACTTTGCAAATTATGCATGAAAGTAGGTGATGCAATAGAAACCGCATCCAGTTGTTCCTCTGCCAGCATCTGAGTCAAATCTGAATAAAGAGAAATATTGCTCAAATCCAAATCTTCTTCCGCACCCGAAATATTTCCTGCAACTCCGGAAGTGTCTTGCAGCTGATTCGCATCCGCGTCACAAATCGCTTTTATTTCAATGTTCTCAAGGGATTTAAAGCAACGAAAGTGCATTTTTCCCATAAAGCCCAAACCGACTATTCCTATTTTTAACATACTCTTAAACTATTTGAGAGTGATTTTATTTATTTGAAGATTTCCTTCATCGCTTCAGCAGTTTTCTCCGGACGACCAGGAACATATGGAATCATTTCAGCTGTCACATAGCCATCGTAATTTATTTCGGCCAAGGCTCTTTTGATTGCAGGAAAATCTACATCTCCCTCCAGCAAATCCACAAATCCGTCCGCTGTTCCAACAGTGAGTTTAAAATCCTTGATATGTACCCTTTTTATCCGTGAAGAAAGAATACGGATCCATTGATCAGGATAACCTGTTAGCAGGACATTGCCGACGTCAAAATACGCGCCGACACTTCCGGATTTAAACTTGTCGATAAAATCACGCATTTCCAACGGACTCAGTAAAAACTTGTTCCAGACATTTTCTACCGCAATCGAAACACCCAGTTTTTCTGCAGTGGGTAGTAGTTTTGAAATTGCCTCGGTGGCTCGTTCATAACACACATCATAGGGAACAACTTCCGCTTCCGGCAAAAAGAATACATCCACTGCACCTGGAACAAACAAATAGGCGTCCGTTCCCAGCCACTGAGTAATCTGCAATGCTTTTTGTGTAAAATCCAGGATCGTTTCGCGAACCTTTACATCACTCGATGTTGGTGAACTGGCCCAGCTTTCTCCACTTGCGACTCCGGAAATTTCCAATCCATTCTTTTTCGCCATTGTACAGATAGTTTCACACTCGGCCTGAGTTGTACGATGGGTCAATACACCTTGACTTGCAATTCCAAGTTCAATGGCGTCGAATCCAAGTTGACTGGCTTGTTCCATAGCTTCATGTATAGGCAATTCCCCTTCCAGGCCACCTTCAAATATCCAATAACTTGCACTGATTTTCATTATCCAACCAAGAAATTTAACAATTAATTTTGTCCTTCTCCCTTTACTATGGAAGAGGAAGGTTTAAGCATGATTTTGAGCTTGTAACGATCACCAAGATAAACTGAATTTACAAACTCAACAGGATGCGAATTTTCATTGAGTGTTGAACGTTCAAAACTCAAAACTGGTTTAGATTTTTCAATACCCAACTTTTTCATTTCGTCTTCAGTGGGCAGACGTGCCTCCACAGTTTGTTGTGCAACAACCAGCTTAAAAGAGTATTGCTCACGCAAAACTTTGTACAGTGACTCCTTTGAAAAATCGTAATGCTTTTCAATATCAGGACATAGAGTGTAGGGAATGTGGGTACGTTCGAGGGAAATCAATTCTTCGTCCGCCAGTCTGAAACGTTCAAGCACAAAAATCAAGGTCCCGGGACCAATCCAGAGTTTTTTAGCGATTGATTCGTCTGCATTCTCAATACTTATCGACAGGATTCGGCTGGTTACTTTAAGATTTTGTGCAGCCATATCTTCGGTAAAAGAAGTCAGCTTTTCCAGAGTTTGATCGATTATTGTTTGCGGCGCAACAAAGGTACCTTTACCGGAGCGTGCGTAAACCCAACCCTCACGCTCCAACTCTTTGAACGCTTTAGTTACAGTCATCCTGCTGACCATAAATTTTTCAGCAAGTTGCCGTTCGGAAGGTAAACGTGAGTCTACAGGATAGCCTCCGGACTTTATTCCGCTTTGACAGTGGTCTTTGATTTGCTGATAGAGTGGTATCGCTACATTCGGATTTACAACAGTTACAGGGATAGCACTAGCAATATCCAGAGGGGCTTGTTGAGGAGGATTTGCTGCATCAATATCAGGTTTAGAATTCATTGGAATATTTTATTTCGTAAAGATTTACTAAACCTGTTTATCAATAATAATTGATGACTGTTGAGCAAATTATCTTAAATCTTTCATTTGTAATTTAGCAAGTAGCGAAACCCCTGAAAAAATCAATCTGCTCTCTTTTTCACGATCTCTCGTCACACTCTCGAAATTAAACATTTAAGAACTTTTCGCGACTACATCAAGCTTTATTAAGTAAGCTAGTTTATCACCTCAGGAACTTCCCGCCGTCTCATAGCGTCTCCTTTTGAATCAAAAACATGGAAACTGGAAGGACTAGCAACCAGCTTGATATATTCTCCTTCACCCACCAGAGCATCACCCTGGAGTAAAGCACAAAATTTTTGATTAAGACTGACACTTCCATAAACCAGAGTGCTACCGCCAAGACGCTCCATAACTTCAACTTTCATCGGCAGACCTTTTGCTGTTTTGGATAGTTTCAAATCTTCAGGTCTGATACCAATTTCTAAGTCTCCGCTGATTTCCTTGGCAGAAGTTTCGACAGGCAGTAATTGCTCACCGATTTCAGGTAATTCTACGGAAATTCCTTTTGAATTTGCAGATAAGGAAGGTACTTTTAAAAAATTCATTTTGGGGTGTCCAATGAAACCAGCCACAAACTTTGTTTTTGGTCGATGATATAGTTCCATAGGTGTTCCGAACTGTTCTACTTTTCCCTCCGAGAGGACAACAATCCTGTCTGCCATAGTCATTGCTTCAACCTGGTCATGAGTCACATAAATCATAGTCGCATCAAGACTCTTGCGAAGTTTTGCCAGTTCAACGCGCATTTCACCACGTAAAGCTGCATCGAGATTGGAAAGCGGTTCATCAAAAAGAAAGACTTTCGGATTACGCACAATTGAGCGGCCAATGGCTACACGTTGTCGCTGGCCTCCGGACAGTTGCCCTGGTTTAAACTTTAGCCTATCAGTCAATTGCAGAGTTTCAGCGGCACGCATCACCAGTTTTTCAATTTCCAATTTTGGCAGTTTGGCAACACGAAGCGGAAAAGCAATGTTTTCAAAAACATTCAAATGAGGATAAAGTGCATATGATTGAAAAACCATTGAAATTCCACGCTCAATTGGATGAGCAGAAGAAACATTGACACCGTCAATTTCGATTTCGCCGTTTGTCGCTTCCTCGAGTCCGGCAATAATTCTCAACAAAGTCGTCTTACCGCATCCTGACGGGCCAACAAAGACTATGAATTCCTTGTCTACAATATCGAGATTGATATCATATAAAACTTGAGTCTCGTCGAACTTCTTTATGATTGATTTTAGAGATACTGTCGCCATCTAATATTCCTGTTAAACCTTGCTGGTCATGAAAAGCTATTAAAAAGGCGAGCGGTCTTACGGCCCGCCTTTAGTTGTTTCTACTTAAATTCCTCAAGCTCTTGAGCTGCAGTTGCAACCAAATTCTTGGCAGAACCTTCACCGAGTACAATTCCCTGAATCATACTGTTCATAACTGTCTGCAGAGATTTGTATTCGACAAACAGTGGTTCTGGCCCACCTGATCCAATCGGCTCAACAAAAACGCTCCAATACGAAGAATTAACGTAGTACGGATTAGCGACCATTCCTTCATACTTCATGATCGGAGTCAAACCCCAACTTGAATCAAGGTCGTACTGTGCATCCCCTGAAGAAAGTGCTCGTGCGAGTTCCATTGCTACATCTTCATGACCGGTACCTTTGAAGACCGCAAGTGAATCCGTAATCAACAGAGTTCCATTTGTCCCGCTTGGACCGGAAGGAATTGGAACGGCAATGGTTTTCAGCGTCTTTTTGTGCTGTCCCCCACCCCATGGTCCATCGATGTACATGGCCACTTTTTCGTCATTAAAGAGGTCTTTAAGTTGTGATCTCTCAAATGCAGTTGGACCTTCCTGGGCAACACTTACTAACTTACCATAAAATTCAAGTGTTTCTACTGCTTCAGGACTGTTCAACATGATTTTATTTGTTTTTGAATCAATTACCTGTCCACCGTTGCTGTAAAGGTAGTTCAGGAACTGGTGCATGGTATTATCAAAATCCTTGGCTGCAAGACCGACTCCGGCAATACCGAGTTTATCTTTGACAGTCTTTGCCATTTGATACATACCTTCCCAGGTATGGGGTTGCACACACTGCATTCCTGCTTTTTCTATCAGACCGCAGTTGATAAACAGTGCTTTCGTTGAGAACGCATGAGGAAAACCCCAGAACTTACCCTCGTAGCTGACTGTATTCAAGATACCCGGTTGATAATTTGCCTGATCTGCTTCCGGAATAGTTACTGAGACAATCAGATTATTTTTAGCCAATTGCTTCAATGTTCTGGAACCCATGTATGAGAGACTTACAGGGTCACCTGCTGCCGCAAGTGTCATTGACTTGTCCTGACAAGTTCCCCACGGAACTGCTTCCATATTTACTTTTACGCCAGAATGACTGGCCTGAAAGGCATCGATCACTTTTTGATCTGCCGCACGTACTTCACCTCCGCACATGATAAATCTTAGCTCCTGAGCCTGGATTTGAAATAAACCCATTAACAGAAACAGACTTGCACCAATCAGCGAAATTCGCTGTATTTTTTTCAACATCTTCATATTCACCTTTGTTGTTAGAAATAATGGTCCTGAGACCGTGATTAGTTCACGTTTTTTACCTTTTCAGAATATCAATAAAAGAAACAAATCAAAACGCGAGTTAAGTTTGTATTCACCTTTGTTAGTAGATGACACTATTATCAATTATCAATTGTCACAGCACCTCCTCTTTTATTTAGTTTGAAACATATTGTTTGACCCATATTTGCAAAACAGGCGTACTTCACCCCTTTATTGCACCTCTGGTTAAGCCTTCAACCAGATAGCGCTGCAGGAACAGAAAAATCAATAACACAGGTATTATTCCCACTATACTTGCAGCCATCAACTGATTCCAAATTACACTTTGGTAGCCGACAAATTCAAATATGCCCGCAGGAAGGGGCATATATTCCCTTTTTTGATTAAACGTAATTGCAAAAAGAAATTGCTGTGCATAAGCTCCAATAAATGTAGCAGATCCAACTACAATCAGCCCAGGAACAGCGAGTGGTATCACTACTTTACGAAGGATATACATACGTGAGGCACCGTCTATCCAAGCTGATTCTTCAAGTTCGATCGGAATTTTTTCAAGGTATGACTTCAGCAACCAGATTCCAGTCGGCACCAAAAATGCCGCACCGGGAACAAACATGGCGGCATATGTGTTAAGTAATCCCATTGAACGCAGTAATTTGTAAAGAGGTATCAACAATACCGCTCCCGCAAACATATTGACTCCAAGAAATAAGCCCAGACTAACTGTCTTACCTTTGAAGTGAAAACGCGCGTATGCATAAGCTGCAGGAATGACAAAGGTCAAACACAGCAATGTCGTGACTGAAGCTAAAAAAACACTATTGAAAATGTATCTGCCCAACATAGGAACTGTATCCCAAATATCCATATATGCCTGAAAAGACATATCGTCAGACCATAACTGATATGGTGAGCGAAATAGATGTTGCAAGGGTCTTAAAGATGCCAAAAACATTTCCAAAAACGGAAGCAGGATAAAAGTCATAAAGACTGTCACCGCCAGATAGAGACCTGCTTTTTGGAACAGTGTATGTTTTTCCATATTTATTTTTCCTTGTAGCGGTTGTTTACTTTATTCAGTAGTATTAGATAAAGTAATGAGAATATGGCAAGAGAGATTACCACCATCAAAGCACGTGTTGCTCCGTAACCGAACTTGTAGTTCGCAATCGCCATTTTGTAAGTGTCAATTATCATGGTGGTGGTAGCTCCTCGAGGTCCGCCCTCAGTCAGGATCCAAATTATTTCAAATGAATTGAAAGTCCAAATCGCAGAAATCAAAGACGTGGTAACGATAACAGGCATAATTTGTGGAATAGTAATGCGGCGAAACCGATACCAGCGTGATGCACCATCGACGTATGCGGCCTCATAAAGGTCTTCCGAAACACTCTGCATGGCTGCAAGGATGAAAATGGCGATCAATGGAGTTCCAATCCAGACATCGGTAACTACTGCCGAATAAAACGCACTTGATTTATACGCCAAAAACTCAAAAGGTCCATCTATAATCCCGAGACGCATCAAAACTCCAGCAAGAATGCCAAAATGACCATTGTATAACCAAAGCCAACCGATACATCCGATGGCCATTGGAACAATCCAAGGCGGCATTACCATAACTCTAAATGCTGCTCTTCCTCGAATTTTTGCGTTCAATAATAATGCTCCAACAGTTCCTATCACCATTTTTAACAGGACTGATAAAAACATCCAGTAGAAAGTCCTACCTACAATGCTTGGATATTTTCGGCTATTCAGCAGTTTTTCATAATTCTCCCAGCCAATGTATTGTTCACCACCCAAGCCTGCATTTGTAAATGAGAGCCGAATAGTTTCCAATAGTGGCCAGCCTACAATGAGAAACATGTAAAGTGCCGCAGGAGTAATTAGCAGCCAGACAAAGAGTGTACGCGAACGCAACAATTCACTCCATTTTGAAAAGGGGTTTGAGTTTTTGGGAATCATTGTCATCACTTAGCTAATAGGGTTTGCTGTTACTCAAACCATTTGATTACTTTCCCAACCAAATAGATTAAATACTCTGGAATAATAATCTACCGCTCCAAGAAATTCAGGCAAAACACGTTTCCTAGATTTAGTAGACCATGAAACTTCAGAGAGAGCAAGAATTCTTGGGACAAGCATAGTGTCCATATCTTTGTCTTTGATGATCGTTTCTGACCACAAGGCGCCTTGAATTCCGATAATATTTTGTTCCAATTCAGGTTCATCTGATGGTACAGGATCCCAGTCTAAAGCATCTTTCATCGATACAATTGCCGCCCAACTCACACCACGATCAAGCGGGTTTTCGGTTTGTGCCATATCGAAATAAACATGTTGTGCCGGACACATAACCACCTCATAGCCTTCTCTGGCAGCTTTCAATCCTGCTTCCTGACCACTCCATGAAAATAACACGGCATCATTCCCGATCCCACCATTGACCCCAGTACCAGCTTCTTCCCAGGCCGCCGGACGGACACCTGCTTCAACGAGAATTTTTGCTGCCCGCTGCATGGTCCATTCGAGAACATCGTCTGTGGTTTCCAATGCATGCTCAAGCTTTAACCTTTCTATTGCAGGTGATTCCTCCCAAACCCCAGGAGGAAGTTCATCACAGCCGAGATGAACTAATCCGAACGGAAACAAACTACTTATTTCTGGAAGGACTATTTTTAAAAATTTCCAGGTTGCAGGCATGGCCGGATTAATAGTGTTTTCGGAATAACCCTGTACAGAAACTTCAACACTTTGATCTTCCGGATCCCGCATTTCAGGAAAAACTCTTAATAGTGCGAGTGCATGAGCCGGAATTTCAATTTCAGGCATAACTGAGATTCCCAAACTGGAAGCATGCTCTATGATTCTAGACACATCTTCCGCAGAATATGTTCCTCCTGTGGGACCTTTACTACCGCCGAACACTCCCGGGATAGTGCAGCCGTGCCCCCGCATTCCGGTACGATCCGCTAATTCCGAAACACTCGAAAGTTCCAGGCGAAACGCTTCATCATCAATTAAATGCCAGTGAAAACGGTTCAATTTTAAGAATGACATTAAATCCAGCAAACGCAGAATGCTGTCCACTTTATAATAATGTCTGGCACAATCAAGATGCTGACCTCTCCAACTGAAGCGTGGCGAATCCTCAATCCTGCCGCATGGTACAATGCCATCTCCTGATTCTTTCAACTGCAATAGACTAATCAGCGCATAGAAAAATCCATTGTAACCAGAGGCTCTAATTGACACTGATTCAGCTTTGATCTCCAATTCATACGCCTCATCTTTAACATTTTGATGCAGATTTTCTAAGTGAATAGTTACACCGGCACTGCTTAAAGTTTCTTTGAAAGCATAACGATTTATCAATGAACTGAATGCATTAATTACCTTTTGAATTTCAGCAGGTGTTATTTGTGGCAGACAAAATCCATGGGACAGATCGCAGGTACCTGTTTTTTTTTCCCACAAAACAGGATGAGGAATTAAACGGAGTTCCGGTTCTACCGAAGAATGCTGTTTTACTGGCTGAGAAGGAATGTACAAAAACTTCAGGGGTTCACTGAAAACATCAACAGCCTGACCATTTTTTAATTTAAGGTATGCACCCGTAGGCCCCCAGGATACATTGAGAGGCGCATGTCTTTCAAAATCATACTTAAATGAAAATTCCCATTCCTGACCGTCTTTGAGTAGAATTGGAGAATCCGGCATCAACTCAGTATATCCGCCAAGCTGATGCTCTATTCTGCATCCGGAGACTGTTGTGCATGTAGAGAGAAGGCTGAAGCAAATTCTGAAACCAGTTATCTCAGGCTTGCCGTTGTAAACAAATCTAGCCGCTATTACTCCATCTTCTGCAGTCTGTGTATAAAGCTTCATTTCATCTTTCTCACAAATTTTCTAAATTTAGATATCGAATATTATGCTGTAAAAACTAATTCAAATTTGAAATTTAATTTATGTAAAATAATTCTGGACATCTCCTGCTTAGTCCGGTATAGTCCAATAATATAAGCAAAAAAATAGTTTTGTCAACAAAAAAAATGCATATGAAAAAAACATGGAAATACTGATTCGTGACTCTATGGAGGCTGGAGCACAGTTGGCCGCAAGTGTTGTCAGCAAAATTATTAAGTCCGAAGACAAACCTGTTTTGGGATTAGCGACAGGGGGTACGCCTCTCCGCATGTATCATGAATTGATCCGGATGAACCAGTCCGGAGAATTAAGTTTTCAAAACTGTACGACTTTTAATCTGGATGAATACGCTGGTTTATCACAGGAAGACGAGCGTTCATATTATTTTTATATGATGAGCAATTTATTTGATCTTGTGGATATAGACAAAAATAATGTTCATCTTCCTGATGGAAACGCAAAAGATCTCCGTGAAGCGTGCCGCAAATATGAAATGCAAATTAAGGCAGCAGGCGGAATTGATTTACAAGTTCTTGGAATTGGAGCTAACGGGCATATCGGTTTTAATGAACCCACCGGTTCTTTTGCGTCCCGGACTTGGGTCAAAATTCTCAGTGAACAAACCATGCAGGATAACTCGATGTATTTCGACAAACTGGAGGAAGTTCCACGTCATGTTATCACTATGGGCATCGCCACCATCATGGAATCCAACCATTGTCTGCTACTGGCAAATGGTGCCAAAAAGGCCGATGCCATCCGGAAAATGATTGAAGGCCCCATTTCCGCCAGTTGTCCGGCCTCAATTCTGCAGATGCATCCACGAGTGACAGTTGTACTGGATGAAGAGGCAGCATACTTATTAACATTCAAAGATCATTACAAATGGGTGGAAAAAAACAAACTGGAATGGCAACGCTACTAAAAATACAAGCAAACAACAAAATAATAAACCACCAACATTTCGCAGTCCCACTCAGAACTGAGACTGAGTGCAACCGTTAATTGTAAAATTTTGAGCATTTATAGCTAAAACGGAGGAACTACATGCCGATTATTGAAATACCAACCAAAGAAGAGTCTGACCTTCCTATTGTAAAAAATGCGGATAAATTGGTGAAAACTACGGGACTTGTGGATTTACAGGTTAATGGATTCGGAGGTGTGGATTTCAATACGCCAGGAATTACCCAAGATTCTCTAGAACACTCACTTGAAACAATGCTGGCTTCCGGAGTTACAACTTGTTTGCCGACTATCATAACAGGATCAGAAACTCATTTACTGAACTGTCTTACTGACCTGGAAAATGTAAGAAACTCCTCAGCCCTGGCAAAAACGATGATCGCGGGTTATCATCTCGAAGGCCCTTTTCTTTCAGCACTACCCGGCTTTTCCGGCTGTCATTCTGCACAAGCCATGGGTCGCGTGAATCCGGAAATGTTTTTACGTTTGCAGGAAGCCGCTGGAGGAAATATAAACTTGGTGACACTTGCACCGGAAGTCGAAGGTGCACTAAAATTTATTGAAAAATTAGTAGGTGACGGAGTTATTGTGGCATTAGGACACACTGCAGCTGGAACTGAAAAAATACGGGAAGCGGTCAAAGCCGGAGCATTGCTTTCGACACACCTCGGCAACGGAACAAGCTCAGAACTGCAAAAAAACGATAATCCTATCATTGCTCAACTTGGTGAAGATCAACTAAGCGCCAGTTTTATCGCGGATGGTTACCACCTTTCTCGGGAAGTATTGAAAGTCTATTTAAGAGCAAAATGTAGTGAACGTGTCATACTGATCACGGATGCCACAGCAGGAGCTTCGGCAGCACCTGGTCGTTACTGGTTGGGTGAGTTGGAATTGTTACTCGGGTCTGATCCTGTAATTTACGATCAGCAAACTTCACGCCCCCTTGGCTCTGCGGTAACGCTGGATCAATGTGTGAGGAACGTTATGCGCTGGTACGACGTTTCGCTGGATGAAGCCGTTTCATGGGCGAGTGAAAATCCGCTGAAATTATTTTCCTCGTCAAAAGCAAATTCACTTATAACTGAAGGTGAGAGAACAGTTTGGTGGAAAGAAGAAAAAGATGGTTGGACAGTCAAAGCCGCACAAAGCGGAAAGTTTTTGTATACTGCCTGAAATTTTGCTTTATTTAACTCTTATCAAGAGTTTTAAGTTTTGGCCACGTATCTGAGAGGCGATACCCCAAAGGCCACGGATCTTCAGGATCCCACATTAACTGATGTGTGCCTGTTATCCAAGCTCGTCCGCGGATTGTAGGAATAATAGCCTCTTTTTCAGCGATCTTTGTGCTCTTGAAGATTGTACAGTCAAATCTTGAATCAATTATTGAAGTTGCCACAAAAGGTTCACCCACCTGCATTTTTCCTTTAGCGTGCATAACCGCCATTCTCGCAGAACAACCTGTACCGCACGGCGACCTGTCTAATTTTCCCGGATCAATGGCAACCGTATTACGGCCGTGCGGAATTCCATCTTTTAGTTCAATCGGCAAAGTAAACTGGCAGAACGAAATTTTGTTCCAATCCTGCTGAATCGGATGCTGAAATTTTATTTGCTGATTTGCCGCCGCCGTGATTCTGGCACCCGTTTCCGCAAGATCACGTGCCTCATCCGGAACAATATCAAATCCCATCGATTTCGCGTCCACAAGTACAAAACTGTCACCGCCGTAAGCAGTATCAACCGTAAGTGTTCCAATTCCAGCCACCTCAAGTTTCACATCAAGTTTGTCTGCAAACGAAGGTACATTTTGTATTTCAATACTCCGTGCCTTGCCGTTTTCACAATATGCTTTAACTTTTACTAATCCGGCTGGGGCTTCAAGAAAAAATGTTGTTTCCGGCTCCTGCATTTGGATCATTCCGCTGTCCAACAGAACTGTTGCCACACAAATTGAATTCGACCCTGACATGGGTGGAGTATGTTCAGGTTCCATGATGATGAAACCATAAACCGCTTTTTCATTTTTCGGGGGAACCAACAGGTTTACATGTTTGAAAACTCCTCCACGCGGTTCATTCAAAACGAAGTGGCGTAAATTCTGATCTTGATCAATCCAGCGGGCTTGCTCCCAAATGCTTCCACCAGGAGGTGGAGTCACACCCCCTACAATTACTTCACCAACTTCTCCCTCCGCATGGCAGGAGACGATATGTATTATTTTGGATGATCTCATCAATCAAAATTCTTTTAAATATAAAAAAGTTTTTAAGATCATGATTTTACAGCTTTGCGGCTAATTCTGCACCGTCGTTGATTGCAATTTTCGCATCAAGTCCGAGAGCAACTTTGGCACCACCTATTATGTGAACCTCAAGACCTGCTTCACGCAGTGAAGCTTCCAAGTCGAGTCTCGGTTCCTGTCCCGCGGCAACAATCACGTTATCTACATCCATCACTATTTCCTGAGCTTCTTCGCCTTTTTTCAAGGCAACTTTGACGTGTAAACCGGCATCATCGATTTTAAGATAAGTAGCTCCTGAAAGGAATTCCACACCGTGAGATTTCAAAGTTTGGATGTGCGCCCAACCTGTTGTTTTTCCGAGACGTTTGCCAATCTTGTCGGCGGATCGCTGAAGTACAGTAACTTCCCTTTTTTTCGGTTTACGTAGAGCCATTGCTTTTTCCGAATCCAGAATACCGTAACCCTGCAAATATTCCGGAACTTCTCCCGAAAAGGGTGTTTTTGCTGTTAAAAAATGAGCTACATCAATACCGATTCCTCCTGCTCCAATCACAGCAACTTTGTTTCCGACTGGGCATTCGCCGTCTAAAACATCCAAATAACTCAGCACTTTGGCATGATCAGCTCCTTCCAGTTCCAATTCACGCGGTTGTACTCCGGTCGCCAGAACGACTGCGTCATAATTACCTGCAGCAAGAGTCTCCTGATATACGGCTTGCCCTAATTTCAGTTCTACCCCATATTTTTCGAGCATCACACGGTAGAACCGCAGCACTTCATAAAATTCCTGTTTACCTGGAATTTTCACCGCATAGTTGATTTGTCCACCAAGTTCAACACGTTGATCAAACAGAGTAACCTTGTGTCCTCTCATCGCTGAAATGTAGGCAGCAGTCATTCCTGCTGGACCGGCACCGATAACAGCAATATTTTTTAAAGTTTTTACCGGTTCGTAATTTAATTCTGTCTCACGTCCCGCACGGGGATTTACCAGGCATGTTGCTGTTTTCATTTGAAAAAGATGATCCAGGCAAGCCTGATTGCAGGCAATACAAGTATTTATTTCATCAGTACGACCCTCTGCCGTTTTGTTGACAAAATTTTCATCCGCTAATAATGGACGTGCCATTGAGACCATATCCGCAATTCCGTCCCTCAAAATGCTTTCAGCAACATTTGGATCATTGATACGGTTCGAAGTCACAATTGGAATCTTGAGGTGCGGTCGCAATTTACCTGTAACCCAGGCAAATGCAGCACGTGGTACCATCATACCGATTGTTGGAATACGTGCTTCGTGCCAGCCAATACCGGTATTTATGAGAGACGCACCCGCCTTTTCTACATGCTGTCCAAGTTCAACTACTTCTTCAAAACTGCTGCCGTCTTCAACTAAATCAAGGCAGGAAAGGCGGAAAATAATCAGGAAATCATCTCCAGATTCCTCCCGTACACGTTCCACAATTTTTAGGGCAAAGCGGATACGGTTTTTAAAAGATCCTCCCCACTCGTCATTGCGTTTGTTTGTACATTTGGCAATGAACTGATTGATCAGATAACCTTCAGAACCCATTATTTCTACACCATCATAACCAGCCAGTTTTGCCAGTTTTGCACAGCGTACGTAATCCTCTATAGTTGCTAATATTTCTTCATGGCTTAATTCTTTGGGACGGTAAAAATTGATTGGTGCTGTAATTGGTGATGGCGCTACACATTTTTCCAGCAATCCATAACGTCCTGTATGCAAAATCTGTAACGCTATTTTACCACCGTTGTCATGAACTGCTTTTACCAGCGGCCGGTGAAAATCAAGCTGTTCTTCCGATACTAATTCCGCACCTTCTTCAAAAACACGACCCGCCACATTAGGCGCAAATCCTCCAGTTACTATGAGGCCTACTCCGCCCCGTGCACGTTCCGCGTAAAAAGCCGCTAAACGTGATGAACCATCAGGCTGTTCTTCCAGTCCGGTATGCATGGAGCCCATCATGACTCGGTTTTTCAGGATTGTGTTACCCACTTTTAGTGGACTGAGTAAGGTTTCAAAAGCCATTTCGGGGATTATGTTTGGGTTTTTAGGTTTTGAATTTTGGGATCTGAGTCAGTTCTACAACCCGCACAAACTAAAGAGAGCTAAAACATACTAAAGCACAGAAGAGAAAAAACTTTATGCTCTGAAAGCATAATATTCACGATGCTTTGAGCTGTTCTGCCTGGTGGTGAGACAACAAAGGTTCAATCACCTGTTCCAGTTTGCCGAGCATAATATCTTCAAGTTTGTAGAGAGTTAAATTGATACGGTGATCCGTCATACGACCCTGTGGGAAATTATAGGTGCGGATGCGTTCGCTCCTGTCTCCGGAACCAACCATTCCGCGACGCTGTTCTGCCGTCGCGGATTGTTGAGCTTCAAGCTCCTTTTCATAGAGCCTTGCCCTGAGGACTTTTAAAGCCTGCGCTTTATTTTTTAACTGGGATTTCTCATTTTGACAAATGACAACCAATCCCGTCGGGATATGGGTTATCCGGACCGCGGAATCAGTTGTGTTCACACTCTGACCGCCTGGACCGCTTGAGCGGTAAACATCTATGCGCAAATCTCCGGGATTGATTTCAATCTCAACATCTTCCACCTCAGGCAAGACCGCGACTGTTGCGGCTGAAGTGTGGATTCGCCCCTGAGTTTCTGTTTTCGGAACACGTTGTACCCGGTGTACTCCACCTTCAAATTTCAAGTGACTGAAAACATCTTTGCCTTCAATTGAAAAAGTGATTTCCTTGAAACCTCCCAGATCATTTTTGCTTTCATTGAGAAGTTTGATACGCCATTTTCGGCTTTCGCTAAAATGAGCATACATTTGGAAAAGATCTCTGGCAAACAATGCCGCCTCGTCTCCGCCTGTACCAGCGCGAATCTCAATTATAGTGTTACGGGAATCGTCTGGATCTTTAGGAATTAGTAACAGTTGGATTTGTTTTTCCAGTTCATCCAACTTTTGTATAAGTTGTGGAATCTCCTGTTCCGCCATTTCGCGGATTTCCAGATCTTCTTCTTTTGATTCTGCTAAATCTCGGTTGTCGCCGAGTTCCTGCTGAATTTCAAGATAATTATGATAACACTCAACAATTTCCTGCATGCCTGAGTGTTCCTGACTTAACTTCCGGAAACGCTCCTGATCCTGAACCACATCGGCTTGTCCAAGTTCTTCTGTCAGTTTTTCAAAGCGTACATTTATTTCCGAAAGTTTATCCAGCATCTAAGTTCATGCACGCTTGTAGCGTCGGTTGAATTTTTCAATTCGTCCGGCAGTATCCACTAAATTTTGTCCTGCACCGGTAAAGAAGGGGTGGCAGTTTGAGCAGATTTCAACTGTTGTTTCCCCGCCTTTTGTTGACTGTGTATTCCAAGTAGTCCCGCAGGCACAACGGAATGAGGTTTTTTCAAATTTTGGATGAATATCAGGTTTCATTTTTCTGTTTACTTTCAATGGTTAAGGTTTTTTCAACTTTAATTATTTATCCATCATGTTGAGGAAATTCACATTTTCTTTGAACTTTTCCATTTTTTCAATAAGAAATTCCAAAGCTTCAACTACATTTAGTTGAGAAAGGACTTTACGAAGGACCCATATACGATCAAGGTCAGTTTTATCAACAAGCAGTTCTTCTTTACGTGTTCCGGATTTACTGAGATCAATTGCCGGGAAGATACGTTTTTCTACCGGTTTTCGATCAAGCACCAGTTCCATATTACCGGTTCCTTTGAATTCTTCAAAAATCACTTCGTCCATTCTGCTTCCGGTATCAATCAGTGCCGTGGCAATGATGGTCAGTGATCCGCCCTCTTCAATGTTTCTAGCTGCGCCGAAAAATCTTTTTGGTTTGAAAAGCGCATTAGAGTCAACACCTCCGGAAAGTATTTTTCCGCTGGGAGGAATGACCGTGTTGTAAGCACGCGCAAGTCTTGTGATTGAATCCAGCAGGATGACGACGTCCCGTTGATGTTCGACAAGACGTTTTGCTTTCTCCAGTACCATCTCAGAAACTTGAACGTGACGTGTTGCCGGTTCGTCAAAGGTTGAAGCAACCACTTCTCCGTTGACTGAACGACGCATATCAGTGACTTCTTCCGGACGTTCGTCAATCAATAAAACAATTAAATCAACCTCAGGATGATTTTCAGTGATGCTGTTTGCAATCGACTGCAAAATCATTGTCTTACCAGTTCTTGGCGGAGCAACAATAACTCCACGCTGACCTTTACCAATAGGAGATACAAGATCAATAACCCTGGTGGTTAAATCATTATCTTTTCGTTCAAGGTTCAGATGTTCGTTGGGATGGAGCGGGGTGAGGTTATCAAAAAGAATTTTTTCAAAAGCCTTATTCGGATCGCGGAAGTTTATTTCTTCAACTTTAAGTAAGGCGTAGTAACGCTCGCTCTCTTTTGGAGGCCTGATTTGACCTGCTACCGTATCACCGGTACGTAAATTAAAACGCCTGATCTGAGAAGGAGAAACGTAAATATCATCCGGCCCCGGGAGGTAGTTGTAATCTGGTGCTCGTAGAAAGCCAAATCCGTCCGGAAGTGCTTCCAGTACGCCTGCACCGTAAATGATTCCTTTACGTTTCGTCTGCGCCTGCAGCAAAGCAAAGAGCAGTTCCTGACCCCGCATACTGTTCGCGTTTTCAATATCATAGTCACGCGCAATCTGAACGAGCGAGTTGATATCTTTTTTCTTTAACTCAATTAAATTGAGTGTGTCCGGTTTAGAATCATTATCTGAATTTCTTTTTGTATTGATGCCGTTGTCAATTTCCGGCCGATTTTTAGACATGCGAGGTTTCTCAGGAGGTTAATCAATGATGGGATCTCGAAAAAAGAGAGACCATACTATGGTGTGTTAGTTTAAATGGGAGGATGATTATTTTTAACGTATTTGGAGCAAATTCCAGTTACAAAAAGCGTAATTAATGATTAATAAATAAATGGGCAAGAAATTGTCTTGTGTGGAAATACTTGAAAATGAATCGAAATTATCAAAAGTAGGTAATTACAAGTTCGCCAATATTTATACTTTTGTCAAGTGTTTTTTTAAAATAATGTATTTTTCCTAATCTGTTCTACGTTCAAAAAAGCAAATTTTTCCTGACATAAGTATTATATTAGCTATTTTATTTCTTTTTTGGAAGATACAAATCCGTGATCGTACCCTCAAAAGCCTCTGCGGCAAAAGCCACGGTTTCCGAAAGTGTTGGATGAGGATGTATCGACGAGGCTAGATCCTCTGCGTCACATCCCATCTCAATCGCCAGTACACCTTCTGCAATTAAATCACCGGCATTTGGTCCGACAATTCCAACACCTATAACACGCTTAGTGCCTTCTTCAAAAATAACTTTGGTCATTCCTTCACTGCGTCCCAAAGATAAACTGCGTCCACTTGCGGCCCAGGGGAAAGCACCTTTTCCATAAGCAATACCCTCCTTTTTTGCCTGCTCTTCTGTAATTCCTGCCCAGGCGACTTCAGGATCAGTATAGGCCACAGAGGGAATCGTACGAACATCGAAATGACTTTTCATCCCAGAAATCACCTCCGCTGCGACTTTTGCCTCGTGCGTCGCTTTGTGGGCGAGCATCGGCTGTCCGACAATATCACCTATGGCAAAAATATTTGAGACATTCGTACGCATTTGCGAGTCAGTCTTGATGAAACCTCTGTCATCTACTGCGATCCCTGCTTTCTGGGCAGCAATGTGCAAACCATTAGGAGTTCGTCCCACCGAACTGAGAATTCGGTCAAACATCTGTGGTTTATCCGGTGCATTTTTTCCTTCAAAATGTACTTTTAATCCTTTTTTGAGAGCCTCCACTTTTGTCACTTTAGTTTCCAGCCAGATATTTTCATACTGTTTGGTAATACGCTTTTGAAAGGGCCTCACGATGTCACGGTCCGCACCAGCCATCAAACCGTCGAGCATTTCCACTATGGTAATTTTTGAACCCAGAGCATGATAAACCGTCGCCATTTCCAGACCAATTATTCCTCCGCCAAGCACCAGCATTTTTTCCGGAATACCAGTCAGCTCCAATGCGCCTGTTGAATCTATGATACGTGAATCATCCGGAAGAAATGGTAGTTTCACCGGTTGTGAACCTGCGGCAATAACCGCGTTTTCAAAATGTATGGTGATTTTTTTAGCTCCAGCATCAGTGACACAAAGATGATTCTGATCCAAAAACTCACCAAAACCACTGACGATTTGTACCTTGCGTTGTTTGGCCAGACTTTTCAAACCAGCTGTCAGTTGATTCACAATTCCGTTTTTCCAGTCACGCAGTTGATCCAGATTAATTTTTGGTTTAGCAAAAGAAATTCCATGTTCACTCATCAACTCAGTTTCGTCGATGACTTTTGCGGCATGGAGCAGGGTCTTGGAAGGTATACAACCCACATTTAAACACACTCCGCCTATACGCTTGTAACGTTCCACCAAAACTACTTTCTGCCCGAGATCTGCTGCTCGAAATGCCGCAGTGTAACCACCGGGACCAGAACCGAGCACCAGTAAACCACAGCTTATGTCAGCTTTTCCGGAATAGCTTTCAGCAGCTTCAGGAGGCGTCTCGGATTCTACACTTTTTTCTGCGGAGTCTGCTTTTTCATTTGTCTGCTTTTCATTTTTTTTCGTTGATACTTCAGTCTCTTCCATTTTCAAAATCAGTGTCCCCGCAGAGACTTTATCACCAACCTTTACTTTTATTTCACGAACAATACCAGCGGATGGTGAAGGAATTTCCATTGTGGCCTTATCACTTTCAACAGAAATAAGTGGATCTTCCGCAACTACTGTATCGCCAATTTTACAAATTATTTCGATAATTTCCACATCCTGAAAATCACCTATATCCGGGACCTTTATTTCAGTGAAGTTCATAGTGACATCCTCCGCAAATCACCCAAAACACTGCACAGATCAACCATAAAACGTGCCGCCTGTGCTCCATCAATCACCCGGTGATCATAAGTTAAATCCAAAGGCAGCATCAGGCGTGGTAAGAATTCTTTTCCATTCCAAACAGGCATCATTCTGGAACGTGTTACGCCGAGAATAGCTACTTCCGGAGCATTCACCAGCGGCGTAAAAGCAGTTCCGCCGATTCCGCCTAAACTGGAAATGCTGAAACAACCACCCTGCAGATCGCTGCTTTTTAATTTTTTTGTACGCGCACGTTCACCAAGCTCACCCAATTCTTTTGCCAGTTCAAGCAAACCTTTATTTTCCACATCCCTGATTACCGGAACAACCAAACCGTCCGGAGTATCAACTGCAACACCAATGTGCAGATATTTTTTCAAAACTAAATTTTCCCGGTCAACAGTTAATGATGAATTGAAATTAGGATGTTTGCGGATTGCCACCGCAGATGCTCTCAACAAAAAAGCGAGAGCAGTAACCCTCACACCCTGCTTTGCGGCTTCATCTTTAAGAGATTTGCGGAAATATTCTAGCTCTGTAATATCAGCTTCATCGTGATGAGTCACGATTGGCAGGTTAAGCCAACTTCGATGCAGATTTATGCCGGTCTTCTTTTTGATCCGTGAAAGTGGCTGAATTTCAACTGGACCAAACTTGCTGAAATCAATCTCAGGCATTTCCGGAATTCCTGTTCCGGTCGTCGCAACATTTCCGGAAGCTATTCCGCCCAAAGCCTGCTTTACAAATTCCTGAACGTCGTCTTTGGTGATCCGTTGCTTACGGCCTGAACCGTGGACACGGCTCAAGTCAACACCTAATTCACGGGCGAATTTACGGATCGAAGGACTGGCGTGCGCCCGTAAAAAATCTTTTTGCTCAACTGGCATCACCACTGGCGGCGGACGTCGAACACGTTCTGCAGGACTCGACTCGGAACTTACAGATTCTGCTTTGACAATAGCAGCCTCCCCTGTTTGTTGCGGTGCAGTTACGGAAGTAGTGGATGTTGAGGAAGATGATTGCGGAGATGTTTTCTCTGTTGTTTCAGCTGACATTTCCGCAGTATCCTGTGCTGATTCTTCCACTTTCAAAGTAAGAATAAGGTCGTTCTGTGAAACTTTATCTCCGGCTTTTATTTTCAAATCTTTTACTGTACCCGCAAATGGCGAAGGCACATCCATTGAAGCTTTATCACTTTCCATTGTGATTAATGGATCTTCCACTGCAACCGTGTCCCCGGACTTAACCAGCACTTCAATTACTTCAACTGCGTCAAATTCTCCTATGTCTGGAACAAGTACATCTTTGATTCTGCTCATGCGGTTTCTCCTCAGGACAACAATGGATTATTTTTTTCGGAGTCAATTCCGTATTTTTTTATGGCAGCCTTTACCGTTTTGGCTGAAATACCGCCTTCTCCCACAAGCTCATTTAAAGCCGCTATTGTAATGTAATAGCGATCCACCTCGAAATGTTTACGCAGGGCCTCTCGCGAATCACTCCGGCCGAAACCATCTGTCCCAAGTACTGCATAAGACCTAGGTACATAAGCACGTATCTGGTCTGCAAATAGTTTCACATAATCTGTTGCCGCAACTACGGGCCCTTCAGTACTTTCGAGACATTGTGATACATGACACTGACGAGCCTTTTTATCGGGATGCAACAGGTTCCAACGTGAAACTTCATCTCCATCACGTTTCAATTCATTAAAACTGGGGCAACTCCAGATATCCGCCTGTACCTTAAAGTCTTTTTCCAGTAGTGCCGCGGCTGCGATAACTTCACGTAGAATAGATCCTGAACCTAATAACTGCACTCTTGTTTTGCCCTTTTTAGCCTTTTGAAACAAGTACATGCCTTTTACAATGTCTTTTTCCTGACCCTTGCTGAGTCCGGGATGTGAATAATTCTCATTCATCGTGGTAATGTAAAAAAACACATTTTCCTGTTTTTTAAACATGCGCTGCATTCCGTCCTGCAGAATCACCATCAATTCATATGAAAAAGTAGGATCATAAGAAACGCAGTTAGGCACATTGCCGGCCATGATTTGACTGTGACCGTCTTCATGCTGCAAACCCTCACCGTTAAGCGTGGTTCGTCCGGAAGTTGCTCCAATCAAAAATCCGCGAGCCTGCATATCACCCGCGGCCCAAACCAGATCACCAATCCGCTGAAAACCGAACATAGAATAGAAGATGTAAAACGGAATCATCTGCATTCCATTATTGGTATATGAGGTTGCTGCCGCAATCCAGGAAGACATTGCACCGTCTTCAGTGATGCCCTCTTCCAATAATTGACCACTCTGATTCTCCTTGTAGTACATTAGTTGATCGCGGTCAACCGGTTCATATTTTTGCCCCTCATGCGCGTAAATTCCGATTTGGCGGAACATCCCCTCCATACCAAATGTTCTTGCTTCATCAGGCACAATCGGCACCACACGCTGGCCGATATTCTTGTCTCTGCACAATAAGGTCATTGCCTGCACGAGTGCCTGGGTTGTTGATATTTCCCGATCTCCGGTATCCTGTAGTAAACGCTCAAAAACAGTCAAAGGCGGAATTGTCAGCGAGTCGCCTTTTAATCTTCGAACAGGGAGAGGACCTCCAAGTGAACTACGGCGTTTCTGTAAATAAGCAAGCTCAGGCGCGTCATCCGGTGGTCGGTAAAACGACATTTGCTCCACTTCTTCGTCCGAAATCGGCACCCGGAAACGGTCTCTGAATTTTTTCAGATCGACCATTTTGATTTTCTTCTGGGAATGTGTAATGTTGATCGCTTCTCCGGAACCGCCCATTCCATAACCTTTTACGGTTTTAGCCAGAATCACAGTCGGCTGATCTGTATGATTAACCGCAGAATGGTATGCTGCATATATTTTGTGAGGGTCATGTCCACCACGGTTAAGTCTCCAGATATCCTCATCTGACATATTGGAAACCATCTCCAGCAGTTCAGGGAATTTACCAAAAAAATGAGCCCGTGTATACGCACCGCCTTTTGCTTTAAAAGCCTGATATTCACCGTCAATTGCTTCATCCATACGTTTACGAAGCAAACCTTCTGTATCCCTCGCAAGCAAAGGATCCCAGTAAGAACCCCAGATAACTTTAATCACATTCCAGCCTGCGCCGCGGAACTCACCTTCAAGTTCCTGAATTATTTTTCCATTTCCACGTACCGGACCATCGAGCCTTTGTAAATTGCAGTTTACTACAAAAATAAGATTGTCCAGTTTTTCACGCGCCGCCAGTCCGATAGCTCCCAGAGATTGCGGTTCATCCGTCTCACCGTCCCCCAGAAACATCCAAACTTTACGTCCTGATGTGTCTACCAAACCGCGGTTATGAAGGTATTTTAAGAAACGTGCCTGATAAATTGCCATGATAGGCCCCAGTCCCATTGAAACTGTTGGAAATTGCCAAAAGTCATTCATCAGCCAGGGATGTGGATATGAAGGAACTCCCTGACCTTCTGATTCACGGCGGAAGTTGTCCATTTGCTTTTCAGTCAACCTGCCTTCTAAAAAGGCACGGGCATAAATTCCCGGTGCTGAATGTCCCTGAAAAAAAACCAAATCACCCCCGTGATCTCCAGATGGTGCACGCCAAAAATGATTGAAACCAATATCGTAAAGTGTTGCGGAGGAAGCAAAACTTGCGATGTGCCCGCCCAGATCAGCTGAGTCACGGTTAGCACGCATGACCATCATTGCTGCATTCCAGCGAATAATGGAACGAATCTTCGATTCCATTTCCTGGTCACCTTGGGAGCGTATTTCAAGTTCAGGAGGTATTGTATTTAGGTAAGGTGTATTTGCGGAATAAGGACTGCCTGCACCTGACAAAACTGCCTGGTCTGCTAATTGACGCAGAAGGAATTGTGCCCTTTCATGACCATCCCTTTCAACAACTGCTTCCATTGCCTCAACCCATTCCAGAGTTTCCTGCGGATCTAAATCATTTTCGTTATTTGAAGTCATTGTTGAATCTCTTCAGTTGGAGTTATGAATCTGCACTTTGAGTAACGTATAAAGCCAATATACACGGTGTATCATTTCGACTGTGGGAGAAATCTTAAATAATACCGGTTTCAAATAGTTTCAATGCTACAATTTGTCATTTCTAAGGAGTGGATAAATACCGGCTTTTGATCATGCGGTATAAGAATTAAAGTTCTGCAGTAAAAAATTCGTGCTGATTTTACAGTTGATCTGTTTTTTTAATGAGAGACTAAGAACTGTCATGTCCCAAAAATGCTTAATCACCGTTGCTGTTGGTTTCCTCCTTTTTTTCCAGAGCAGAGGATTCCGACTTAAATGGAATGTTTTTTATCGGCGGTCTTCTCCCCATACTCTTCAACATTTCTGCAGAGTAGACAAGCCCTTTTCTTGGAACTGTGTATTTTTTTGAGCGTATATTTGACATATTTTTCGCCTCCCGACTGACACTTTCAGGGTAGTGACCATCAGGTTTCACAGGACCTGTCTCGCGTGCTCTTGTTGTGGAAATTTTAAGTGCTTCACGGCTGGAATTTTCAGAATAAACAATTCCAGGCCTAGTAGTTCCTGTCTCAGACGCCCTGGTTTTGGTCATATTTAGCGCACCGCGGCTGGTGTCTTCAGAGTAGACAGGACCCGGTTTGACAGGTCCTGTATCCCTTGCATAGTTTTTAGAAATTGTAAAAACTTTGCGGCTGGTTTTTTCATTTTCTTCAGGACTCAACCGCGGCGGTTGATAACGCTTTATGGGGCTAATTTTTGTATAAGAAGTTTCAAAAGGTTTTTGCACAAACCAGCGGTTTTTTTTAACCATACTGGCTGTTATCAAACCGGCGTCCACCATTTTAACAGCAGCGGTCTTTGCTTTACTTTTCTTGCTTTGGACAACAGATTTCCTGATTAGATAATATTTTATTACACGGCCATTTGTTTTTTGAGCCGCAACCCTCCTTGCTTTTCGTTTATTATCCTCTAAATTCTTTGCATTCTTAACATAACTTTGAAGTCGTTTTTCATTACTCTCAGCCTGCAATCTTGCTCCGAAAAAAACAATCTCCGAAAGACAAAATAGACTGAGAACAATAATTTTAAGTGACAAAACCAACTGCACGGGCTTCGTTGACAATCCTGTCTGCAAGGTGTTTTTACGCAACAAGTTGAAGTGAAAACTGAATCTCAATACCATCTTTCGACTCTTGAAAACATTAACATGAGATGTAAACCTGCCATTGGGAAGTTCCAATAATTGAAAATATGTGTTAGTCTTGAAATAATTCTTGATGCCTGTTTGACTGAGACCGCAGTTGAAAGAACACCGGCGATTCCAGATTTTAGATCTAAAATCCCGCATAAATGCAAAATCAAATCTCCGACCAATTATCTTCTTCGGAAGAAATTTACAATAAAATGACCCTGGACACCTTTGGTATTCCAGAGATCTACAAAAGTCAGGAAGAAGAGAGTTTCCTCGGTGAAGGTTTTTCAATGCAGATCGGCAGTGACTCCGATTCAAAAGACAATCTCCTGGCTCAGAGAATTGTAAATACTTTAACTGCTCAACTGCAGTCCATCCTTCCTGGAACTTTTAGAATCACTCCTTTACCTGAACAATGCCTTTCTTATGCCAATTTGCACAGTTGGTCTCCCGGACGTTCTTATTTTTCATTGTTTGAGATGCAACAATCAAAATCAGTCTGGATTTTACATCTCAGCCGTTCCGTAGGGGAGGGGCTTGCCTCGCTGTCTCACAGTAAAAATTCACGTATTTACAGCAATATTTATCATGACTTACGCGAAGCGGATTCAGTGATTTATCTTGAAACTGCAGATATGCTACGTAGGTTGTTCGGCAGTTTACTGGAACTCTGGCCCGCAAGTGACAAATTAAAAATTGCACGGTGTCGTCACATCCTACAATTGAGTTTTCTCCAGGAAGTAGCTCAGGATGAAGAATATGTCGTTTTACCTTTCTATCTGGACAATAAGGTCTGTACCGGTGATATACATTTAATTTTCCCGCAACGACACCTTTTAAACATTGTTGGTGCATAATGTCTCAGCCAATTTTAAGTCAAATTAATATCTATCCGCTAAAATCCGCAAGAGGAATACCCCTGGTAAACGGAGTTCCTGAAACAAGAGGTTTAGCGCATGACCGACGATGGATGGTTGTCGATGATTCTGGACAATTTATGACACAAAGAACCTCTCCGAAAATGGCTTTGATAAACACAAAAATTCACGCTCATACACTGAATTTGAATGCACCGGGAATGTCAGAATTGAGCCTGCCTTTGTTTCCCACAGCAGGTGAGTCGCAGGAAGTTGAAATTTGGGGTGACCGCTGTGAGGCATGGGCCTCAAACCCTCAGACAAAAAAATGGATCAGTGAGTTCCTTGGGGAAAGCTGTAATATCGTTTTTATGCCGGATCACAGCAATCGTCCGGTGGATCCTGACTATACGGTTGGTGAAAATCAGGTTTCATTTTCGGATGGCTTTCCATTTTTGCTGATTTCTGAAGCATCATTAAACGATCTTAACAAACGTCTTCCGGAAAGCGTAGAAATGACGCGGTTTCGTCCAAATCTTGTAGTGAAAAATACTGAACCTTATGATGAGGATATTTGGAGACTTATCCGGATTGGCGATTGTGAACTACAAGTTGTTAAACCATGTTCACGCTGTGTTTTAACCACAGTTGATCCGGAAACAGGAAAATATTCTGGAAAAGAACCTTTGCGGACTCTGGCAACTTTCAGAAAAGAAAATGGCAAAGTTTTGTTTGGTCAGAATCTGCTTGCGACAAAAATGGGAAAGATGGAAGTCGGTATGCCTGTAGAAATTATCTCAAAAAAGTGAACTCTGTCTTCAGTTGTTAACGACTGGTGGACCAGTTGTTTTGATTCAGTACTCGAATAGAACGTTGTTTTGATTCAAACCGATTTGTTGTTCAAACTGACATTTTCATTCCTGGCAAAGATGAGTTAAAATCATGTCCTTGACAAGTTTGATTCGTAGATTCACTACGCGTTAACTATTAAAATAAATAGATCGCTTTTCAGCTTGATTGATATTGCAAGATTTTGCAATATAGTTAAGGATTGCCTGTAAGTAAAAACTATGTTAGTGTCAAAAGTCTAAGGCTATTATTTCAGGAACATGTTTCTTTAATCTAAACAGAAGGAGGCGTCATGCGTTTCATAAAAATAATCACATTAATACTTTTTCTTTCGGCTTTTGCCCTTCAGCCTGCTCTAGCGAAAAAAGTTCCCCTGGGAATGCTGGTTGAAATACAAGGTAAAATCGAATACAGCAAAAAAGGTAAGCGCTGGAAAAAAGTACGCCGTAACAAGTTTGTCTATAAAAATTATTTAGTCAAGGTTGGTGCAGACAGCACAATTAAGTTTCTGAATCAAAAAACTAACGAGACCACTCTGCTAACTGCCAATTCCAAAGTAAAAGTTACTGAAGACGGTTTGGAAGTGATTGAAGGTAGTCTTGGGGATAAAAGTTCCGGAGGTGGTTTGTTGTCCGGATTGTCCAAGCAGTTTTCAAAGACACAGAAATACACGACGGTACGCCGCGCAGCCAAAAAAGGAGGCATCGACCTCAAACTGGCTACCAACACCGTTTCCGCGGATTTTTCGGAACTGGCATGGGAATCCGCCGGTGCTGAATACGCCTACCGCTTACACCTTGGCGCCAAGGATCGTAAAACCAAAACTTGGGCAGATTCTGCTGTTTACGAAGTACCTTCTACAGGAGATGAGGTTGTGCGTACAAGTATAAAACCGATCAGCAAAAAACAAAAATATTTTGTTGAAGTTTTGGACGGTAGCGGAGCAGTGGCTTTCACCACGAAAGCCGCAAACCTGAAGGTGCTTTCCGGAAAGAAACTGGCCAAGTTTGAAAAACAAAAAGGTCAGTACCAGAGCATGGATGAAAGCGGTTTTATGTATGCCGGCTTGCTCAAAGATAATGGCCTGTTGGTTCCAGCCTTAGATCAGTACTCAAAATTTTTCACGGAATTTTCTGATGATGAAGACATCAACGAACTGAGACCATTCTTGATCGAGGTATACTCCCGCCTGCGATTGGCACATCTGAAGTCAGTTGAATTAAAGAAGTACGAATCCACTGAATAATTTGCGTCATTCGGGATTTGTGAGGAACCGTAAAAACGGTTCCTCTTCCCTATTAAAACTTACCTAAATTAAAGCAGTGCTTCCGGCACTATGTTTTTAGACTCCGGAAAACGTTTAGTCCATTTCCCAACTTCTTCAGCAAATATTTCCACCTGTTCCGGAGCCGATGCGGCAAAACGCCAAGGATTGTTCAGCACAGAAGAAATTTCAATAAAATCCAAAGGTACACGTTCATCATTCGTAAGGCGCTCAGCTAAATCATTTTCGCTTATTTCACCATTCCGCAGGGCTTCGGCGACCACTACCGCATGTTCCTTGATTGCTTCATGCACACTTTCCCTTCCACCGCCTTTTCGCACTGCCTCCATCAATAAAGAGGTGGATGCCAGAAAGGGCAGATTCTGTTTTAATTCCTGCGCGATTGCGGCTTCATAAAATCCCATTTCAGTGAGTACAGTAAGAACCGCTTCGAGTTGTCCGTCCGCCGCGAAAAAAGCTCCGGGAAGTGCCACTCGGCGAACTACCGAACATGAGACATCTCCTTCATTCCACTGATCTCCACTTAATCCGGAAAGCATTGTGCCGAAACCGTTGAGAATCTGGTGTAATCCATTGATCCGTTCTGAGGTGCGGGCATTCATTTTATGAGGCATTGCTGAAGAACCAACCTGTCCCTGCTGAAACCCTTCACCGGCTAGTCCCTGTCCTGCCATCAAACGCAGTGTCCGCGCAAAATTCGATATTCCGGAACTGATTGCAATCAGCGCACGTACGGTTTCCACATCGAGACTGCGTGGATAAACCTGTCCCACTGCGTTAAAAGACGCACTGCAGTCCAAATGTTCCAGTATCTGTTCACCAAGCTGCTTTACTTTTTTTTCGTCACCGTTCAGTAAAATTAACTGATCAAGCCTCGTTCCAACCGCCCCCTGCAAACCCCGCAGCGGATAATTTTCAATCAGATGATCGATCCGTTTTAAGGCAAACATAATTTCTTCACCGAACATTGCCAGACGCTTGCCCAAAGTTGTTGGTTGAGCTGGAACATTATGGGTGCGTGCGACGATCATAATGTCTTTAGTGCGTAAACTCCACAATGAAAGTTGATGCAGAACCGTCACAGCTTTGCTTCTCAACAAACGCAGTGAACGTAGAATTTGCAATTGTTCAACATTATCCGTTAAATCCCGGCTCGTCATTCCTTTATGAATCTGTTCATGACCTGCCAACTCACAAAATTCCTCAATGCGAGACTTAACGTCATGCCGTAATTTACTTTCTCTATCAGCAATACTTTCCAGGTCAATCTGCTCCAGTTTTTGCTCGTAAGACTCAATCGCGGATAGCGGAATATCAACACCTAAATTTCGCTGTGCTTTCATCACTGCAATCCAAAATTCTCGTTCCAGGCGGACTTTCCCTTCGGGAGACCAGATGGCGGAAATTTTGGTGCTGGCGTAACGTGCGGCTAGAATATCGGGAATCATTTTCCTTTGCTGGTTGGAGGTTCTTTTCAGCCTCTGATTTTCACGGATGAAAACGGATACTAGTCCTGAAACTGGGTTAGTGGTTTTAGCCTCTGATTTTCACGGATGAAAACTAATGTCCGGAATTGACTAAAATTTTTTATTGAAATTGTAGGGGTTGAAAAACTGATTGTTGCGACTGTAGAATTTACAACCCAACTTTGCCGCGTACCCTGTCAGTGACCTGTCGAGCAATAACACGCGCCTTGTCACGACCGGATTCGAGGATTCCGTTTAACTTTGTCTTGTCGTTGCGGATTTGCTGATAAATTTCACGCGGACCCTTGAGTTCAGCATTCAGCGTTTCGAAGCAAACTTGTTTTGCCTCTCCATAACCCATGCCTCCTGAGCGGTACCGATCAGCCAAAGCTTCCTGATCTTTTTTTCCGGCAAAGCATTTGTAGAGCGCGAAAACACTGCATGTTTCTGGATCTTTTGGCTCATCCACTGATTTTGAATCAGTAGTGATTTTCATAACTGCTTTACGAAATTGTTTCTCCGGTGCAAGCAAAGGAATCACGTTTCCATAGGACTTGCTCATTTTTCTACCGTCCAGGCCGGGAATAGTCGCAACCTCTTTTTCAATAATTGCTTCCGGAATTACAAACGCTTCTCCGTAAAGATGATTAAAACGAATTGCAAGGTCACGCGTAATTTCAAGATGCTGACGCTGATCCTGTCCTACAGGCACAAAATTTGAGTCATAAATCAAAATATCGCAGGCCATCAACACAGGATAACAAAACAAACCCATACTGACTTCCTGATCCTTTGCCATCGCATCTTTGTATGCGTGAGCACGTTCCATCAAACCTTTTGAGGCAATACAGGAAAGAATCCAGGTCAGTTCGGTAACTTCGGGAATATCGGATTGTCGAAAAAAAGCATGGTTCTCAAAGTCCATACCAAGTGCCGCGAAAATGGCGGTGAGATCGTAAGTATTTTCCCTCAGTTGTTCGGGATCACGTACAGAAGTCAGAGCATGATAATCGGCGATAAAGTAAAACGTTTGATGCGTTTCCTGTAATTGTATCGCCGGTTTTATCATACCCAGATAGTTACCTAAATGGGGGGTTCCGGTAGGCTTTATGCCCGAAAGTGAACGGGGTTTAGAGCCCATAATTTAAACTGAAGCAGCGATTGCAGCTTCGGGCGGAAGAACGCTGATATATTTGCGTTTGTGTTTTCCACTTCCTTTTTGAATGAACTTCACGTTTCCTTCAATCAGAGAAAACAAAGTAAAATCTTTTCCGGTACCAACGTTTGTACCTGCGTGAAAAGTGGAGCCGACCTGACGTACCAGAATATTTCCGGCTTTAACAAATTCGCCACCGAATTTCTTAACACCACGTCTTTGGCCTTGTGAATCACGACCGTTACGGCTACTGCCGCCTGCTTTTTTATGTGCCATTTATTTTATGAGGCTAAAGGTTATTCTGCTGCGGCTTTTTTAACCGCTTTTTTTACTGGCGCAGTTTTTTTTGGTGCTGCTTTTTTTGGCGCTGCTTTTTTGGCTGTAACTTCTTTGGCGCTAATCTTTTCGATTTTCACCATAGTATGCGTTTGACGGTGTCCATATTTGCGACGGTAAGTCTTGCGGCGCTTGCGTTTGAAAACAATAACCTTTTTGTCTTTTCCATGTTGAAGAACAGTTCCCTGAACTTTTGCGCCTGCTATAACAGGAGTACCGAATTTCAGCTCACTCTCTTCCCCTCCTATTGCCAACACCTGATCTGTCTCAAATGTATCTCCAGGTTCAGCGCTCATTCGTGCTAAACGAATGGTATCGCCTTTAGCAACACGATACTGTTTTCCATCTGTGCGAATAATTGCAAACATCTTTTAATTCCCTGAGTTAATAAAATTGTTTTTAAAATAACTCTATATAATTACATTAATATCATCTTCAAATCAAGCTTTTTCAAAACTTTTTCCAGATAAAACTAATCAGCAGGCTTTTTTATCGTTTTGACGGTAAAGCTGTGTTAAAATAAGCATTTTTTAAGAAAATTATTATAGCAGAAATGGAGCAGAATGAGTGAACAATATTGGCAAACATCTGGAAGTTACACTGACATACGTTACGAAAAATCAGCAGAAGGCATTGCTAAAATAACGATTAACCGCCCTGAAATAAGAAATGCATTCCGTCCACTGACTGTACGTGAAATGCGCAATGCGCTTGACGACGCTCGTGAAGACACACTGATCGGCGTCATCATTTTAACAGGTGAGGGAGAAAAAGCATTTTGTTCGGGAGGCGATCAGCGTGTGCGTGGTGAAGCAGGATACAAAGACAGTGAAACAGGGCATATGCGTCTTAATGTTTTAGATTTCCAACGTGAAATCAGAACATGTCCCAAGCCTGTTGTGGCAATGGTAGCAGGATATGCCATCGGCGGAGGACACGTCTTGCACGTAATGTGCGACCTGACTATTGCCGCTGATAACGCCATCTTTGGTCAAACAGGACCTAAAGTAGGCTCCTTTGACGGCGGTTATGGTTCGAGTTATCTTGCCAGAATGGTAGGGCAAAAAAAAGCCCGTGAAATCTGGTTCCTGTGCCGCCAATACAATGCACAACAGGCATTGGAGATGGGAATGATTAATACAGTTGTGCCGCTGGAAAATCTTGAAGAGGAAACTCTGGCGTGGTCAAGGGAAATGCTTCAACATTCGCCGATGGCACTGCGCTGTTTGAAATCTGCACTCAATGCAGATTGTGATGGACAAGCCGGATTACAGGAAATGGCCGGAAACGCGACCATGCTTTATTATATGTCAGACGAAGGACAGGAAGGCCGCAACGCTTATCTGGAAAAACGTAAACCGGATTTTAAACAATTCACACGCCGTCCATGAATTCCGGAAAATATTTAAACGTTTGGCTGCTGGCAGTCAGACCAAAAACTCTAGGCGCAGCGCTGGCTCCTATCATGATCGGTACCACCGTGGTTTTCACGGAAGGCAAAGGACACGCGGGAGCAGCACTGGCTGCCCTTTTGGGCGCACTGCTGATTCAGATCGGCACTAATTTTTCCAACGACTATTTTGATTTCATCAAGGGAGCAGACACAGAAGAGCGTCTCGGTCCTGTGCGGGCTACTCAAGCCGGATTAGTCACTCCGCAAGCCATGCTGAAAAATTGCGTGCTGGTCTTCGGACTGGCGATTTTGGTGGGGATTTACCTTGTTTACCGTGGCGGGTGGCCGATAGTGATTATCGGCATACTTTCAATTGCTTCCGGAATTCTTTACACCGGCGGTCCGATGCCCCTCGGTTATCTGGGATTGGGTGATTTGTTTGTGCTTATATTTTTTGGTCCTGTTGCAGTCGGCGGCACTTATTATGTACAGTCACTGGAAATTTCGGAAGTAGTCATTCTCGCCGGTTTCGGTCCTGGATTGTTAGCTACTGCCCTGCTCGCAGTCAATAATTTGCGTGACGAACCAACTGACAAAAAAGTTGGTAAAAGAACATTAGCTGTACGTTTTGGTCCAGGCTTTGTCCGGGCGGAGTATCTTGCCGCTTTTGCATTAGCGCTGATTCTACCATTCGTGCTGGCGTTAAGAACGGATGCTCACTGGTTTGCATGCCTTTCGGCTTTAATCATCATTCCGGGCGGCAGCGCAATTCGTCAAATCACCTCCGGAGTAAAGGGTATAGAGTTGAATGAAACTTTAGCTGTGACCGGGAAACTCATCATTATCTACAGTGTCCTTTTTTCGCTAGGTTGGTGGGTCGGATAAAATGGAATCTTGCCGCTGGGAACTCTTCCGCTATTCTCTCCCACTAAAAGAACCACTGCGGATGCTTGGACAAGTGTTAAATGAACGCCGAGGTCTCATTCTACGTTTGATTGAAATATCCCGTGAAAGTTCCACGGCAGATAATTTTGGTGAAGGTGAAATTGCTCCTCTGCCTGGACTGCATCCGGAATCTCTCTCACAGGCAGAAAGTCAAATCGGTGAATATCTTTCCGCTAATTTAAAGCCAACACCTCGTTCTGAGGCTCTTTTTGGCTCAGTTCGTTTTGGTTTAGATATGGCTCTCAGAACTTTACTTCAAAGTCAGAAACATACCGCAGGGCGGAATTACATGTCTGCGGAAAACGGGATTAATAAAAGGCAAATCCCTGTTAACGGCCTGACATCCGCTTCCGGGAAAAAACTCGAACTAGAATGCCAACAACTCCAAGATGCAGGTTTTAAAACCATTAAAATTAAGGTAGGACGGCAGACCGTGCAGGAAGATATTGAACGCGTGAAGAGCGCACGTAAAATATTGGCTGATGATATTTCTTTACGCCTTGACGCAAACCGTGCATGGGAATGGGAAGAGGCACTCGAGTTTGCTCATGCTGTAAAGAACTGCAGGATTGAATACTGTGAAGAACCGCTGTCTGAATTCCAAAAACTGGAAGAACTGCATCAACAAACCGAAATCCCACTTGCGTTGGACGAAACTCTCTGGCATAACCCAAATTCAGAAGCTTTGCCTAAAAAAGGCATCAGGACTTTGATTTTAAAACCGGGTATTATCGGAGCATGGGAGAACATAGAATTTTGGACAGCCTATGCCGAACAAAATGAGCTGGATGTAGTCTTGAGCAGTTCTTTTGAAAGTGGGCTCAGTTTGCACTGGCTCGCCTATACATCCGCAAAACTGATCAGCAAGCAACCGGCGGCAGGGCTCGACACCGGAAAATGCTTCGCACATGATTTAATCGATCCGCCTTTTACACTCACAAATGGGAATTATGTTTTCCCGGAAACGTGGCCCACAGCTAATCATAATTATCTACACAAAATAGCTGAAGGAAATACTAGAATAGCTACTGAGAATGATGTTTGAAGTTAAACCAGATATCCTGAAGCAAGTACTGGAACACTTTGGGGGTGAACAGTTTTTAATCAGTAAATCAGTAGATTGGACTTTTTCAGACTTTTTTGAGGAGGCTGTTCGTTTCAGCAATTCATTAAATATTAGCCCTCAAAAACATATCGCGCTTTGTTCAGCAAATCCTGAATTTTTACTAAAAGCGCTGTTGGCCTTGTGGCTTAAAGGCGCAGTTGCGGTTCCCTTAAATCCAAAATTTCCGCAAAAGCAGAAAAAAGAATTGCTTATAAAAACAGGAAGCACTTTACTTGAGCAACTTGAATTAAATAAAATTTCCGCTGACCAGCACTCATCAGGCAACACTCTGCCGTCGATCAATCCTGAGGCATGGGCCAGTATCATTTTTACTTCCGGCAGCAGCGGATCGCTTAAAGCCGTGGTCCACTCGCTGGCCAACCATTTTTACAGCGCGCTTGGAGCAAATCAGAAGATGCCCTTAAATCCAGGTGACTGCTGGTTGATGTCGCTGCCTCTTTTCCATGTGGGCGGGCTGGCAATTTTTTTCCGCACTCTACTTTCCGGTGCAGCCATAGTACTTCCAACTGAAAAACAAACTTTGGCAAACTCATTAAAATACAATAACGTCACTCACCTTTCACTGGTACCAACTCAGCTCCACAGGCTTTTGCAAACAAACGCCGGTAGAGATTCTCTGCTCAAATTGAAACTTATTTTGCTCGGAGGTTCTGTAATTCCTGAAACTTTGCTTGATCAATGCGCTGAACTCGGCCTGAATGTCAATACGACATACGGTTCTACAGAAATGGCGTCTCAGGTAGCAACTGGTAAAAAGGGTTGCTGTCAGATTTTGCCTTTTCGCGAAGTCCGGATTTCTTCTGAAAATGATGCCTACCATGAAATCGAAGTGCGAGGTAAAACCCGTTTTTTAGGTTACCTGGATGAATCAGGGCTCCGACAGCCTTTTGATAAAAACGGTTGGTTTAAAACTGGAGATTTAGGGACCCTGGATGTTAAGCCGGCAATAACAAATAATTTTCAACCTGAAAAGAAGTGTGGCGAATCCAGAAAATTGTTAAAGGATCAGAGTGAAATATATCACAACCTGGCTGTACTAGGGCGCAAAGACAGCATGTTCATTTCCGGGGGTGAAAATATTCATCCGGAGGAGATTGAACGTGTCTTGTTTAAAAGCGGAATGATCCGCGAGGCCGCCGTAGTTCCGGTAAAAGATGTTGA
>Ga0208959_1000004_pt1 | contig 53120 bp, 49 predicted proteins | sample AOAMet2_C27A4_80_2_FD_188077 | JGI IMG/M metagenome (GOLD analysis project Ga0208959, IMG submission 188077) | Ammonia-oxidizing marine microbial communities from Monterey Bay, California, USA - C0912_C27A4_80 (SPAdes) | ecosystem: Environmental > Aquatic > Marine > Intertidal zone | place... | reverse complement strand
CCAGGTGCCGATTCACTTCATGAACGGCTGGCTACACACTGTCGCCAGAGTAAATCCAGTCACCAACGTGCTGCGGTTTGCCCGCCAAGGGTTCCTGGGTGACCTCACCTGGTCGATGACGTGGCCAGGCCTCGTGGCTCTGGGTGCCATGGTGGCGGTCGCCGGGTCTCTCGCTGCCCACCAGTTGCGTCGACTGGCAGCGTGACCACCGGATGATTGCCTAGTAGACGACGGTCTAGCCCCTGCCCACGGCGACACGATCCCTCTAGAGGCCATAGGGCACCGAAACTCGAGAAGGCAGCCCCAAGAGCAATGCCTTCTCGAAACTGCCTAAACGCCCTGGTGTTGGATTCGCGCTACGAACTACCGGCTCGAGTCTTGATGGTCAACGGCTGTCTTCTGCGTGACCATCATCGTGACCATCGTCGTGATGACCTACGTGACCATCATCGTGATGACCGTCGATCTCATGATGGCCATGCTCCAAGATCCCAGCGCTATTCAGCACTATCAGAAGCATGGAGAACGCTGCCGCACTTGACAGCACGTTGCGCACTGACCGCCGACCAGTCGTCGGATTGTGTATAGCCGGGAGAGTGTCGACCGTTGCCACGTAGACGAAGGTCCCAGCCGAGAAAAGCAACACGAGGGCCAGAACTGACTTATCAGCGCCGTCGAGTACCAGGTATGACAGGACGATGGCCACGGGCGTGGCGAGAGTGAATAACAAAAGCCCCTTTATGGCTGCTCTCCTACCCCCCGGTTGATGTAGCAGGAAGATTCCAAGGCTGAGGGCGGCCGGCACGCGGTGAACGATCACCGCAAACGCTACGAGCAGCGAGAACGATGTTTCGCCAGATGTTGCGGCCGCTCCGATAGCAAGGCCATCTGCCAAAGCGTGGACCGACAGCCCTAGTGCAACGACTCCTGATGAGTACGGATGATGTACATGCTCGTGGCCGTGACCGCTTTCGTGGTCGTGATGCTCCTCGTGAACAGCGTGACCGATTCCCCAGCCTTCCAACACCAACAGCAAGCCGAATCCCGCCAAACCAGCAAGACCAAGTACCACGGGATCGAACGCGAACCCGCCACCGCTTTCAGCAGCGGTATGAAAGCCCTCAGGGACTACGACTACAAACGCCGAAACCAACAAGAGCCCGGACGCGAAGCCAGTCAGGTCTGCAAGCCCTTGAGATGAGACCCTGTTGACGAACACCTGGGGCAGTAGCCCAGGACCAAGAGAAACCACAACGATGAGTAGGACTAGATAGAAGATTTCCATCACCTCACACTAATGAGAACCATTCCCATTTCAACATGTGTTTGCAATTTCTTTCTCTCGAGGACTGCAAGGATCCGTTGCCGGCAGAGGGGGCGAGCATCTTGACCACGCGGATCGATCACTTCATGTACGCCGTGGCATCGTTAAACGAAGGCATCGAATGGGCAGCGGACACGTTCGGGGTCGCAGCGGCTTACGGCGGAGAGCATGTGGGTCTCGGAACTCGCAATGCACTTCTGTCCCTGGGCTCCACCTATCTCGAGATCATCGCACCTGACCCGGCACAGTCCCAGGAAGGTAACGCTGGTGCACAGTTCGCCAACTTGACGAGCGGTGGAATGGTCACCTGGGTGGCCGAAGGTGATCTCAACGCCATAGCCAAGGCACTGGACAGGGCCGGCGTACCGACTCAGGGTCCCAATCGCACCCAGCGCAAGACGGAATCGGGTGAACTCCTCGTGTGGGATCTGTTGTTCCCTATCGGAAGTCCGCACGGTGGGCGCATGCCGTTTTTCATCGATTGGCTCGAGTGTGCCAATCCGAAAGACACCAATCCCGTCGGGGGTGAGTTCAGGGCGTTGGCCATCACGGCGCCCGACGCCGATGACCTCGCAGGCACCTTGCATGCCATCGATCTCGACATCGCGGTATCTGCAGGGCCACCAGGAATGTCCGTCACGATTGACTCTCCTCGAGGTGAAGTGGTGCTCGCGACCACAAATGAGACCTCACACATGCAGTTCGGTCGCACCCATTGAGTGCTCCTACAGTCGACCCAAGGCGCGATTCGCACCGTCACCAACGCCGGATCCAGATGGGCAGCCAGCGTCCCGAGCCGGCCGTCGCCTCTCTGGCCCCTGGCTCAGGCGGAGCCGGAGCCGGATCGCACGGCGCCTGAACGTCCCGCCTGGTCGAGCGCCCAGTTCCAGTCCTCAAGAGCCAGCCCGCCGCTGATCCGCCCGCGCACCCGCCCGTCGGTTCCAACGACAACGAAGTACGGGAAACTCCGGAGCCCGAACGCATCGGCCACGGTGCTCGTGTCGTCGTCTCGAACCGCGACGGCCGGCCAACCCTCAACGGCCAGCCAGGCCCGTGGCGGGTTACCGCGCTCCAGGTACACCGCGGTCGATACGGCCACCACCTCGACCCCGTCGGGAATGCCTCCCCGTCCGATCCAGTCGACGAGCTTGGGCACCTCGTCCTGACAGTGGGGACACCAGTGGGCGAAGAAGGCCAACACATAACCCGACCCTTCACCGGGGCGGATGAGCACCTGTCGACCATCGAACGAGGTGGCGTCGAAGTCAGGCGCCATCATCCCGATCGCCGAATCGCCAGACGTGCCGTCGAACTCGGGCAGGCCTTCGCCTGCCACCACCACCGGACCGGTCTCATTGCCATCGAGATCACCGACCGGCTCGCCTCCCCCGAGGGTGAGCGCGGCCACCAACGCTAGGGCAACCGCCCCCACCAGTACGTACGCGATGGTCCGACCCGGACCTCCACCACTGGTCGTCTCGTCGGTCATGGCCCCTCTCCCGGAGTGATGGAATCGACATCCCGGCCAGCACGCAAACCGTCCGGAAGACCCGCATCCTCGCGGACAGTGGCGGCTAGAACGAGCACCGTGATGGCCGCAAACCCGAAGAACGCCATCACCGGGATCGACACGAAGCCGAACTCGTCGACCCACTGCTGGGTGCACGGTGTCGACACCTCACAGGAAGACGCCTGGTCGGGGAACCACTGCAACTGCACGTGGTAACCCGAAACGGCCACCCCGAGGAGCGAGAACGGCAGGACCCGCCAACGCAGAAGATCGTCACCGCCCCAGACGGCCGCACCCAGGACCAAGACCAGCGGGTACATGAGGATCCGCTGATACCAGCAGAGTTCGCAAGGGATGAAGCCGCCAACCTCGGAGAACCAGAGACTGGCCGCGGTTGAGACGCCGGCCACCGAAAAAGCCAGCCGTCGGGCGTCTGTTCGAAACCCTGCGAGTACCGCCCGGCCGGCAGCGGTGGTCAACAGAACCACCCCTACCAAGGCCACCGCTGCGACGACCAATGCCAGGAGCGCCGTGAACAGGCTCATCTGATCGACCGACATACGTATACGAACCTACCGGCGTACGTGAAGTCGATGTATCCCCGGAGCGCCAGCACCTCGACGGTCTGGACCATCAGATGGCGCTCCGGTCTGGACCATCAGATGGCGCTCCATGTCCTCGACCGTAGGAACGGGCCTGCGGGGGCACAAGAGCCGAACGTCCCTACCGGCGTAGCGGGGCCAGAGCACCATCAACCACGGCACCCGGGAATAGGACCGGCCGCCACCGACAACGAGTCCGAACGTCCGTGCGTGGTAGGAAATTCCCCATGTCCCGACGTGCCGTGATCACCGGGTGGGGGAAATGTGTTCCCCCGGTATCGCTCAGCAATGCCGACCTCGAGCAGCTCATGGACACCAACGACGAGTGGATCGTCGAACGCACCGGAATCCGCAACCGCCAGCTCTCCCACGTCGAGGTGACAGATATGGCCGAGCTGGCCGCCCGTCGGGCGCTGGCCTGTTCCGGTCTGGACGCCGACGAGGTCGACCTAGTCGTGGTGGCTACCTGCACCCCGGAGATCCTCTGCCCGAGCGTGGCCGCCATGGTCCAGGATCGGATCGGTGCCTCCAACGCCGCCGCCTTCGACCTGAACGCCGCCTGCTCGGGCTTCGTGTACGGCACGTCGGTGGTCGCCTCGATGATTGAATCGGGCTACGCCGACAAGGTGCTGCTGGTGGGCGCTGAGAAACTCCACTTCGCCATGGACTACCGGGACCGCGGAACGGCCATCCTGTTCGGTGACGGCGCAGGTGCCGCGGTGTTCGAGCCCTCCGAGGATGGGGCCGGGGTGCTGTCCGTCGACCTAGGGGCCGACGGCGGCAAAGGCGGCACCATGGTCATCAGGTCCATGGGATCGGCCGGAGAACCTCAGGCCACGAACGACCCAGAGAATTTCCGCCTCCACTTCGAGGGACGGGCCGTGTTCAAGATTGCCGTCCAGGGCATCTCGGCGTCGGCGGCCCGCGTGCTCGAACGGGCCGGACTAACCGCCGACGACGTCGATCTGGTTGTCCCCCATCAGGCAAATGCCCGGATCATCGATTCGGCGACGCGGCGACTGGGCATCGAAGCGGGGCGAGTCTTCGTCAACATCACCGACCTGGGCAACACGGCAGCGGCATCGATCCCCATGGCCCTCTCCGATGCGCTGGATGCGGGCCGCATCTCACCCGGCGACACCGTCGTACTGACGGCCTTCGGCGGCGGGGTCACCTGGGGGTCGATTGCCCTGACGTGGGGCAACCGCACCGAACCGGTGGGCGTACACGAGGGCGAATTGCCCCCAACCGACATGACGTCGATGGACCTACTCAGGCAGAACCTGGACTTCTACGCCCCGCTCCACGCCAACGACCCACCCATCGGCTGACCCTTCCCCGCGCGGGAGCCGGCCCCTGTGCTGACACCGGCTCCGACCGGACGGGTGTCCGGCAACGAGACCTCAGGGGATCTCGACAACCATGGCCCCCACATGGGACTTGGCGGTGAACGCCTCCTGGGCGGCATGGAAGTCGGCGAGCGGCCACGTGGCGGCCACCACCGGGTACACCTCTCCCCGCTGGATGTAGGCGACGAGCGCTTCGAACACCGGCGGTTCGTACACGGTGCAACCGAACAACTCGAGATCGTTGAGGTACAGCGTCCGAAGGTCCAGGTCCACGATGGGCCCAGCGATGGCCCCGGCAGTCGTGTAACGCCCTCCCCTGCGGACCACCTCGAGCAGCGGAGCGAAGTCGGGGCCACCTACCACGTCGGCCAGCACGTCGACCCGGCCGCTTGCTAGGGCGGACCCTCCGTCGGACCCCTTGTCGGCCAGACTGGCCGCCGCTTCAACCACCGCTGCAGCCAGGTCATCAGTGGCCCGGTCCACACAGGCATCGGCCCCCATGGCATAGACGGCGGCGAACTTGGCGGCGCTGGTCACGGCCACCACCCGGGCGCCCCGCAGCCTGGCCAGCTGCACCAGCGCCGATCCCACACCACCGGACGCTCCGGTCACCACCACCGTGTCGGACAGACCTACCGCCGGGCGGGTGAGCATGTGTTCCGCCGTCGCCCACGAACAAGGGAACGACGCCAACTCGGCGTCAGTCAGGTCTAGCGGGGGTCCGTCGGCCGGATCGATCGGATAGACGTTTCGGACCGGGATGACGCAGTACTGGGCGTAACCGCCATCCCGTTCAGACCCCAGATAACCGGCCTTCGAGCGGTCGGACGGGTCGGCGGCGTCACGAATCCAGCCGTCGGCTAGCACCCGTCGTCCGATCAGGTCAGCGTTGACCGTCGCCCCCACGGCCACCACCTCACCACACGGATCGGCCCCCTGAATGCGCGGGAAAGCAAGGCCGCTGCCTCCCCACGCGGCGTCGTCGGCCACTTCTCCCACCGAATCGGCGGCGGTGAACCCCTCGGTGGCCGTCGCCCCGGTCACTGCCTTGGAATACCAACCCACCCGGGTGTTCACGTCGGTGTTGTTCATGGCGCACGCCCGCACCCGCACAAGCACCTCGTCGTCGGCCGGGACCGGGACAGGTACGTCGTGGCGTAGAACGAGCATCTCCGGTCCACCGTTGCCCACCAACTGGAGAGCAGTCATGACCTCGGGAATCGTGCTCATCGAGGCGGCACCACCTCGTAGCCGGGTTCCTCTGGCTCGTCATCGACGATCTCGGCCGGGAAACCGGACGTCCGCACGTCCAGACCGGTGGCCTCCTCGAGTCGCCGGATGATGTTCGGTGAGAACTCCCGATCGCCGTAGCGGGCCCGGCCGTCCTCGAAGACCTCGACCAGCAACGGTGAGAGCTCCAACGGCACGTCGAGCCTGCGGGAGAGGGCATCGAACAGGCCGACGTCCTTGGCCACCAGGTCCATGGTGAAGTTGATGTCCCGGCTGCCGTTCAAGATGACCTGACTCTCGGTCTCGTGCACGAACGAGTTGCCCGATGAGATGCGGATGGCCTCGTACGAGGTGTTGAGGTCCATGCCAGCGGCCGATGCGGTCACTAGCGCCTCACTGACTGACAGGAGGTTGGCCGACGCCAGGTAGTTGGTCACCACCTTCAGTATCGACGCCGAGCCCAGCGGACCGGTGTGCAGAATCCGCCGCCCCATGGTGGTCAGCACGGGCAGGATCCGCTCGAAGGTCTCCCGTTCACACCCCGCGAAGATGGCGATATTCCCGGTGGCCGCCCGGTGGCAGCCCCCCGAGACCGGGCAGTCCACCGGTTCGGCCCCCGCCTCAACCACCAGGGCGCCGATACGTCGAACCTCGGACTCGTCGGTCGTGCTCATCTCCAGCCAGATCTGCGACCCGCCGGCATCAGTCCCCGCTTCGGCCACGGCGCGCAGCCCGGCGAGGACCCCGTCATCGGCTTCCATCACCGCCGAGCAGGCCGCGGGCGACGGGAGGCACGTGATCACCACATCGCACGCCTCAGCCATCTCCCTCGGCGAGTCGGCCCACGAGGCACCGCCATCGACAAACGGGCGTGCCACCTCGGGATCGAGATCACGAACGGTCAGGTCGTAGCCGTTTCGGAGGAGGCTGCCGGCCAACTTGCCGCCGGCGTTGCCCAATCCGATAAATCCGATGCGCATGACCGCGCACTCTAGACACGGCACACCAACGGGGTAACCGACCCTCGTCGTGTCCTACCCTCAGGTCATGTTCGCCCGGATCCGCCCCGACACCTGGGGTCATCTAGCGACCGCTGCATCGCTCATCGTCGGCGTACTCGTCCTGGGCACTGCCGGTTACACCATCCTCGGCCTCGGTCTGGTCGATGCCGCCTACCAGACCATCATCACCGTCTCCACCGTCGGATTCCGGGAGGTTGCCGACGGCGATCCGGACACCGCATGGAAGGCCTACACCTCGGTACTCATCCTGTTAGGCGCCGGCTCGATGCTCTACGGCGCCACGTCGGTCATCGAGAGCATCGTCGAGGGCCGACTCACCGGCCAGTTCCGGAGGTATCGAATGCAACGCACCATCGACGACCTGAGCGGCCACCTGGTGGTCTGTGGTACCGGCCGGGTGGGTCAGGCCATCGAACAATTCGTGCGGTCGGTCGGCCAGGAGATCGTGGTGGTCGACCGCGACGAATCTCGCCTTCCTGACGACGTACTGCACGTGGTGGGAGACGCCACCAGCGACGAAGTGCTGCGAACCGCCGGCATCGAACGGGCGGCCACCCTCATCACCGCGCTGGGCACCAGCGTGGACAACCTGTACGTGACGCTGTCGTCACGCAAGATGAATCCGGGGCTGTTCATCGTTTCGCGTGCCGACGATTCCGAGGCCATGACCAAGATGCTCCAGGTAGGTGCCGATCGGGTGCTGAACCCATATGAGATCGCTGGAAGTCGGATGGCCAGCCTGGCCACCCAGCCCAACGTGGCCGACTTCGTCGACGTGGTAGTCCATGACGGCGACTTCGAAGCCAAGATGCGCGAGATCCGCCTTCCCGACGGTTGCGACTTCGTGGGTCAAACCATCGACGACCTGACTATCCGCCAGGACACGGGCGCCGTGGTGCTCAGCGTGCGGGACGCCACGTCCCGGTTCCACACCGACGACGTGACCGGTCGGCCGTTCGCCGAGGGTGACGTAATCGTGGCCATCGGCACCGACGAGGCCCTCGACCGACTGGCCCAGCGGGTCTCGTACTGACCGGGCACAGTCGGACCAGCACCATCGTGTCGCTCCGACTGGCCTAGGTTCCACCCATGGTCGAACCTGATCACCACCGATTCGACACACGTGCCCTGCACGCCGGACAACGTCCCGACCCTGTCACCGGCTCGCGGGCCGTGCCCATTCACCAGACCACCTCGTACGTGTTCGACTCGGTCGACCACGCGGCGGGCCTGTTCAACCTGGAGGTCAGTGGCCACCTCTACTCACGGATCTCCAACCCGACCGTTGCCGTGCTCGAGGAGCGGATCGCCTCGTTGGAAGGCGGGGTGGGTGCCGTGTGCACGTCCAGCGGGCAGGCAGCCCTGCACCTGGCCATGGCCACCATCCTGAATGCTGGCGACCACGTGGTAGCCAGCCGCAACATCTACGGCGGCAGCCACAACATGTTGAACCTGACCATGCCCCGGTTCGGGATCACCACGACCTTCGTCGATCCCCGTGACCCCGGAGCCTTCGATGCGGCCATCCGTCCAGAGACCCGCCTGGTGTTCGCCGAGACCCTCGGCAACCCAGGCATCGAGGTACTCGACGTAACCGCGGTGGCCGAGGTGGCCCACTCCCACGGCCTGCCGTTGGCCGTCGACTCGACGTTCGCCACGCCGTACCTGATGCGCCCCATCGACCACGGCGCCGACATCGTCATCCACTCGGTGACAAAGTTCCTGGGCGGACACGGCGTGGCCATCGGCGGCGTGGTGGTGGACGGCGGACGCTTCGACTGGGCGTCCAGCGGGAAGTTCCCCACGCTGTCGGAGCCCTACGACGGCTATCACGGCATCACCTTCACCGAGGAGTTCGGTACCACCGCCCTGTCCATGCGCGCCCGAGCCGAGGGGTTGCGCGATTTCGGCGGCTGCATGAGTCCGGCCAACGCCTTCTACCTGCTGCAGGGTGTCGAGACCCTCCCGGTACGCATGGCCCGCCACGTCGACAACACCCACCGGGTGATCGAGATGCTGGACGCCCATGACGCCGTGTCGTGGATCAGCCATCCAGCGCACCCCAGCCACCCCGACCACGAACTGGCCGCCCGGCTCTACCCGAAGGGAGCTGGTGCCATCCTGAGCTTCGGCGTGCACGGCGGACGAGAGGCTGGACGCCGATTCATCGAAGCTGTCGAACTGGCCTCGCACCTGGCCAACGTGGGCGACGCCAAGACACTGGTCATCCATCCCGGGTCGACCACCCACCAGCAGATGAGCGCCGAGGATCTCGCAGCCGCCGGGATAGGCGAGGAACTCATCCGCCTCTCTGTCGGACTCGAGGACCCCGACGACATCTGTGCCGACCTGTCGCGGGCCCTGCGCGCCTCTCAGAAGGCGTAATCAACCGATGAGAATCCAGGTAGCTGGCCAGTCGGTGCACGCGGCGACTGGCGCAATGGCCATCGACCGACCAGAGGTGGCCGATGCCCCGCTGGTAGCCCTGATCCACGGGGCCGGCATGGACCGAACGGTCTGGTCGCACCAGACCCGTTGGTTGGCCCACCACGACACCCGGGCGGTAGCCATCGACCTGCCGGGACACGGCTACTCCGACGGACCGGCGCTGGGGTCGATAGCAGAACTGGCGGCCTGGGTGGGCGACCTGTCCGAGGCCCTCGGCGGGCCACTGCACGTGATCGGCCACTCCATGGGCGCGTTCATCGGCCTCGAAGCGGCTGCCACCCTCGGTGACCGGATCGCGTCGCTGGTCGTGATGGGACTCGGAGCAGCCATGCCCGTGCATCCCGCTCTGCAAACCGCCGCCGACGACGACGATCCCTTGGCCGCCGACCTCATGGCCGGCTGGATGCACGGACCCGACCAGAAGTTCGGCACCAACCCCACCCCGGGAATGTCGATGACGGGAACCAGCAGGGCCGTCATCGAGACCTCGCCCGACGGGGTACTGGCCAGCGACCTGGCGCTGTGCGGGGCATACGACGGAGCGGTGGATGCCGGAGCCGCGATCACCTGTCCGACCACGGTGGTACTGGGCACGCTCGACCGGATGACCCCACGTCGGGGCGCCCAACCGCTGGTCGACGCGCTTGGTCACGCCACACTGGTCGAACTGGCCACCTCGGGACACGCCCCGATGATGGAGGATCCGGACGCTGTCCGGTCAGCCCTCCTGGCCCACCTGTTTCCGAGCTAGTTCTGGAGGAGGTCCCGGAACGGCGTTCCCTTGTCCGGGCCCGGCTCCTTGGGAAGGCCGAGCACCCGCTCGCCGATGATGTTTCGCTGCACCTGATCGGTGCCGCCGTAGATGGCCGGCGCCGGGCTGAACACCGTGACCTCCTGGACCACCCCGCCGGTAGTGCAGCTAGCCGGGGCCAGCATCCCGTCGGCTCCGATGATCAGGTTGCCCACGTCGCGGCTACGTCGAACCAGTTCGCTCATGGCCAACTTGGCCATGTTGCCTTCGGCACCAGTGCGGCTGCCGCCTGCCTTGGCCCTCTGCATGTTGAGCCGGTTCACCTCGCCAAGAATGTGCAGCTGCACGATCTCCTGACGCACGATCGGGTCATCAGCGTTGCCCACTGCACGGGCCAGATCGATCATGGCCGATGTGCCCATGCCACGACCGCCCTCACCGTCCGGACCTCGGTTGACCCGCTCGGTGTAATCACCGGCGCGTGCCTGAAGCCGGCCGGCCGTCGGACCAGGAGCCACCGACACCGGGTGCTTCCCGCCGCCGCCAAGGCTGGCCCGTTCAAAGGCCAGTGTGGTGTTGGCCACCGCCCAGCCGACGCCCAGGCCGCCAATGACGGCGTCGTGGGGAACCCGGGCTTCGTCGAGGAACACCTCGTTAAACAAGGCCTGTCCGGTCATCTCCCGGAGCGGGCGGACCTCGATGCCCGGCTGGTCCATATCGATACCGAAGTAGGTGATGCCCTGGTGCTTGGGAGCATCGGGATCGGTCCGGGCGATGAGCATCCCCTTCTGGGCCATGTGGCCGCCTGACGTCCAGACCTTCTGACCGGTGATGATCCACTCGTCGCCGTCACGGACCGCTTTGCACTGCAGGCCGGCAAGGTCCGATCCGGCGCCCGGCTCGGAGAACAGCTGACACCAGGCCTCGGTCCCCTCAAGGATGGGCGGTACCCAGCGGTCGATCTGTTCGGGGGTGCCGTGCACACCGATGGTCGGTGCGGCCAGCATCAAGCCCAACCCCATTGGCGGACCGACCACATTGGCCTCTGCCAGTCCGGTCGACACCGCCGAGGCGAGGTCCCGTCCGTAGCCACGGCCGCCAGCCTCGGGCGGCAAGGCCGGCGACGCCCACCGGGCGCCAGCTAGACGGGCCCACCACTCCTCAACGGTCAGGTCAGGATCCCAGTTCTCAGAGAGCCAGGCATCGAGTTCGGCGCGGACCTCGTCAGGGGTCCCGGTCGCCGCCACGGAGGTGATGGTGTCGGTCATGGATCGATTCTGACACGGGCCCGCCAGCCGCTTCCTACCCGGCCGGACCAGCGCCGTGTGGCTACCGTCGCCCCCGGTGCGGGTTGGTACGATCTGACTTCACCCCGAACGGCCCCGACAGCCGGAGAGGAGACGGCCGGTGCGCTGGTCATCCCTTTTTGTTCCCACTCTGCGCGACGCCCCGGCCGAGGCCGAGGCGGTGAGCCATCGCCTGCTCGCCCGCGGCGGCTTCATGCGCCAACTCCAGTCCGGCCACTACTCAATGCTGCCGCTGGGTTGGCGGGTCCACCAGAAGGTGGCCGCGGTCATTCGCCAAGAGATGGACGGCATCGGTGCCCAGGAGTTCCTGCTGCCCGCCATGCACCCCGCCTCCATCTGGCAGGCCTCGGGCCGTTGGGAGTCGATGGGCGACGAGATGTTCCGCCTGACGGACCGCAAGGGCGCCGATCTGGCCCTCGGCATGACGCATGAGGAAGTGTTCGCCACCATCTCCCAGGAGCTCAACTCCTACCGGGAACTGCCGCAGCTCTGGTACCAGATCCAGTGGAAGTTCCGGGATGAACCCCGACCCAAGTCCGGGCTCCTGCGGGTACGCGAGTTCGCCATGAAGGACTCATACTCGTTCGACCTCGACGACGATGGCCTCAACCGGTCCTTCGACCTCCATCACGACGCCTACCAGCGGATCTTCCGACGTCTCGACCTAGATACCCGTCCGGTGGAGGCCTCGTCGGGCGCCATGGGCGGCAGCGCCTCGATCGAGTTCATGGTCGAGTCCGATGCCGGCGAGGACGACGTGGCGATCTGTGACGGATGCGGATACGCCGCCAATGTGGAGCGGGCCACTGCGGCGCTCGAACCTGTGGATAACCGCTCGTCCGGCGACGCTCCGCAGAGCTTTCCGACGCCTGGCGTGCGGACCATCGCAGCACTCGTCGAACTCGACCATCCGGCGGTCCACCAGGTCAAGACGCTCGTCTACAACGTCGACGGCGTGCTCACGCTGGTCCTGCTGCGGGGCGACCATCCGTTCCTGCAGCAGAAGTTCATCGATGCCACCGGAGCCACCGAAGTGGTGCCTGCCGACGCCGACGAGATCAAAGCGGCCCTCGGTGCGTCGCCCGGCAGCCTCGGCGCGGTCGGCGTGACCGAACTGCCCATCTATGCCGACGAGGCACTTCGTGGCCGGTCCGGCATGACCACCGGGGCCAACGTCGACGACCAGCACCTCGAAGGTGTCGACGTCGAACGCGACATCGCTGTCAACCACTGGCTAGACATCCGCTGCATCCTGGACGGCGAGGCTTGCACCACCTGTGGCACTGCCCTGCGGGTCGTTCGCTGTATCGAGGCCGGCCACATCTTCAAGCTGGGTCGCAAGTACGCGGATGCGATGGGGGTCACCGTCCTGGACGCCGAAGGCGTCAACCGGGTGCCGACCATGGGGTCCTACGGCATCGGCGTGGGCCGGGCCATGGCCACCGTCGCCGAGACCCACCATGACGAACACGGCCTGATATGGCCCATGTCGATCGCCCCGTACGAGGTGGTCCTGACCGTGGTAAAGGTCGACCACGAAGAATCAATGACCGTCGCCGAACGCCTCTACGGAGAACTTCAGGCCGCCGGCATCGACGTTCTGCTCGATGACCGAGACGGTCGTCCTGGCGTGAAGTTCGCCGATGCCGAACTGGTCGGCATCCCTCTGCGGATCACCATCGGCCCCCGCGGCCTGGACAACGGCCAGCTGGAATACACCAGCCGGGCCGACGGCGAGAAGGTTGACGTGCCCATCGACGACGTGGTGGCCCGAGTGGTCGACGCTGTCGTCACCGGGCGTTCAGCGGGCCGCTAGCGTTGCGCCACCTGCCCACTGAAACCAGCCACCTGAGACTCCCGGGAATCCCATGGCCAAGACCATTGATCGCACGCTGCCCATAAAGCGCTACAAGAAGGTCGTCGCAACCGTCGACCTTCCCGGCGTTCCCGAGGGCACAGCCGGCAAGGTCCGGGTGGCCAATGGCGTGACCTGGTACCGCTACTGGGTCGATTTTGACAACGGCGTTCGGCTCGGACAGGTCGGCCACCAGCAGGTCTGCCTGGCCACCGACTGGGACGCATACCGGATCGACCGGGCCGAAGCAGGACGACGTGCCGCCGAGGCTCCAGAGGAATCCGCCGATGACGGCGAGGCCGACGGTGGCAGCGGAGCGGCCGGCAACCAGTTCGGTGTGCCCGAGCACCTGCTCGAACGAAGCAAGGCGGCCCGCGAGCGCCTCGGAGCCTGATCGGTCCGACCCCTCGAGCCAACTCGTTCCCGGCTCGTCCACCGTCTCACGGCGGTATCCTGAATCCTCCCCCCCAGCAGCCCCGGAGGCTCCCTCGATGTTCAAGCCCGGCGACAAGGTCGTCTATCCGCACCACGGCGCTGCGGTCATCGTCAAGAAGGAAAAGAAGAAGGCCTTCGGCGAGAACACCGAATATCTGGTGCTCGAGATGGCCCACGGCGAACTGACACTGTCGGTTCCGGTCGACAAGGCCGAAGACGTTGGCATGCGCTGGCCGATCGACAAGGACGACGTGGAGGACCTGTTCGAGGTGCTCCAGAAGCGGGACATCCGCGAGCCGGCCAACTGGTCGCGACGGTTCAAGAACCACCAGGAGAAGCTCAAGAGCGGCGACGTCTACCAAGTCGCCGAAGTGGTCCGAAACCTCGCCCTGCGCGATCAGGCCAAGGGCCTGTCGGCCGGCGAGAAGACCCTCTACACCAAGGCCCTCAGTGTGCTGGTATCCGAACTGGCCTTCGCGTTGAACACGCCGGAGGAGAAGGCCATAGCCAAGGTCGAAGAAGCCCTCTCCTGAGATGACGCCCGGCCCACCAATGCCCGGCACCCCGACCGTTCTCCTGTCCTACACTTGATATTGGTAGTCGGGGACCAAGACGGAGGCATACCTGATGGGTGACGGTTCCGACCGGCGCATCGTCGTCGGCATCGAAGGTTCGGGATACGCCCGCGAGGCGTTGATCTGGGCCCTTGAAGAAGCCCACCATCGAGGGGCCATGGTCGAAGTGGTGACTTGCTTCTCCCCCACCTACGTGCCCGCCGCCCCCGACCTGGGCTACGTCCCGCTGGATTCGTTCGACCTGGCGACCGAGGTCGACAAGATGCAGGGCGAGGTCATCGAATCCGCCCTCGAGGCCTCGAAATACGGAAATGAGGTCGAGATCCGGCGCACCCTGAAGAAGGGCCGGCCGGCCGACACCCTCATGGCCTCGGCCGAAGGTGCGTCCATGCTGGTGGTCGGCAACCGGGGGCGAGGCGGATTCGCCGGACTCCGCCTGGGCTCGGTCAGCCAAGCCATCGCCCACCACAGCCCGTGCCCGCTAGTCATCGTCCGATCGGGCCTCGACACCGACTGATCGGGTTGCCCACTCGGTCGGGCGACTCAACCGGCCACTCAACCAGTTAGAGCGGCACGCATTCGCGGCACCCGGGACTCAGCGAACACCTGCACCAGATCGACATGTGGGACTCCCGACTGACGTCGCTTCTCCATTTCCTCTGATATCAGCCGAACCACCATGCCGCCAGACGCGCTGATCCCGCCGCTTTTTAGCCACTCGCGGGATGCATGCAACAGGGTTCTACGCGAGAGTGGGCAGATCACACCCACGACCCCCGAAGGGGAACATGCATGACCGGCACCGAGGAGGAAGTCGACGAGAAACCCGTCGACAAGATCGCGAAGATTGCCGGACCGGTCGGAGGCCTCTGGGTCGCCTGGAACGACTACGGCATCTCGGGAGCGAGTTTTGCGAACACCACCACCTTCGCCCGGTTCCGTGAGGAGCACCATGACCGCACCGGCCGTGGAGCTGCACGTGCCGAGACCATGCCGGACGACCTGTTCGACACCATCGAACACTCCCTCAGTACCGGCGATCGCAGCGACCTGACCTTCGATCTTCGTGGCGCCACGCCCTTCCAGATGTCAGTTTGGGAGGCCTGCCTGGCAATCCCGGCGGGAACCACCCACACCTATGCGGATCTGGCCCGGGCGATCCATCGCCCCAAGGCGGTACGAGCCGTGGGGACCGCGCTGGGCGCTAACCCCATCCCGGTTCTGATTCCGTGCCACCGAGTGCTTCGCACCGACGGCAGCCTCGGTGGCTACGCGTTCGGCCTGCCCATCAAGGAACGCCTGCTAGAGCGTGAGGCGGTACGGGCCGCCGCCTGATCCGTCGGGGACCCTCCCGGTCGTCCAGACTCCGGGTCAGACGCACGACACGGAGGCCCCACCATGACCGAACTCGATCCCACCGAAGGCGGAGTCACCACCGAGGTACGTGGTCGAATCCTGCTCATCGGGCTGGACCGACCAGCCAAGATGAACGGCTATACGCCACAGATGGCCCGCCAGTTGGTCGACGCCTTCGAGCGTCTCGACACCGACGACGACCTCTGGTGCGGGGTGCTGTTCGGCCACGGCGCCCACTTCACTGCAGGGCTAGACCTTCCGAAGTTCCACGGTGGCATGAAGGAAGGTCGGCGGTCGACCAGTGGTCGCATCGACCCGATGTCGCTCGGGCGTCGGTGCTGCAAGCCGATCGTCACCGCGGTGCAGGGCGTGACGTTCACCCTGGGCATCGAACTCATGCTGGCCGGCGACATCGTCGTAGCCGCCGACGACTGCCGATTCTCCCAACTCGAACCGATGCGGGGCATCCATGCTGCGGGCGGCGCCACCATGCGCTTCGTCGACCGGGGCGGATGGGGTAACGCCATGTACCACCTGCTCACCTCTGACGAGTTCGACGCGGCCGAGGCCTACCGGATCGGTCTCGTCCAGGAGGTCGTAGCGACCGGCACCCAGTTGGACCGGGCCATCGAGATCGCCGAGGTGATCTGCACGAACGCCCCGTTGGCCATCCAGGCCACCAAGGCCTCGTCCGCCCGCTACGTCCGCGAGGGCGAAGAGGCGTGCATCGAGGCGCTGGGGGCCACCCAGTCCAGGTTGGCGGCCTCCGAGGATGCCGCCGAGGGTGTGGCGGCCTTCCGGGATCGTCGTCAGGGCCGGTTCACCGGCCGGTGATTCCTACGGCCCACCCTCCTGGGGCCAAGAGTCCCTCCCGGGCCGGGGATTCCCCTACGGCCAGGGAATTTCGGCCATGGCTTCCTTCAGTTCGTACTTCAGGATCTTCATGGTGGCGTTGCGGGGTAGCGGGCCGTCGTACACCACCAGTTGCTCAGGCACCTTCTGGCGCATGAGACCGGCGTCGGCGCACGCCTCTACCAGCTGGTCGAGGGTCAGTGGTTCAGAATCCTCCGCGGTCTCGACCACCGCACAGACCCGCTCACCACGCTCAGTATCGGGAAGGCCGATGACGGCCACGGCACCGACAGCCGGGTGGGCGTAGAGGACGTCCTCGACCTCCTTGGCGGCGATGTTCTCGCCCTTGCGGATGATGACGTCCTTCAGTCGACCGGTAAGGGTCACGTGGCCGTCACCACGCATGACGGCTAGGTCGCCGCTGCGGAACCGGCCCAGATCGTCGAAGGCATCGGCGTTCAGGGAGTGGTCCCGGTAGCCCTTGAAGAGCTGCGGGCCCGAGATCCGGACCTCACCCTCCTCTCCACGATCGCACTCGCTTCCATCGGGTCGGCAGATGGCCACTTGCGCGGCATGCACTGGATGACCTTCGGTGTGGGCGAGCTGGTCGTCGGAATCAGCGGGCGACCCCTGACAGATCATCGGGCTCTCGGTCATGCCGTAGCCGTGGGCCACCGGGATGCCCATCTCGGCCTGCACTTCGAAGAAGATCTCGGGGGGTTTGGGAGCTCCGCCTCCCGAGAGGAGGCGAAGCGTAGGGATGATCGGATCGTCGGGCTGCTGGCGCTGGACCCCGAGGAACATCGTGTAGAAGACGGTGCTGCCACCAGCCATCGTCACTCCGTGGCGGCGGTAGGCATCTACCACCGCACCAAGGTCGAACTTCTCTACAAGCACGGCTGGAAAGCCGCTGGCCAAGAGACAGACCAGGTAGTCGGGGCCACCGATGTGGGCGTACGGGAAGGCAATCGACCCAACGTCGGTGGGCTGCATGTCCAATGCCCGGGCTAGACCCACGCCTCCGGCCATGAGGCTGGCATCGGTGTGCAGCACGCCCTTGGGATCCGATGTGGTACCTGACGTGTAGTAGGTCCACCGGATGGGTGGCTCTCCGTCGGCCGGTGTCACCGGGACCGGTGGGAGTCCAGCCGGGTCTCCTTCGGGCAGGGTGTCGTAGGTGTCAAGCACGATCGGCGGCGAGTCGAAGTCCGCGGTGACCCGCTCGGCCATGGCCCGGTAGTCGAAGCCGTTCCACTCCCCCGGTGTGAGTACCACCTCGGCGGCTGTCTGACGGATACAGAAGCCGACCTCGCGGTCCCGATAGATGTGGATGATCGGGTTCTGGACGGCACCGAGGCGCGACAGGGCAAGGGACACCACAATGGTCTCGATACGGGTGGGCAGCACCCATGTCACCGGGGTGCCTTCACCGACACCCATGTCGGCGAACCCGGCGGCCGTTCGTTCAGCCCACGCCCTGGCCTCGGCGAAGGTCACCGTTCGGTCCGGTACCTCGTCCCCGCCGGGGTCGATCAGGAATGCCCGATCCGGGCTGTCGACCACCCGCCGCTCGACCAGCTCCCAGAACGTCCGGGCGTCGTAGATCGGTTCACTCATGCTGCTCGGGGCCTCCAGGATCGTGGCGTCGTCCGTGCAAGAGGATCGCGCACCAGTCCGTTGTCGTCACCTTCGGACAGCCCTGGTTTACCCCGAGGGCAACCGTGGCCTACTCGTACACTGGCTGCCGATCCGGGATGTGGCGCAGCCAGGTAGCGCACCTGCTTTGGGAGCAGGGGGTCGGGAGTTCAAATCTCCCCATCCCGACCAGTAGTGCTTGTTTGACCTGCGGTTTCGTGGGCCTCGCCTACGATGACCGACCAGCGGGCCGAAGGTCAGACGGAGAGAAGCTGCGCACATGAGCGACTTCAGAGAGAACGTCGAGAAACTGAATATCCGCGGGATCGTGATGTCGTCGGTGATGACGGCGTTCGGTCTGGTAGTTGCCCTGTCCTGGAAGGACGCCATCAACGGCCTGGTGGCCCGGATCCTCCCGAACACCGATGGCGGCTCGCTGCTCAGCCTGTTCATCACGGCGGGTGCGGTGACGGTACTCGTGGTCGTGCTGGCCTCCGTCGCCCTAAGAATCAACCGTCGGCTGGAGGGTCAGCTGGAGCGTTTGACCGACCAACTCGACAAGATGGGCGACCTCTTCGAGAGGGACTAACACCGGTTTGAGCCCCTGCTCAACTAATCGATGTCAGTCGTGCCAGTCGAGGGCGGTACGCATCGTGGTTTCGAAATCCTCGAAGCTCATGGAGGTCTTGGTTGCGTCGATGAGTTCGGCGTCCCCGCCAACCAGCGTTCGAAACGGTGTCGAGGGGTCAGTGGCAGCACGAACAATGGCATCGGCAACGAATTGGGGATCGGCTGGGGTCCCGTCTCCGTCGAGGCTCGTCAACGAATCCCGAAATATGAGGGCCCGGTTCGCGTGAGACGAACCCTCCCAGGCCGGGGGGAAGACAATGTTGTCGGAAAAGTTGGTCGGGAAACGCCCGGGTTCGATGAGATGAACCCGGATCCCAAGATGGGATACCTCAAAGTGGAGCGATTCAGTCAGGGCTTCGAGAGCGTGTTTCGATGCCGCGTAAGCGCCGCTGTAGGGCGGGGCCACCCGTCCGGCAATGCTGCTGACGTTTACGATTACTCCGCTTCCACGCTCGCTCCATGCTGGGAGAACCGCTCTCATTGTGCGTAGGGGACCCATGACATTGGTCTCCAGTTGACGTTGCATGAGAACATCGTCAATCTGTTCTATCGCTCCCTGGACCTCGAAACCGGCGTTGTTGACCAGCACATCAATGCCTGCCGGGTCGGCGATAGCTGCTTCGACCGAGTCTGGATCGGTGACGTCGAGCTGACGGATCTCAATATCAAGACCTTCGCTTTCAGCAAGCCGTCGAAGGCCGTCACCCTTGGAGACGGTCCGCATGGTGGCGACCACCTGATGGCCCTGCCTGGCAAGGGTGAGGACGGCCAAGCTGCCGAAGCCACTGTTGCTGCCGGTGATAAGGACGGTCGCCATCCGGTGAAATATACGGTCCTTCGCGCACAGTTCGCCGTACGTATCTGCACCTACCGGGCCCCACACTGATCCACCTAGAGGCGCCCTTGTCTCGTAAGGAACAACGCTTGTGACGTATCGCCTGACGACGAGACGTGTTCATCCCCGCTACTACCGGCCCACAAGGGTGGTCGCCTGCCTGGGGATTCTTGCGATGTGTGCCACCGAAGCCGCGTGCAGCAGCGACGCCCCAGACTCGCTCGTCTCGACAACGGTGTCGGTCACGACCGCAGCGCCAGCCACGACAACAGCGCCAGCCACGACAACAGCGCGAGCCACGACAACGATGCCGGATGCGGGAGCATCCACATCCGCCGCTCCTCGAGCGAGGAAGGAGTCCGATCTCAATGCCGTCGGCCACGAGCGGCTTCGTCGCATTTCCTACGGACCTGATCGTCTTCAGGCCGGCGATCTCAGGGTTCCGCCGGGGGACGGACCCTTTCGGGTCGTAGTCCTCATCCACGGGGGATTCTGGCGGTCGGGTTTCGACAGTTCATTGATGACGCTTCTGGCCGAGGACGCGACTGAGCGGGGAGTCGTGACCTGGAACATCGATTACCGGTCGGTGGGTGATTCTGGAGGGGGGTATCCGGGGACGTTGGAAGACGTCGCCCGGGCCATTGACCATCTCGCCCACCTAGACGAGCCGCTAGCACTCGACGATGTGATCGTGATCGGGCACTCGGCTGGTGGTCACCTTGCGCTCTGGGCGGGGAGTCGGGACCGGCTATCTCCTGGCGACCCAGGCGCGAGTCCGACCGTCACACCACACACCGTCGTTGCTCAGGCCGCAGTTGTTGATCTGCGTTTAGCCGCCGAAGTGAACCTTGGATCGGGTGCAGTGCAAGCATTGCTAGGCGGCGAGCCCGATGAGGTTTCCGAGCGCTACCGGGTCGCCCAACCGGTCTTCGACGGCCCTCGGATCATCGCCGTTCATGGACGCTATGACCAGACCGTGCCCATCAGTCAGAGTGCGCTGATTCCCGAAGCAACCGGGATCTTCTCTGACACCGGCACCCACTTTGATGTCTTGGACCCAGGACACGAACTCTGGCTCCGGACGGTGGCTGAACTCGGCCTTAGTAGTCCGAATTGACCTCAACAACTCGGACAAGGGCAACGAACAGCCAGGGTTAGACGTGGGGAGTTCCCGACATCGCAAGCCCACTAACGGCCGGAAAGGCGTCGGCCCGTAGGTTCCGGGGTCGTGGAACTCCTCGTCATCAGGCACGCGCTCCCCGAGGCCGAGGTCCGGTCCGACGGCCCCGCCGATCCCCCATTGTCGCCGCTCGGTCTCCAACAGGCTGAAGCGACCGCCGAGTTCCTGGCCGACGAGATGGTCGATGCCATTGTGACCAGCACTATGCGTCGGGCCATCCAGACCGCCCAACCCCTCGTCGACCGACTCGGCCTCATTCCTGAACGGCTCGACGGCCTCAAGGAATCCGATCACCGTCGCTCCAATTACACGCCGGCCGAGGACATGGACGCCGACCACGAGGTGGTTCGCGAATTCATGGAGGACCCGCTACGCATGTTCTCCGACGGCTACGAGCCCTTCCGCGACCGGGTCCAGAAGACGTTCGACGACATCGTGGCCGCCCAAAGGGGTCGCACGGTGGCCGTGTTCTGCCACAGCATGGTGGCCAGCGTCTACATCCAGACGCTGCTCGGCCACGACGACCCGTTCGCTCTGATCAGCGACTATTGCGGGATCTCCAGAATCGCCGCCTCTTCTACCGGGGTCCGGACGCTACGAAGCGTCAACGAGACCGCCCACCTCCGACATCTGGCCTGAGGATCGCACCGAAATAGCGGTGAGTTCCGAAAAGCGCAAAGACCGGCCCTGGTCGGACCGGCCTGCGTGGTACCCCGTACGGGATTCGAACCCGTGCTACCAGATTGAGAATCTGGCGTCCTAGGCCTCTAGACGAACGGGGCCAGAGCCGTCCGACGCCACCGATCCGGGGATCGGAACCGTCAGAGCGGCGGTCATTGTAGCGACGACGTCAGACGCCGCCTCTTGCTCGGGGGGGAGGACTCGAACCCCCAACGACTGGACCAGAACCAGCTGTGTTGCCAATTACACCACCCCCGAAGGTGGACCCCTGAGGGCCCGGTAAGCGTAACGGCGAGGCTGCAACGACCAACGCAACAGGTCGTCGTCGCGGTCGTGACGAGTGCTACAGACGAGTTCTCGCCCGGGCGATCCGCCGAAGCACCTCGTCGCGCTCCATGCACACGGCCATCGTCTCGAACAGCGGCGGCCCGACCGTGCGACCGGTCACCGCTACCCGAACCGGGGCCTGGGCCTTCCCGAGCCTGAGGTCCAACGACTCCCCGACAGCAGCGACTGCCGCCAGGACCGAATCGGTGTCCCAGGCACAATCCGACAGCGCCACCGCCGCTCCATCGAGCATGGCGGCAGCAGACGGACCCTTCACCATCACCTTCTCCCAGGAGTCGGGATCATCGACCGGGTCCTCCAGGAAGAGGAAGTCCACGAATCGGGGCATGTCGCTCAACGTTCGAAGCTTCTCCTGGACGAGGTCGACCATGGTCGAGAACTGGCCGGTGTCGAACCGGTCAGCCGGCCATGGCGCGTCGGTGCCGACCCAGGGGGCCACCCGCTCCATGAAGTCCGGCTTGGACAACCCCCGGAGATGGCTGGCGTTCACATGCTCAAGCTTTTTGAGGTCGAAGAAGGCAGCCGCCTTGTTCACGTCTTGGATCCGGAACAGTTCCACGATCTCGGAGAGCGGCCTGATCTCGACGTCATCAGGCGGCCCCCACCCCAATAGGGCCAAGTAGTTGACCATGGCCTCCGGGAGATAGCCGCGGGACCTGTAGTCGCCGATCGACACGTCATCTCGTCGCTTGGAGAGCTTCTTGCGCTGCTCGTTGACGAGTAGGGGCAGGTGGGCGTAGGTGGGCCGGGGCACCCCGATGGCATCCAATAAGAGGAGGACCTTTGGCACTCCCGACAGGAGGTCCTCACCACGAATGGCATGGGTGATGCCCATGTCTGCGTCGTCCACCGCATTGGCCAGCAGGAACATGGGCGACCCGTTCGAGCGCCAGATGACGAAGTCCTCCAGGTCATCGGTGGCGAACGAGACGTCGCCCCGGACCACGTCGGCGAAGGCCATGGTCGCTCCGGCCGGCATCCGGAACCGCACGGCCAGACCTTCGACCAGCGTCGATCCCGCCACTTCCTGGTTGTCCGCGTCGCACAGGTAGGCCAGACCCCGACCGAGAAGGTCCTCCACGACCTCTCGGTGCCGGTCACAGCGTTCGGACTGGAAGTACGGGCCCTCGTCCCAGTCGAGGCCCAGCCATTCCAGCTCGGCCAGCAGACTGTCGGTCAGGTCGGTGCGGTTCCGCTCGGCGTCGGTGTCCTCGATACGCAGCACGAAGGTGCCACCAGTCGAGCGGGCGTGCAGCCAGTTGAACAGTGCGGTGCGGGCACTACCCACGTGCAGGTAGCCGGTGGGAGAAGGGGCGAAGCGAACTCGGGGGGTCACCCGGTGGAGGCTACCGGTGACCCGTCAGGTGGCTCCGGGTCAGGTCTCAGGGGTCCGGGGTCAGACCACCCCGAGGATGGTTCGGCGGATGATCCCGGCCACCGTGTCGACCAGTACGTCGTGCGAGACACCCCAACGCTCAAGGCCGTGCTGATGGTTGGCCACATGGGCCAGCATTCCGACGACCACACCGGCTGACGCCATCGGATCACCTGGAATATGCCGTTCGGCCGCCAGGTCCATCAGGGCTTTGGTGGCCCCGGCCAGCAGGTTGGTCCGGATCTCCCGGAACCGGAGGTCACCCTCCATCGAGGCCATGTCCAATACCCGCAGGACCGGCTTGTGGAGGGTCCAGAACTCGAGCATGCCGTCAGCCACCCGGTGGGCCGACCCGTCGGGGTCGCCCTCCCAGTCCCGGTTGGTGACGAGCTTGGAAAGATCCTCGTACCAGGCGTCGCCGAGGTCGGCCGCCATGGCCAGCATGGCCGCTTCGACGTCAGGGAAGTACTGGTAGAAGGTGGCCGGCGACGTGCCGGCCTCGCGGGCGATGTCGACCACCTTGAGGTCGCGGTAGGCCACCGTGTCGAGAAGGATGCCGGTGGCATCCAGCATCTTCTGGCGGGTGGCCAGGCCTCGACGCCCGGGCACCCGACCATCGGACGCCCGCAGGTCCTGGACTTCATCGTCGTAGGTCGTCTGTTCGCTCACGGGCTGATGGTAGGCCGGAAGGGGTATCTGATGCTCCGTCAGGAATAGGAGAACTTCATCACTTTCGAGTGCTTCAACCCACAGTCATGTCTGCCTCCGGATCGGCCAGCCAACGGGCGGCACCGGCCAACGAGAGGTCAAGGAGGGCACCAGCCCCGTCCGCCAGGGCGGCCTGGACGGCCACGGCGGCCAACAGACCGGTAACCGGATCGGGAACGGCATCAGCCACGAAGCCCGGCGGGTCGTGCAGCATCAGCCCTCCGGACACTGCGGCATCGTCACCGAAGGCCACCCCACCCGACCTCGGGCCGGTTCGCCCGTAGCCGGTGATCGAGGCCCACACCGTGCCGCGTTGCACCTCTTCGGCGGCGGCGATCCCCCAGTGAGCCAACGCCCTGGGTCGGCTGGCCTCGAGCACCACGTCGGCCGCATCAACCAGCATCCGAACCCGTTCGAGGCCGTCAGCAGTCGACGGGTCCACGCTGACCTCCTCCTTGGCTCCGTTCAGCGATTCGAAGAACGCCGCCGGGCCACGCCGGGCACCGTCCGGTCGATGCACGCTCTCCACCTTCACGACCCGGCATCCGGCTCGGGCCAGAAGTGCACCGCAGAGAGGGGCCGCCCAGAGCGAACCGAACTCGACGACCAGCGGCTGCTTTCCCACCTCGGGCCGGCTAGCACCGATGGTCGCCACCAGCGGTCGATCCGGTGCGGTACCCGGCACGCCGAAGGGCATGCCGAGCAGGTCGGCCCTCTTGACCAGTTCTGCACCCGTAAGAAGGGAGATAGCCCGACGCACTGCCGACCAGTCAGTCGGATCCATGGTGGCTCCCAGGAGTGCCGGAATGGAAGCCACGTCGTCGGGCCGGGCCAGGTTCAGACAGACGATCCCGCCGGCAGCCTCCACGAGGTGGGCGTCACCCCCAACCGACGTCGTCCCCCGACGGCTGAGACCGGCCGCTACCGCCCGTTCGGCAACCAGCGTCGGCCCATCCACGAGCAGGCCGCTCAGTGCCTCCAGCACCGACGTCAGCACGGCGAGTCCGTTGGCCACCCCGTTGGGCACCCTTCGGGGCGGACCATTGGCCGGGCCACTCAGCACTGCGGCCTGTGACGCCTCCCATCTCCGGGTTGCCGACCCTGGATCGTCTGCACGAGGAGGCTCGCCGGTCCAGCGAAGCACCTCGTCGAGCATCGGTGTGCTGTCGGATCGGGACATCGGATCGACGCTAGTCATTGCCGTGGATCGGCTCCGGGCCGGAGTGGCCAGAGGGGCGCCGATGGGCGATGCTCTTGACCTCCGACCACCACTCATGCCCTGGAGTCCCCATGCCCAACCTGAAGCCCGGAAGCCGGTTCACCAGCGACGTCTGCACCACCGAGGTGATCGTCGTGAAGGGCGCCGGTGAGGCCGACCTGCGTTGTGGCGGCGCACCCATGGCATCCGCCGGTTCCGCCTCTGGTGCCGGCACGCCCGCTCCGGACGCCGCCAGCGGAACCCTGATGGGCAAGCGGTACGTCGATGCCGAGGAGACCATCGAGGTCCTCTGTACAAAGCCTGGTGACGGCTCGCTCGGCCTGGGCGACACATTGCTGGACCTCAAGGAGGCCAAGCCCCTCCCCGCCTCAGACTGAGGCGAACCAGCCGCCCGCCGGATAGTCGACCAGGAAGCTGACCCAACCGTGAACCTGATGATGCTTCTGGAGATGGCGGCTGCCGGATTCGGCGACCGAATCGCCGTCGGCTCCCTCGATGACGGCCTGACCTTCCAGCAATTGTTCGACCGGGCCGGCGCGGCAGCTGATCGTTTTCGTGCCGCCGGGGCCGACGCGGTGGCCATGGCTGATGTTTCGTCGGCCGCCCTGCCCATCTCCCTGTTCGGCGCGGCGTGGGCCGACCTGCCCTTCGTGCCTCTGAACTACCGCCTCACCGATGATGAGTTGGCCACGCTCGCCGGACGGATAGCCCCGGCGATCGCCGTGGTGGGTCCTGAGGCCACCGGTCGCCTCTCCGGGGTGGACGGTGTGTCGGTCCTAGACAGAGACGCACTGCTGGTCGACCTGGTCGACGCCATCGCACCCTCCCCCGAATGGGACATGGAGGGTGAGGGAACGGCCATCCTCCTGTTCACCAGCGGCACGACCGGCGAGCCCAAGGCCGCCGTACTTCGCCATCGGCACCTCGTGTCCTACGTGCTCGGCTCAGTCGAGTTCATGGGCGCCGGCGAGGAAGAGGCGGCTCTGGTCAGCGTGCCGCCCTACCACGTGGCGGGCATGGCAGCCATCCTGTCCAACGTCTACGCCGGTCGGCGCATCGTGCAGCTGCCCGCCTTCGACGCTGCAGCCTGGGTCGACCTGGTGCGCACTGAAGGCGTCACCAGCGCCATGGTGGTACCCACCATGCTGACCCGGATCGTTGAGCACCTAGACGCGGAGATCGCGGACGGTGCGGCTCGGGACGGGGCTTACCTGCCCAGCCTCAGGTCGCTGTCCTACGGCGGGGGGAAGATGCCCCGCCCAACCATCGAACGGGCCCTCGAGCTTCTTCCCGACACGGCCTTCGTGAACGCCTACGGGTTGACCGAGACCAGCTCCACGGTGGCCCTTTTGGGCCCACAGGAACACCGCGAGGCTCTGGCCAGCGACGATGAATCCGTCCGGGCCCGCCTCGGCTCGGCAGGGCGGCCGCTGCCCAGCATCGAGGTGTCGATCCGCGACGAGGACGGCACCGAAGTGCCAACCGGTGAGCCCGGGGAGATCTGGGTGCGGGGCGAGCAGGTGTCCGGCGAGTACCGGGGCATGGCGACCCGCCTGACCCCTGAAGGCTGGTTCCCCACCCACGACGGCGGCTGGATGGGAGACGACGGCTTCCTCCACGTGTCGGGCCGGATCGACGACGTCATCGTCAAGGGCGGCCAGAACATCTCCCCCAGCGAAATCGAGGCCGTGCTCGTCGGCCACCCCGGGGTGTCGGATGCGGCAGCCATTGGCCTGCCTGATGCCCAGTGGGGAGAACGGATCGTGGCCGCCGTGGTCCGCTCCGCCGGCTCGACGGTGGGTGCCGACGAGTTGCAGGAGGCCGTAAGGGCCGAGCTGCGTTCCAACCGCACCCCGGACCACGTGGCGTTCGTGGACGCCCTCCCCTACAACGACACCGGAAAACTCCTCCGGCGGGTCCTGCGGGCCAACCTGGCCGACCTTGGCGACGGTTCGACCCAATGACACCAACCCCGTGACCGGTTCGGGCTCCGTCCGGGTCTGGTCGGCTACTGAGGCCACCGATCTGCTGAGCGCACCGACTGTCGACCTGGACCTTGGCGCCCTACGGGACGTGCCGGTGCTGGTGATCAACGACGCCGACCGTCTGACTGCCGGGACCACAGCCGTGCTGGATGGGCTTCCACTGGTCTCGGTGGGCATCGCTCCTGTGGGCACGGCACCTGCCCTGGACGTCCTGGTCGCCGATCCCGATGCGGCGGCCGCGGTGGTCGACGGCGTGATGGCCAACCCGATGGCCGCCGTGACCTGCTGCCAGGTGCTCCGTCACGGTGGTGGCATGTCGACCGATGGTGGGCTGCTCCTCGAGAGCACGGCCTTCGGCACCTTGCAGGGCGGACCGGAGTTCGCCCGCTGGTTGGACGGCCGTGGACGTCGGGCCCGCCCCGGGGAACCTGACCCGCCGGTCTTGGTGGATGCCTCCGGCGATGTCGTCCGGCTGACGCTGAACCGACCCCGGCTCCGCAACGCCTGGTCGGCGGCCATGCGTGACGCCCTCGTCGAAGCACTTCGCCCGCTCACCGTCCCGGGCGATGATCGGCCCGTTCACCTGACCGGCGCCGGGTCAGCCTTCTGCTGCGGCGGAGACCCGGCCGAGTTCGGAACGGTCGACAACTCGGCGACGGCCCACCTGATCCGGTCGTCGGGCAACGCCGCTTCGTGGCTGGATCGACTGGCCCCACGCCTGACGGTGACCGTCCAGGGACCGGCGGTCGGGTCGGGCGTGGAGTTGGCCGCCTTTGCCGGTCGGATCGAGGCCACCGCTGCAGCGACGTTCCGACTACCGGAGGTCTCCATGGGGCTGATCCCGGGTGCTGGCGGGACGGTCAGCGTGCCCCGGCGGATTGGCCGCCAACGCACCGCGTGGTTGTGCCTGACCGGCACCACCATCGACGTCGCCACGGCGCTCGACTGGGGCCTGGTCGACACGTTTCTTGACTGAACTCCTGGGGCAGGCCGTGCTGGCCGCCAGATCAGAGCCGCTCGAGGATGGTGACGTTGGCCTGGCCGCCGCCCTCGCACATGGTCTGGAAGCCGTAGCGACCGCCGGTGCGCTCCAACTCGTGCAGGAGCGTGGTCATTAGCTTTGCGCCGCTGCATCCCAGCGGGTGCCCCAGGGCGATGGCTCCACCGTTCACGTTGACCTTCTCGTGCGGCACGCTGTGTTCGAGCATCCACGCCAGCGGCACCGGGGCGAACGCCTCGTTGCACTCGAAGAGGTCGAAGTCGTCGATCGACATGCCCGTCTTCTCGAGAGCGTGGGTGGTCGCCGCTATCGGGCCGGTGAGCATGTAGATCGGGTCGTCGCCCCGCACACTCATGTGATGGATCCGGGCCCGGGGGGTCAGGCCGTGATCGGCCACCGCCTGTTCCGACGCGATCAGCAGGGCAGCCGCCCCGTCGCTGACCTGACTGGCTAGCGCTGCGGTGATCCTTCCGCCCTCGACCAGCGGCGCCAGTTGCGCCATCTTCTCCAGGCTGCCACCGCGACGAGGACCCTCGTCGGCCTCAACGCCGGCCAGCGGGCTGACCTCGGGGTCGAACCGGCCCTCGTCGATGGCCCGGATGGCCCGCTGGTGACTCTCAAGGGCGAAGGCCTCCATGGCCTCGCGGGAGAGGTCCCACTTCTCGGCGATCATCTCGGCGCCCCGGAACTGGGACACTTCCTGGGTGCCGTAGCGATCCACCCAGCCGGTCGAGCCGCTGAAAGGATCTTCGTGGCCGAACGGCTTGGCGGCCTCGAGGGCCAGACCGATGGGGATCATGCTCATGTTCTGCATGCCTCCAGCCACCACCAGGTCCTGCACGCCGGCCATGACACCCATCGCCGCGAAGCTCACGGCCTGCTGGCCCGAACCGCACTGGCGATCCACGGTGGTGCCGGGGACGGCCTCGGGTAGGCCGGCGGCCAGCCACGCCGTACGGGCAATGTCGCCGGCCTGGGGTCCGAGGTTGTCCACGCAGCCCATGACCACGTCGTCGACGGCCATCGGGTCGACGTCGTTGCGTTCCAGGACGCCGCTAATCACGTGCGCGCCCAGGTCGGCGGGATGCACCTGGGACAACCCGCCACCCTTCTTGCCGGTGGGCGTTCGGATGGCGTCGACAATGTAGGCCTCGGACATGGGACTGCTCCTGGGTTGCGGGGAGGAAAGGGATCAGTGCGAAAAGCGTACGGGACGGCGGGTCAGTGGCACGAACGGCCTAGCGGGGCTCCCGTGGTAGGCCCAGGACTCGTTCGCCGAGCACGTTGCGTTGCACCTGGTTTGAACCGCCGTAGATGGTGTGGGACCGGCTGTAGAGGAAGGTGCGCTGCAGGCGGTCCAACCGGTAGTCGGCTCCCAGGGGGTCCTCGAGCGGTGAGGTGGCGTCCACCCCGATCATGCCGCTGGCCCCACGAATCCGGATGCCCAGTTCACCGAGGCGTCGGTGCCACGAGGCCCAGTAGAGCTTGCCAATGGACATCTCCGGGCCGGGCACGCCGTCAGCCACCAGCGCGGTGAGCATCCGGAGTTGGTTGTAACGGAGGATTTCCAGTTCGCTCCATGCCCGCATGAGGTCCTGGCGAAGCAACGGGTCGTCGATCGACCCGTTGGTCCGGGCCAGGTCCATGAGTGCATCGAGTTCCTGTCGATATCCGGTCTGCTGGCCGAGGGTCGAGGCTCCCCGCTCGAACCCGAGGGTTCCCATGGCCACCGCCCAGCCGCCGCCCACCTCGCCGACCACCAGGTCGGTGTCGGTCTCGGCGTCGTCGAAGAACACCTCGTTGAACTCGGTGCCACCGGTGATCTGCACGATGGGTCGAACCTCGATGCCGGCCTGGTCCATGGGCACCAGCAGGTAGGAGAGGCCGGCGTGGCGTTCTGTTGTCGGGTCGGTCCGGCACACCACGAAGGCCCATTGGGCGAACTGGGCCAGCGACGTCCAGATCTTCTGACCGGTGATCAGCCACCGGTCCCCGTCCAGGCGGGCCCGGGTGGCCACGTTGGCCAGGTCTGAGCCGGCGTTGGGCTCGGAATACCCCTGACACCAGTGTTCGGTACCGGCGAGGATCGGGCCGACGAACCGTTCCTGCTGGGCCTCGGTGCCGTAGGCCACCACGGTCGGTCCGAGCAGGTTCAGTCCGATGTTGGGAAAGCGTCCAGGCGCCCGGGCCTCCACGTACGTCTGGTGGAAGATCACCTGGTCGGCCAGGGTGGCGTCACGCCCGCCAAGGTGGACCGGGTAGTCGATGCCGAGCCACCTGCCGGAGGCAAGCTCGCGCTCCCACTCCAGGAGGAGTTCGGGAGCCACGTCCTCCTGGCCGACCCCGCCCCGACCCCGTAGGTCGGCGAACCCGCCCACCAGGTGCTCCTCGAGCCAGGTGCGCACCTCGTCGGCGAAGGCCTCCTCGGTCGGGGTGCGGGTGAAGTCCACGGCCTGACGGTACTCCAGCCCTCCGTTGATCTGATGGTCCGTCAGATCAGCCCATTGCCTTCGATCAGGCAAGCAGACGGGCCAGAGCGGTGGCGATGCCGTCCAGTCGGTCGACGCATCGTCGGTACTCGTCGATCGGTTCGCCCCACGGGTCGGCCACCTCGTCGGCCACCCGCCCAGCGGTGAAGTGGCCGCCCCGGGCCCCGTCCAGTGCCCGGATCCACTCGTCCAACGGTCGATCCTCACGTGGACCGACCTGCCCTCCCAGTCGTACCACCTCGCCGGCCAGAAAGGTCCGGGCACGGACCGTGGGATCGAGCGCAGAAACGGCTGCCTGATGAAGGCGGGTCATGGCCACCACCAGGTCGGCGCCGGCCACCAGTTCAAAGGTCAACGACCTGCTGGCATGCCCACCGAGGTCGATGCCCCGCTCGGCGAGCACCTCGACGGCCAATGGGTTCGCTCCGACTCCGTCCGCGCCCCCGCGCACCTCGGTCCCGGCCGATGCGACCACCGGGAACAATGTCGAAACGTCCCCGTCGCGTTCGTCCAGACGGGCCCGCAGCACTGCCTCGGCCATGGCCGACCGGCAGGTGTTACCGGTACACACGAACAGGATCACCGTTCGACGGTACCGGCGTGTCCTTGTCGGACCATCAGTCCCATGGGACACTCAATCATGAAGAACACCTTCCCGTTGATTCTCGCCCTCCCGTCTGTCGCAGCATCTGGAGGGAGTGGCGGACATGGCTGAAACGGAGACTGGTCAGGACACGGTTCCGAACGAGGAAGTGGCGACCGGCCCCATGCGGGGCGTGAAGGTCGTGGAACTCGGCGTGTGGCTCGCCGGCCCCGCCGCCAGCGGGATCCTCGCCGACTGGGGGGCCGACGTGGTCAAGATCGAACCCCCGTCGGGCGACCCGTGCCGCATGTTCCAGTGGATGCTGGGCGGCGACATGCCCACCAACCCGGTGTTCGAGATGGACAACCGGTCCAAGAAGGGCATCGCTGTTGACCTCGGAACCGACGACGGTCTGGCTATCGCCATGGAACTGCTGGCCGATGCCGATGTGTTCGTGACCAACCTGCGGGTCGGCGCCCTCAAACGCCTGGGCCTCGACCACGCGTCGATCGGCGAGCGCCTACCCCGCCTCGTGTACTGCCAGATCACCGGCTACGGCTCCGAGGGTCCCGATGCCGACCGGGCGGCCTTCGACATCGCCGCCTTCTGGGCCCGGTCCGGGGTGGCCGGCCTGCTCACACCACCGGGCGGCGATCCCCCCTTCCAACGAGGCGGGATGGGCGACCACTCGACCGGCATGGCCGCCGCCGCCGCGGTGTCAGCCGCCCTGTTCGACCGGGAACGGACCGGTCAGGGCCAACTCGTCGAGACGTCGCTCATGCGCCAGGGCGCCTACACCATCAGTTTCGACCTGAACCTGCTGCTGATGTGGGGCGCCACCCTGGAGATCGGCGAACGGACGTCGATGGGCAATCCGGCCATGAACAACTACACGGCGGGCTGCGGCCGACGGTTCTGGATCGTCGGCCTGGAGGGCGAGCGCCACTGGCCGCCACTGGCCCGGGCTGTCGGCCACCCCGAGTGGTTGGACGACGAGCGGTTCGCCCGACCCCGGGAGCGGGCGGCCAACGCATCTGAGCTGATCAGCATGTTGGACGGGATCTTCGCCACCCAGACGCTGGACGAGTGGACCGAGGTGTTCGCCACCGAACCCGACTTCTTCTGGGCGCCCATCAACTCGCCGGACGACCTGTTGGCCGACCCGGCGTTCCACGGTTCGGGCGCTCTGATCGACGTTCCCGACGACGTGTCGTCGACCACCATGGTGGCCACGCCGGTGGACTTCCATGGAACACCGTGGGCAGCCCGGTCGACGGCGCCAACCATCGGCCAGCACACCCGCGAGGTGCTGGTGGCCATGGGTCGCACTAGTGCCGAGGTCGACGCCCTGGTGGCTGCTGGAACGGTGGCCGAACCGAGCTGACCTGCTGGCCTGGTCGACCGGCCATGCGACCGGGCCTAACCGGCGGGGCTAGCCGACAGGCAGCGCCCCGATGGCCGCTTGCAGGGCCGCCAGGTCGACATCGCGTGCCGCATCCGATGACGGCACCAGCGGAGCGACAATCCAGTACCCGTGGGTCTGCTCCTCGTGATAGATCACATCGACCGGCACGCCAGCCGATCGGAGCACCTCGGCATAGCCCAGGCCCTCATCCCGCAGCGGATCGAAGCCGCCCACCATCAGGGTGGCCGGCGGAAGGCCCGCATGGTTCTCGGCGCGTATCGGTGCGGCCAGGGGCTCTGCGGCCAGATTCCGATCTCCGGCAACGTTTTCGGCGAACCACCGCATGGTCCTCAACTCCAGGAAGTATCCCGTGGCGTTTTCCTCCAACGACGGCCAGCGTCCGGAGACGTAGTCGAAATCGGTGGCCGGATAGATCAGGAACTGGTGGGCGATGGTCGGACCACCACGATCCCGGGCCAGGAGCGACAGAACCGCACTCAGGTTGCCGCCGGCACTGTCACCGGCCACCACCAGTCGCCCAGGATCGATCCCGAGTTCGGCCGCGTGCTCCGATACCCAGCAGAGGGCCGCCCAGGAGTCGTCTACGGCCGCTGGAAAGGGATGCTCGGGGGCGAGCCGGTACTCGAGGGCCACCAACACCGCTCCAGCGGTTGACGCCACGGCGCGGAACTGCTCGTCGTAGCCCTCTAGGTCACCAATCGTCCATCCACCACCATGCAGGTAGAGCACCACGGGAGCCCGGTCGCCCAGCCCCTCCGCCCGGTAGACGCGTATCGGGAGGTCGCCATCCGGCCCGGGAATCATCCGTTCGGTTACCTCAGACACCTCGGCGGCGAGGTGCTGTCCACTGGTGCAGATGGCCCGGTAACCCTCCCGGAGTTCCTCGAGATCGATGGGGGCATCCGGATCCCGCCGTTCGGCGATGGCATCCAACAGTGGTTGCAGGTCGGAAGCGACGGGCATGGGATTCCTCAGGGACTGGGAGTCAGAAAAGTTGGTCAGTAAACGGGAATCACGAACCCGATCCGGCAGCCAGCCGGTCGGACTCGTACTGGTACTGCGGGGTGTCGACGCGGACGTTGCGGGAGTCTCCCGGGTCGCCGTCCCTCGATGCATCCTCCTCGGACTCCATCCCGGTGGGCGTGGCCCTCCGCTTCCAGGAGCCGTCGCTGTCCCAGGTCACGCCGGTGGCGGCAATGGTCCCCGGGGCGTCCATGTTGACTGCCGCGTTCAGCGCCCGACGCAGCAAGTCGCGTTGGAACTCCGGTTGGTGGGGCCGACCGACGGTGTGACCCAGCGGTAGGTCCGAGAAAGCGGCCCTCGGCGGGTTCACCGACGCGGTGATGCTGTACGCCGACGTCAGGCACAAGGTCGGCACACCGGCAGCCTCCAATGCCCTCGCTACCAGACCCACGGTCTGGTGGCAGACCGGTCAGACAGGCACCAGCAGGGCCAGGTCGACGTCCATGGCCGTGATCTCAGCGACGACGGCCGGGGCCAGTTCCTCCGTGGCACGACGGACGGAGTAGATCCCACCCATGCACCCCAGGGCCGTGGGAGCCAAGCCGCCGATCAACCCCTCGTCGACCAGATCGCGAAGCCGGTCCACGGGGAACACGATGTTCGGGTCCTCCCGGGCCGGCTCGAGGTCGTAGGCGAAGTGGGTGACCCGGATGTCGGTGGCCGGATCGGCCGATGGGATACGCCGGACACCGGTGTCGTCCTTCCAGTGGAAGGCCGTCTGCCCTTCGCGATAGGCGCCGCCTGATCCGATGAGGGCCACCGTCGACTCGGCGAGGGGTCGGGTCAGCGGCGTCCACGGCGGCGTGTCCGTCAACTCGGCCCACTGGTACGGGGGGTAGCCCAGGAGGTCGTACCGGTCGCGGGTCAGGGCGATGTAGTCGATCGGCGTTGACGTCTCCGGTCGGACTTCCATGCCCTCATCGTGGCATCCATGACCCGGTTGGCGACGATCAGGCAGTTCGGAAGATCCAATTTTACAGTGCGAGTATCGACACTCAGAGTAATCACTTCTAGAATAAGTCTGTGGCCAACGTGGACGCTGACAACGGGAACCCCCCTACCGGTCTGGCCGTTGACGAGGTGGCGGCGACCGCTGGCCTGGGCATCGACACCGTGCGGTACTACCAGCGTCTCGGCCTGTTGGCTCCGCCGGTCCGCAATGGTCGACGAGCCGTCTATTCCGACCATCACGTGGCCCGACTGGCTGAGATCCGTCGCCTGGCCGAGGACGGATTCACCTTGGCCCAGATCGGTGTGCTCAGTTCCGAGTCATCTGCCAGCGGGGCCGTCGACGAGCTCCGTCGTCTGGCCGACGATGCTCTGGATCGCAGCCTCTCGCGCTCCGAGGTGGCCGGGCAGGCCGGGGTTCCTGAAGGACTCGTTGCCCTATTGGTCGACAACGGTCTCCTCGCACCCCTCACTACAGACCCCGAGCCCCGATTCGACGAGGGTGCGGTCTCCATGGTGCGGGCCGGTCTGGCCATCAGCGCTGCCGGCGTCCCGCTCGACGAGTTGGTCGCCCTGGCCGCAGACCACGGCGCCAACGTCGACGCGGTGGCGGAGCGTGCCGTCGACCTCTTCGAACGCCACGTCCACCACGGAACAACCGTTACTGGAGAACGGACTGATGGAGACCAGGACCTGGTCGAAGTGGTCCGCTCGTTGCTGCCAGCAGTCACCCGTCTGGTGGCCCAGCACTTCCACAGGACGCTGGTGACCCGGGCCCGTGAGCGGGCGGGAACCGACGCGGGAACCGGGATGGCCGACGCCCTCCTGGCTGCCGATGCCGACCGGCTGGAGGTGGACGTCCGATGGCGTTGACCGCCGACCCGACGCCCTTTGCAGGGCCGATGCGGGCCACCACCGTCGAAGTCCACACCGGACCGGCCACCGACCCGCTGGCCTGGCTGGCCGTGACTCCGAGCGACGACGAGGCGTGGTTCTGGGAGGTCCCCGACGACGACACCTCGTGGGTCGGCCTCGGTTCGGCAGCCGTGCTCGAACTAGGCGGCGACTCCCGGTTCCTGGATGCCGCCGGAGCCGCCGCTCGACTCTGGAAGTCCATCCACCTGCGGGCTCCGGACGACGCCCCACCTCCCAGGATCGCCGGTGGCTTCGCCTTTGACGAGAACCTTCCTGAAGTATCCGTTCCACTCAGAGAACCCAGCCCCTGGATGGCGTTCGGAGCCGGCCGGCTGGTCCTGCCCGCCGTCCAAGTGGTTCGTCACGCCGACCGCACCTGGGTAACCCGTATCGACGACCACGACCGGCCCACCCCTCTGCTCGGCGCCCCAACTCCCGCTCCGGTAGAACTGGTGGACCCCGCGGAGCACGCCGGCCCGGAAGCCCGCGAGCACTACCGACAACTGGTTCGTCTGGCGCTGGCCGCCATCGACCGTGGTGACCTCGCCAAGGCCGTGCCGTGCCGATCCATCCACGTCGACCACCGGCCCGAACCCTCACCGCTGCTGGCCGCCCTGCGTGACACCTATCCGGCGTGCGCCACGCTGGCCGTACGACCGGCTGGGACCGACACGATCTTCATCGGGGCCACACCAGAACGTTTGGCCGCCGTACACGTCGGACACCTCCACACCGCTGCGCTCGCCGGATCAGCGCCACGAGACGATGACCCGGCGATCGACGCCGCCCTCGGCCAGGGCCTGCTGACCAGCCCCAAGGAACGCGCCGAACACGACGTAGTCGTTGAAGCCGTCGACCGGGCGTTGGACGGCCTCGGCGTGGCCGACCGCCACCCACGGAACCCGACCCTGCTCCGACTGCACGGCATCCAGCACCTCCATACGCCGATCGACGCTGAACTTCCCGACGGCGTAGGGCTGCTGGACCTGGTGGGCGCCCTCCACCCCACACCGGCGGTGGCCGGCCATCCCGGTGGCCAGGCCGCCCACCTTCGGGCCGTCCACGAGGGCATGGAGCGGGGATGGTTCGCCAGCCCGGTGGGCTGGATGGATGCATCGGGTGACGGCGAGTTCCGGGTGGCCCTGCGAACCGGCCTGGTCCACGATCAGGGGACCACGTTGTACGCGGGCGCCGGCGTGGTAGCCGGCTCGGATCCCGACCGCGAGCTGGCCGAAACCGACGTCAAGTTGCGAACCCTCCTCGGACTCGTGCTGGCCACTCCACCGTCCGACAGCACCGAGCCCGGGGCGATGGGTGCCACGCCATGACCCACCTTCCGGCCGCCGACCCGGTGGCAGTCCAGGCCTGGTGCCGGACGCTGTTCGCCCAGTTTGTCGAATGCGGGGTGAACCACGTCGCCGCATCGCCGGGGTCACGGTCGACACCGATGACAGTGGCTGCCGACGACACCCCCGGGCTCGAGCTGTCGATGCACCTCGACGAACGCTCCGGTGGGTTCTTCGCCCTGGGCTTGGCCCGGGCCACCGGCCGCCCGGTAGCCCTCCTGTGCACCTCGGGTACCGCAGCGGCCAACTACCTGCCGGCGGTCATCGAAGCCTTCCATTCCGGGGTGCCGCTCATGGTCCTAACCAGCGACCGGCCGGCCGAGTTGCAGGGCGTCGGCGCTCCCCAGACCATCGACCAGGACGGGATCTACGGGACCCACGTACGTTGGGCGACGACCACCGCGGTGGCCGGTAGCGAACCGGCTGGCGAGGCGGCATCAGTGGCACATCAGGCCGTGGTGCGAGCAACCCGGCCGGCCCCTGGCCCAGTACACCTCAACGTGCCGCTACGCGAACCGCTGGAGCCCCCCTCGGGTGATCCTTCACAGACTGGCCCGCCATCCGTCGGGCTTCTTCCCCTGCCTCCCGACCGGGTGCCCATCGAGGCGGGCTGCCTCGACGAGTTGGTGGCCGGCGGTGACCGTCCCGAGCGGGGCCTCATCGTGGCCGGCCCGATGGACCCCTCGCCCGTCGGACGCGTCGCCCTGGCCGAGCTGGCCCGCCAGACAGGCTGGCCGATCCTCGCTGACCCGGTGTCCGGTCTCCGCCGCGGCGGCCACGTCGCCGACGCCCCTGTGCTGGCTACCGGCGATCACCTCCTGCGCTCCTCGTGGGCCGACGACCACCACCCCGACGTAGTTGTCCAACTGGGGGCCATGCCGACCAGCAAGGGCTACCGCCTGTGGCTGGACCGGGTGGGCGCCGACCGTATTGTCGCCGTCGACCACCTCGGGCGCTTCCCCGATGCTGCGCGCCGGATCACCGACCGGGTGGGCGCCGAGCCGGGTCGTCTGGCCGGGCACCTCCTCAGACATTTCACCGATGATGACCGGACCGGCATCCAGCCGGGCACCTGGCTGGGCACCTGGCTGGATGCCGAGGCGACCGCCGCGTCCGCCGTGGCAACTCTCGTGACCGATGCTCCGTTTGACGAGCCCGGTGTGGTGGCTGCCCTTGACGCCGCCCTGCCCGACGCGGTCACCCTGGTGGTGGGCAACTCCATGCCGCTACGCGACCTCGATGCCTTCCTGCCCGTCGATCAGCGGGAGTGGTCGGTCCGCGGCAACCGGGGCGCCAACGGCATCGACGGACAGGTCTCCACGGCCATTGGCTTGGCGGCCGGCTCGAGCACCCCGACGGTGCTGTTGGCCGGCGACCTCACCGTGCTCCACGACCTTGGTGGACTCACTGCAGCCCGACGCCTCGGTGTCGACCTGACGGTCGTCATCGTCGACAACAACGGAGGCGGAATCTTCTCCTTCCTCCCCATCGCCGAACGTGACCACGTCGACCACCAGCGCCTCTTCCACACACCCCATGGACTGGACCTCAGCCACGCGGCCCGCCTGGCTGGCGCCACCCTCCACCAACCGGCGGATCAACCGACGCTGGAGGATGCACTGATCCGGTCGGTGGGTGCACCGGGCCTCCACCTCGTCCACGTTCGGACCGATGCCACCACCAACGTCGAACTCCACCGCGAAGCCGCCCGGGTGGCCGACCGTGCCCTCCGAGGCCAGGAGGCGATTCGGTGACCGACGGGTTGGGCCTCCACGTCGAATTCGAGGGACCTTCCGACGGAGATGGCGCGGGCCGCCCGATCCTGGTCCTCCACGGTTTTACCGGTTCGACCATCACCATGTGGCCTCTGGCCCGATCGCTGTCCGACACCCGGTCGGTGGCGGTGGTCGACCTCCCGGGCCATGGACGTAGCACTGCCGTCCGCTCCAGCGACGACGCCCAGACCTACGGGTTCGAACACACCGTCGACGCCGTGGCTCAGGTGATCGACCAGCACGACCTCGGACCGACCCACCTGGTCGGCTACTCCATGGGTGGACGGGTGGCCCTCGGCCTGGCGATCCGACACCCTGAACAGGTGATCTCCCTCTCTCTGATCGGGGCGTCCCCCGGATTGTCGGATCCCGTAGAACGTGCGGCACGCCGACGATCCGACGACGAACTGGCCGACGACCTTCTGGAACAGGGCCTTCCCGCCTTCGTGGACCGGTGGATGGCCAGCCCGCTGTTCGCCAGCCAGAAACGCCTCGGCGCCGAATCGCTGGCCGACGCCCGGGCCCAGCGACTGACCAACGATCCGGACGGGCTGGCCGCCAGCCTCCGAGGCACCGGCACGGGCGCCCAGCCGTCGTACTGGCACCATCTGGCGGGCGTCGACGTGCCAGTCCTCCTGCTGGCGGGCGACGAGGACCCAAAGTTCCGGGCCATCGCCATGCGTATGGCCGCCGGGTTGGTGCGGTCAGCCATTGAGGTGGTCCCCGAGGCCGGGCACGCAGCCCACCTCGAGCACCCCGACCACGTGGTGGCTGCCATACGGGAGATGCTCGACGAGGTCGACGGGCGATGATCACCGATTTCGTCGACCTCGAACCTCCGGACGTCAGGGAGATCAGGGTCGACCGGGTGACGCTGGCCTACCGCTCCCCCATGGTGACCGCCCACGGCACCATCAGCCAGCGCGACGTCGTGGTGCTGACGCTGGTCGACGGCGAGGGACGTTTCGGCCGCGGCGAAGCCGCCCCGATGACCGCCTTCACCCCCGAGACAGCCGATGGGGCGGAACGGGCGCTCCGGCGCTGGGCCGACGACGGCGCCGAACCCACGGGGAGTCCGACCGCCCGAGCCGCCATCGACGGAGCCCTGCTGGATCTCGCCGCTCAAGCCGCCGAGCGGCCCCTCCATGACCTGCTGGCTCCCGGGAGTCCCAGCGTCGTACCCGTTTCGGCACTGGTGGTTGGCGCCACACCGGACGAGGCAGCGGCAGCCGCCGCTTCCGCCGTCGCCCTCGGCCACCGAACGGTGAAGGTGAAGGTGGCTGCCGGTCCGTTCGAGGCCGACCTGGCCCGCTTGAACGCCGTCCGGGACGCCATTGGTGACGCCCGTCTACGGATCGACGCCAACGGTGGTTGGGCGATCGATGCGGCCCCCCGTCATCTGGAACGCCTCGCCGACCTAGAGATCGAGTTCGTGGAGGAACCGGTATCCGGTCTCGACGCTCTGGCTGCCGTCCGGGCCGCGTCGCCGATCCCGTTGGCCGTGGATGAGTCCATCGCCACCCCGGAGGATCTCGACCGGGCCATCAGCCTGGCCAGCGCCGACGTCGTCGTGCTGAAGCCGTCCGCCATGGGAGGACCGTTGGCGACCGCCGCTGCGGCCCGGACCGCCTCCGAGGCCGGGCTGACCGTCGTGGTGACCTCGCTACTCGAGGGGTCGATAGGCATCGGTGCGGCGGCCCACCTGGCGTCGGCGCTCGGCGCACTGGACCCGGCACCCGGGCTGGCTACCGCCGGCCTGCTACACACCGACAACGGTCCGTCGCTACTCCCGAGACACGGCGCTCTCCACCTCGATTGATCCCACCCGGGCCTCAGACCGCGGCCACAGCCGGGGCCTGAGTCGAAACTCAACCCAGGGAACCCCGAATCGACGCAGCGATCGAATCCCCGGCCGCATCCTCACCGAGGGCGTCCTCGGACTCACGGGCTGCCGCCGCGTACACGCCCTTGGACATGAGCGACCGTTCGGCGGCCCGCCGGTGCCAGTAGACGTCGGCCCGGGCCCGCTGCGCCCCCTCGTGTTCCGGTTCGGCCGCCACGGCCATCTCCACCAGATGACAGGCCAGACGGACGTCTCCAGCCTCGACCAGAGCCTGCGCCCTGTCCACCAGCGCCTCCACCGAACCGGCCAGGCCGACCACCTCGGCAGCCACCGCGGCCTCCGGCGCCGGCTTCAGGTTGGCCGCGTTGCCATCCCACCAACCGCCGAACTGCCGATACACGTTTCGCACCACGAACTCCGGTTCGTCGTACTGCGGAGCCAGCCACGGTCGGTCGGCCAGATGGTCCGGTACCCGCACCGTGTGGATGATCTCGTCGATGGATGCACCCTCGTTCATCAGGTCCAGCGTCCGGCCAGTTAGGTGCTCGAGCGCTTCGGCGATGTCACCCAGCACGATCTCGACGCGTTCGCGACCGACGATGGGCAACCCGTGGGCCGGATACACCCGCTCCACTCCGACGGCCAACATGTCGCGCATGGCGGCCGCCCATTCGATGGGGTATCGCTGGACCTTCTGGGGGTTCCCGGCATTGGGGAACACCCACGACGTGAAGTCCCCCGTCCAGGCAGTGCGACGTTCGGCATCCCAGCCCCAGGCATGATCGTCGGTTTCGCCGCGGGCATGGCGCAACTCGAAGGTGCGGTCACCGACGGTGAACGACATGTGGTCACGGAAGGTCTCGTCGGGTTCGGCCACATCGTCGGTCAGGAAACGCGGACCATCACCACCGATGCCCAGCTTGGCCGGGTTCCTGATTCCCCCGAACTGGCGACGGTTGATGGCCAGGTTCCAGCCGTTGGTGGCCCGGTACCGCTCGAAACGGGCCGGCACCGCTTCATGGGCCAGGAAGCGGGGGCGGGGGTCGCCCCGGCCCTGTGCGTCGGCCACGAAGGCCCCGCTGCCACCCACGTGGTCGACGTGTCCGTGGGTGTAGACGAGGCTGTGGACCGGTCGATCCGTCCACTGTCGTAGTGCGGCAACCACCGTCGGCCCGGACTGGACGCCGCTGGCGTCCCAGCACACCAGCCCCTCTCCGGTGTCCACCACCCAGCAGTGGGAGAACGATTCGATGACCGCCACGTCGTCCTCGATCACCGAGAGCTCATGGGTCACCCGGTTGTGGGGCGACTCCGCCATCCCCGAGTCGATGACCCGGTTGGCCACGTCAACAGGATGCATGCTCCGCTGCCCGCTCATTTCATCTCCTCATGCTCGCGTCCAGCCACCAATGGCCGTCCATGTCCCATACCAGCCAGGGCAGTACCCACGAGCTGCTCGGCCCGGGCGGTGTCCTCGAAAAGGCAGAAGTGCCCACCGTCGATCAGTTGCAGGTAGACGCCCAGCGCCGCGGCCTGTGCCCGGAACCATTCCGGGTCGAGGTCCGTGCGGCTGCCGGCCATGACGGCTGTGGGCACCCGACCCTCGGCGGCCACCAATCGCAGCGCGTCGAACGCCTGCACGGGGCCGTGGCGGTCCACCGAACCGAAGATCTGGGCCTCGGTCTCCGGGCGACAGGCCAGCTCGACGCTGCCGTCGGGACGGTCTCGGAAGCCCCAACGCACGTACCCGGCCAGCGCCTCAGGAGCGAGTTGGTCCATCGGGGGACGAGAGCCGTAGGAGACCAGCACGGCTTCCCGGTCGCCCCACACGTCACGCCGACGACGGGCTCCCACGGCCAGCGGGTGGTCCCCTCCGTCGGGACCGTCCCGATAGCCGAAGTGCTGCTGTTCGCGGGCCTCCGCCTCGATGGCGATGGCCTCGCAGAGAACGAGAGCGGCCACCCGCTCGGGCGCCACGGCCGCCACCTCAATGCCAACGCCTCCACCAAAGGAGACCCCGATGAGGGCGAACCGGTCCAGACCCAGGTGGTCGGCCACGGCCAGCACGTCGAGCGCCATGGCGTCGTTTCCCAGGAGGGCCGACTCGACGACGTCGTCGCTGGCTCCGTGGCCCCGGAGGTCGATCCCCACCACCCGATGTCGGAATGCCAGCCGGCGGGCCAACGGGTCGTACACGCCGGCACAGAAACCGTTGGGATGCAGGAGAACGACCGCCGGGCCGTCCCCACCCCAGTCCAGCCACGAGGTGCCGATCCCGTCGCGTTCGATACGCCCGGTCACCGGGTCGCCGGCGCCGAGATCCCCGGAGACCCGATCCCCACCGATGGGGCCCATCAGCGGGTCCTACGATCACACCGTCCGGTCATGGATCGCAGTCTGGCCGGACCGCCTTCGGACCGACGAGACGAGGATGTGGAGCCGTGAACCGACACCACCCGATCAGGTGCGCCGCATGGGCCCTACTGTGGGTGCTCCTGATCCCGGTCACGGGCATGGCCCTGATCGCCTGCGGTTCGCCGGGCCCCGGGGAAGCAGACGAGCCGTCATCGGCCGGCGGCCCGATCGTCGATCCGGTTCTTCGCCTTGTCCCCCGGGTAATGGCCACCCACCCACATGACCCGACGGCTTTCACCCAGGGGCTCGAACTGGTCGACGGCCGACTCCTGGAGACCACCGGCCGCTACGGGGAGTCGGGAATCCGTGAGGTCGACCGGGCCACCGGACGGGTGCTGCGGTCCGCGCTCCTCGACGCCACGTGGTTCGGCGAGGGCCTCACGTCGCTCGGCGACGATCGGGCCATCCAGTTGACCTGGAAGGCCGGTCGGGCCGTGGTCTGGAATCTGGCGACTCTCAGCGAGGTGGACGTCCTGACCTATGGCGGTCAGGGCTGGGGGCTCTGCGGCCTCGGCGAGGCCGGCCCGGATGGAGCAGTCGACTCGCTGGTCATGTCCGACGGTTCGGATCACCTCACGTTTCGGAACCTCGACCTCACCCGCAGTGGGGACATCGCTGTGCGGCTCGACGGCCGACCGGTGGAACGCCTCAACGAGCTGGAGTGCGTGGACGGCACCGTGTGGGCCAATGTTTGGCTGACCGACACCATCGTGGCCATCGACCCGTCGACCGGGGCGGTCACCGCGGTGGTGGACGCATCAGGCCTGTTGGCCGACCGGTCCACACTGGGCGATGAAGACGTACTCAACGGGATCGCCCACGACCCCGAAACCGGCAGGTTCCTGTTGACGGGGAAACGGTGGCCGGTGCTGTTCGAGGTGGTCTTCGAACCGGTGTCTGACGAACCCGACGGCTGATCAGGTGAAGCGGGCCTCCACCTCGTCCTCCCTCCAGAATCCCGGCAGCGGACGATCGGGGGACGTCTCGGCGTAGTGGCGGAGCCGCTCAGCGGCCGGCCCATCGAACAGTTCCAACACGTCGAACACCCCGTGGCCTCCAGCGGCCCGAAGGGCACGATCACCCTCGGTTCCGGAACGCGGCAGACGAGGGGTCAGCACCAGCAGTCGGGGTCGGCCGTGCGGACCGTCGTCGGCATGCCCGCTGGACAGGACGTGGGCCCGCCCGAGAGTCCGCCATAACACGTCGGCGCGCCGCATTCCGGCCCGGGCGTTGGTGAACGCTCCTGCCACGTCGACGTACCACTGACGACCCAGATGTCCATCGGTCACCAGGAACGGGAACTGCAGGCCCAGGTCGCGGCGGGCCGCCGGAGCCTTGACGACCTCGAAACCGGCCTCGAGGAGTGCGGCCTCGGCAATGTCAGCCACCTTCTTGCCCGATGCCGTGGCCCGGTCGAGCGCCTGATCGGGACCGAGCGCCCCCACCTCTGCGAACAACCCCTCCTGGGCGGCCGTGGCACTGGACAGGTCGGCCCGGCGCCACGCTGCGACCGGCTCTTCGACGAGGCGACGTTGCTCGTCGGCTAGGCGTTGCTTGGCCAACGTCACGTACTCGGGATCCAGGTCGAAGCCCACGCCACGACGGCCGGCGCGGGCGGCCGCCACCAGCGTGCTGCCCGACCCGAGGAAGGGGTCCAGCACCAGGTCGTCCCGGTAGGTGTAGAGGTCGATGAGCCGTCGTGGCAGCTCGACGGGAAAGGGCGCCGGATGGCCCACCCGGGTGGCCTGTTCGGCGTCGATCCGCCACACGTCGAGGGTGGCTTCCATGAACTCGTCGGTGGTGATGGTGCTCTCCGACGGGAGGCCGTCACGGGTCCTTCGGGCAGCCGGCACGGCGCGGTCGAAACGACCCTTGCTGGCGATGACCACCCGTTCGGTCATGTCACGCAGCACCGGGTTGGCGGCCCGCCGGAACGAACCCCAGGCCACCGAGCCGGTCGCCCCCTCGGCCTTCTGCCACACCACCTCGCCCCGGAGCAGCAGCCCCAGTTCGTCCTGCAGGATCCCGATGACGTCGGCCGACAGGCTCCGGTACGGCTTGCGACCCAGGTTGGCCACGTTGACGGCGATCCGGCCGCCCGGCTCGAGCACCCGCACGCACTCGGCGAACACGTCACGCAGCATCCCCAGGTACTCCAGGTAGGAGGACGGCACGCCGTCACGTTCCATCTCCACCTCGTAGTCCTTGCCCACGAAGTAGGGCGGGGAGGTGACCACCAGGGCGACCGATGCATCCGGCACCTGGTGCATGTCGCGGGCATCGCCATTGAGACAGCCGTCGCCCAGGTCGGGTGCCCGGACCACCACGTCGTCGTCGGACACGGTCGGCGGGGTGAACCGGGCGTAGAACGCTGAGGCGTCATGGTTCTCACGACGGCCTACGCCGAAGCTGGTCGTCGAAGTCGCCGTCGTGGACGGACTCTCGGTCGCGCCGCGCCGTTCAGTCATCAGGTGTTTCCTCCCCATCACTCAGCCCAGTCCACCCTCGGGCCGATCCGGACCGTCCATGGTCTGGGGGTCCATGGTACGCGACCCGCGCGCGCGGACCAATTGCGGTGGGCCGCCACAGGGAATCGTCCGCCCGTGGGCACGATGTTGACTCCTCGGCCTCAGCCCGCCGAGGCCGCCAACTCAGCCGAAAACGGGCCGCCCATGAGTTGGCCGAACCGGACCCGGGCATCGACACCCATGGATGCCCAGTCGTAGATCGAACCGCCGATCGCCCCCTCGCCGACCAACGCAGCCACAAAAGGTTCGAGGTCGTCGACCGACGCCAACGGTTCACCGGGGTCCACCACCGCCGTCCCGTCGGCCGCCCCGATACCGCCAATGGCGTGCACGGCGGCGCCCGGGTCGCCCAGGTCAGCTCGCAGCCGACGAATGTTGTCCGTCGTGTAGAACGCCGGGTCTGCATGCTCCTCGGTCCGGAACGACCAGTAGCCCATGGGCAGCCAGACGTCGTAGCGGCCGGCCAGTTCGACCCACGGGAAGCCGGGCCAGTACGCCAGATTGATCTCGTCGGTGATGACCGGTGGCATGACGATCGCCCCCAGCGGATCGTCGCCCACCGTTCGTCGAAGCCGGTCCGACAGGTCGACCAGCCGGTCCGACCGTTCAATGGCCCCCAGGCCGTCCCGGTTCCACTCGATGTCCACCGCGATCCCGGCGAACCGCCGTCCCAGCACGGTGAAGCGGTCCAGAGCCAGGAGGCGCTCAAGGTCCTCGTCGTCAGCAGTCCACTTCGGTAGGTACCAGGCAACGATCGCCACGTCGGCGGCATCGCCGGCCAGGAGGAAGCCGGCCAGCAACCACGGGTCGGCAATGAGGTCCACAGCACGACGGTCCGACCTCGACGCCTGGATAAACAAGGTGCGGACACCGGTCTCGGCCATGACCGCCAGATCGGTCGGCACCACCGTCAACTTCCCCGGTGCGTAGGCCGGGTCGAAGTCGTAGGCGTCGGCCCACGTACCGGTTCCACGGTACGGATCGAGGCTGCGTGCCGGGGCGGGTTCGACGACCAGTCGAGCACCGACGACAGCTAGTGGTCGGCCTGTCACCCAGTGGTCGGCCCCGCCCCGTTCCAGCCCGGCCACCACGATCAGGATCACCACCAGCAGGCCGGTCCCCAGCAGGAGTCCGACGCGTCGTAGCGTCCCGTCGACCACACGGCCACGGTAGCCACCGCCCGGACCCGGTCCGGGGCGGCCCACCACTAGCGTCTGGCTCCGTGGACGAGGCTGCCGACGACCCGCAACCCGACCCGTACCCGGATAGCGACTTGCGGCCCAAAGCAGTGGGCAGACGACGAGTCGTCCTCGGCATCGGTTTCGGCACCGCCCTCCTCGCCCTCGGTCGGCGGCTTCCCGGCAGACCGGATGGTGGGACCACCGCCGGCGGCCCGACCACCATTCCGGCGGTTCCTCGCTCATCCACCAGCCGACCCCCGGAACCACCGACAACGTCGACCGGTGGGCCCGATGAGACCTCCACCACGGTCGACACCCACCGCTACGACCTGGTGGTTGCCGGCGGGCGGGTCATCGACCCGGAGACCGGGTTCGACGCTGTGGCCCACGTGGGCATCGACGGCGACACCGTGATGACGGTGGCCACCACACCGCTGATCGGCCGTTCAACGCTGAACGCCACCGGACTGGTGGTCGCTCCCGGCTTCATCGACATCCTTTCCTACCCCGTGAACGGTTACGGAGAATGGAACAAGATCGCCGACGGGGTCACCTCCAACCTCTGCATGCACGGCATCAACGACCCAATGGACACGTTCCTGTCGCGCTCGGCTACCCACCGGCCACCGGTCAACTACGGCGGCGCCACCGACCAGTACAGCCACCGGGCAGCCATCGGTGCGGGCATCGACTACGCCACCGATCGCCATCTCGACGAGTTGATCCGACGGGCCGACGCTGACCTACGAGGGGGCGCACTGGGCATCCACGAGCAACCGGAATACGTCCCCGGCGTGACCCTCGACGAGATGCTTCGTCACGGCGACCTCGCCGCCTCCCGCGGCGTGCCCCTCTGCCTGCACCTCCGGTACTCGGAGAACCTGGAACCGGGGACCCAGGAGGAGGCCATTGCCGAGGCGGTCACCGTGGCCCGGCGAACGGGCTGTGCCGTCCACATCGAGCACGTCAACTCGACCGGCGGCACCGGGCGGATGGCCGAGGCGATCGCCCAGATGGAAGCCGCGCGGACCGACGGGCTGGCCCTGACGGCCTGCTCCTACCCCTACACCTTCTGGGCCACCTACGCGAATAGCGCCCGGTTCGACAACTTCCGGGAGAAGTACGGCATCACGGTGGCCGACCTCCAGGTCGCGGCCACGTCCAAGCGCCTCGACGAGGCTGGATGGCAAGCAGCCCGGAAGGACAACCTTCTCACCGCGGCGTTCGCCATGTCCGACGACGACATCGAACTGCCGCTGACCACCCCCTGGATCATGGTGGGATCCGACGCCATCCTCGAAAGGCCCCACAACAACCATCCCCGGGCATCGGGCTGTTTCAGTCGGGTGCTGGGCCACTACGTGCGCGATCAGGGCGTGCTGACGCTGCCCGAGGCACTGGCCAAGATGACCATCCTCCCGGCCCGACTGCTGGAGGGTTCCAGCCCGGCCATGGCCCAACGGGGGCGCCTCTCGGCCGGAGCGGCGGCCGACGTGACCGTCTTCGACCCGGCCACCATTTCCGACCGTGCGACCATTGAGAAGACGTGGCTGGAGTCGGTCGGCGTCCACCACGTGGTGGTCAACGGACAGGTTGTGCGGGAGGCCGGCACCACCAACCGGTCGGCGCGTCCCGGAGTACCTCTCCTGAGCCAGGTCGACGCCGGGTGAGCGATCCCGTCCACCCTCTGTTCCGTTCCGAACGGCGACTGGCCTGGCGGCTCCAGGTCGTCACCATGGTGGCCCTCCTGGTGCTCCTCGTGGCTGACCTCGTGGGCATCGGCGACCCGGAACCATCGGCCCTGACCGAGACTCCGGTTGAAACACCGGTCAACAGCACGGTCCCCGCTGCCGGGTCCAGCGCCGTGACCTCAACCAACGACACCGACGGGGTCGAACCGACGAGTACCGCTCCGACCCCGCTGTCGTTCACGCTGGTGGCCACCGGGGACATCATCAGCCACGGTGCCGTAGCCGAACGGGCCGCCAGCGAGAACGCATGGGACTTCACCCCCCTGTTCGCACGGATTCGCCCGATCATCACCGGTGCAGACCTGGCCCTCTGTCATCTCGAGAGCCCGTTGTCGATGGACGACCAGGACCTCAGCTTCCGAGGCACGTTCCGGGTGCCGTCATCGCTGGCCGACGCCATTGCCGACGCCGGCTACGACGGCTGCTCACTCGCGTCGAACCACGCTCTGGATTCGGGGCCGTCCAGCGTGACGGCCACCCTCCACCACCTGCGGCGGGTCGGACTGGCCACCGCCGGCATGGCCGACACAGAGGACGCCGCCGGGCCAGCCTGGTTCACTCCCGGCGGCCTCCGGGTGGCTCACTTCTCGGTCACCGACCTCATCAACGGCCGGGATCTTCCCGTGGACCCACCGTGGATGGTCCCCCACCTCGACGTGGACCGGGTGGTCAGCGAGGCGGCGGCGGCCCGATCCGACGGTGCCGACTTCGTGGTCGTCAGCGTGCACTGGGGCGAGGAGTACCGGGCCGACCCCACGGACCGACAACGCTCGGCAGCTGAACGTCTGCTAGCCGCCCCCGAGGTCGACCTGGTGCTCGGGCACCACGCCCACGTCGTCCAGCCGGTAGTCCGACGTGGTGGCGACGCCGTGGCGTTCGGACTGGGCAATCTGCTCACCAACCAGCCCGGCGACGAGACCAACCCGTGCAGTTCTTGCCCACCCGAGACCCAGGACGGCCTCATCGCCTGGTTCCAGGTCACCGAGACGGCTGATGGCGCCCGAATCACCGACGTGGGCTACGTCCCGACGTGGGTTGATCGGGAGACAACCCACGAGGTGGTGCCCATCGGAATCAACGAACCCGATCTGGCCGATCCCGCCATGCTGGCCGACTCGGCCGCCCGGACAGCAGCCGTAGTCGAATCCGTCCTGCGTCGCCTCACGTTCACCACCGGCTGATACCCGCCACCCGTTGACACAGGCCACCCGTTGACCCAGGCCACCCGCTGACCCAGATCACCGGTTGACCGGGTCGCGCCAATGAGCGGCTCGGGCCGACCCCTCCCCCCCGCCGAAACCACTCAAGTAGGATGGGCGAGTCCATTCAGGCCCTGTCCCCTCACGGGACATCTACCGACGACCTCGTGTCCGCTACGGCCGGCCCGGGCTCGACCAAGGGAGAACCCCGATGACCACGTCCACCCGTGTCCACAACTTCTGCGCGGGCCCGTGCACCCTTCCGGTGTCGGTCCTCGAAGAGGTGCGTGACGAGCTCCTCGACTTCGACGGCACCGGCATGTCGATCATCGAGGCAAGCCACCGCGCGCCGGCCTACGACGCCGTCCACATGAACGCCCTGGCCGACTTCCGTTCGTTGGCTTCGGTGCCCGACGAGTTCTCCATCCTGTTCCTGCAGGGCGGCGCCTCGTTGCAGTTCGCCCAGGTTCCGATGAACCTGCTGGCCGACGGCGAGACGGCCGGCTACGTGAACTCCGGCACCTGGGGCAAGAAGGCCATCGGCGACGCCCGCAGGGTCGCCCCCGTGTACGAGGCGTGGACCGACGCCGAGGGCGCTTTCGACCGCATGCCAGGCACAGACGAGATCGAGGTCCGCGACGGCAGCCGTTACCTCCACCTAACCAGCAACGAGACCATCGGCGGCATCCGATTCCCCGAGTTGCCGTCGGCCAACGTGCCGCTGGTGACCGACATGAGCTCGGACTTCCTGAGCCGCCCCATCGACTGGGACGTCCACGACCTCGTGTACGGCGGCGCCCAGAAGAACCTTGGGCCCGCCGGTCTGGCTGTCGTGATCGTCAGGAAGGATCGGCTGTCGAGCCACGGCCGCGACCTGACCTCCTACCTCGACTACGCCACCCATGACTCCAACGACTCCATGGCCAACACGCCCCCCATGTTCGCCATCTACGTCATGGGCAAGGTGCTTCGCTGGATGCAGACCGAGGGCGGTCTGGCCACCTTCGAGCAGCGGGCCGCGCAGCGAGCTTCAATCCTCTACGGAGCCATCGACGGCAGCGACGGGTGGTACGTCTGCCCGGTCGACGAGGCCAGCCGGTCACACATGAACATCGTGTTCCGCCTACCCGACGAGGACCTGGAGAAGCGGTTTGTGGCCGAGGCCGGCGATGCCGGCATGGTGAACCTGAAGGGCCACCGCAGCGTGGGTGGTATCCGGGCCAGCGTCTACAACGCCCTCCCGGTGGACAGTGTCCGGGTGCTCGTCGACTTCATGGACGGGTTCCGCTCCGCCCACGGTTGACTCACCCGTCGCCCAGGATCCGAATCGTCCCGGCGGCACCGTCGACCTCGATCAGTGTGCCATCGAGAATGGTGGTCGTCGCCCCGGTGGCGGCCACCACGCACGGCAGGCCCAACTCACGCGACACGATCACCGCGTGGCTCATCTGACCACCGACGTCGACCACCACCGCCTCCACGGGCACGAACAACGGTGTCCACGACGGATCGGTCAACGGTGCCACCAGGACGTCACCCGGTCCGAGGTCGCCGGGGTCTGACGGGTCGGTGACCACCCGTGCCCGCCCTCGGGCCACGCCGGGTGAGCCGCCCGTACCGGTGAGGACGGTTCCTGGCGCCAGCGCCTCGGCGGTCGTCGCATCTGCACGTCGCCGCCAGGTGTCAGTCGGTGGGAGTCGGCCGGTGAAGGAGAACGGCGGTTCGAGCGCCTCCAGCTGATTTCGGATGGCCCGTCGGGCGGACACCACGTCGACGAACGCCTCGGGTCTGGCCCGGTAGGTAGGGGCCTCGTCAAGGGTCACGAAGAACAGGTCATCGTGAGCTACGCCGGGATGGCGTTCGGCCAGGCGGCGGCCGAGTTCCCGGAGCCGGAGTCGACCCTCGTGGATGGCCTCCACCAGAATCGTCTTGCACCGCTCCCGGCCCCGGGTGCGGACCACCGTGCATCGCAACCCCCGGTCGAACAGCCACCGCTCGTGGCGGCGGACACGGCGCCGGGCCGCGGCCACCGCATCTTCACGGTCCGTCGCCCGTCGAGCCCCCCGGACACCCGGAGAATGGTCATCGTCGGCATGGCGCATGCGGTCGACGAGGGCCAGCGGCAACGCCGGCTTCGTCCCCCACACGTCACAGCCCATCTCCCACTCGTTAGGGCCGCGGGCGCCATGTCGAGCGAGAAACCCGTTAAAGGCCGCCAGGAAGTCCACCGCCGCGGCATCGCCGAGAAGCCGGGTCTCGAGACCATCGAGCCCCTCGTCGAAGTGGGCGGTCAAACCGGGATCACCTCGCACGAGGCGTCCGAGATCCCAGAGGGCATCGGAAGGAACCGCCGAATCCACGTCGCCCAGCCCGCCAAGCAGGACCATCAGGTCCTCGCCATGACGACCCGCGGTCCGTCGAAGGGCGTCGAGACCGATTCCCGTGCCCCCGGTGATCGAGAGGTGGAGGGCGAAGATCCGGCTGATCATCGGGAGCATCTGTGCCGTCTCGTCGAACAACTCGTCGTCGGAGGCCTCGCCGATCGGTGTGAGGCCGGCCCGCCAGGTGGCGATCTCGGCCGCCGCATCGTCCAACGCCGGGAGGTCCGGGCTGGCCAGCACCCGCCAGCCGTACCGGAGACCGCGCACCGTGGCGCTCCAGTTCCGGTCACGACGGTCCGCTACGTGCTCGGGGGCCAGTGCCTCTGCGCCCAGGAACGGTGCATCGGCATCGTCGAGCGACATTCCGGGCGTCCGGATGGCCACCACCCGGGTGACTGAGAGATTGATGTACGCGTAGCCGCCGAACACACCCATGAAGACATCGGCATCCTCGTCGCACTCCGCGTCGGTGAGCATCCCGGTGGATCGCAGAAAGTCACCTGTCGAATCCCCGGCAAACGCCTTGGCCATGGCAGAGGTAAGCGGAAAGACCGGCTGCGGGTAGACCTCGCCGGCGTTTCCACGGGTGTAGACCGGAAACCGGTGGCTCGGCGTCCCATGTACGTAGGGGCCCAGTCCGAAGTCAGCCAGTTCGCCCCTCGCGTCCCCTTCCATGTGCTGACGAGCCACCGGTCAGACCTTGAGGAACCGCATGTAGGCGTCGAGTACCGGCAGGACCTCGTCCCGACCGGCGGACGGTACACGGAGCACCGTCTCGGTGATACCGAGCGACGCGTAGTGCTCCAACTTCCCTGATTCAGGAATGGTGCCAATGGGGATGACCGCCAGGTCCGCCACGTCCCGTCCCACCTCGTCGCAAATCATCCGGAGCGCCTCCATCCCTGCCTGCAGACCAGATCCTCCAATGGGTAGCCAGCCGTCGGCCCAGGCCGCCACCTCGGCGAGCAGGCGGGGTCCTCCCCCACCGCCGATCAGGACCGATGGCCCGGGCCGCTGGACGGGTACCGGCCACGACCAGCAGGGGTCGAAGTCGACGAACTCGCCGTGGAACTCCGCTTCCTCGTCAGCCCACAGGCTTCGCATG